>Ga0209793_1000248_pt1 | contig 83500 bp, 74 predicted proteins | sample EBPBio122009_DNA_FD_185863 | JGI IMG/M metagenome (GOLD analysis project Ga0209793, IMG submission 185863) | Wastewater treatment Type I Accumulibacter community from EBPR Bioreactor in Madison, WI, USA - Reactor 1_2/2/2009_ DNA (SPAdes) (version 2) | ecosystem: Engineered > Bioreactor > EBPR >... | reverse complement strand
CGGGACCGCCTTCTTGGCCGGGACCGCCTTCTTGGCCGGGACCGCCTTCTTGGCCGGGACCGCCTTCTTGGCCGGGACCGCCTTCTTGGCCGGGACCGCCTTCTTGGCCGGAGCCGCCTTCTTGGCTGGAGCCGCCTTCTTGGCCGGAGCCGCCTTCTTGGCTGGGACCGCCTTCTTGACGGGAACTGCCTTCTTGGCCGGAGCCGCCTTCTTGGCCGGGACTATCGGCTTCTTTTCCTTGCCGGGCTTGGCCGCCGCCTTGACCCCGGCTTTTCCGGAGGGTTTTGCCGGCTTCACAGCGGGCTTGGCGGATTTGGCTGCAGTCTTCTTGACGGGTTTCTTTACGGCCACGAGCGGTTCCTTGAAGTTCCTTGAGCCGGGGAAGCGGGCTGTTATAGCCTAGGCATCTTCCCCGGGCAAGCGTGACATTATCCCGCATTTTTGCGTCCAAGCCTCGTGATTTCCCGACTTCTCATCATTTGCCTGCGCGGATACAAGCGCTGGATCAGCCCGATGCTCGGCCAGCGCTGCCGTTTCACTCCCACATGCTCGGAGTACGCGATGGGGGCGATCGAGCGTTTCGGGCCGCTGCGCGGCAGCTGGCTGGCCGCCCGGCGGATCGGCCGCTGCCACCCCCTCCACCCCGGCGGGCACGACCCCGTTCCGCCCCGCCACTGACCCAGGATTCCCATGACCTCGACCCTCATCGTCAACGCCCGGCTGGTCAATGAAGGCCGCGAATACGAAGCCGACCTGCGCATCGAGGGCGACCGCATCGCGCTGATCGGCGACGCCCTGGCCGCCAAGCCCGGTGAAACCGTGGTCGATGCCGAAGGCCGCTGGCTGATGCCGGGGATGATCGACGACCAGGTGCACTTCCGCGAACCCGGCCTCACCCACAAGGGCGACATGGCCAGCGAGTCCGCGGCCGCGGTGGCCGGCGGCATCACCAGCTTCATGGACATGCCCAACACCAATCCGCCGACGCTCGACAGCGCCGCGCTGGAGGCCAAGTACGCACTCGCAGCGGGCCGCGTGTGGGGCAATTACGGCTTCTACCACGGCGCCAGCAACGACAACCTGGACGCCATCCGCGCGCTGGACCCCAAGGCCGCGCCGGGCATCAAGGTGTTCATGGGCGCCTCAACCGGCAACATGCTGGTGGACGATCCGGACACGCTGGACGCGATCTTCCGCGAGACGCCGGTGCCGATCATCACCCATTGCGAAGACACGCCGATGATCGATGCCAGGTTCGCCGAGTTCCAGGCGAAACATGGCGATGCGCTCTTGCCTGAGCACCACCCGGACATCCGCAGCCGCGAGGCCTGCCTGAAATCCAGCACGCTCGCGACGGAACTCGCACGCCGACACGACACTCGCCTGCATGTGCTGCACATCTCCACCGCCGATGAGTTGGCGCTGTTCGAGCGTGGCCCGATGATCCGCGCCGACGGCAGCCGCAAGCGCATCACCGCCGAGACCTGCGTGCACTTCCTGCACTTCGCCCGTGCCGATTACGCGCGCCTGGGCAACCAGATCAAGTGCAACCCGGCGATCAAGGACGAGGCCGACCGTGTGGCGCTCATCGCCGCGCTGGCGAACGACGTGATCGACGTGCTCGCCACCGATCACGCCCCGCATACGTGGGAGGAAAAGCAGCAACCCTACGCCAAGGCCCCGAGCGGCCTGCCGCTGGTGCAATACGCGCTGCAGGTCGCGCTGGAGCACGTGCACGAAGCGCGCCTGACCCGCGCGCAGGTGGTGCAGAAGTTCGCGCATGCGCCGGCGCAATTGTTCGACGTCGCCGAGCGCGGCTTCCTGCGCGAAGGCTATTTCGCGGATCTCGTGATGGTCGAGGACCGTCCGCTGACCGTGGAACGCGGCGACATCCTCTCCAAATGCGGTTGGTCGCCCTTCGAAGGGCACACGTTTGCCTCGCGCATCGCGGGCACCTGGGTCAATGGCCTGCAGGTCTGGGACGGTTCACGCCTGGTCGGACAAGCTGGGGGCCAACGCCTGCAATTCGCCCGATGATGCCGCTTCGACCTGCTCTGCTCGCTTCGCTGCTGTTCTTCGCCAGCCACGCCTCCGCGCTAACGACGCCAGTCGATACCCCGCTGCCGACGCGCGTGTCGCAAGGCGCGATGGTGATCGGTCATGCCGGGCCAGGCAGCGATGTGCGCGTCGGCGGACGCAAGTTGCGCGTCGATGCGCAGGGCCGCTTCGTGTTCGGCGTCGGCCGGGACGAAAAAGGCCCGGTGCAAGTCAGCATCCAGCCATCCGGCAGCCCCGCCAAGACCACCGACATCGCCATCACCCCGCGCGACTGGCCGATCCAGCGCATCAATGGCGTGCCGCCGGCCACGGTGAACCCGCCACCGGCAATCGCCGAACGCATCGCCCGCGAGAACGCGCAGGTCACCGCCGCCCGCGAGGACGACAGCGATCAGTCAGGTTTCGCGCAAACCTTCATCTGGCCGGTGCAGGGGCGGATCAGCGGGCGCTTCGGCAACCAGCGCATCTACAACGGCACACCGAAATCCGCGCATTCGGGCATGGACATCGCCGCGGCCACCGGCACGCCCGTCCGCGCGCCGGCCGACGGCATCGTGGTGCTGGCGCAGCCTGACTACTATCTCACCGGCGGCACGGTGCTGATCGACCACGGCCACGGCATCGGCAGCAACTTCCTGCACCTGTCGCGGCTGGACGCGAAGGTGGGCGATGTCGTCAAACAGGGCGACGTCATCGGCGCCGTCGGCTCGACCGGCCGCTCGACCGGGCCGCATCTGCACTGGGGGATGACGTGGTTTTCCACGCGCATCGACCCGCTGCTGGTGCTGCCGCCGGGATAGGCCGGCAAGCCTCGGCGTTATGCGCACTGCGCCTTGATCGACATCGATGGCCCGGGCATCCCGCGCCGCGGCACGATGCCCGCACGACCCGCAACCAATGCCATCCGCCAAGGAAGGCCGCTAGTGGGCGCGCTCAGTCCTCGGAGTCGTTGCGGCCGGCCACGCGCGCCACCGCGTCGTGCGCATGCAGGCTTTCCAGATGCGAGACCTTGGCCTGCCAGGCGCGCAGCCACGGCAACGCCGACAGCGCTGCGCCGACGCGACGGGCGGCATCCTCGCAGAACATCAGGTTCTCGGCATTGGCCTTGGCAAAGGCCTGCTCGTCCTCGCGCTTGACGGCGGTCTGCACCGGCGTGCCGAGCGCCTGCTCCAGCGCATCGGCCAGGGCCGCGACGGGCAGATGGTCGAAGCCATCGGCCAGCTCGACCTCAACCTCGGCAATGCTGCGCTGCGCATGCGGCGTGGCGGCGAGCCCCCCATTGCCGGCCAGCCAATCGCGTACGGCATCGGCATCGACGTTTCCGTCGCCGAATGCGGCGATGAAGGCTTCGGCATTCAGTTCGCGCGACAACGCTGCGGAAGCCGGACAAGTGCTGGAATATTCCACGCTGACCGACAGCCAGTGGCGGCTGCCCTCGCTGTCGCGTTCGCTGCGCAACTGCACGGGGTAGCGCTTCCAGCCGGCATTGGCGCTCACCAGTGCGGGGCGCTCCAGCAGGTGGTCGTAATGCAGCACCAGTTGCACGCGATCGGCGGCGCCCCGCTGCGACTCGATCAGCCCTTCGAGCAAGGTGTCCAGCCCGAGTGCGTCCAGCCGTGCCTGCGGCAGGGCCTGCTGCAGTTGGAGGTACAGGCGCGACATGTGGATGCCACGGCGCTCCGGATCACGCAGGTTGACGCCCACGTCCACGCGCGCGGCCGCCTGCAGACCGCGATCGGACAGGCGCACCGGCAAGGCGATGCCCTCCATGCCGACCCAGTCGAGGGCGCGCGCCATCGCGGCGGACTCGAAGGCGACATCGGGCAAGGGGCGGTTGGCGGTCATCAACATCTTCGTGGGGTTCGGGGAAATCGGCCGTCTATTTTATCCGGGGCCACGTGCACGGGCCGCATTCCAGCTGCAACGCACTGTACGCAAGGGTGGAACGGGGCCGTTCCCGATTGCGATCCGGGCATCGGCAAGGGCGGCGAGAATGCGGCGCGGACGCGTGCCATCGCACGGCTCGTGCCGGCCGGATGGGCGCGCGAGAGCTGCATCCAGCATGGACTGGATGGCGAGCTGGCCATCGCGTGCTTCATCGAACAGGACCTGCTCGGCATCGGAAATGGCGCGCGCCAGTCCTTGCAGGCCGGCGTCATTGAAACCCGATTCATGCCGCGACAGCGCGGGCAACGCCATCGCCAGCATCGTCCAGTCCAGCGGCAGTTTCTGCAGCCGCGCGCCCAGCGGGTGGCGCCGTGCGCCCTTGGCCCAGCCGCGCAACTCCTCCTGCCACCAGGCGAGCTTCGCCAGCCCGGGAGCGGGCTCGGCCGTGGTCGCGGCGTCGGTCCATTCCTGCAGCAGGGCAAACCAGTGCTCGGCGATTTCACGCTGATCCGCGGGTACGAACACCCGCGCGACGCCCCACTCCGGCCAGCGTACGCGCCACTTCCCGGCGAACGATGCCGCCTCGACGGTGGCTTCGTTGCTCGCTTCGTTCATGGCCAGCGTGCCGGCTGCAAGAGATCAACGGGCAGTTCGACCATCGCATCGGCGCCCCACTCGGCCGGCTCGTCGCCGGCGACGCGATAACCCCACAGCGCGGCGATGGGCGACATGTGGGCGGCGCGGGCGGCCTCGATGTCACGCCGGTCATCGCCGACGTACACGCAGCCCTCCGCCACGATGCCCATCGCTTGCGCGGCATGCAGCATCGGCAGCGGATGCGGCTTGCGCTCGGACAACGTGTCGCCGCCGATCAGCACGCCGCAGCGCGTGTCCCAGCCGAGCATCGGCATCAGATCCTGCGCTAGTTTTTCCGGCTTGTTGGTGACGATGCCCCAGCGGCTGCCCTGCGCTTCCAGCGCATCGAGCAACTCAGGGATGCCATCGAATGGCCTGCAGTGCTTGCCGAGCTCTTGCGCGTAGATGTCGAGGAATTCCGGCAAGGCAGCGAGGATTTCGTCGTTATTCCATTCGGGGAACGCAGTAGTGGCCATCGCGCGGGCACCTCGCGAGACGACAGGACGAATGTCGGCCAAGGCCATCGGCGCGATGTCGCGGCGCGCGCGCATCGCGTTGACCGTGGCCAGCATGTCCGGCGCGCTATCGAGCAAGGTGCCGTCGAGGTCGAACAGCGCGACCTCGGGGAACCGCGTGCGCAGGCTCATGCCGGCTTCCGCGCGCAGGCGAGGTAGTTGACGTCGGTGCGCGAGGTCAGCCGCGCCGCGTGCTTCCACGGCTCGTACAGGAGGCCGCTGACGTCGTCGAGCTGCAGGCCGGCATCGCGCAACCACGCGCCGAGTTCCGACGGCTTGATGAAATCGCGGTACTGATGCGTGCCTTTGGGCAGCAGCCGCGCCACATATTCGGCGCCGACGATGGCGAGCGCGAACGCGGCCGGCGTCCGGTTGAGCGTGGACAGGAACAGCGTGCCGCCAGGCTTGAGCAGGCGCGCGCAGGCCTCGATCACGCTGCCCGGGTCCGGCACGTGCTCGAGCATTTCCATGCAGGTCACGGCATCGAAAGTGCCCGGCAATTCGTCGGCGAGGCCCTCGGCCGACTGCAGGCGGTAATCGATCTGAAGGCCGGCCTCGAGCTGGTGCAGCTGGGCGACCTCGATCAATTCGGGGGCGAGGTCGATGGCGGTGACGCGCGCGCCCTCGGCGGCCAATGCCTCGGACAAAAGGCCCGCGCCGCAGCCGACATCCAGCACCTTGGCGCCTTCCAGCGAAATGCGGTCGGCGACGTACTGCAAGCGTACCGGGTTCAGCACGTGCAGCGCGCGCTGCGGGCCATCCGGGTCCCACCAGCGGTTGGCCAGCGCGCCGAACTTGTGCAGCTCAGCCTGGCGGACGTTCGGGCCGCTCATCGCGCGATCTCCACCGCGCCGATGCGTTCGCGCCACTGGCGGGCATTGGCGAGGATGCCGGCTTCGTCCATCCCGACGAGTTGGCGATCACGCAACCTGGGCTTGCCGGCGATCCACACGTCGCTGACCTGGTGCCGCCCGGTCGCGTACACGATCTGCGAGATCACCTGATGCAGCGGCTGGGTCTCGATCTGGCCAAGGTCGATGCAGGCGATGTCGGCCTGCTTGCCCGGCTCCAGCGTGCCGATGACATCGTCCAGGCCCATCGCCTTGGCGCCGCCCCAGGTCGCCGCGCGCAACGCCTCGGCGGCGGAGAGCGCAGCGGCATCCTCGGCCACGGCCTTGGCGAGGATCGCGGCGGTGCGCGTCTCGCCGACCATGTCGAGGTCGTTGTTGCTGGCCGCGCCGTCGGTGCCGATGGCGAGCGTCACGCCGGCCTTCATCAGCGCGCAGGCCGGGCAGAAGCCGGACGCGAGCTTGAGGTTGGATTCCGGGCAGTGCACCACGCTCACGCCGCGCTCGGCGCAGAGGTGGATCTCGGCCTCGGTGAGCTGGGTCATGTGCACCGCGATCAGCCGATCGTTGAACAGGCCCAGGCGATCCAGACGCGCGATCGGGCGCATGCCGTACTGGTCGATGGATTGCTGCACTTCCTGCGCGGTCTCGTGCAGGTGCAGGTGCACCGGGATGTCGAGCTGGTCGGCCAGCATCCGCACGCGGCTGAAGTTGTCGTCGTCCACCGTGTACGGCGCGTGCGGCGCGAAGGCGGTGGTGATCAGCGCGTCGTCGCGCCACTGGTCGTGCACTTCGCCGGCGCGGTCGAAGTATTCGTCGTCGCTCTTGGCCCACGCGGTCGGGAAATCGATCACCGGCAGGCCGATGCGCGCGCGGAAGCCGAATTTCTTGTACGTCGCCGCCTGCACGTCGGGGAAGAAGTAGTTCTCGTTGGCGCAGGTGGTGCCGCCGCGCAGCATTTCGGCGATGGCAAGCGTGCAGCCATCGGCGACGAAGTCCGAGCCGATCACCGCGCCCTCGATCGGCCAGACGTGCTGCTGCAGCCAGACCTTCAGCGGCAGGTCGTCGGCGACGCCGCGCATCAGCGTCATCGGGTTGTGCGTGTGCGCATTGACCAGGCCCGGGATCAACACCGCGTCCGGCCTGGACACGGTCTCCTTCGGCGCGTAGCGGGCGCGGGCTTCATCGCGCGGCAGGACGGCGAGGATCACGCCCTTGTCGATGGCGATGGCGTGGTCATGCAGGACGACGCCGTGCGGGGCGACCGGCACGGTGTGGCCGGCTTCGATCAGGAGGTCGCAGGGCGTGGGGGATGGAGTTTCGTTCATCGAATCATCATGCGGCATCGGGCGTGTCGCCCCTGCGTTCGCGCAAGGCCCAGCGGCGTGCGAACGGGGTGATCACGAAGATCAGCAAGAACAACATCCCGCCCGTCCACGACGGCAGCATGAAGGCGAGCGGGATGCAGGCCGAGAACACCAGCAGCGGCACTGCGGTGCGCGCGAGGAACCAACGCGTCCCGGCCGGGCCCAGTTTTTGGGCCGCGCCATGCGAGCGGACCATCGCGCGGCGGGTCAGGAACGAGAACAGCGAGATTCCCGTCAGCACCAGGCAATAGCCCACGAACGGGCCGATGTGGTTGCTCAGGAACGATTCGGAATACAGCGCGGTGGCGAACGGCATGAGCGCCACGAACATCAGCTGGGTAATGTTGAGCCACAGCAGCCCGGGCGTGACCCGCTCGACCATCTTCCAGGCCTGCATGTGCCCCGCCCAGAACAGAGCGGTGACCATGAAGCTGATGACGAAGGCGATGAACAACGGCGATTGCCGCGACCAAGCGTCAACCGCGCCGAACTGCGCCACCAGCGCCTCGGCCGGCGGTTTCAGCTCGATCGCCAGCAGGGTGATGGCGATGGCGAACACTGCGTCGCTGAAGAACACGACCCGGTCGTGCGGGAAGACGTCAACCATGGAGCCGTCTTCGCGCATGGCTCACTTCACCCGGCTGACGTATTCGCCGCTGCGGGTATCGACCTTGATCACCTCTTCCTGGCCGACGAACAGCGGCACGCGGACCACTGCGCCGGTCTCGAGGGTGGCCGGCTTGCCGCCGGTGCCCGCGGTATCCCCCTTCACGCCCGGATCGGTCTCGGTGATGGTGAGCTCGACGAAGTTCGGCGGCTGCACGGCGATCGGCACGCCGTTCCACAGCGTCACCACGCATTCTTCCTCGCCCTTCAGCCACTTCTCGGCGCCGCCCATGCCGGCCTTGTCCGCCTGAACCTGCTCGAAGCTCTCAGGGTTCATGAAGTGCCAGTACTCGCCATCGGCATACAGATACTGCATGTCGGTATCCAGCACATCGGCGACTTCCAGCGAGTCGGTCGCCTTCATCGTCATCTCGACCACGCGGCCGGACTTGATGTTGCGGTACTTCACGCGGGTGAAGGCCTGGCCCTTGCCCGGCTTGACGTACTCGGTGTCCGTGATGACGCAGGGATCGTTGTTGACCAGGATCTTCTGGCCGTTCTTGACGTCGTTCATGCCCAGGGTGGCCATGCGTGCTCCTTGAGGGCCGCCCGGGGCGGCATACCGATTAAAATTGATCGCACATGATACCTGTTGCCCCCCTCGCGCTGCAGCCCGGCCGCTGGCAAGACCAGTGGCGCGATGCCGTGCGCGACCCGGTCGATCTGCTGTGCCTGCTGGGGCTGGAATCGCTGCTGCCCCGGCTGTCCCACGCCGCGATGGCGCAATTCCCGTTGCGGGTGCCGCGCGCCTTCATCGGTCGCATGCGCCACGGCGATCCGGCGGACCCCTTGCTGCGGCAGGTGTTGCCGCTGGACGACGAAGACCGCCTCGTTGCCGGCTTTGGGCTGGATGCGGTCGGCGATGGCGCGGCCAAGGCCGCCGATGGCGTCATCCGCAAGTACCGCGGCCGGGCGCTGCTGATCGCCACCGGCAGCTGCGCGGTCAACTGCCGCTACTGCTTCCGCCGCCACTTCCCCTATGCCGATGAAACCGCGGCGCGCGGGGACTGGGCCGATGCGGTGGCCGCGATCGCCGCCGATCCGTCCATCGATGAGGTGTTGTTGTCCGGGGGTGATCCGCTGTCCCTGTCCACCGCCAAGCTGGCGGACCTGACTGCACGCCTCGCCACCATCCCGCACCTCAAGCGCCTGCGCATCCACTCGCGCCTGCCTGTGGTGCTGCCGGCGCGCATCGACGAGGCCTTCGCCGAATGGCTGGCCGGCCTGCCGTGGCTGGTGACGTTCGTTGTCCACGCCAACCACGCCAATGAATTCGATGCGGACGTGGATGCCGCCCTCGCACGCTTGCGCGCGGCCGGTGCCGCCCTGCTCAACCAGGCCGTGCTGCTGCGCGGCGTGAACGATTCGGTGGATGCGCTTGCGGCCCTGTCCGAGCGCGGTTTCGCCGCCGGCGTCTTGCCTTATTACCTGCACCAGCTCGACCGCGTGCAGGGCACCGAGCATTTCGAGGTGGACGATGCCACCGCCATCGACCTGCATCGCCAACTGGCTGCGCGCCTGTCCGGCTATCTCGTCCCGCGCCTGGTGCGCGAGGTCGCCGGTGATGCCGGCAAGCGCCCGCTTGGCTGAACACGAATCGGCGCATGGCCGGATGCATCCGTATCGCGTGCAGTTGGGTATAGTCCGCGGGGCGGCGCGGTCGAAAGCGCCCGACCCGTCCACGGAGACCTGAATGCATTCGGCCGAGCACGACCTGCCCATCCGCCTCCTGATCGTCAACGACGATGCGGAGGAATCAGAGACGACGGTCAGCCACCTGCGCAACGCAGGTCTCGCCGTCAGGCCGGCCCGGGCCGCCAGCATCGACGAAATGAAGCACCACCTGGCCTCGCATCCCTTCGACGTGGTGCTGGCGGCATCGCCGTGCGCGGAAATGACCGACGGCGACATCCTGCACGAAGCGTCCGCCACCGGCCGTGACTTGCCCGTGGTGGTCCAGGTCGACCACATCGACGATGCCCACCTCGTCGCGCTGACCGAGGCGGGCGCCCGCGGGATCGTGCTGCGCGGCCAGTTCTTCCACCTGCAGATGGTGGTGACGCGGGAATTCGACGACCTCGAGGCGCGTCGCGGCATGCGCCGGCTCGAGGCCCAGGTCCGCGAGACCGAACGCCGTTGCGATGCGTTGATCGAATCCTCGCGCGACCCGATCGCCTACGTCCACGAGGGGATGCACATCCGCGCCAATGCCGCCTATCTCGAGATGTTCGGTTACGACGAATTCGAGGACGTCGAAGGCATGTCGCTGCTCGACCTCGTGGCCCCACCGTACGTACAGTCCTTCAAGCAGCTCCTGCGCGACATTTCGCACGGCGAGGCGCCGCCGCCGATGCACGAACTGGAAGTCCGCGACGCGGCCGGCAACGTGTTCCCCGCGCTGATGGAATTCACCCAGGCCAAGTACGAAGGCGAGCCCTGCATCCAGATCGTCATCCGCAAGCAGGAATACGACCCCGCCATGGCCCAGGAGCTCGATGACCTGAGGCGACGCGACATCGCGACCGGCCTGTACAACCGCCAGACGTTCCTGAAGCGACTCGAGGACCTGGTCGGGCGCGTCGCCGCCGACGGCAGCCAGCACGCGATGCTGCTGGTCGAACCCGACCAGGCGGGCGGCCTGGAAAAGCAGGTCGGGCTCGGCAACCTCGACGGCCTGGCCGTCGCCATCGCCAAGCGCCTGACCGAGGTGCTGGGGCCGGAGGCCGAGATCGCGCGCATCGGAGAAAGCTCCTTCGCGCTGACCGTGCAGAACAGCGACTACGTGCGGACCCAGCTGCTCGCCGAACGCATCCGCGAGGCCTTCGACGGCAACCTGCTGGAAACCCCGAGCAACAGCCTCAGCGCGACCGTCAGCATCGGCGCGGTGCAGATCGGCGAGCGCATCGCACAGGTATCGAGGGTCCTGGCCAAGGCGAACGAAGCGCTGCACACCGCCACCAGCCTTGGCGGCAACCGCATCGAGATCTTCGACCCGAGCGCCACCGAGCGCGCCGAGGAAGAACGCGTGCGCGCCTGGGTCGCCCACGTGCGCGACGCCATCGCCGCCGGTGCGCTGAAGTCCCATTACCAGCCGATCGTCAACCTTCACGACGAATCCGAATATTTCTACGAATCCCTGCTGCGCATGGTTGGCAGCGACGGACACCTGCTGCTGCCCGCCCAGTTCGTTCCGGTGGCGGAAGAGCACGGGATGGGCGGCGAAATCGACCGCTGGGCGATCCGTCGCGCGCTGATGGACGTGCAAGCCCACCCGCCCGCCGCGCGCCCGATCAAGGTGCTGGTCAAGATCTCCCGCCAGTCGCTGGCTGATCCCGGTTTCGTCGCGGAAGTCGATGCGATCATCCGCGAAGTCGGCGCGAAGCCGGCGTCGCTCATCCTCCAGATATCCGAATCCAAGGTGTTCACCAACCTGCGTCAAGCCCAGCGGATCGAGGCCGAGCTGCGCGGCATCGGCGTGGGCTTCTGCATCGAGCACTTCGGCGTGGGACTGAATTCCCTGCAACTGCTGAACCACTTGCGGCCGGACATCATCAAGCTCAACGGCGACTTCATCGAGACCTACCAGCAATCCGAGGAAAGCCGGGCGCGCGTGCAGGAACTGGTGGACCGCATCCACGACCAGCACATCCCCTGCATCGCCCGCGGCGTCACCAATGCCGCCACCATGACGGCGATGTTCACCAGCGGGATCGAATACGTGCAGGGCGATTTCGTGGCTTCCATCTCAGAATCGATGTCCGGCGCCCACGCCTGACGCCCGACCGGGCGGCAAGACGGAAGAAGGCCGGGGATCTCCCCGGCCTTCTTCGTGTCACGGGTTCTGCCCGGCGCGTCGGTCAGGCCACCACGCCCTGGCGGATCGCGGCGCGATCCGGCGTCGCGTTGCGCAGCGCCTGGATGCGCTCGTCAAGCGGCGGATGGCTGAGCAGCAGCTTGCGCAGACCATGGCCGATCGCGCCGCTGATGCCGAACGCGGCCACCTGCTTCGGCAGCGTGTTCTCGCCATGGTTGACCTTCAGCCGCTCCAGCGCGGCGATCATCTTCTGCTTCCCGGCGAGGCTTGCGCCGCCCTCGTCGGCGCGGAACTCGCGACGGCGCGAGAACCACATCGCGATCATGCTGGCGAACAGACCGAAGACCATGTCCAACAAGAACACGATGGCGAAGTAGGCGAGGCCCGGGCCTTCGTTGCGGCCGCCGGACAGGTAGCCGTCGATGGCACGGCCGACCACCCGTGCCAGCACGATCACGAAGGTGTTGAGCACACCCTGCAGCAGTGCCATCGTGACCATGTCGCCGTTGGCGACGTGGCTGACCTCGTGCCCCAGCACGGCTTCGGCCTCGTCCCGGTCCATCGCCCGCAACAGCCCGGTGGACACCGCGACCAGTGCACTGTTGCGGTTGGCGCCGGTGGCGAAGGCGTTGATCTCGGGCGCGTCGTAGATGGCGACCTCCGGCATGCCGATGCCGGCGGCCTGCGCCTGCCTGCGCACGGTCTCGACCAGCCAGGCCTCGGCCTCGTCTCGGGGCTGCTCGATCACGTGCGCGCCGGTGGCGCGCTTGGCCATCCACTTCGACATCAGCAGCGAGACGAAGGAACCGCCGAAGCCGAACAGCGCCGCCATCACCAGCAGAGCGCCGTTGTTGCCCAAGCGGATGCCGAACAGAGGCAGCACCACGTTCATGATGATGCCGAGCAGGACCAGCACGGCGAGGTTGGTGGCGAGGAAAAGGGTAATGCGCTTGAACATCGGAGGGTCTGCCGTGGAATTGCGGGAATACGGTGAAAATATGGGCAGCCATGCTTGAATGCAACGTGATGACCCCGCCCGCACCCACCTGCCGCGGTCGTTTCGCCCCCTCGCCGACCGGCCCGCTGCATTTCGGCTCGCTGGTTGCCGCGTTGGGCAGCTGGCTTCACGCCCGCATCCGCGGCGGGGAGTGGCGGGTGCGGATCGAGGATGTCGACCGCATCCGCGAGGTGCCCGGGGCAGCCGATGCGCAATTGGCGGCGTTGCAGCGCTTCGGCCTGCACTGGGATGGCGAGGTGATCCGCCAATCCGCGCGCTCTGCCCATTACCGGGCGGCGTTGGACGATCTGCTGGCCCGCGGCCTCGCCTTCGAATGCCATTGCAGCCGAGGCGACCTCGAACCGGCGAACGGCATCCACCGCAGCTGCGTCCCCGGCCGTCGCCGTAAAGACCCTGCGATACGGCTGCGGGTGCCGGACGGGTGCCGGGTCGAGATACTGGATGCCGTCCACGGGCGCCTGTCCCAGCGGCTCGATCGCGAGGTGGGCGATTTCGTCCTGTTGCGCGCCGACGGCTGCTGGGCCTACCAGCTCGCGGTCGTGGTCGACGATGGCGCGCAGGGCATCACCGACGTGGTCCGCGGCGCCGACCTGCTTGATTCCACGCCACGCCAGGTCTTTCTGCAGCGCGCGCTCGGCTTGCCCACCCCGCGCTACGTCCATCTGCCGTTGCTGCTTGACGAGCACGGCCGGAAATTGTCGAAATCCTTGGACGCACTGCCCCTGGACCCCGGCGCCCCCCTGCCCGGGCTGACCGCTGCATGGACGGCGCTTGGTCAGGATGCGGCGGCGGTGGCCGGCAGTATCGACCCCGACGACTGGCTGCGCCGGGCCCTTGCGGCCTTCGACGAAAACCGGCTGCCGCGCGGGCCGCTGCCCTCGCCGCATCGCACAACATGATTTTCATGATGCGCCCATAGAATCGGAACAGATCCCCACTCCCAGGCAGGCACTCCATGACTTCACGCGTGGCATTCGTAACCGGCGGCACCGGCGGCATCGGCACGGCGATCATCAAGCGCTTGGCCGACATGGGCCACAAGGTCGCCACCAACTACCGCAGCGAGGAAAAGGCGCGCGCGTGGGCCGACAGGATGAAGGCCGACGGCTACGACATCCTGCTGGTCAAGGGCGATGTCACCTCGGCGGACGAGGCGGCGGCGATGGTGAAGGAAGTCGAGGACAAGCTCGGCCCGGTCGAAATCCTGGTCAACAACGCCGGCATCACCCGCGACGGCACCTTCCACAAGATGAAGTCCGACCAGTGGACGGACGTGATCGACACCAACCTCAACTCCTGCTTCAACGTCACCCGCCAGGTGATCGAGGGCATGCGCGACCGCAAGTGGGGACGCGTCATCCAGATCAGCTCGATCAACGGCCTGAAGGGCCAGTACGGCCAGGCCAACTACGCCGCGGCCAAGGCCGGCATGCACGGCTTCACCATTTCGCTGGCGCGCGAGAACGCCCGCAACGGCGTCACCGTCAACACCATCTCGCCGGGTTACATCGCCACCGACATGGTGATGGCGGTGCCGGAGGAAGTGCGCGCCAAGATCGTCGCCGACATCCCCACCGGCCGCCTCGGCACGCCGGAGGAGATCGCCTACGGCGTGGGCTTCCTGGCCGACGAGCAGGCCGGATGGATCACCGGATCCAACCTCGACATCAACGGCGGCCACCACATGGGGTGGTGAATCCCGCAGCGCAGTCGCACTCCCGGGGCCCGCGATGCGGGCCCCATTCATGTCCGGGCCCCGGCAACGCCACTGTTGCGCGGCCTGCTGCGCTGCGTCATCCTCAACCCATTCCACAGGGGATCCGCCGCGCCATGCCCACGCGCATCATCAAGAAGTACCCCAACCGCCGTCTCTACGACACCGAGATCTCCAGCTACATCACGGTCGAGGACGTGCGCCAGTTGATCCTCGACGGCGAGTCGTTCGAGGTGCGCGATGCCAAGACCGGCGAAGACCTGACCCGCCAGGTGCTGCTGCAGATCATCGCGGAGCAGGAGCAGGGCGGTGAGCCGGTGCTGTCCACCCAGCTGCTGAGCCAGATCATCCGTTTCTACGGGGATTCGATGCAGGGCTTCATGGGCAATTACCTGGAACGTTCGATGCAATTGTTCCTCGATCAGCAGACCCAGTTCCGCCAGCAGATCGGCGGCATGATCGGGCAGACACCCTGGACGGTCATGAACCAGATGGCCGAACGCAACCTGGACGCCTGGACGCAGTTCCAGAAGTTCATGGCCGGGCAGGCCGCCAACGGGGCCGCGGACCCGAAACCGGGCGGCAAGCGCTGACGCGAGGCGCACGACCAACGACGAGGATCCGCCCCTCCGTTTCCAACCCTTCCCGACGAACACGACATGAGACTTACCCCACCCGCCTTCGCCACCTGGTTCATCGCCCTGCTGATCGGCCTGCTGGCCGTCGCCGGCAAGCTCGGTTACTTCCCCGCCGCCGCACCCCATGCGTTCTGGATGATGACCGTGGCCTTCGCCATGCTGGTGCTGGGTTCGCTGCTGAAAGGCCTCTGAGGCGGCATCTCCCCACGAAAAAACGGGCCCGTCGGGCCCGTTTTCATTGGCATGGCCGATAGCCTGCTCTAAAGAGTGCCGCTGGCACCGGCCGCTTGTACGATGCCATCGGTGCAGAAACGCTGGCGATACTCGTGCGCCTTCGGCAGCAGCGAGCGCAGGTGCTCGATGCGGCTCTGCGCGCTGGGATGGGTCGAGGCGAACTCCGGCCCCGAACTGCCGCCCGCCTGCGCCGCCATGCGCTCCCACAGCGGCACCGCCTCGTCCGGGTTGAAGCAGGCGGCGGCCATCAGCATCAGGCCCACCTCGTCGGCGCTGCTCTCGTGGGCGCGCGCATAGGGCAGCTGCGAGGTCACGCCGTAGGCCTGGAAGACCATCTGCTGCACGCCCGGATCGATGCCCGAGGCGGCGCCCGCCATCTGCCCGATCTGCTCCAGCTTGCCGCGGCTCATGCGCTGGGCACCGTGGCGCATGAGGGCGTGTGCGATCTCGTGCCCCATCACCACCGCCATCCCGTCGGCGTTCTTTGCAACCGGCACCAAGCCGGTATAGACGGCCATCTTGCCGCCCGGCAGCGCGAAGGCATTGGCCTGCGGCGAATCCAGCACCACCACCTGCCAGTCGAAATCGCGCGCGAAATTGCCGGCCTGCAGCCCATGTTCCTGCGCCAGCGCGCCCTCGACCTCGTCGATCTTGTCCACCAGCCGTCCGGCGATTCCGCCGATCTGCCTGGACACCTGCGCGTTCGGGTCGAGCGGCTGTTCCTGCGCGATGATTTCCTGGAAAGCCTGCAGGCCCAGCGCCTCTTCGTCCTTCGCATCGATGCTCTTGTCGATCAGCACTTTATCGCCCGTGTAGGGATCGACCGTGCGGTTGGAGAAGTAGTAATAGAGGCCGTATGCGGCGAACGCCACCAGGATGAGCAGGCGCGGATTGAAGCCGAATCCGCGGCGGCGCGGCTGCCCGTAGGGCGATTGGGTGGGGTCGGGACGCATGGCTTCCTCCTGGGTCTTTACGCCGGACGCACTGCCCGGTCGACGCATTGAACCTGCTCCGGCACCACGATGCCGTGAAGCCGGTGCGCACGCCAGCCCGCGGGGTCAGATCTCGCCGACGAGGCGGAACCCGGTGCGTGCATTGGCGACGTCGTGGGCCTGCGGCATCCGCCATGCCGCTCGGACCTGCGCCGGCGCACTGGACCAGCTGCCGCCACGCACCACGCGCGTGCGGCAACCCGGGTTGTACCAGGCACCGCCGTCGGCCGGCGCCCGCCGGAAGCCCTGGTGCCAGCAATCCATCGTCCATTCGCTGACGTTGCCGTCCATGTCGTGCAGGCCGAAGCGATTGGCGCGGAACCGGCCGGCGGGCGCAGGTCCCCAGTAACCATCGCCATAGCCGGCGAATCCGTTCCCCCAGCGGCGTCCGCTCGGGGATCGGTCGCGCTTGCCGGTGTAGTTGCCGCGCCGCGGCGGCGGCGAGCCGTTCCCCCACACAAAGCGGGTCTGCCGCCCCGCCCGCAGCGCGTACTCGAATTCGGCTTCGTGCGGCAGGCGGTAATGGCGTCCGGACTGCGCGCCCAGCCACTCGGCATAGGCATCGGCATCGCCCACGGTGACGTGCAGCACCGGCAGTCCGGGAGCGGCGGTGCGCCCGGCATAGTCCTGGCGCCAGTGGATGCCGTCGCGGAGCACGAAGTTGCCGCTGCGCTCGTCGTACACGAAGGAATGCCCACGGCGTTCCGCACGGGTCCGGTAGCCGGTCGCGCTGACGAAGCGCGCGTACTCGCCGACGGTGATTTCGGTGCGCGTGATCGCGAACCCGCGGCGGAAGCGCACGGTGTGCTGCGGCATTTCGGCCTTGCTGGCGTCCTCCTCGTCGGGTGCGGCTCCCATCTGGAACTCGCCATACGGCACCACCACCAGTTCCGGACCGAGGCCGCCCCCGGGCAGCGGGTCGCGGATGCGCTGGCCCGGCTTGTGCAAGCCGTAGCGGGCCGCCAGTTCCAGCCGCGACTGCAGCCGGGCGACCCGTCGATCACCCTCGATCGCCAGCGTGTGCAATGCATCCAGACTTGCCTGGGCATCGCGCAGGGCATCGTGCGCATTGGGCGTCACCAGGCTGCGCAATCCCTCGGCATAGAGCGCCGAAACCCGTGCCTCGCGCCGCAGCGCGATGCGGCGGCGGACATCGGCAACCTCTTCGGACGCGACCGGCAGGATGCGGGCGGCATCCGCCAGCGTGCGTTCGGCCGCCGCGAAGTCGTCGCCGGCGGCCGCGGCATCGGCGCGTTGAAGCAGGGCCCGGCCGACCGCCTGCACGCCGCGCTGTGCCCGCGCATCGCCGGGACGGTTGCGCAGCACTTCGCGGAACGCCGTCAATGCGCCCAACCCATCCTCGCCAAGCCGCCCCGCGGCCAACTCGTTTTCGCCGTGCTCGGTCAGCGCGAGCAGGCGATCGGCGGCATCGAGCCGCACCAGCAGATCCAGCGTCTGCGGAGCTTCCGGTGCGATATGTCGGGCCACCGCGGCGATTTCGCGCAAAGGCCCCAGCGCGGCATCCTCGTGTTCAACGGCTGTCAAGCGGCGGTCGCCTTCGGTCCACAACGCTTCGATCGCATGCGCCAGGCCTTCGCGCGCCTGCACGTCGCCGGGATCGCGCCGAAGCAGGGCGAGGTGGATCGGAATCGCGGCCTGCGCGTCCTCGTAGAGCCGCCCTTCATGCAGGGCCCGGTCGGCGACGGCCAGTGCGGCCTCGCGGCCTCCTTCGGGGATCGCGACCGCCGGCGGCTGCCAGTCCAGCGCATACCCAGGCGATTCGTCGGCGCTGACGCTGACTAGGCCGCGCCGAAGCCGGGCTTCGATGGTCCCCGGCTCGGGCACCGGCGGCGGTTCGGCCGCGCATCCGGCCAGGACCAGAAGCAGGACAGACAACGACCGGGGCGGACGGGGCATCGACATCCGCCTAGGGTATCGTTAGCGGCCTATCCGTTTCCCGAACATCGCGTGACGCATCTCTGGATCGACCGACCCGACGCCCTCCGGGAACACCTCGCCGCCCTGCCCGATCGGATTGGGCTGGATACCGAATTCGTCCGCGAACGCACTTGGTGGCCGGTGCTGGCGCTGGTGCAGGTCGCCATCGACGACGCCGTGCTACTGGTCGATCCGACCGTGGCCGGCATGCCGGAGGCCATCGCCGAGCTGCTGCGCAATGACCGCGTGCTGAAGATCATGCACAGCCCAAGCGAGGACCTGGTCGCCTTCGGGCACACCTGTGGCGCGCTGCCGACGCCACTGTTCGACACTCAGGCCGCTGCGGCGCTGGCGGGCCTCGGCGCGGGGCTGGGTTATCAGAAGCTGGTTCAGAACGCGCTCGGCGTGGCGCTCGAGAAGGGCGAGACGCGCTCGGACTGGCTGCGCCGCCCGCTCAGCGACTCGCAATGCGAATACGCGGCCGACGATGTGCGCCACCTGACCGCCCTGCACGACCTGCTGCGCGACAAGCTCGACGGCCTGCAGCGCTCAACCTGGCTTGCCGAGGATGCCGAACGCACCCTGAGCAACGCCGCCGACGACACGCTCGATCCCTGGCCGCATCTTGGCGTGCGTCCGGCGCAGGATTTCGATGCCGAATCGCAGGCACGCCTGCTGCGGCTGATGCGCTGGCGCGAGTCCACCGCGCGCGAACGCGACCTGCCCAAGAACTGGGTGATCGACCAGCCGCTGGCGCTGCAACTGGCGCAGCGCCCGCCGGCCGATTTCGCCGCGTTGCAAAAGTTGCTGGATGCCACGCCGAAATCCCCGCGCAAATTGGCGAAGGAACTCTGGGCCGCGCTCACCACGCCGCTGGATGACGAGGCCACGATGCCGCCGGTGCGCCGCGATGCGGACATCGACAAGCAGAAGCTCAAGCGACTGCAGCAGGCGGTGGCCGATGTCGCACGCGAGCACGACCTGCCCGATGGCGTGCTGGCCTCCCGGCGTTGGCTGGAAGCCCTGCTCGACAGCGGCGAATGGCCGGATGCCCTGAAGGGCTGGCGGCAGGCGCTGCTGGCACCGCGCTTCGCGCCGATCCTCGGCTGAGGCTCAACGCGCCGGGCAGTCGCCGCTGCGCTGGAAGTCCAGGTCCTCGAAGTCGTCGCTGAAATCGCCGTCGGGATCGAGCTTGGCCATCGTGAGGCCGGTTGCCCGGCCTTTTTCAGGCGTGAATCGCAGCCACGCTTCGCTGAGCGCGGTGCCGTCCCATGCCACCAGCCAGCCCTGCCGGCTGTGCATCACCCGGCCGCGCACGCGCGGCGACTTGGCGGATGCGAAACGCACACCGCCCTCGCCATCCGGGCAGATCGCCACCTCGCCGAACCACGGGTCGCGCCAAATGCCCAGCACGGCGCCCAGTTGCCCGGCCGTGGCCGCCGCCCGATCCGAGGTATCGGGGATGCTCGATGGCGACGTCGACCGGGCCACGCGCTCATCGGCCAGCAGTTTCGCGTAGCCCTCGACGCCCGGGTTGCCGGCGGGATCGGTGAAATGCTTGGTCAAGGCCTGCATCAGCACGGTGCGCGCCTCGTCGGCATCGCCGTTGATCAGCACGACGATGCCGACGTGCTTCTCCGGCATCAGGGTCAGCGCCGAATACATGCCTGACAGCGTGCCGGTATGCGCGACGCGCTGGGTGCCATCGACATCGGACAGGCGCCAGCCATAGCCATAGGCGTAGTAGTGGCTGTCGTCCCAATGCCGCATCCGCGACGACAGCGGCATCGGTTGCTGCGCCGACCACATCGCCTCGCGCTGCGCGGCGGACAGCCACGGCCGCCCATCCGCCTGCACGCCGACGCGACCGGGCTGCAGCCACATCGAGGCCCACTTCAGCATGTCGTCCAGGCTGCAGCGCACGCCGCCGGCCGCGGCCATGGTGCTGTCGGGGATGGTCTCGCCGTCGCGGTTCACCACCTCGAACCGGCCTTCGCGCAGGCGATGCGGTTGCGCGATGTTGCCGACCTCGTCGCGACGGAATGTCCCGACGCGGCATCGATCCAGCCCCAGCGGTGCGAACACCTCGCGCTGCATCAGCGCCTCGTAGGGCGCGCCGCCGACCTTGGCCGCCAGCTCGCCGGCGACGATGTAGAGCGTGTTGTCGTAGGCGTAGCGAGAGCGGAAGCTCCACTTCGGCTTGAGGTAGCGCATCCCGTGCAGGACATCGGCGCGGGTGAAGTGGTTGGGCTCGGGCCAGAGCATCAGGTCGCCGGCGCCGGCCGGCAGGCCGCTGTTGTGGATCAGCAGGTCGCGCACCTGGATCTCGCGGGTGACCCAGTCCTGCTGCATGCGGAAGTCCGGCAGGTGCTTGGTCACCGGATCGTCCCAGCGCAGCTTGCCCCGGTCCACCAGCCGGCCCAGCAGGGCCGCGGTCATCGCCTTGCTGTTGGAGGCGATCTTGAACAGGGTCGCGCTGTCGATCGGCCGGCCTTGGCCGATCTCGAGTTCGCCCCGCGTGCCGCGATACACGATGCGCCCGTCCTCGATCACGCCCACCGCGAGCCCGGGCAAGCGGTAGCGCGCCATCGCGGCATCGACTTCACGGTCGAGCGCTTTCGCATCCGGCGGCGATGCCTGGGCCATCGGCATGGCGAATGCCATGCAGGCGAGAACCATCGCCAGCCGGACACGCCGGAACGCACCCACCGATGGCGGATGCGACCGGCGCGCAAGCCGCATCAGAAGCTCCAGCTCAGCACCAGTTGCGCATAGCGCGGGGATTGCCAGCGCGTGCCGGTGCCGAACTCGGGACGGCGTTGTCCCGGGCTGCCTTCGTAACGGGCCACCACATTGATCACTTCCTGCCTGTCCAACAGGTTGAAGACCGAGAGTCGCGCCTTCAGGTCCGACTTGCCCACTTTCGCGCTCCAAGTGATGTTGGCGCTCACGTCATAGGTCCAGGGCATGCGTCCGAAGGCGCCGCGCGGGCTGAACTCGTAGACGCGCTGATTGTAGGCGAGGCTGCAGTTCTGCACGCACAGCCAGCCCGAGCCGCCGCCAGAACCGGTCGTTGTGTAGCTCGCGGCGGAATTGCTGTCGTTGGGCCAGGTGACGCCGAAAGCGGTGATCGGGCCGCCCGACAGCGCACGGACGCTGCCACCGAGGCTCCAGTGGTCGTTGATCGCGTAGCTGCCGCGCAGCTTGACCTGGTGTCGATGGTCATTGAACAGCGGGCCGTAACGCTCGTTGTTGGCCGGATGGTCCCAGTGCTGGACCATGCCCGTGTCGCCGTAGTTGGTGTCCGAATTGACGGGGCCTTCGTGATTGCCCTCTGACTTCGACCACAGGTAGGACGCATTGAAGGCCCACTTTCCGTCCCAGGCGCGGTCGATCTGGAACTCGACGGACTTGTAGGTGCGCTTGGGCTCGAAGTAGCCGATCACCTCGCCGCTGCCGCCCTTGCGATAGCCGTCGCGCGACGTGTCGATGGTGATCCAGCCGTCGGTCGCGCAACCCATGGAGGTCGTGCCCCAGATGGTCAGCGGCTGGCCCGGGTTGCCGATAGGCCACAGGTTGCCGGTCGGGCCGCAAGGGGTGTGGTTGATGCGGATGTCGTCCAGTGCGTTCTTCATCCTGCGGTAGGTCGCGTTGACGCCCCAGGACCAGGCCTGGTTGATCACCGCCTGGTAGCCGAGGATCGCCTCGTCCTGGTAGACCGCATCCAGATCGCGGTCCACGCTCTTGCGCAGGTCGGCGACACTGACGTTGTATTGATCGTCCACCGGGCCGATCTGCGCCCCCAGCACGGGCGAGTAGTAGGTCGCGCCGGTCAGCGGGTTCACCTGCTGGTTCCAGCCATTGAGCGGATAGAAGGTCCGCTCGTCGATCAGGCCGCCGGCGAACGTGTAGTTGATGTTGTTGGTGACCGGCAGGTAGTAGCGCCCCAGGTTGCCGAACAGCTTGCTCGAGCCGTCCCCCCTCAGGTCCCACGAGAAACCGAGGCGCGGCGAAACCAGGTTGTCCATCTTGATGAAGCTGGAACCGATCGCGGTCTTGTTGTCGAAGGCATCGACGCGGGCGCCGAGCGTCACCATCAGGTTGGGCGTGACGCTCCAGTTGTCCTCGATGTACCAGGCGTTGGCAGTGGTCTCGAACACGCCGCCGTCGATGCGCCTGCGGCCCATGACGAAGGCGTTGACCCCGGCGGGCAACAGCACGCCGTTGTCCAGCCGCTGCGTCGGGCTGCTGCGCCCGTATACCGTGTACAGCATGCCATTGCCCGGATAGGCTGAGGTGCGGTCGGTCGTCATGACCTCGCGATCCATGCCGAAACGGAGCAGGTGGTCGCCCAGCGTCCATTCGAAGTCCAGTCGCGCGACCTTGCGTTCATCCTCGTGGTTGACGACGGTGCCGCCCGGATGGCAGCTCACCGCGGGGGATCCCATCGCCCGATAAATGTTGCCGTAGCTGGATGTGTTGATCGAGACGAGGTTGCAGAGCGCATCCGCGGGAGATGTCGCGATGCTGGTGCTGCGGTTGATGCCGTACATCGCCTTCGCCACGAAGTTCTCGCCGAAGTAGCCGGTGTAGGTCAGCGAACCGCTCTTGCCGCCGCTCTCCACCGAACGCACGCCTTTCAGTCCGCCCAGCACGTCGGTACCGAAGTTGTACTGGTAGGTGTCGGTGTCGACCTGGCTCTCGTCGGAGAAGGCGAGGAATTCGAGCAGGTGGTTGTCGGTCACGCGCCAGTCGATCTTGGTGCCCCAGAAGCCGTTGCCGGACAGCCCCTGGTTCCATTCAGACCCCGCCTGGGTCGTGTAGCGGCTGGTGTTGTCCTGCCGCTCGTACATCACGAACGCGAACAGCTTGTCCTTGATGATCGGGCCCGACCCCCAGAGATTGGTCTTGATGAAGTTGCGCGTATCGCGGCTGGCGATGTAGTCGTTGGAACCGGTGAGCGTGGGCTGGTAGTGGTCGTTCCACGGCGAGCGCCACGCCTCGGGCTCGAACGTCATTTCGACCCCGCCATGCACCTCGTTGCCGCCCGACCGGCTGACCGCGTTGATCACGCCGCCGGTGCTGCGGCCGAACTCGACGGAGTAGCCGCCGGTCTTGACCTGGAACTCCTTGAAGAACGCGAACGGCGCGCTCGAGAAGCTCTGCCGGCGATAGAAATCGGTGACGTTGAGGCCGTTGATGAAGACCGAGTTCTCGGCGACCGACGAGCCGCCGAAGGAAATGCCGCCGAACGAAGAATTGCCGCCGATCACGCCCGGCGCCAGCATCGCCACGGCGGTCATCGACTGATCCACCGGCAGGCGCGCGAGCTCGTCGCGGGTGATGTTGGTCGCCGATTCGGTCGAACGCACGTCGACGCGATTCATGATCCGCGAGCCCACCACCTGGACGCCGCCGAGCGCGGTGCCCTGACCGGTGGCCGCAAGGTTCACCGTCGTGGTGCCGCCCAGCGGGACGTTCACATCGAACGTCCGGCCCGAGGCCTCGAGCCGGTAGTCGCCCACCGGCAACTGGCTCAGCCGGTAGTTGCCGTCGGCATCGGCGGCGACCGTCCTGGTGAAGCCCGTAGCGGAATTGGTGATGGTGACCTGCTGGCCTGGCGCGGCCCGACCGACGATCGCACCGGTCGCGCTCTGGGCCATGGCGGTGGGCAGGCCGGCCATCGAAAACAGGCAAGCGCCGACCATCAGCGCCAATACCGAACGTTTCATCTTCTTCATCCCCGGTTCCTCCGCTGCCTGGGCCGATGCGCCGGGTACGCGCATGGACCGCTGTCGTGTAATGTCAGGCCAGCCACGCGTTGGACATACGGCCTGCATGACTCCCCCCGAACCGCTGTGTAGCACGCCGGCAACCGATGGTCAATAAATTATTCTATTAATGCGTGATATAAGAATATCTATTCCAAACCAGCTTGCCCCGCCATGAGTCCACGCATTCCACGCCCGCATCCGCGCCTTTTCGCCTTGGCCGCCGCGCTGGTCGTCACCCTTGCCGGATGTGCGGGCCCTTCCCGGCGCGCGGCCGCGCCGACCCCGGTCATCCCCTACGTCAACAGCGCCCAGCAGACGGCCGAGCATTGGGCCGCGAAGCTGGCATCGCCGGACGGGACGATGCTCGATGCCAGCGCCATCGCGGCGCAGAACGCCAGGCTGGTCGCGAAGGACCCCAGCATCCACGACCTGCGTGCCCAGCCCGCACGCATGTCAGGCGATGAAGTGAAGGCGATGATCGGCAAGCTCTCCAAACCGCCCTCGCGCACGCTCTACGATGCGCAGGGCCGCGAAATCGACGCCGCCACCCTGCGGGACTGGCAGCGGAACCTGGCGACCGACGACGTCCCCGCCGAGGTTGTCGTCCGCCATGCGCTGGTGACCCATCGCGCCGACTTGCGGACCTTCCCCACCGCGACTCGGGTCTTCAACCGCACGGGCGATACCGACATCGACCGTTTCCAGGAAAGCGCTCTGTTCCCGGGCAGCCCGGTGCTGGTCCTGCACCGAAGCCGCGACGGCGCATGGGCTTTCGTGCTCTCGACGCGGTATGCGGCCTGGATGCGAAGCGATCTGCTGGCGACCGGCACTGCGGATGAGGTCTTCGGCTACGTCGACCGCCAGCCGTGGCTGGTGGTCACCGGTGCCCAGGCCGAGACCGTCTACACCCCGGAAGCGCCGCAGCTGTCGCGGCTGGCGCTTGACATGGGCACGCGCGTGCCGCTGCTCGTCGACTGGCCGGCAGACCGGCCGGTGAACGGACAGCTTCCGGCGGGCGCGCACGTGGTGCAGCTGCCGGTGCGCGACGGCTCGGGAACGCTGCTGCTGCAACCCGCGCTGCTGCCGAAATCCGCCGACGTGTCCGAAACCTACCTGCCGCTGACGCCCCGCACGCTGCTCTCGCAGGGCTTCAAGTTCCTCGGCGAACGCTACGGCTGGGGCCACAGCTACGACGCGCGCGACTGCAGCGGCTTCGTCTCCGATGTGTACGCCGGTTTCGGCGTGCAGATGCCGCGCAACACTGGCGACCAGGGCAAGAGCCCGGCCTTCAACACGCTGGAAGTGCCTGCTTCGATGTCGCGAGAGGACCGCCTGTTGCTGGTGAAGACGCTGGTCCCCGGCGACCTGGTCTACATCCCCGGCCACGTGATGATGGTCGTCGGCCACGAGAACGGCCTGACCTACATCATCCACGACACGCCCGGCGTGCGTTATCGCGACGGTGGCGGGCAGGTCGTGCACTATCCGCTCAACGCGGTGTCGGTGACGCCGCTGGAACCATTGCAATCGGGCGAAGATGCCCTCTACATCGACAAGATCTACAGCATCCAGCGCATGAGGCGCTGACCGGAGCCCCGCACCATGAAGATCGACGCCATCGAACTCGGCCTGCTCCGGGTGCCGTTGAAGACGCCGTTCAAGACCGCGCTGCGCAGCGTGGACCACGTCGAGGACATCATCGTGCGCATCCGCGCCGACGACGGCGCCTCCGGCTGGGGCGGCGCGCCCGCCACCGCGGTGATCACCGGCGACACCCATGGTTCGATCATCGATGCGATCCGCCACTACATCGCGCCCAAGCTGATCGGCCGCGACATCGCCGATCACAACCGCAACATCGCGCTGGTGCAATCCGCGCTGGAGCGCAACACCAGCGCCAAGGCGGCGGTGGAAATCGCGCTCTACGACCTGTTCGGCCAGCTTTACGGCGCGCCGACCTACAAGCTGCTTGGCGGCGGCGACCCGGTGGTGAGCACCGACATCACCATCAGCGTGGACTACATTGACAAGATGGTGGCCGACTCGATCAACGCGGTCGAACGCGGTTTCTCCGCGCTCAAGATCAAAGTCGGCAAGGACATCGGCGTGGACATCGAGCGCGTGCGCGCGATCCACGCGGCGGTCGAAGGCCGCGCGCTGCTGCGGCTGGATGCCAACCAGGGCTGGACCGCCAAGCAAGCGGTGTTCGCCCTGCAGGCATTGGAGGATGCAGGCGTACATCTGGAACTGGTCGAGCAACCGGTCAAGGCGCGCGACCTCACGGGCCTGAAATTCGTCACCGAGCGCGTGCACACCCCGGTGATGGCGGACGAATCGGTATTCGGGCCGAGCGAGGTGATCGAGTTGATCCGCATGCGCGCGGCGGACATCATCAACATCAAGCTGATGAAGACCGGCGGGCTGTCGCAGGCGATCCAGATCGCCGACATCGCCGCCATCCACGGCATGGAGTGCATGATGGGTTGCATGTTGGAATCCTCGGTCAGCGTGGCCGCAGCCGCGCACCTGGCGGCGGCGAAGTCGCAGATCATCACCAAGATCGACCTGGACGGGCCCTCGCTGTGCGCCGGCGACCCGGTGATCGGCGATACCGTGTTCAACGAGGCCGAGATCACCCTCGGTGCGCGTCCGGGCTTCGGCGTCATCGACGTGCCTGGCCTGCTGCCGGTGCGGGGCGACTGATCGATGCCGCTGTTGCGCATCCGCGCCGAGCGCGACCGCATGTCGGCGATGGAGCGGCGGATCGCCGATTACATCGTGGAGAACGCGCACTTCCTGCGCGATTACTCCTCGCAGCAACTGGCCGATGCGCTCGGCATCAGCCAGTCGTCCATCGTCAAGTTCGCGCAGAAGCTGGGTTTCAAGGGCTATCCCGACCTGAAGTTCTCGATCGGCGAGGCACTCGCGCGCGAGGAAGGCAACGGCAACGGTCACCCCGATGCGGTCGCCGCCGCCGAGCCGGCGCATCCGCATGTGCAGGTCGCCGATGAGTTGTGGCGGCGCAAGTCGCTGGCCGAGCAGGAAACCCGCCTGCTCAACCCGCCCGAGGACATCGACGCCATCGCCCACGCGATCCATCGCGCCAACGCGGTGTTCGTGATCGGCCTGGGCGAGGACGGCATCCCGGCGCGCGCGTTCGCGATGAAGCTGTCGCTGCTCGGCATCCTCGCCGTGCATCACTTCGATCCCGCACTGATGGCCGCCGGCCTGTCCGGCGCGGGCAAGCGCGACGTGCTGTTGGTGTTCTCCGAGCAGGGCCAGCAGCCGACGCTCACGCGCATGCTGCAGGATTTCCAGCCGCGCATCGGCCATGCCATCAGCGTGACCCGGCATTCGGCCAACCCGCTGCGCGCGCAGGCGGACATGTCGCTGCTGGTCTCAGCGCACGACGACCGCCCGCACATCGCCCCCCTGCTCTACCAGGCCGCCTTGCAACACCTGCTGGACCTGATCTTCGTGTTGCTCTGCGATGCGCGCGAGCAGCGGCTGGCCGCGGTCAACACCAATCTCGAGCGAATGCAGGAGATCCTCTCGCCATGAACGCGCTGATTTCGCGCCTCGGCCTCGCGCTGCCCGTCGTCATCGCCATCGCCGCGCTGTCGGGCTGCGCCGACACGCCCGTCGATGCGTCCGCGTCCGCCCCGCCGTCCTGGTCGAATGCGCGACAGATGGTGGTCGTGACCAGCGTCGGCTGGGACGAGGTCCGCGGCACGATGCGCCGCTTCGAGCGCGCCGACAATCAAACATGGCGACAGGTCGGCGCGAGCCAGCCGGTGATGCTGGGGCGCTCGGGCATCGGCTGGGGCATCGGCCTGCATCCGGCGCAAGCCGATGGCCCGCAAAAACGCGAAGGCGATGGCCGTGGTCCCGCGGGCGTGTTCGCGATCGGCCCGGCCTTCGGTTACGCCGATTCAGCACAAACCCCGCTGCGCTACCTGCCGATGCAGGCCACCAGCTGGTGCATGGACGTGCCGGCCTCGCCGCTCTACAACCGGATCGTCGACAGCCGCGAGGTCGGCGAAAAAGCGGTCGAGGGCTCCAGCGAGCGCATGCGCCTGGACCTGCAAACGCCGGGCGACGACCGTTACAAGCTCGGCTTCGTCATCCAGCACAACCCGCGCAACGTGAGCGGAATGGGCAGCTGCATCTTCGCCCACCTGTGGGGCAACCCGGACAAGACCACCGCCGGCTGCACGGCGATGGACGAGCCGGCGATGCGCGATGCGCTGGCGTGGCTCTCGCCCGCCGCGCATCCGGTGCTGGTGCAGCTGACCGATGCCGACTACGACGCCCGGCAAGCCGCCTGGCGGCTGCCCGCGCGCACCGATTTCCGCTGAGGACCGTTGATGAAGCTGCCTTTCTCCGCCACCACGCGCGTCCTCGTCGCCCTCGCCTCCGCGGCCGCCATCGGCCTGCTGCTGGCATGGATGGCCCCCGAGGCGGGCATGCGCGTGGCCGCCGTCGCGCAACCCATCGGCAAGCTGTGGCTCAACGCGCTGCAGATGACGGTAGTGCCGCTGGTCGCCACCCTGGTGGTGCTTGGCGTGTCCACCGCGCGCGATGCCGCCGCCTCCGGGCGCATCGCCCGCCGCGCCATCATCATCTTCCTGATCGTGCTGACCTGCGCTGCGGCCTTCGCCGCGATGGCCGCGCCGGCCTTCCTGTCGCTGATGCCGCACAGCCCCGAGTTGACCGATGCGCTCAAGGGCGCTGCCGGTGCGCCCACGGACGTCGTGCCGCCCAAGGCCGCCGACTGGCTGACCGGCATCATCCCCAGCAACGCGATCGCCGCGGCGGCCGCCAGCGCGATGCTGCCGCTGGTGGTGTTCTCGCTGTTCTTCGGCTTCGCGCTGACCAGGATCGAGGCGCATCGCCACGAACGCCTGATGGAGCTGGTGCAGGCGGTCGCCGACGTGATGATCGTCATCGTGCGCTGGGTGCTGGCGGTGGCGCCGCTAGGCGTGTTCGCACTGGTGCTGGCGGTTACCGCGCAGGCCGGCGCGGCCACCTTGCGCGCGCTCGGCATCTACATCGCCATGCTGTGCGTGTTGTACCTGGTCGCCACGGCCATTCTCTACCCGGTCGTGCGATTGTGGACGGGACGCTCGCTGACCGGCTTCGCCAGCGCGATCTTCCCCGCGCAGGCGGTGGCGATGAGCACGCAGTCGTCGCTGGCCTCGCTGCCGGCGATGATCGAGGTCTCCAGTCGCAAACTCGGCATCCCGCTGCCGACGGTCTCGCTGGTGCTGCCGATGGCCGTGTCGTTGTTCCGCCTGACCAGCCCGATCCAGTACATCGGCGTGGCCGCGTTCGTCGCCTGGGCCTACGGCATCGACATCGGCCCACTGCAATGGGCCACTGCGATCGTGCTGGCGGTGGTGGTCAGCCTGGGCTCGGTCGGCCTGCCCGGCCAGGTCAGCTTCATGGCGACCAACATGCCGGTGACGCAGGCGCTAGGCCTGCCGGTGGAGCCGCTGGGCCTACTGCTGGCGGTGGACACCCTCCCGGACGTGTTCGCCACGCTGGGCAACGTCACCGCGGATGTCTCGGCGACCGCGATGGTGGAGGGGCGCCCCGCACCCGCGGCCGGACTGGCATCCACACGCGACGGCGTTTAATATTCCACCACCCATACGGGGCCATAGCTCAGCTGGGAGAGCGCGTCGTTCGCAATGACGAGGTCGGGAGTTCGATCCTCCCTGGCTCCACCAAACAGGAAAAACCCGCCGCGAGGCGGGTTTTTCGTTGGACTGACATCAATAACGCGTCACTTCATGCCGACGTCCTCACCGCCAGGCGCCTTGCCGAGATGCTTCTTCTTCAGCATCGCCTTCTTCTGCTCGGCCATCGCCTTGGCCTGCTTCTTCAGCGCATCGGCCACGCCCTTGCCGTAGGCCGGATCGGCCTTGGTGCAGTTGTCGACGTGGCGCTGCTTGACGAAGTCCGGCGCGTCGCCCATCGCCCGCGCGGTGTTGTCGAACAGGCGCTGCTGCTGCTCCTTGTCCATCAGGCGGAACAGCGCGCCCGGCTGGCTGAAGTAGTCATCATCGTCCTCGCGGAAGTTCCAGAAATCGGCATCGCCATTGATCTTCAGCGGCGGGTCGCGGTATGCCGGCTGCTCCTGCCACTGGCCGAAGCTGTTGGGCTCGTAATGCGGCAGGCTGCCGTAGTTGCCGTCCATGCGGCCGGTGCCGTCGCGATGGTTGTCGAACACCGGGCAACGCGCGGCGTTCACCGGGATCTGGTGGTAGTTCACGCCCAGCCGGTAGCGCTGCGCATCGGCGTAGTTGAACAGGCGTGCCTGCAGCATCTTGTCCGGCGACGGACCGATGCCCGGCACCAGCGTGCTGGGCGCGAACGCGGCCTGCTCGACATCGGCGAAGAAGTTCTCCGGATTGCGATTGAGTTCGAACTCACCCACTTCGATCAGCGGGTAGTCCTTCTTCGGCCACACCTTGGTCAGGTCGAAGGGATGCACGCGGTAGGTCTCGGCATCCATCTCCGGCATCACCTGCACGTACATCTTCCACTTGGGGAAATCGCCGCGATCGATGGCGTCGTAGAGGTCGCGCTGGTGGCTCTCACGGTCGCCGGCGACGACCTCGGCCGCCATTTCATCCGACAGGTTCTGGATGCCCTGCTGGGTGAGGAAGTGGAACTTGACCCAGAAGCGCTCGTCCTTGGCATTGACGAAGCTGTAGGTGTGCGAGCCGAAGCCGTGCATGTGGCGATAGCTGCGCGGGATGCCGCGGTCGCTCATCACGATGGTGACCTGGTGCAGCGCCTCGGGCAGCAGGGTCCAGAAATCCCAGTTGTAGGTGGCGCTGCGCAGGTTGGTGCGCGGGTCGCGCTTGACCGCCTTGTTGAGGTCGGGGAATTTGCGCGGGTCACGCAGGAAGAACACCGGCGTGTTGTTGCCGACCATGTCCCAGTTGCCTTCCTCGGTGTAGAACTTCAGCGCGAAGCCGCGGATGTCGCGCTCGGCATCGGCCGCGCCGCGTTCGCCGGCCACGGTGGTGAAGCGCGCGAACATCTCGGTCTTCTTGCCGACCTTGCTGAAGAGCTTGGCCTTGGTGTACTTGCTGATGTCCTTGGTCACGGTGAACGTGCCGAACGCACCGCTGCCCTTGGCGTGCATGCGGCGCTCGGGGATCACTTCGCGCACGAAGTTGGCCAGGCGCTCGTTGAGCCACACGTCCTGTGCCAGCAGCGGCCCGCGCGGGCCTGCGGTCATGCTGTTCTGGTTGTCCGGCACCGGCGCGCCGAACTGGGTGGTCAGGTGGGTGACCGGGCACTTGCCCATGTTCTCGGCGGCAGGTGCGGCCTTGCGCTTGGGCTTGGCGGATTTGGTGGACTTGGACGTGGCCATGGCGGGACTCCTTCGGGGATGGGGAGAGCATCGCAGCCGAGAGATAATCATTGAAGTCGAATATTTTTATCTTTTCGATAATTTTCGACTATCGATTGAGCGGCGAGCTATTGCATCGCAATTCTCCGCGCATCATGTTCAACCCGCGTGACCGACTTGGACCGATACCCCGCCGCAGCAATGCGCTGCAGCAGGTATCAGACGAGTGCCGATGAACGCTCCTGCACGTGGAACGCACAGAATGCGCGTACTCAGGACTGGCGCTGGCCGCCCAGGATCGAGCCGCCCACCTTGAGCAGATCACCCAGGCCCAGCTGGCCGTCGCCGTCCTGGTCCAGCACTGCGCCGAGCAGACCGCCGCCAAGGCCGCCCTGTTGCTGCTGCACTTGGCGTTCCTGGCCGAGGATGTTGCCGAGGTCCCGCGACGAACCCTGCGCGGCACCACCACCGAACATGCGCTTGGCGAGGTAAGCCATCACGATGGGCGCAAGGATCTTCAGCAGCATCTGAGCCTTGTCACCGCCAAGGCCGGTGGCCTGGCCCAGGCCCTGCTCCGCGCGCGGCAACTGGCCGCCGAAGATGTGGCCCAACTGGCCGAGGCCATCGGTCTGCCGGGTCTGCTGGCCGCCCAGCACCGCGCCCAGGATGTCGGCGATGCCGCCGCCGGATGCGTGGTCGCGGCCCAGTGCGCCAAACAGGGCATCGGCGCCGTTGGACTGACTGGCGTTGCGGCCCATCGCGCCCAGGATCATCGGCAGCGCGGCGGCGATGGCGCCGGCGGTTTGCGCCTGTCCGGTGCCGAGCTGCGCGCCGATCTGCTGCACGTCGGCACGGGAAAGCTGGGCGAAGATGTCATCGGTCAACGAACTCATCGGGCGTTCCTTGTGGGCAGGGGCGGAATGCCCCCAGGAGCGACAAGGTAGCAGGACACGACATAGCGCAAGGGCTGGTTCCGGGTTTTTTCGCACCGCCCGGCGTTCGCTCGTTATCCTGCGCCGTACTTTGCCAGCATTTCCGCCATGACCACGCGCGCCGCCCGCCTGCTGCAGCTGCTCGACGAATTGCACCGCCGGCGCACGCCGGTGCGCGGCGCGCAGCTGGCCGAACGGCTGGGCGTGAGCCTGCGCACGCTGTACCGCGACATCGACGCCTTGCGCGGGCAGGGCGCGGAGATCGCCGGCGATCCAGGCGTGGGCTACCAGCTGCGCCCTGGCTTCCTGCTGCCGGCGATGATGTTTTCCGCCGAAGAACTGGAAGCGGTGGCGCTGGGCGCGCGCTGGGTGGCTGCGCACGGCGATCCGGAACTGGCCGAGTCCGCACGGCGGGCGATGGAGCGCATCGGCAGCGCCTTGCCGGATGCCTTGCGGCTGCAGGTGGAAACCGGCGGGCTGCTCGCACCGGAATGGCGGTCGACGCGTGCGCCCGAGCCGTGGGTGTCCACCCTGCGCCACGCGATCCGCGAGGAACACGCGGTGCGCATGCGCTATGCCGATGCCGAGGGCCGCGCCACGGAGCGCGTCGTCTGGCCGTTCGCGATGGCCTTCCTGGCCGACATGCGGCTGCTGGCGGCGTGGTGCGAACTGCGCGGCGATTTTCGCCATTTCCGCGCCGACCGCGTGCTGGCGCTGGACGATACCGGCCAGCGCTATCCCGAGCGCCGTCACCGCCTGCTGAAGCGCTGGCGCGACACCTGCCTGCCGCGCCGCCGCGACTGACTGCTGACAGGAACTGACAGCGGCAACCGCGCACACTGGTGGCCCATCCCGAACCGGAGCCCGCCGTGGCCGATACGCTGACCTTCTATACCCACCCCGTGTCCCGTGGCCGCGTCACCCGCTGGATGCTGGAGGAAACCGGCCTGCCGTACGACGAGGTCATCCTGGAATACGGCACGACGATGAAGGCGCCCGAATTCCTGGCGATCAACCCGATGGGCAAAGTGCCGGCGCTCCGCCACGGCGACACCGTGATCACCGAGAACGCCGCGATCTGCGCCTACCTGGCCGAACTGGTGCCGGACAGGCAGCTGGCACCGGCGCCGGGTTCGGCCGCGCGCGGCAGCTATTACCGCTGGCTGTTCTTTTTGGCCGGGCCGCTGGAGGCGATGCTGACCGCCAAGCAGAGCGGTGCGTTCGCGCCCGCCAACAGCGCCGGCTACGGCAGCGAAGCGGATACCCTGCGCGTGCTGGAACAGGCGGTGGCCGGCAAGACCTTCCTGACCGGCGACCACTTCACCGCGCTCGACCTGTACGCCAGCGCCTGCCTGGCCTTCTACATGCGGATCGGCGCATTGGAACAGCACCCGGCCTTCGTCGAGTACGTACAGCGGCACGTCGGCCGTCCGGCGGCGCAGCGGGCGATGGCGCGCGACGAAGCGCTGGCCGCGCAATATCCGCCGCCCAGCGCCTGAGCCGGCGCTAGCCGAGCGCTTTCAGCCGATACAGCGCCTCCAGCGCCTGCTTGGGCGTGAGTTCGTCCGGGTCGATGCCGGCCAGCGCTTCCATCGCCGCGGACGGCGGCGCGAACAGGCCGATCTGCTGCGGCGAATCCAGCGCCTGCGCGGTCATTGGCGGCGATTTCACCCCGCCGCCCTGCTGTTCCAGCTCCGCCAGCCGCGCACGCGCCTCGCGCACGACCGGTTTCGGCAAGCCCGCGAGCGAGGCCACCTGCAAACCGAAGCTGCGGTCGGCCGGGCCGTCCTTGACCGCGTGCATGAACACCAGCGCATCGCCATGTTCCACCGCATCCAGATGCACGTTGCGGATGCCGCTGCCGGGCGCAGCCAACGCGGTCAGCTCGAAGTAATGCGTCGCGAACAACGTGTAGCTGCGATTGCCCATCGCCAGATGCCGAGCGCAGGCTTCGGCCAGTGCCAGGCCATCGTAGGTCGAAGTGCCGCGGCCGATCTCGTCCATCAGCACCAGCGATTGCGATGTCGCGTGATGCAGGATGTAGCTGGTTTCCGACATCTCCACCATGAAGGTGGACTGGCCCTTGGCCAGATCATCCCCCGCGCCGATGCGGGTCAGGATGCGGTCGATCGGGCCGATCTCCGCGCGCTTGGCCGGCACGAAGCTGCCGATGTGCGCCAGCAGCACGATCAGCGCGTTCTGCCGCATGTAGGTGGACTTGCCGCCCATGTTGGGGCCGGTGATGACCAGCATGCGCGTGGCATCGTCCAGCAAGAGATCATTGGGCGTGAAAGGTTCGCTGCGCACCGCTTCCACCACCGGATGGCGGCCGCCCTCGATCTGCAGCGCGGCGTCACTGACCAAGCGCGGGCGCGACCAGTCCAGTGCCTCGGCGCGCTCGGCGAAACCGCAGAGCACATCCAGTTCCGCGAGCGCTTCAGCCGCGCGACGCAAGGGCTGCAGGTCTTCGTTCAGCGCATCCAGCACCTCTTCGTACAAGCCCTTCTCGCGCGCCAGTGAGCGCTCGCGCGCGGACAGCACCTTGTCCTCGAACGACTTCAATTCCTCGGTGATGTAACGCTCGGCATTGGCCAGCGTCTGCCGGCGCGTGTAATGCACCGGCACCTTGCCGGCGTGCACCTTGCCCATCTCGATGTAATAGCCGTGCACGCGGTTGTAGCCGACTTTCAGCGTGGCGATGCCGGTTGCTTCGCGCTCGCGGGCTTCGAGATCGATCAGGAACTGGTCCGCATTGGTCGACAGCCGGCGCAACTCGTCAAGCTCGGCATCGAAGCCTTCCGCGATCACGCCGCCATCGCGCGCCAGCAGCGGTGGCTGCTCGACGATTGCGCGTTGCAGGAAGCCGGCGGTGACCTCGTGCTCGCCCAGCGTGCCGGCCAGCCATTGCAGGCGCGGCGAATCCATCGGCGCCAGCAAGGCGCGCAAGCCGGGCAGCCTGGCCAGCGCATCGCGCAGCGTCGACAGGTCACGCGGGCGTGCACTGCGCAGCGCGACGCGGGTGAGGATGCGCTCGACATCGCCAAACCTGCGGAAGGCCTCGCGCAGGTCCTCGAACCCGCGGGCATCGACCAGCGCCTGCACCGCATGCAGACGCGGATCGATCACCTCGCGCGTGCGCAACGGGCGATGCAGCCAGCGCCGCAAAAGACGTCCGCCCATCGGCGTGACGGTGGAGTCGAGCACGCCGAGCAGCGTGTTCTTCGTATCGCCATCGACGCGGGTATCGAGTTCGAGATGCCGGCGCGTCGCCGCGTTCATGGCGATGGCCGCGTCGCCCGTCTCCAGCGTGATCGCGGTCAGGTGTGGCAACTGCTGCTTCTGGGTTTCCTCGACATAGCCCAGCAGCGCGCCCGCCGCGGCGATCGCCAAAGGCAGGCCGTCGATGCCGAAGCCGGTGAGGTCGTGGACATTGAAGAACGCCAGCAGCTTGCGGCGCGAGGCGTCGGCATCGAACAACCACGGCGCACGCCGACGCACGCCATGACGCGTGGCGAGTGATCCGGGCCACTCGCCTTCATCAGGCAGCAGCAGCTCGGCGGGTTCGAGGCGCGCGAGTTCCGCTTCCAGCTGGTCATCGTTTTCGACCTGCGCCACCTGGAAGCGGCCACCGGCAAGATCCGCCCAGGCCAGTCCATAGCCCTGCTTGCCGCGCGCCACGGCCATGAGCAAGGTGTCGCGGCGATCCTGCAGCAACGCCTCGTCGGTGACGGTGCCCGGGGTGACGATGCGCACCACCTTGCGCTCGACCAGCCCCTTGGACGCGGCCGGGTCGCCGATCTGCTCGCAGATCGCCACCGATTCACCCAACGCCACCAGCCGCGCCAGATAGCCTTCATAGGCGTGGTGCGGCACGCCGGCCATCGGGATCGGCTGCCCGGCGGACTGCCCGCGCTGGGTCAGGGTAAGGTCGAGAAGCTTGGCGGCCTTGCGGGCATCGTCATAGAACATCTCGTAGAAATCGCCCATGCGGAAGAACAGCAACACGTCCGGGTGCTCCGCCTTGGCTGCGAAAAATTGCTGCATGAGGGGCGTGTGCTGGTCGGTCGCAGGCATCGAATCGGTAAGCTGAAATAGGCGGTTAGTGTGCACGATGAGCGGCGTCGGGCGGGGGAGTACCCGACGCTTGCGAATGGTGATAACGTCGAGTTGCCCGGCTTCAACCGGGCCGTCGACGGGTCCCCCACGCCACATCGATGCATCGCAAACCACGCCGTGCCCCGCCGATCCGGCCGGGGCCGTCATTACTTACCCGGGGACCCACACATGTCGTTCGATCCGCATCGCAAACCGCTCCCGGCCGCCATCGTCCTGGCCATCCTCGCCATGGTGCAATCACCTGCGATGGCGCAGGCGGCCGCGCCGCAAGAAAACGCCCAAGAATCCAAGGCGAAGATGCTGGACCAAGTCACGGTCACGGCACAGAAGCGCGAGCAGCGCATGCAGGACGTCCCCATCGCGCTCACAGCGCTGCCCGAGCAACTGCTCACCGATACCGGCGTCCGCGACATCAAGGACATGCAGCAACTGGTGCCCGGACTGACCGTGACCAGCACGCAGAACGAAGCGATCACCACGGTGCGCATCCGCGGCATCGGCACCGTGGGCGACAACGTGGGCCTGGAGTCCTCGGTCGGCGTGGTGATCGACGGCGTCTATCGCCCGCGCAACAGCGTCGGCTTCGGGGACCTGGGCGAACTGGACAGGATCGAGGTATTGAAGGGCCCGCAAGGGACCGTGTTCGGCAAGAACACGTCGGCAGGCGTGGTCAACGTGATCACCAAGCGCCCCAGCTACCAGCAGAGCGCGCACGCCGAAGCCACCTTCGGCAACCATGGTGCACTGGGCGTTTCTGCCGGCTACAACGATGCGCTCGGCAAGAACACGGCCTTCAGCGTGTACGGCGCAAAGCGCAAGCGCGATGGCTGGATGAAGGTCGTCACCGGCGCCGGCCCGCGCGCCGAATCCAAGGATTACGACCAGAACTACCAGACCTTGCGCGGCAAGCTGCGCTGGCAACCGGCCGACACGGTGGACATCGTGTTCTCCGCCGACTACACCAGCCGCGAGGAAAACTGCTGCACGGCCGTTCAGCTGGTCAGCGGCGGCACGGCGCCGATCATCCAGGCGCTGGGCGGCGGCAACGCCATCGCGACTCCGGCAAACCCGTGGGCCCGGGTGGCCTACAGCAACCGCGACACCGCGCAGGACATCAAGGACAAGGGCGCATCGGCACAGGTCGACTGGGATACGCCCTGGTTCGGTGGTGCCACCCTCACCTCGATCACCGCCCAGCGCGATTGGCGCGCCGTGAACGGGCTGGACTTCGACTTCACCAGCGCCGACCTGCTGTACCGCAATCCACGCGAGGATGAGTCGCTCAGCGCCTTCGACACTTTCAGCCAGGAACTGCGGCTGACCGGCAGCAACGGGCGCGTCGACTGGATGGTGGGGGTGTTCTACGCCGACGAAAAACTGGACCGCAACGAGTCCTACCGGATCGGTGCCGCCTACGAGCCCTATCTCTCGACGCTGGTATTCCAGCGCGTTGCACAAGGCGTGGTGGGTGCCGGCTTGCCCATCAACACCGCCAATCCCGCGACTTTCCTTTCGCAGGTCTCGGGCCGGCCCTATGGCACGGGATTCTCGGGACTGGGCGCGATGGACCGGTATCGGCAGCAGGCCAAGAGCCGCGCCATCTTCACCAACAATTCTTGGAAGGCCACCGATGCGTTGGAGCTGACCCTGGGCCTGCGCTATACCGTCGAGGACAAGTCGCTCACCTCGGCCTACAGCAATCCGAATGGCAGCCCCGCCTGCGGCACGACCCTCGCAAGCACCGGGGCACGGGTCGGCGGCGCATTGGCGCAGCGGATCCCGAACTTCACCCTGCTCCCGGCCGCCGTTCAGGCCCAGCTGATTGGCTCGCTGGCGCCGCAGATCGCGGGATTCATGTGCCTGCCGTGGGCCAATGCCCTGCACAATGGCCGCAACACATATCAAGAGCGCACGGAAAAGGAGTGGTCCGGCACCTTCAAGGCGGCATACCGCTTCAATCCCAACGTGATGTCCTATTTCTCGGCTGCCCGGGGTTACAAGGGCGGCGGCTTCAACCTGGACCGCGTGCAATCCTCGAACGGACTATCCAGCGGCGGCTCCGGCATCACCCCGGTCAACGACACCTCGTTCTCCGGCGAATTCGTCGACAGCTACGAGCTGGGCGCCAAGACCACATGGGCCGCCGGCAGCCTGCTGCTGAACGGCAGCCTCTTCCACCAGACCTACAAGGACTTCCAGCTCAACAGCTTCCTTGGTACCAGCTTCGTGGTGCGCTCGATACCGCGCGTGGTCTCGCGCGGCATCGACACGGAGATCCTCTGGCAGCCCCGGTCGGTTGACGGCCTGATGCTGCAGGGCGGCTTGATGTACGCCGACACCCGCTATGGCAAGAACATTCCCGGCGCCGATTTCGCCGCCCCGGCCGGCCAGCTCTACAAGCTGCCGGGCGCGCAGATGAGCTTCGCGCCAAAGTGGTCCGCCTCCGGCTCGGCCACTTACGAATGGGGAATGGGCGACAGCCTCAAGGCCCGTTTCAACCTCGGTGCCAAGTACATGTCGAAGTTCAACACGGGCTCCGACCTGGATGCCGAGAAAATGCAGAAGGCCTACACGGTCACCAACGCCCGCCTCGGAATCGGCGCACGCAACGACCGCTGGATGGTGGAGTTGTGGGGACAGAACATCTTCGACACCCGCTACACGCAGGTGGCATTCGACGGCCCGCTGCAGGCGCCGGGCTCGCCGCAACCCGGAGATCCGCTCAATACCTACAACGCCTTCCTCGGCGCACCGGCAATGTACGGCGTGACCTTCCGCTTCAGTTTCCGCTGAAGTCCGTTGGCTTCCCAGCGGCCCGCCTCGCGCGGGCCGCTTTTTTGCGTGCGCAGCGGCCTCTACACCGATGGCCGATCGCCGATGCGCGATACTGGAAGCCACTGCCCACAGGTAGGCTCATGCCGATTCCCACCGACACCGAACTGGACCAACTGGCCCGCGACGTGGGCGACCGGCTGCGCGCCGGCCACGAAATGCTGGCCACTGCCGAGAGCTGCACCGGCGGCTGGATCGCCAAAACCGTCACCGGCATCAGCGGCTCCTCCGACTGGTTCGATTGCGGCATGGTCGTGTACAGCTACGAAGCCAAGCAGGCCATGCTCGGCGTGCGGCCGCAGACGCTGGAAGAACACGGCGCGGTCAGCCGTGAATGCGTGGTGGAGATGGTTTCCGGCGCCCTGGTCAAGTCCGGCGCCAGTGTCGCGGTCGCGGTCACCGGCATCGCCGGACCGGGCGGCGGCAGCCCGGACAAGCCCGTCGGCACGGTGTGGATCGGCTGGAAGCGGCGCGGTGGCTATGCCCGCGCCGAGCTGTTCCATTTCGATGGCGACCGCGACGCGGTGCGCCGGCAGACCGTGGCGGCGGCACTGGCAGGGATCGCCGAGGGCTGATCAGCCGACATCGCCGTCCAGGTAATACCAGCGGCCATCCTCGCGCAGGAAGCGGCTGCGCTCCGTCAGCTGCCCGTGGCGCCCGCCCTCGATGAACTTCGCGACGAAGTCGACCTCCGCGTGATCGGGATCGATGTCGCGGCGGGCCCTCACCTGCAGCCGCAACCATTTCGTCTTCGACAAACCGGCAAGACCCAACGCCTCGGGCCGGACCGAGGGATGCCAGCTCGCCAGCAGGTAATCCTCCAGCCCGCGCACGTAGGCGCTGTAGCGCGAGCGCATCAGGGCCTCGGCATCCGCAGCGGGGCCGCCGGCATGCAGGGCCCCGCAGCAATCAGCATAGGCGCGGGACGTGCCGCAGGGACAGGGTTCGATGTTCATTCCGGACGATATTCCAGCAGGTCGCCGGGTTGGGCGTCCAGCCAACACAAAGCGCTTGCATTGCCGATTCATGAGTAGTATTACTACTCACATGGACGCAGCCAGCACCCTCACCCAGACCCAGCAGGCCATCCTCGCCTTCATCGCCGAGCGCATCGAGGCCGATGGCTACCCGCCCGCGCAGACCGAGATCGCCCGCGCCTTCGGCTTCAAGGGCGTGCGGGGGGCGCAATACCACCTGGAGGCGCTGGAGGCCGCCGGCGCGATCGAGCGCAAGCCCGGCGTCGCCCGCAGCCTGCGCGTGATGTGGCAGACCCCGGCTGCGCAGTCCAAGTTGCCGCTGGACGATCTGGATGAGAACGCCGTGCGCCTGCCCGTGCTGGGCCAGGTCGCCGCCGGCGTGCCGATCGGCGCGGACATCGGTTCCGACCAGGTGCTGATCCTCGACCGCGTGCTGTTCTCGCCCAAGCCCGACTACCTGCTCAAGGTGAAGGGCGATTCGATGATCGACGAAGGCATCTTCGATGGCGACCTGATCGGCGTGCACCGCACCGCCGACGCGCGCAACGGCCAGATCGTGGTCGCACGCATCGACGAGGAAGTCACCGTCAAGCTGCTGAAGAAATCCAGCGACCGCATCCGCCTGCTGCCGCGCAACCCGGATTACGCCCCCATCGAGGTGCTGCCGGGCCAGGACTTCGCCATCGAAGGCCTGTATTGCGGGCTGGTGAGGCCGAATCGTTGAGCGCTTCCCCTACCCACACTGCCGGCATTTCCCGCTCCCCGGCATTGGCCACCGCAAATATTTTCAATGTCGAAGTCGGCGTCGCAGTCTGTGCGACCCCGTCCTTCTAGCCTGTGTCCATGGCGAAACCGAACCGCAAGACCGCAACCAAAAACAAACCTGAGGACAAGACGATGGACGAGAACCGCAAACGCGCGCTGACCGCAGCACTCAGCCAGATCGAGAAGCAATTCGGCAAGGGCTCGGTCATGCGCATGGGCGACCGCGCCATCGAACAGGTCGAGACCATCGGCACCGGCTCGCTGATGCTGGACCTCGCCCTTGGCATCGGCGGCCTGCCGAAAGGCCGCGTGGTCGAGATCTACGGGCCGGAGTCCTCCGGCAAGACCACGCTGACCCTGCAAGCCATCGCCGAATGCCAGAAGGTCGGCGGCACAGCCGCCTTCATCGACGCCGAACATGCGCTGGATCCAAGCTACGCCGTCAAGCTGGGCGTGAACGTCGATGATCTGCTGCTCTCCCAGCCCGATACCGGCGAGCAGGCACTGGAAATCGCCGACATGCTGGTACGTTCGGGCGCGGTGGACATGGTGGTGATCGACTCAGTCGCCGCACTCACCCCCAAGGCCGAAATCGAAGGCGAGATGGGCGACCAACTGCCCGGCCTCCAGGCCCGCCTGATGAGCCAGGCCCTGCGCAAGCTGACCGGCAACATCAAGCGCAGCAACTGCATGGTGATTTTCATCAACCAGCTGCGCATGAAGATCGGCATCATGATGCCCGGCCAGAGCCCCGAGGTCACCACGGGCGGCAATGCACTCAAGTTCTATGCATCGGTGCGCCTGGACATCCGTCGCATCGGCGCAATCAAGAAAGGCGACGAGATCATCGGCAACCAGACCCGCATCAAGGTGGTGAAGAACAAGCTGGCGCCGCCGTTCAAGCAGGTCATCACCGAGATCCTGTACGGCGAGGGCATCAGCCGCGAGGGCGAGCTGATCGAGATGGGCGTCAACGCCAAATTGGTCGACAAGGCCGGCGCCTGGTATGGCTACGACGGCGAGCGCATCGGCCAGGGCAAGGAAAACGCCCGCAACTACCTCAAGGAAAACCCCGCCATCGCCGCCAAGCTGGAAGGCCAGCTGCGCGAAATCCACATCCCGGAAGAGACCTCGCGCGACGAGGGCAACGACTCCGGCGACGACGAGGCATGACCGAACCATCCGGCGGCGATGCAGGCACTGGGCGCCCGCGTCGTCGCCGGGGGACCACGGAATTGACTCCGGCCCAGCGTGCGCTGGGCCTTCTCGTGCGGCGGGAACACTCGCACAAGGAACTCACCCGCAAGCTGCGCGCCAAGGGCGTCGCAAATGACGATGCCAAAGCCGCCGTCGAGCAGATGACCGAAGCCGGCTGGCAAAGCAACGAACGCTTCGCCGAACAGCTGGTCCGCAGCCGGGCCGCGCAGGGCCATGGCCCCATCCGCATCCGCGCCGAGCTCTCTACCCATGACCTGGGGGACGAAGCGATCCGCAACGCCCTCGACGGTTACGAGGAAGACTGGACCCGCTTGGCCCGCGGCCTGGTCGAGCGCCGGTTCGGCGAATCCGTCCATGAGGACCGCACCCTGCAGCGCAAGGCCGGCGAATTCCTGATCCGCCGTGGCTTCACCCTCGACCAGATGCGCCGTGCCACCGGCGGCAACCCCTTCGACGACGATTTCGACTGAATCGATCGTTCCCCGCGGCAGCTATATCGACCCACGCCAAGTCGAAACCATTGCCCACTGCGGCATCTTCTCCCCCTGCCCTGTTAATCTAGTCGTTCCGCTTGCCGGCAGCCCCCCACGCCCCTATCTCGATTGGCGTGGGCCGGTTCGTGCCCGCCATGCTTCCTCATAACGCCTGATTCCATGAAGACCACTGCCGACATCCGCCGCGACTTCCTCGACTTTTTCGCCGAACGAGGCCACACCATCGTCCCCTCGGCGCCCCTGGTGCCGGGCAACGATCCGACCCTGCTGTTCACCAACTCCGGCATGGTCCAGTTCAAGGACGTGTTCCTCGGTGCCGAGAAGCGCAGCTACGTGCGCGCCGCCGACGTGCAGCGCTGCCTGCGCGCGGGAGGCAAGCACAACGATCTCGATTCGGTCGGCTACACCGCGCGTCACCACACCTTCTTCGAGATGCTGGGCAACTGGTCCTTCGGCGACTATTTCAAGCTGGACGCGATCAAGTGGGCGTGGCAGCTCCTGACCGAGACGTGGAAGCTGCCGAAGGAGCGCCTGCTCGCCACCGTCTATCACACCGACGACGAATCCTTCGCCATCTGGCGCGACGTGATCGGCCTGCCCGAGGACCGCATCATCCGCATCGGCGACAACAAGGGCGCGCCCTACGCCTCCGACAACTTCTGGCAGATGGCCGACACCGGCCCCTGCGGCCCCTGCACCGAGATCTTCTACGACCACGGCGAGCACTACGCCGGAGGGCCGCCCGGTTCGCCCGATGAGGACGGCGATCGCTACATCGAGATCTGGAACAACGTCTTCATGCAGTTCGACCGCGCCGCCGACGGCACGCTGACCCCACTGCCGGCGCCGTGCGTGGATACCGGCATGGGCCTGGAGCGCATCGCCGCGATCCTGCAGGGCGTGCACTCCAACTACGAGATCGACCTGTTCCAGGCGCTGATCCGGCGCGCCGCCGAGCTCACCGGCACCGCAGACCTCGACAACAAGTCGCTGCGCGTCATCGCCGACCACATCCGCGCCGCCAGCTTCCTGATCGCGGACGGCGTGCTGCCGTCGAACGAGGGACGCGGCTACGTGCTGCGTCGGATCATCCGCCGCGCGCTGCGCCATGGCTGGATGCTGGGCGTCCGCCAACCCTTCTTCCACAAGCTGGTCGATACGCTCGACAGGCTGATGGGCGAGGCCTACCCGATCCTGCGCGAGCAGCGGGCCACGGTCGAGCGCGCGCTGAAAGCCGAGGAAGAACGCTTCGCCGAGACGCTCGACTCGGGCATGCGCATCTTCAACGATGTTGCGGAAAAGTCCGGCGACACCATCCCCGGCCTCGATGCTTTCCGCCTGTACGACACCTACGGCTTCCCGCTCGACCTGACCCAGGACATGGCGCGCGAGCGCGGCATGAGCGTCGACACCGCCGGTTTTGACGCCGCCATGCAACAGCAGAAGGACACCGCGCGCGCCGCGGGCAAGTTCGGCGGCGGCCTGATGCTGCCGGCGGAGCTGATTTCGCAACTCGTGCCGACCGGCTTCCTCGGCTACGACCGGCTGTCCAGCGACGGCCTCAAGGTCATCGCGCTGATGCAAAACGGCAAGCCGGTCGACGCCGTGCAGCCGGGCGAGGATATCGTCGTCATTCTCGACCGCACGCCGTTCTATGCCGAATCCGGCGGCCAGGTCGGCGACCTTGGTGAACTTTCGAACGGATATGCCGTTTTCGAGGTGGATGAAACCCGCAAGCTCGCCGGTCAGTTTCATGCGCACATCGGCACGCTGCGGCATGGCGAACTGCGCATCGGCGACCTCTTGAATGGGAAGGTCGATGCTGGCCGCCGCACCGCGACCGTACTCAACCACAGCGCCACCCACCTGCTGCATGCCGCTTTGCGCGACGTGCTCGGCACCCATGTGCAGCAGAAAGGCTCGCTGGTCGCGCCCGATCGCCTGCGCTTCGACTTCTCGCACTTCCAGCCGGTCACGGCGCAGGAATTGGCCGAGGTCGAACGCCGCGTCAACGCGGAAGTGCGCGCCAACCATGAAGGCGAAGTCCGCCACATGGCGATGCAGGATGCGCTCGACTTCGGCGCGATGGCGTTGTTCGGCGAGAAGTACGGCGAGGAAGTGCGCGTGCTGAAGTTCGGCGAAGGCTCGATCGAGCTCTGCGGTGGTACCCATGTGCGCCGCACCGGCGACATCGGCCTGTTCAAGATCGCCTCCGAAGGCGGCGTGTCTGCGGGCGTGCGCCGCATCGAGGCCGTCACCGGCCAGGGCGCGCTGGACCTCGTCAGCGAGGAGGAACACCGCCTCGGCGAGGCCGCGGGCCTGCTCGGCGGCAATCCGACCGAGATCGGCGACAAGCTGCGCGCCCTGCTCGACCGCCAGAAGAAACTCGAACGCGAGCTGGAGGCGATGAAGGCCAAGGCCGCCAGCGGCGCCACCAGCGACCTCGCCGGGCAGGCGCAGGATGTCAATGGCGTGAAGGTGCTGGCCGTGCGTCTGGAAGGCTTCGATGCCAAGACCCTGCGCGAAACCATGGATCGCCTCAAGCAACAGCTCGGCGATGCGGTCATCGTGCTGGCCGGCGCCGATGGCAGCGGCAAGGTTGCGCTGGTCGCTGGCGTGAGTGGCGCGGCCCTCGGCAAGATCAAGGCCGGGGAACTCTTGGGCGACGTGGCCGGTCAAATCGGCGGTAAAGGCGGTGGACGACCGGACATGGCACAAGGCGGCGGCGAGGATGGCCCGCCACTGGCCGGGGCATTGGCGGGCGTCGCCGACTGGGTCGCGCGTGCGTTGGCCTGAAGCCGTGGACGATGGCGCAGGCATGGCCTGCGATCCCTCGCTGTATAGTGAACGGATGACGCACACGATGGATTCGAAGAGAAAGGTCAGGCAAGCGCAGGGAGCTCGGCAGGCATGTTGATTTTGACGCGTAGGGTGGGAGAAACACTGGTGATCGGCGATTCGGTCACCGTCACGGTCCTTGGCGTGAAGGGCAATCAGGTCCGGGTCGGCATCACCGCGCCCAAGGACGTGTCCGTGCATCGCGAGGAAATCTACAAGCGCATCCAGGGCGACGAGGCCTCGGCGCGGGACGATGCGGAAGAACGCGCCTGAGGTTTGCCCCGCGTACGCCAAACAGCTATCCTGTCGCCCGGCAGTTCGCCGCCACCATCCCGGAGAGTTGCCCGAGAGGCCGAAGGGGCTCCCCTGCTAAGGGAGTATGGGGTCAAAAGCTCCATCGAGGGTTCGAATCCCTCACTCTCCGCCAGCTTTGCTGGCCTCGCGTTACGCATCCGATCCTTGTGTCATGGGTGGATGCGGGTGAACGCCTTTCATCGCACACCATGCATCGCGCGGATGCGGACCAACTTCGTCCGCCCAGGTCGGGCCAGCACGTGTTGCGCTTGCGGCGTATCCCGCCTCGTCCGATGATGGACTCCCCTCCCGTTCCTGCGCCCAGACCGTGATCGAGTTCGGACACCTGACCCATGCCGGTTTGCGCCGCCCACTGAACGAAGACACCTACCACGGCGATGCGCGCCTCGGGCTGTGGCTGGTGGCCGACGGCATGGGCGGGCACGACAACGGCGAGATCGCCAGCGCCATCGCCCGCACGACGATCGTGCGCGAGGTCCAGGACGGGACACCGCTCGTCCAGGCCATCGGTGTCGCCGGAGAGGAAATCCTGCGTCAGTCGCGCCAGCGCGCCGCCACGCTCCCGATGGGCACGACCGCGGTGGCCGTGCGCGTGACCGGTACCCGCTTCGAGGTCGCATGGGTCGGGGACAGTCGCGCCTATGTCTGGCAGAACGGTCGGCTGGTCCAGCTCTCGCAGGACCACAGCCTGGTGCAGGAGCTGATCGCGCAAGGCACGCTGACCATGGAACAGGCCCGCCACCATCCCCAGCGCAAGGTCGTGACGCAAGCCTTGGGCGTCACCATGCCGGACCTGCTGGAAATCGAGCATCTCATCGGAACTTTCACCAGCGGCATGCAATTGCTGTTGTGCAGCGACGGCCTGACGGAGGAAGTCGATGATGCCGCCATCGGCGAAATCCTCGGCAGGCCCGGCCTGAGCGCGCAGGAGTGCGCGGACACGTTGGTGGCTGCCGCGCTCGATAACGGCGGCAGCGACAACATCACGGTGCTGGTGCTGCGCTGCCATTGAAGACAGCACGCGGGCGCTCGTGGAATCAGGCGCCGGCCAAGGCCCGCCATAACACGGACTTGTCCTTGTCCAGCCGCTTGCCGATGGCATCCAGCCGCGCCTCGTGCGCGTCGCGCTCCTCTTCGCTGACGGCCACCCGCGGGCGAGGACCGAGCGCCGCGGCATCGGCCAGGGCCGCGCGCGCCGCCGCATCGGCCAGGGCCGCATCGTCTGCGACGGCGAAGGCATCGAAGCCGATCTCGCCCTGGCCGGCGGTCATCGCCAGGTAGACATCGGCCAACAGCTGCGCATCGAGCAATGCGCCGTGCAATTGCCGATGGCCATTGTCCACACCCAGCCGCCTGCAGAGCGCGTCCAGGGTATTGCGCTGTCCCGGATAACGCAGCCGCGCCATCTCCAGCGTATCGGTGATGAGGGCACGCTCGCGGATGGGGCCGCCAGACACTCCTGCCTTCGACAGCTCATTGTCGAGGAAGCCGACATCAAAGCTGGCGTTGTGGATGATCAGCTCCGCACCGTCGATGTAGGCGAGAAACTCCTCGAACACGTCCTCGAATCGCGGCTTGTCGGCGAGGAATTCCAGCGTCAGCCCGGTCACTTCCTGCGCTCCGGGCTCGAACTCGCGGTCAGGGTTGAGGTAACGATGGAAATGGTGGCCGGTCGGCCTGCGCTCGATCAGCTCCACGCAACCGATTTCCACCACGCGGTTGCCCTTGCGCCAATCCAGCCCGGTGGTCTCGGTATCCAGCACGATCTGCCGCATCAACGGGTTCCTTGTTGCTTGATGGCGATGGCCGCATCGCGCGCGAGCTCGTCCACGCGCTCGTTGTCCGGATCGCCGTTATGCCCTTTCACCCAACGCCAGTCGATGCGATGCCGCTTCGTCGCGGCATGCAGGCGCTCCCACAGGTCCTGGTTCTTGACCGGCGCGCCGCCCGCGGTCTTCCAGCCGCGCCGGATCCAGTTGGGCAGCCATTCGGAGATGCCCTGCTGGACGTAGCGCGAGTCGGTGTGCAACGCGACCTCACACGCCTCGGTCAAAGACTCAAGCGCCATGATCGCCGCCATCAACTCCATCCGGTTGTTGGTGGTATCGGATTCGCCACCGGATATCTCGCGCTCGCGGGTGCCATAGCGCAACAGCACGCCCCAGCCACCCGGACCCGGGTTGCCGAGGCAGGCGCCATCGGTATGCGCTTCGACCACCTTCTTCAACGTCATGCGGAATCGCCCACGGCCGGGCCCAATGCGGGCGCTCGCCTGGGTGTCATCGGGGTGCGGCGCTTTTCCGCCGAGATCAAATAGGCTGCGCGGACACCGGCACCGCGCTGCGGCTGGCTGTCGATGCGGCTGCGCCAGCGCGGCCCAATCCCCTGGGCGACCGGTTCCGGGACCAGTCCGGCGCGCTTGAGCCGGCGGCGCCAGGTGACCGGCTCGCGCCCGGATTCGCCTTCGCCCATCCAGTGCGCGCGATAGGGCGACAGAGGATTCAACGCGAACACGCCGAGGCGGCCACCAGGGACCAGTACGCGCACGCATTCGGCCAGCCAATCCTCGACCGGCCTGCCCTCGACGTGCTGGATGATCACCGCACCCATCGATTCGCCCGCCAACGGCAACGCGGGGCCGCATGTCACGTCGCCCCGCCAGCCGCCCAGCTCCGCGGCGCTCAGCCACAACCCGTGCGGCTGGTCGATGGCGCTCGGTCGCGGGATCGCGCTGAACGCCAGCCAAGGCATGCCCGGCCGTGCGGAGATTTCCGCATGCAGGCTGGGCAATTCGCTCATGGCCAGCGCCAGCCCGTGTTCGGTGGCGAACCAGCCCTGCGGCGGATCGGGTTGACGGGCGGCGACCAAGGCAGGCATCGTCGCCCATTCTACGTGCATGGCCCGTCTCGTCTGCCCTTGATATCGATCCCCGAACCCTTGCCCGCCTTCAGCGACAACTACCTCTGGTGGTTGCCGGGTGCGCACGGGCCGGTGCTGGTCGATCCGGGGGATGCCGGCCCGATCCTCGCGCGCTTCGGCGACCAGCCCGCGCTGGGAGCGATCCTGCTCACGCACCACCACGACGACCACATCGGCGGCGTGCCGGCGCTGCTGGCGCGCTGGCCGGACACGCCGGTCATCGCTCCGCACGAGCCGCGCATCCCGTTCGCCAGCCGGCGCGTGGCGGCAGGCGATCTGGTCGATGTCGATCCGTATCGCTTCGAGGTCATCGAAGTCCACGGCCATACCCGCAGCCATATCGCCTACCACGGCCATGGCCTGCTGTTCTGCGGCGATGCGCTCTTCAGCCTCGGCTGCGGGCGGATGTTCGAGGGGGATGCACAGACGATGCGCGCCTCACTCGATCGCCTGGCCGCGCTGCCCGACGACACCCGGGTCTGCTGCGCGCACGAATACACCCTCTCCAATGCCGCCTTCGCCCGCCACCTCATGCCCGGGAACGACGCGCTCGCCAACCGGATCCGGGAAGCCCATGCCCAACGCGAAGCCGGGTGCCCCACCTTGCCTTCCCGGCTTTTCGACGAGCGGGCCTGCAATCCCTTCCTGCGTCTGGATGATCCCGAAGTACGGGCCGCCCTGACCATGCGCATCGGCCACGCGCCGGCGGACCGCGATGCCGCCTTCGCCGCGCTGCGTGGATGGAAGGACGATTTTCGCGGATGACGAGCCCGATGCCGTCGACCCACCCTGCATGGGGTGCCCTGCTGTGGCTGGCGGCGATCCCCGGCGTATCCGTCGCCGCGAACGGACCGGCCGCGGCCGGCGACAATCCGAACATCGGGACCCGGAGCGGACTGGCCATCCATGAACGGTTCCGCAGCCACCTGGCCGAACCCGAGTGCGCAAACGCAAGCCCCCGATGGCGCGGGCATTTCGCCCACGCGCCCAAGCGACTGGCATCGGAGGATGATGAGCTGCTCGCGCTGTTCGGCTATGTCGTCGACGAATTGGTGAAGGCCGGGTTGCCCACCGAATACGCACTGATCCCATTCGTGGAGAGCGGCTACAAGCCCGGTGCGCGCAGCAGCGCGGGACCCACCGGACTCTGGCAGTTCATCGCCATCACCGCGCGCAACCAGGGCGTCCCGATGCGCGACGGATACGATGGCCGCCTGTCGGTGATCGATTCGACCCGTGGCGCCGTGCGCTACCTCAAGATCCTCCACAGCATGTTCGGCGGGCGATGGCGCGTGGCGATCATGGCCTACAACGCCGGCGAATATCGCCTCGTGGGCGCGATCCGCCGCAGCGGCCAGGCCCAGCGCAGCGCGGATGCCGCACGCATCCAGGGTGTCCCGTCGCTGACCCGCGCCTATGTCGAGAAACTGCACGCGATTTCCTGCCTGCTCGAACAGGCCGACGACCGCAAGGACTGGCTCGATGCCATCGACAGGCCGGTGCCGTTGCTGGTGGCGGAAAAGCCCGGCCAAGAGAGCATCGCCTTGAAGCCATGGGCGCGCGCGCGCGGGTTGGACCCCGGGCTGATCGTCCGTCTCAATCCCGCGCTGTCCACGACCGGCGTCCGCACGGGGGGGCCATGGGTGCTGGCGCCGGCCCGTGTCGAAGTGGGGCCCGCCGATCCGGCCGTCGATGCCGCGCCGATCGCGGCAGCCGCCGGCGATGCCCGCACCCCGAACGGCGATGCGCCCGCAGCCGATGCAACGCATCGGACCTACACGGTGATGAAAGGCGACTCCTGGGCGCGCATCGCCCGCCGCCAGGGCCTGCCGCTGTCCGGGCTGTTGCGCCAGAACGGTGCCAGCGCCGACACCCCGCTACGGCCCGGTATGGTGCTGAAGCTCGACGCCACCCGTCCCTGACGGGTAAACTGTACGCTTCGTCCGCTCACGGAATGGAAGACAGCATGGGTTTCCTGCAAGGCAAGCGCGCACTCATCACCGGGATCGCCAGCGAACGTTCGATCGCCAGCGGCATCGCCGAGGCGATGCATCGCGAAGGCGCCGAACTCGCCTTCACCTACCAGAACGAGAAATTGAAATCGCGCGTGGAGTCGGCCGCCGCCGAATTCGGCAGCGACATCGTCATCCCGCTGGACGTCACCTCCGACGCGCAGATCATGGAGTGCTTCGAGGCCCTCAGCGGCCCGTGGGGCGACGGCTTCGACATCCTCGTCCACGCCATCGCCTATGCCCCGCGCGAAGCCATCGCCGGCCAGTTCCTCGACGGCCTGACCCGCGAGAACTTCGCCATCGCGCACGACATCTCGGCCTATTCGCTGGCCGCGCTCTCGGCCGCCGCACGCCCGATGATGGCCGGCCGCAACGGCGCCATCCTCACGCTCTCCTACCTCGGCGCCGAACGCGCGTTGCAGGGCTACAACGTGATGGGCGTGGCCAAGGCGAGCCTGGAGGCCACCGTGCGCTACCTCGCCTACAACCTCGGCCCGGAAGGCATCCGCGTGAACGCGGTGTCGGCTGGCCCGATCAAGACGCTGGCCGCGGCCGGCATCGGCGGCTTCCGCAAGATCCTCGGCCATGTCGAGGACAACGCGCCGCTGCGCCGGACCGTGACCATCGAGGAGGTCGGCAACGTCGCCGCCTTCCTGTGCTCGGATCTCGCCAGCGCGGTGACCGGCGAGGTCACCTACGTGGATTCGGGCTACAACATCCTCGGCATGACCGGCCTGAACGACTGACGGCCCCGTCACTCCCACCGCAACGGAAAACGCCCGGCCATGCCGGGCGTTTCCGCATCGACCCGATGGCGCCTAGAGCTGGCTTTCGACCACGCGGATCTTCACGCGCTTGCGCATGTCGGCCACGTAGGCCTTGGCATCCTGATCGCCGGAAGCCACGCCCAATTCGTTTCGCATCCGGGTTTGTTGGTCGCCCGGGATCGCCGACACGTCGGCCGGGCGCACCGCCATCACCTGGAATACCATCCAACTGCCGTCTGGCAACAGGATCTGGCCGGCCGAAGGCGCGCCTTCCGTCGGCTTGGGCGCCGAAAAGACCGCCTTGACCGCTTGCGGCGTCGGCGTGGTGGCGGTACGCATCAGGCCCGGCAGCGCCTGCAGCGGGTAGCCCCGCTCGCTCGCCAGGGTGGCCAGCGGCTTGCCTTTGCGCACGGCCTCCGCCAAGGCTTTGGCGGTCGTCGCAGCCTGACGGCTGGCCTTGTCGGCACGCAGGTCGGCATCGACCTGGGCGCGGACGCTGGCCAGCGGCTGCACCTTGGAAGGCGCGTGTCCGACCACGCGCAGCAGCACGCTGCGATCGTTGCCGACTTCAATCGGATCGCTTACCGAGCCATCCTCAACCCGCGCCGTGGAGAAAGCCTCGGCCTGGACCCCGGCGACCGCCGCGATGCCATCTCCACCGTTGCGCGGGAAGGGCCCGAGGCGCTGCACGGGCAACTGGTGCTTCGCCGCGACCTGGGCAAAGCCCGACGGGTTCTTCATCAGCTCGTCCACCAGCGCGCCGAGCAGGTCGTTGTAGGTACGCTCGCGGGTGCCGGTCGCGGCTTCCTCGGCCAGCTGCGCGCGCACCTCCTCGAACGTCTTGCGCGTGCCGGGGCGCACGTCGCGCAGCTGGATCACGTGCCAGCCGAAATCGCTCTTGACCGGCTGGCTGACCGCGCCCTTCCGCAGCGCGAAAACCGCGTCGACGAACGGCTTGGGCAGGCTGCCGCCCTGCTCGATCCAGCCCAGGTCGCCGCCCGTGTTGCGGGAACCGGGGTCGCCTGATTGCGCCTTCGCCAGCGCGGCGAAATCCGTGCCGGGTGCCGCAGCCTGCGCCGCAAGCTGCCTGGCCTTGTCCTGCGCGGCGCGCTGTGCGGCGGCATCCGCCTTCGCGTCCACGGGGATGAGGATGTGCGAGACCAGCCGCTGCTCGGGAGTGCCGAACTTGTCCATTTGCGCGGCATAGGTCGCCCTGAGCTGCGCCTCGTCGATCGGCGCCTGCACAAGCTTCGCGGCATCGATGTCGATGTACTCGATCGTCGCCGTCTCGGCGGTGCGGTAGCGCGCTTCGTTGGCGTCATACCAGGCCTTGGCCTCGGCATCGGTGACCGCTTGGTTGGCCGCCACGGCAGGCACCTGCGCGGCATCGATGTCGCGTTCCTCGAACCACATCCCCACCAGCCGCCTGACGTCGGCGTCGGTCACGAAGGCGGTCTGGAACAACTGGCCGACCAAGGCATTGCGCTGCAGGTCGTCGCGCATCCTCTGCTCGAAACGCAGCGGCGTCATCGGCGGATTCAAACCCGCCAGCAGCGCCTGGTAACGCCGCGCGTTGAACCGCCCGTCCACCTGGAAATCGGCCACCGACTCGATCTCGCGGCGCACGGTCGCATCCGGGATGCGGATGCCGGCATCTTCAGCGGCCATCCGCATCAGGCGCTCGTCGATGAGCTGCTCCAGCACCTTGCGCTTGTTCTCGGCCGATTCGAAGGCCTTGTTGTCGAATGCGGCGCCTTCGGCCTGCCGCGCGCGCTGCCGCTCCTGCTCGAAGCGCTCGCGGAACTCGCCGGCCCCGACGTCCTGGTGCCGCCACAGCACGGATGCCGGCCAGACGGCCGGCGCCGACCGCCACCAGGTGGGCGGCGACTGGATGCGTGCCGCATAGTTCTGGGAGCCGCCGGAGATGTAATCGTTGACCCCGAACAGAGCGAAGGGAACGATGAGCAGGCCGAGGATGACCGTGGCCACCCAGCCGCTGGATTTGTCGCGGAGCGATTGCAGCATGTGTACGGAGCCGTGCTTGGACGTAGCTGGACAGTTTAGCGCGGGTAACGCCCGAAGCAGCGGAACCCGGAAAAACGAAACCCCGCCGTCAGGCGGGGTTTCGTTCGAATCGATGGCGGAGCGGACGGGACTCGAACCCGCGACCTCCGGCGTGACAGGCCAGCATTCTAACCAGCTGAACTACCGCTCCGCGAGACGCGAGACTATACAGACACGCTTCGCGGCTGACAACACCCGATGCCGAAGAAATCGCGACGCGACGCGTTTTTTCGCAAGTGATGGTGGGAGCTGAGGGGATCGAACCCCCGACCCTCTCCGTGTAAAGGAGACGCTCTACCGCTGAGCTAAGCTCCCCCGGCGACGAAATGATAGCGTGCGGACACCGCAAACGAAAAACCCGGCGCGTGGCCGGGTCTTCGCAGGTACCGATGGCGCGGTTCAGTTCACCGCATCCTTCAGCGCCTTGCCGGCCTTGAACCCCGGGGCCTTGGAGGCGGCGATCTGCAGGGCTTCACCCGTCTTCGGGTTGCGGCCGGTGCGCGCGGCGCGCTCACGGACGTCGAAGGTGCCGAACCCGGCGATCGCGACGCTCTCGCCCGAAGCCAGCGAGCCGCTGATCGCGGAAAGCACGGCATCGACGGCACGGGCCGCATCCGCCTTGGACAGGCCGGTGGTCTCGGCAACCTTCTCGATTACATCACCCTTGTTCATCGCTAGCTCCTTTTGCACCCGGTCGTGCCGGATCGGTTGGGTACCGCATCCCGTGGATGCGGCATGGATTGTCGACTGCGTGGACGGAGTTTACACGCGAACCCGCCACCTGCGCTGAAACGCCTGAAAACGTGCGGTTTCCCGCGCGGTCAGTGCTTGACCGTGCTCTTGCGGCGGCCTTTCGGCTCCCGGTCGGCTCCCGGCGGCACGCGCTTGCCGGCCGCCGGCTCCTCGGGAATCTCCACGTTGGCCGGCGTCAGCGGGCGCTCTAGCGCCAGGTCGAGCACTTCGTCGATCCATTTCACCGGCACGATCTTCAGGTCCCGGGTCACGTTCGCCGGAATGTCGGCCAGGTCCTTCCTGTTCTCGTCGGGAATGATCACGGTCTTGATGCCGCCACGCAGCGCGGCCAGCAGCTTTTCCTTCAGGCCGCCGATCGCCGATACGCGCCCGCGCAGCGTGATCTCCCCGGTCATCGCCACGTCCGCGCGCACCGGGATCTTGGTCAGCATCGACACCAAGGCCGTGGTCATCGCGATGCCCGCGCTCGGGCCATCCTTCGGCGTCGCCCCATCGGGCACGTGCACGTGGACGTCGAACTTCGACAGGAAATCCAGATCGATGCCGAAACGCTCGGTGCGCGAGCGCACCACCGACAGCGCGGCCGATGCGGATTCCTTCATGACGTCGCCCAGCTGGCCGGTCAGGATCAGCGCACCCTTGCCGGGCACCAGCGTGGATTCGATCTGCAACAGGTCGCCGCCGACCTCGGTCCATGCAAGCCCGGTGACCAGGCCGATCTCGTTGTCGGCCTCGGCGCGACCGAAGTCGAAACGCTGTACACCGAGATATTTCTCCAGATTCTTGTCGCCGACCCTGGTCGTCTTGGTCGATTTCTTCTTCTGCGGTCCGGCCAGCGCGATTTCCTTCACCACCTTGCGCGCGATCTTGGCGATCTCGCGTTCCAGGTTGCGCACGCCCGATTCGCGCGTGTAATAGCGCACGATGTCGCGGATAGCGCTTTCCTGGATCTCCAGCTCGCCTTCGCGCAGGCCGTTCGCCTTGATCTGCTTCGGCACCAGGTAGCGCATCGCAATGTTGACCTTCTCCTCCTCGGTGTACCCGGGGATGCGGATCACCTCCATGCGGTCCAGCAGCGGACCGGGGATGTTCATCGAATTCGAGGTCGCAATGAACATCACCTCGGACAGGTCGAGGTCCACCTCGAGGTAATGGTCGTTGAAGCTGTGGTTCTGCTCGGGATCGAGCACCTCCAGCAGCGCCGACGACGGATCGCCGCGGAAGTCCATCGCCATCTTGTCGATCTCGTCCAGCACGAACAGCGGGTTCCTGGTGCCGACCTTGTTGAGGTTCTGCACGATGCGGCCCGGCATCGAACCGACGTAGGTGCGGCGATGGCCGCGGATCTCGGCCTCGTCGCGCACGCCGCCCAGCGCCATGCGCACGAACTTGCGGTTGGTCGCCTTGGCGATCGACTGGCCCAAGGACGTCTTGCCCACGCCGGGCGGCCCGACCAGGCACAGGATCGGCCCCTTCATCTTCGACACGCGCGACTGCACCGCGAGGTATTCGAGGATGCGGTCCTTCACTTTCTCCAGGCCGAAATGATCGGCGTCCAGCACGTCCTGTGCGGCGTTGAGGTCCTTGCGCACCTTGCTGCGCTTCTTCCACGGCACGCCCAGCAGCCAGTCCAGGTAATTGCGCACCACGCCGGCCTCGGCCGACATCGGCGACATCTGCTTGAGCTTGTTGTATTCGGCCTTGGCTTTCGCCTCGACGGCCTTCGGCATGCCGGCTCCGGCGATCCTGCGCGCGATCTCGTCCAGCTCGCTACCGCCGTCCTCGCCTTCGCCCAGTTCCTTCTGGATCGCCTTCATCTGCTCGTTGAGGTAGTACTCCCGCTGGCTCTTCTCCATTTGCGACTTCACGCGGCCGCGGATCTTCTTCTCCATCTGCTGCACGTCCAGCTCACCATGCACCAGTCCGACCAGCATCTCGAGGCGCTCGCCCGAGTCCAGGGTCTCCAGCAGCTTCTGCTTGTCGGTCAGGCGCACGCTCAGGTGAGCCGCCACGGTATCCGCGAAACGCCCTGCCTCATCGATGCCGGCCAAGGTCTGCACCAGCTCGGGCGGGAGCTTGCGGTTGGACTTGACGTATTCCTCGAACAGCCCCTGGAGGGAACGCACGACCGCTTCGATTTCGCGCGCGTCCCGCACCGAACGCTCATCCAGTTCCTCGATCTCCGCCACGAGTGCGCCGTCGCGCTCCGACACATGCGATATCCGCGCACGGCCCACGCCTTCGACCAGTACCTTCAAGGTGCCGTCCGGCAGCTTCAGCAATTGCAGCACCTGCGCCAGCGCGCCGATGCCGTAGATGTCGTCCGCGCCGGGGTCGTCGGTCTCGGCGGATTTCTGCGCCGCCAGCACGATCCGCTTGTCCGATTCCATCGCGGCCTCGAGCGCGCGGATTGACTTGTCGCGCCCGACGAACAGCGGGATGACCATGTGCGGGAACACCACCACGTCGCGCAGGGGCAGTACGGGCAACACGGCGGGCGGGATGAGGCTTTCCTGTTCGGGCATCGGGCATGTCTCCGGAATGGCGGGCGGCAACGGCCGCATGAACCCATTTATGGGGCCGCGGGGGCGCGGAGGCAAGCCGTGGCGCCTGATACGCGAAACCCCGGCAGCACCGGGGTTTCGTCGGGGGTCATTCGCCGGAAGCCTTCGGCATGGCCTCGCCGCCCGGTGGCGTCTGGTAGATCAGGAATGGTTCGGTCTTGTGTTCGATGACGGACTCGTCCACCACCACCTTGCTGACGTTCTCCATCGACGGCAGGTCGTACATGGTGTCGAGCAGCACCGATTCGACGATCGTGCGCAGGCCGCGCGCGCCGGTCTTGCGCTTGAGTGCCTTCCCGGCGATGGCGGAGAGCGCATCGGGGCGGAACTCCAGTTCCACGCCTTCCATGTCGAACAGCTTCTTGAACTGCTTGGTGATCGCGTTCTTCGGCTCGGTGAGGATCGACACCAGCGCGGCCTCGTCGAGCTCCTCAAGGGTGGCGACGACCGGAAGCCGGCCGACGAACTCGGGAATCAGGCCGAACTTGATCAGGTCCTCCGGCTCGACGTCGGCCAGCACCTTGCCGATCTCGGCCTTGCGCTCGCTCGACTTGACCTTGGCCGAGAAGCCGATGCCGCCGGCCTCGGTGCTGCGCTGCTGGATGATCTTCTCGAGCCCGGCGAACGCGCCGCCGACGATGAACAGGATGTTGCGGGTATCAACCTGCAGGAACTCCTGCTGCGGGTGCTTGCGCCCACCCTGCGGCGGCACGCTGGCGACCGTGCCCTCGATCAGCTTGAGCAGTGCCTGCTGCACACCCTCGCCGGAGACGTCGCGGGTGATCGACGGGTTCTCCGACTTGCGGCTGATCTTGTCGATCTCGTCGATGTAGACGATGCCCTGCTGCGCCTTGTCGACGTCGTAGTCGCACTTCTGCAGCAGCTTCTGGATGATGTTCTCCACGTCTTCGCCGACGTAGCCGGCCTCAGTCAGCGTGGTGGCATCGGCCATGGTGAACGGCACGTTGAGCATGCGCGCCAGCGTCTCCGCCAGCAGCGTCTTGCCCGAGCCGGTCGGGCCGACCAGCAGGATGTTGGACTTCGCCAGTTCCACATCGTCCGACTTCTGCCGGCTCTCGATGCGCTTGTAGTGGTTGTAGACGGCAACGGCCAGCGTCTTCTTGGCACGTCCTTGGCCGATCACGTACTGGTCCAGCACCTCGAGGATCTCGCGCGGCTTGGGCAGGGCGCTGCGCGCGCTCTGCGACTTCTCGGTGAGTTCCTCGCGGATGATGTCGTTGCACAGGTCGACGCATTCGTCGCAGATGAACACGCTCGGGCCCGCGATTAGCTTCCGGACCTCGTGCTGGCTCTTCCCGCAGAACGAGCAATACAGGATCTTGGTGCTGTCGCCGGAACGGCCCTGGCGGTCTTCTGTCATGCGTGTTTCCGTGGTGCGTGGCGGCCGCGCCGCCTGAACGGGACCGGGCCGATGGGACCCGAGAATAGCACAGGCCCGGCGCATGGCCGGGCCCGGAATATGGGGCGGAAAACGCCGATCAGGCCGGCTGGACCGAGTCCTCGGGACGGCGCTCCAGGACCTGGTCGATGAGGCCGTAGTCGCGTGCCGCTTCGGCCGACTTGAAATTGTCGCGCTCGGTGTCGCGCGCGATCGTCTCCAGCGACTGCCCGGTATGCTTGGCCATGATTTCGTTCAGGCGCTGGCGCAGGGCGAGGATTTCACGGGCCTGGATCTCGATGTCGGTGGCCTGTCCCTGCGATCCGCCCGAAGGCTGGTGGATCATCACCCGGGCATTGGGCAGCGCGTAGCGCTTGCCGGCCGCGCCGGCGGACAGCAGCAACGCCCCCATCGACGCCGCCTGGCCGACGCAGATGGTGGAAACGTCCGGCTTGATGAACTGCATGGTGTCGTAGATCGACATGCCGGCCGTGACCACGCCCCCCGGGGAGTTGATGTACAGGCTGATGTCCTTCTCGGGATTCTCGGCCTCGAGGAACAGCAGCTGTGCCACGATCACGTTGGCCATGTGGTCGTCGACCGGACCGACGAGGAAGATCACCCGCTCCTTGAGCAGGCGCGAATAGATGTCGTAGGCACGCTCGCCGCGGCTGGTCTGTTCGACCACCATCGGCACCAGGTTGAGGGCTTTGGTCTCGAGGCTCATGTTGACTCCATTGCAGCGGGCGGCAGAGGCGCCGATCACTCGGCGCGGATGGCGTCCTGGAAGGACAGGGGCTGCTCGGTATGCTGCGCCTGTTCCGCGATCCAGTCGGTGACCTGCTCCTCCATGACGCGGTTTTGCAGGCCTCCCAATAGTTGGGGATCGTTCCGGTAGAGTTCAATGACCTGGTCGGGTTCCTCGTAGGTCGAGGCGATCAGGCGCATGGTTTCCATCAGGCGGTTGCGGTCCAGCTGGAGCCGGTTGCGCCGGGCGACTTCGCCGGTGAACAGGCCGATCAGCACGCGCTTGGCGGCGGCGTCCATGTACGGCGCCGGGTCGGTCGCGATGTCCTGGCCCTGTTCGCGGGCGTTCTGGGCAGCGGTCTCGACCATGTTCTTCGCCTCGAGCTCGACCAGCTTGGGCGGCATGGCGATCTGGCCGTACTTCTCGATGATCTGCTCGCCGACCGCACGCCGCAACCGATACATCAGCGCGCCCTTCAGTTCGCGCTCCAGATTGCTGCGGATCTCGTTGCGGAACTGCTCCATCTCGCCGCTCTTGATGCCGAAGCTGCGGATGAAATGGTGGTCGACTTCCGGAAGCGAGGGTTCCGCGACCTGCACGGCCTTCAGCGTCATCCGCGCCGGCTTGCCCGCCAGTTCGGATACCGGCCAATCGGACGGGAATTCGAGATCGATGGCCTTGCTTTCGCCGACCGCGAGGCCTGCCAGCGCCTCTTCGAGCGGCGGATACAGCATGCCGCTGCCGATCACCGTGGTCCCGGCCTCGGCACCCTCGGCAGGCATGCGCTTGCCCTCGACCTCGGAGAACATCTCGGCATCGACCAGGTCGCCCTCGCGTGCGGCGCGCTCGACCGGCGACCAGCTGCGACGCTGCTCGCGCAGGTTGTCGATCATGCGGTCGATGTCGGCGTCCTTCACGGCAGAGGTATTGCGCACCACGTTCAGCGCAGCCAGGTCGATCTCGCCGAACTCGGGCACGACCTCGAAATCGGCGACGTAGGCCAGCTCGCCTTCCCCGGCCGGCTCGTCGGACGGCTCGATGCGCGGGTTGCCGGCGATCTGGAAGGTCTGGTCGCGCATCGCGTCGCCGAAACCATCGCGCAGCAGGCCCTCGAGGATTTCGGCGCGCACCTGCGGCCCGAAGCGCTTCTCGATGACGCTGGTCGGCACCTTGCCGGGGCGGAAGCCCTTGATGCGGGCGTCGCGCGCGATCTCGCGCAGACGGCTGCCGACCTTGTGGTCGAGATCGACGGAGGGGACGCGGAAGACCACACGACGGCCCAGGTCGCCGGTGGATTCGATCGAAACCTGCATAGGGACTCCTGCCATCGCGGCACGGCGACGGACGATATTCTGTTTGGCGTTGGAAACGACGACGGATAGCCCGATCGCCGAACGCAATAGTGTCCCTGATTTCGGCTTTCCGCGCCACATCCGATCGCACGCACGACGCGGTGTTTGACAGCATCGGCCGGCCGGCACGACAATGCACGCCCCTCGCGGCGGCATGCGGGGGCGGAACCGCGGCCCGGCGGGGTATAGCGCAGTCTGGTAGCGCGCCTGCTTTGGGAGCAGGATGTCGGGGGTTCGAATCCCTCTACCCCGACCATCCGCCGCGCGGGATGCGACAATCCGAACGGGCGCCCGTAGCTCAATCGGATAGAGCACCGGCCTTCTAAGCCGGTGGTTGCAGGTTCGATTCCTGCCGGGCGCGCCAGCTTCCGGGGGAGCGCACCGGATCGATGGTGGCTGTAGCTCAGTTGGTTAGAGTACTGGATTGTGATTCCAGTGGTCGGGGGTTCGAATCCCCTCAGCCACCCCATTTGCTTGTAAGCGCTTGATTAATAAGGATTGTACCATCTGCTGATGCCTCCTTGTTAATCAGGCTCTTGCTATAAGTTATTGATGCAACTCGCCATCAATAGCTTTATGTGGGCGAATCGCCTCCGCTTGGCGTCGTAGGGAAGAAGCGACGGCTCAAGGTGTTTTTCGTGTGTGAACCCAAGTGCATGCCCAGGACTTGGGTTCCTGTCGGTTGTGCTGCCTCGCTTTTGGAGCTCTTCGGCGATGACCTTCGCAAGCGACTGAGAGCCCGCCAATGACTGAATGCCCGACGATGGGGGCTTGCATTGCACACCGTGACGTGGTGTATATACAATCCATGGTCCGGCGTGGCTAACAGGATGGGGTTGCATGAAGGGATTCAAGATTAGTCAGGGTGTACTGGAAAAGCTGCGAACCAAGCACCAAGTTACGCGCGAGGAAGTTTTGCAGGCATTTTTGAACCGAACCGGCCCCTCTCTAGGCGACAGCCGAGCAGACCATCAAACCGACCCACCCACCATGTGGTTTTGTGCTGAAACCGATCGAGGGCGGATCTTGAAAGTGGTTTATACGGAACATCCCGACTACTTCCAGATTAAATCTGCCTATCAGCCGACCGATGGTTCGGATGCGCTATACGAGCGAATTTGCGCGCGCTTGCCATAGCGGTATTTTCACCCCGTAACTTAAGCAGCCCATGATTGGAGAGACCATGAAAAAGACGCCAAAGACCATCCCCGAGGCCGAGTGCCAGTGGGAATCTGGCGCACTGGGCACAAGCGAGGAGCACGTTGTCGTGCTAGGAGCGGAGCACTCGCAAGTTGTCGATGAAGCGCTGGCAATGCAATTGATCTCGATCCGCCTCCCGAAGGAGCTGATCGAAGGTCTGAAGTTCATCGCTGGTCGTGAGGGTCTCGGTTATCAGCCGTTGATTCGCCGTGTCCTGCAGCGCTTCAGTGAGGCGGAGTTCAAATCAATCGCCGCCGAAATGCTGGCTCGCGAACGCCCGTCGCCACGTGATACGGAGGAGCTTGCAATCGAAATGCCACAAGCCAAATGCGCCTAACGATCTAGGCGAGATGCGGATAACATAAAGGCCGCGAAATATCGGGCCAGTCCGAAAGGACTGGCCCTTTGTTTTACTAGGGCATGGGCTATTAGAAGGCTCGATGGCCAGGCAGTAGCGCATTTCGGCGGGTTGAGCGCCCCGAGGGGTCATCCTGAAGAAAGTTTATGCCCCTAGCCCGGAGGGAGTTGGACAGGATGACGGAGGCCGCAACGTTTGCGTTCTCCCAGGAAACGCAGTGTTTCCGGTAGTTCCGCGGCCAGTAGGGAGGTTCTTAGACTGGAACCACTACGACCCCATTGCGGCAGGGCGCGACGCTCGGCTACAATTCCCGGCTCGGGCCGTTAGCTCAGTTGGTAGAGCAGTTGACTCTTAATCAATAGGTCCAAGGTTCGAATCCTTGACGGCCCACCAAACCCGAGAAACCCGGCCTCGCGCCGGGTTTTCTTTTGGCATCATGGCGGTCGCATCGCGAAAGTGGCGGAATTGGCAGACGCCCTGGATTTAGGTTCCAGTGCCGCAAGGCGTGGGGGTTCGAGTCCCCCCTTTCGCACCATCCCATGCGCCCAGCCGCGCTTGTGCAAATGAAACGGGACGCCTAGGCGTCCCGTTCGCATATCACCGCGGTGAGCGCGGATTCAGAGGCGCGAGGCGATCGCCTCGGCGAAGCTCATCGTGTTGCCGTCGCCGCCCAGATCCGGCGTGAGGTGGTCGCGGGCTTCGAGCGTGGCCACGATGGCCTTGCGCAGGCGTTCGGCTTCCTGCGGCATGCCGAGGTGATCCAGCATCTGGCCCGCGCCCAGCAGCAGCGCGCAGGGGTTGGCGATGCCCTTGCCGGCGATGTCCGGTGCCGAGCCGTGCACGGCCTCGAAGATCGCCGCGTGCTCGCCGATGTTCGCGCCCGGCGCGAGGCCAAGGCCGCCGACCAGGCCCGCGCACAGGTCGGAGATGATGTCGCCGAACAGGTTGGTGGTGACGATGATGTCGAACTGTTCCGGCTTCATCACCAGCTGCATGCAGGTGTTGTCCACGATCATCTCGTTGCACTCGATCTCGGGATACATCGCGGCGACTTCACGCGCGGTCTTGAGGAACAGGCCGCTGGTGGACTTGAGGATGTTGGCCTTGTGCACCACCGTGACCTTCTTGCGGCCGGTCTTGCGGGCCAGGTCAAAGGCGTAGCGCACGATGCGCTCGGAGCCTTTGTGGGTGATCTTCTGGATCAGGGTCGCCGTTTCGCCGTCTTCGCTGACGTTCTGGCCTTCACCCGAATACGCGCCTTCGGTGTTCTCGCGCACGGTGATGAGGTCCACGCCCGAGGGAAAGCGCGACTTGGTGTTGGGGAAGCTCTTGGCCGGACGCACGTTGGCGTACAGGTCGAAGTGGCGACGCAGCTGCACGTTGATCGAGGAGAAGCCCTCGCCCACCGGCGTGGTCAGCGGGGACTTCAGCGCGATCTTGTTCTTGCTGATCGAGTCCAGTGTCGCCTTCGGCAGCAAGTCCCCGTGCTTCTCCAGCGCCACCAGACCCGCATCGGCTTCCTCGTACTGGAGGCCAAGATTCATCTGGTCGAGGACGTGCAGCGTGGCGGCCATGATCTCCGGGCCGATGCCGTCGCCGCGGATCACGGTGATGGTGTGGGTCATGCGGGGGTTCCTGCGGTTGGCCGGTGCAACCGCGCCGGCGTGAGTGACGATGTCAGCCCACTATTATGCCGCGTATGGTCGCCACGGGCATCGGCCGATGGTCGAAGCCGGCCACCGCCACGACATGCCGCCCTGGATCACCTATCTATCAGCCGCGTGAATCAGCCGTGGTCGTGCGCCCCGGCAGAAGCAGCCTCGCCGGCCTCAAGCAGGTCGAGGAAATCCACCGCCCGACGCAGGTGCGGGATGACGATGCTGCCGCCAACGACCAGGCCGATCGAGAACGCCTCGAACATCTCGTCGCGGTTTACCCCGGCTTCGCGGCACTGGGCAACGTGGTAGCTGATGCAATCATCGCAGCGCAGCACCATTGAGGCGACCAGACCGCACAACTCCTTGGTCTTCACGTCCAGCGCGCCGGCCTGGTAGGTCTGCGTGTCCAGTGCGAAGAAACGCCGCACGACCTGGTTGGGCTCGGCCAGGATGCGCTCGTTCATGCGCTGGCGGAATTCGGTGAAGGCCTTGACGCGATCGGCTTCGGATTCGGCAGCGCTCATTCGGCTCCACCCTCCAGCAGGGGCTCGAATTTGCCTTCACGATGCATCGCCATCATGTCGTCGTAGCCGCCCACGTGGACATCGCCGACGAAGATCTGCGGCACGCTGGTGCGCTTGGCCTTCGCCATCATCTTCTCGCGCTCGACGGCATCGAGATCGATGCGAATCTCCTTCCATTCCAGCCCCTTGCTTTTCAGGAAATTCTTGGCGGCCACGCAATACGGGCAGACCAGGGTGCTGTAGATCGTGATTTGGGGTTGGGCCATGGAAGGCTCCGACGCGGGGACAGGCACCCACCTTAAGCAGCGCGCGATTAACCTGCAATTCACGCCTTCGGCCGGCCCGACGGGCATGCTGGGCGCATGCTGCCATCACCCCGTCGCTTGCCGCTTGCCGCCCTGTTCGTCGCCCTGGCCACGGCCGGCCTTTTCGTGGCCGTCCTGCCCGCACGCGGACAGGAGGCCCGTTTGCCGGACATGGGCTCGTCCGCCGGCCGGGTACTGACGCCTGCAGAACAGCGCGGATACGGCGCGATGATGCTGGCGCAGTTGCGCCACTTCGGCTACACGCTGGAGGACCCGCTGCTGAACCAGTGGCTGGAACGCGTCGGCCAGCGGCTGGGCGCAGCCAGCGACCGGACCGACCAGTCGTACACCTTTTTCCTGCTCAAGGACCGCCGGATAAATGCCTTCGCGACGCTGGGCGGCTACATCGGCGTCAACGCCGGGCTGGTCCTCACCGCGGAACGGGAGGACGAGGTTGCCGGGGTGATCTCGCACGAAATCGCCCACGTCACCCAGTCGCACGTGCTGCGCGGCGTGGAGCGCGCGCAGCGCGACAGCCTGCCGATCCTGCTGGGCATGCTCGGTGCGATCGTCGCGGCGCAGACCTCCGGCAGCCGCAGCGCCGGGGACGCCACCATGGCCGCGATCCTGTCCGCGCAGGGCTTGATGGCACAGCGCCAGATCGATTACACCCGCAGCAACGAATCGGAGGCCGACCGCGTGGGCATCCGCACACTCGGCCGCAGCGGCTACGACCCCATCGCCATGGCCGGCTTCTTCGAGCGGATGCAGGCCGCCAGCCGGGCCAACAGAGGCGGCGAGGCGAACCGGGCGCCGGATTACCTGCTGACCCACCCGGTCACCACGACCCGCATCGCCGAGGCCAAGGAGCGCGCGCACCGGGTCGAATCCGCTCCGATGACGCTGGGCGCGCTCAAGCCCAGCGAAAACCCGCTCATCCCGGGCGGGCTGAAGGTGTCGATCGCACAGTCGCGGGGTGCCACCGGGGATTTCGACTGGGCGCGCGAACGGCTGCGGGTGCTCAGCGCCGACTCCCCGAAGGCCGCCATCGCCGAATACGAGCAAATGGCCCGGGCCAAGCCATTGGAAGAAGCACAACGCTACGGCCTGGCGGTCGCCTACCTGCGCGCCGGTCAGGGGCTGCCCGCGATGCGCCAGCTTCAACCGCTGCTGGAAACCCGTCCGGATTCCAACTGGCTGCAGCTCGCCATGGCCGAGGCGGAATACCGCTCCGGCCAGGCCGCGGCGGCCGACCGGCGCTTTGCCCAGCTCAACACGCGCCTGCCGACCGATCGGGCTGTGGCGATCACCTGGGCGCGGGTGCTCTCGGAGCGGAACACGCCCGAGTCCGGCAGCCGCGCGCTGGCCGCACTGCGGCCGTTGCTGGCCAGCGCAGGCGACGATCCCGAGTTCCAGCGCGCGCTGGCACGGGCCCACGAGATCGCGGGCGACCCGGTGCGCGCCGGCGAAGCCTATGCCGAAGCGGAATACCTGACCGGCAATCCCGAACGCGCCCTGCTCCAGCTGAACACTCTCAAACGCCGCCCGGACCTCGATTACTATGCCCGCGCCCGGATCGACGCGCGCATCGCCGCGATCACCCCGACGGTGCTCGAGCTGCAGCGCCAGGGCATCAAGGACATGGACGATCCGGACGGCTGAGAACCGGCCCGGCGCGCTTGTCATCGAACGGTCATTATCCTGTCGTCTACTGCGGCCTACCCCGCCAGGGACGGAGTATCCCGTGCAAAAGCGCATCCTCATCGTCGACGACGAGCCCGCCATCCGCGACATGGTCGCCTTCGCCCTGCGCAAGGGCGAGTACGAACCGGTGCACGCTGGCGACGCGCGCGAGGCGCAGACGGCCATCGCCGACCGCATCCCCGACCTGATCCTGCTCGACTGGATGCTGCCGGGCGCCAGCGGGCTGGAGCTGGCGAGGCGCTGGCGCAAGGACGGGCTGACCCGCGACATCCCGATCATCATGCTCACCGCCCGCGGCGAGGAGGACGACCGGGTCGGCGGGCTGGAAGCCGGCGTGGACGATTACGTGGTCAAGCCGTTCTCGGCGCGCGAGCTGCTGGCGCGGATCCGCGCGGTGATGCGCCGCAGCCGCGAGGACGACGACGAAGGCAGCATCACGGTGGGCGGCCTGCGCATCGATGGCGCGGCGCACCGGGTGTTTGCACAAGACGGCGATGCCCAGTCCCCGATCGCGATCGCGATCGGCCCGACCGAATACCGGCTGCTGCACTTCTTCATGACCCATCCCGAACGCGTCTACACCCGCTCGCAACTGCTCGACCACGTCTGGGGCGGGAACGTATACGTCGAGGAACGCACCATCGACGTCCACATCCGCCGCCTGCGCAAGACCCTGGAGCCGTTCGGCCTGGACGCGATGGTGCAGACGGTGCGCGGCGCGGGCTACCGCTTCTCGCCCACGACCTGATGCCCGCTTCGCCACCTCCATCCCGACAGGCCTGGCGACGCACCCTCGCGGCGCTGGCAGCGATCCTTGCGGCGGCCGCGCTGGCCGGGCTGGCCAGCGGCCATTTCTGGATGCTGGTGGCGCTGGCCGCACTGGGCATCCTGGCCTGGCACTACGTCCGTCTCTACCGGATCCTCGACCGGCTCGACAGGCGCAGGCACTTCCACGCACCGGCCGGCAACGGCATCTGGAACGAACTGGACCGCCTGCTGTCGCGTTCGCATCGCGAAACGCAGGAACGCAAGAAGCGCCTGGTGGCGATGCTGCGCGCGTATCGCGCCGCAGCCGCCGCACTGCCGGACGCCATCGTGGTCGTCGACCGCAACAGCCAACGCATGCTGTGGTCCAACCAGGCCGCCCGCGGACTGCTGGGGCTGTCGTACCCGCGCGACAGCGGCGGCCCGATCGGCCCACGCCTGGCCGGCCTGTCGGTGCCGAACTGGCTGGCCGGCGGGCGCCACGCCGAAATGTTGCTGGACGAGGCCTCGCCGGTCGATCCTTCGGTACGCCTGTCGCTGAAGCTGATTCCCTATTCCGAGGAACTGTGGCTGCTGGTCGCCCGCGATGTCAGCAAGCTGATGCGGCTGGAACAGATGCGCCGCGATTTCGTCGCCAACGTCTCCCACGAGCTGCGCACGCCGCTGACCGTGCTGCACGGCTACCTCGACATGCTGGATCCGGAAGACAACCCGGAGTGGGCGCCGATCCTGGCCGAGATGCGCCGGCAGTCGTCGCGGATGAACCAGTTGGTCGAGGACCTGCTCACCCTGTCCCGACTGGACGCGCACGAACGCTCGCCTGACGAACGCGTGTCGATGCGGCCGATGCTGGCCACGCTGCGCCGCGAGGCGGAAGGCCTGAGCCAGGGCCGCCACACCATCGATATCCACCACGACGCCAGCCTCGACCTGTGGGGTTCGACCAAGGAGCTGCATAGCGCGTTCTCCAACCTGGTCGGCAACGCGGTGCGCTACACGCCGGCCGGCGGCCGCATCGACATCCACTTCGAACGCGACGGCGACGGCGCTGCGCTGCGCGTGGCCGACAGCGGCTACGGCATCCCGGCCCGGCACCTGCCGCGGATCACCGAACGTTTCTATCGCGTCTCCAACAGCCGTTCGCGCGAGAGCGGAGGCACCGGGCTGGGGCTGGCCATCGCCAAGCACGTGCTCGGCCTGCACGACGCGCGCCTATCCATCGAAAGCGAAGTCGGCGCCGGCAGCACTTTTTCCTGCATTTTCCCGCACCAGCGTTGCCGTCCGCGCCCGGACGCCCTACCTTCGCCCTGACACATGCCCGCCAAGAAGAAAATCCCGCTCACCGACTCCTCGCTGTACTTCAACCGCGAGCTGTCCCAGCTCGACTTCAATTTCCGGGTGCTGGCACAGGCCCGGAATCCCGCGATGCCACTGCTCGAGCGGCTGCGCTACCTGTGCATCAGCTGCACCAACCTGGACGAATTCTTCGAGATCCGTGCCGCCACCGTGCGCCATGCGCACGACCTCGGGCTGGCGCGCGGCGCCGACGGCCTGTCGCACGAGAACATCCTGTCCTGCATCCACGACCGCGCGGCCGAGCTGGTCGACGCGCAATACCGCTGCTTCTACGACGAGCTGCGTCCCGCGCTGGAACGCGAGGGCATCCGCCTGCTGGATCGCCCGGAATGGACGCCGGAGCAGACCGCATGGCTGCGCGACTACTTCCGCCGCGAGATCATGCCGGTGCTTTCGCCGCTGGGCCTCGATCCTGTCCATCCCTTCCCCAAGATCCTCAACAAGTCGCTCAACATCGTGGTGCGGCTGCAGGGCCGCGACGTGTTCGGGCGCGAGGCGCACCTGGCCATCGTGCGCGCGCCGCGCTCGCTGCCGCGCATCATCCGCCTGCCCGACCGGGACGGCGAGGGCGACGGCTTCCACGACTTCATGTTCCTGTCCTCGCTGCTGTCGGCCTTCATCGACGAACTGTTCCCCGGGATGAAGGTACTGGGCGCGTACCAGTTCCGGGTCACCCGCAATTCGGAACTGCTGGTGGACGAGGAGGACGTCGACAACCTCGCGCTGGCGCTTCGTGACGAGCTGGTCGGTCGCGGCTATCTGCGCGCGATGCGGCTGGAGATCGCCGAGCAGTGCCCGCCGGACATCGTGCAGATGCTGCTGGACAACTTCGAGCTGACCGAAAACGCGGTGTACCGCATCAACGGGCCGGTCAACCTCAACCGGGTGATCCAGGTCTACGACGAAGTGCGCAGGCCCGAGCTGAAGTTCCCGCCGATGCATCCGAGGCCGATGGAGGAGGTCGAAACGATGTTCGTCCGCGTCGGCCGCGGCGACATGCTGTTGCACCACCCCTTCGACGGCTTCACCCCGGTGCTGGAACTCATCCGCCAGGCCGCCGAGGATCCGAACGTGCTGGCGATCAAGCAGACGCTTTACCGCGCCGGCAAGGATTCCCAGATCGTCGACCACCTGGTCCAGGCCGCGCGCAACGGCAAGGACGTGACCGTCGTGGTGGAACTGCGCGCGCGTTTCGACGAGGAGGCCAACCTCGGCCTCGCCGACCGCCTGCAGGAGGCCGGCGTACAGGTGGTGTACGGGGTCGTCGGCTACAAGACCCACGCCAAGATGCTGCTGATCGTGCGCCGCGAGGGCGATGCGCTGCGACGCTACGTGCATCTGGGCACCGGCAACTACCACAGCGGCACCGCGCGCGCCTATACCGACATCGGCCTGATCACCGCCGATCCCGAGATCGGCGCGGACGTGCACCAGATCTTCCAGCAGCTGTCGGGCCTGGCCTCCGAGACCAGGCTGCAGCGCCTGCTGCAATCGCCGTTCACCCTGCACAGCGGCATGATCGAGCGCATCGAGCGCGAGACGGCCCATGCGCGCGCGGGCCGCCCCGGCCGCATCATCGCCAAGATGAACGCCTTGAACGAGCCGGCGGTGGTGCGCGCGCTGTACACGGCCTCGCAGTCGGGGGTGGAGATCGACCTGATCGTGCGCGGCGCCTGCACGCTGCGGCCGGGGCTGCCGGGGGTATCGGAGAACATCCGGGTGCGCTCGATCGTCGGACGCTTCCTCGAGCACCATCGCGTGTACTGGTTCGGCAACGACGGCATCCCGGAACTGTTCTGCTCCAGCGCCGACTGGCTGGAGCGCAACCTGCTGCGCCGGGTGGAAACCTGCTTCCCCATCCTCGATCCGGCACTGGCCGCACGGGTGAAGTCGCAGACGCTGGACAACTACCTGGCCGACAACCTGGACGCATGGGCGCTGCAGCCCGATGGCAGCTACCTGCCCGTGCAGCCGGTCGACGACCAGCCGCCCCATTCCGCGCAGGCCGCCCTGCTTGCGACAATCTGCGGATGAGTCCGATCCGCCGCACCAACCTCAGCACCGCGCTTCCGCTCGCCGATGGCGACCTGATCGCAGCCATCGACCTCGGCTCCAACAGTTACCACATGGTGGTCGCGCGCTACGCGCAGGGCCAGTTCCGCGTGGTCGACCGCCTGCGCGAAATGGTGCGGATGGCCGAGGGCCTCGATGGCAAGGGCGGGCTGTCCGCCGCCGCGCGCGACCGTGCGCTGGATTGCCTCTCGCGCTTCGGCGAACGCATCCGCGACCTTCCGCCACAGCGCGTGCGCGCCATCGCCACCAACACCGTGCGCGCCCTGCGCGAGCCGCAGGCCTTCCTGATGCTGGCCGAAAGCGCGCTCGGCCACGCGATCGAGATCGTTTCCGGCCGCGAGGAAGCGCGCCTGGTCTACCTCGGCGTCGCCCACGCGCAGCCCTCCGCGCCCGGCGAATTGCGGCTGGTGATGGATGTCGGCGGCGGCTCGACCGAATGCATCATCGGCAGCGGCCTGGAGGCGATCGAGCGCGAAAGCCTGCAAATGGGCTGCGTGGCAACGACGCGACGCTTCTTCGACAACGGCAAGCTCTCGCGCAAGAAGTGGAGGCAGGCACTGGACGAGATCGGCGCCGAGTTCCAGCAGTTCTCACATCGCTACCGCGAGCTGGGCTGGATGGACGTGCTGGGCTCGTCCGGCACGATCAAGGCGATCGGCAACGTCTGCGCCGAGATGAAGCTGACCAAGGGCGCGATCACCGCCGAAGCGCTGCCGCAGGTCCGCGACCGGCTGCTCGAAGCCGGCCACATCGACGCCATCGACCTGCCCGGGTTGTCGAAGGAGCGTCGCCCGGTGATCGCCGGCGGCCTGCTGATCGTCGAAGCGGCCTTCGCCGCCCTCGGCATCGAGCGGATGATGGTGAGCCGCGCGGCGATGCGCGAAGGCATCCTCTGCGACATGCTGGGCCTGGGCGGCGACGAAGACCCGCGCGATGCCGCCATCGACCTGCTGATGAGGCGCTACGACGTGGACGAGGCGCAGGCCAAGCGCGTCGAGGCCACCGCGATGCACCTGTTCGACCAGGTGGCCAAGTCCTGGGGACTGGATGCCGAGGACCGCGCCAAGCTGGGCTGGGCCGCCTGGCTGCACGAGATCGGCCTCGCCATCGCGCACAGCCAGCATCACGTGCATGGCGCGTACCTGCTGGAGCACTCGGACATCTCCGGCTTCACCCGCCAGCAGCAACAAGTGCTGTCGGTGATGGTGCGCTGCCAGCGCCGCGGCATCCCCAAACATGCCTTCGAGGCGATCCCCGACCGCCTGCTGCTGCGCACCCGCCGCATCACCGCCCTGCTCCGGCTCGCCGTGCTGCTCAATCGTTCACATGGGCGGGTGGATCTGCCCGCGCTCAAGGTGTCCGCCGACGACACGGCACTGATGCTCAGCCTGCCCAAGCGCTGGCTGGATGGGCGACCGCTGCTCCGCTCGGACCTGTCGGGCGAGCCGGAGGACATGCGCGCGCTCGGCATCGAGCTCGCCATCACCGACTGAGGCCGTCACCCGGCTGTCACCGCACGGACACGCCGCCGCCATCGAACGCGTCCACGCTGGCCCTGCCCCGTCACCGCAGGAGCCCGCGATGCGCTACTGCATCGTCAGCGAAACCTATCCGCCGGAGGTCAACGGCGTCGCCCTGACCGTGCAGAACCTGGAGCGCGGCCTGCGCGTACGCGGGCACGAGGTCGACGTCGTCCGCCCGCGACAGGCCGCGAACGATTCCGCGCAGGCGCACGAACGGCTGGTGCCGGGCTGGCAGATCCCGCGCTACCCGGGCATGCACTTCGGCTGGCCGGCGCCCCGCCTGCTGCGCAGGAAATGGACGCTGCAGCGGCCGGACGCGATCTACGTCGCCACCGAAGGTCCACTGGGCTGGTCGGCGATGCGCATCGCGGCCGAGCTGGGCATACCTTCGGCTTCCGGCTTCCATACCCGCTTCGACGAATACATGCGCGATTACGGCGTCGGCTTCCTGCAGCCGCTGGCCGTGCGCTGGATGCGTCGCTTCCACAACGCCTCGGCCGCGACGATCGTGCCGACTTGCGAATTGATGGAGTTCCTCGCCGGCAGCGGCTTCGACCGGGTCGTCCACATGCCGCGCGCGGTGGACACCGTGCTGTTCAATCCCGCCAGGCGCGACGACGCGCTGCGCGCCGAATGGGGTGTCGGCCCCGATGACCTGGCGGCGATCAACGTCGGGCGCATCGCCGCCGAGAAGAACCTGCCGCTGGCCATCCGTGCGTTCCGCGAACTGCAGAAGACACGGCCGGACGCGAAGTTCGTCTGGGTCGGCGACGGGCCGGAACGCGCGACGATCGCCCGCGACAACCCGGATTTCGTCTTCCGCGGCATCCGGCGCGGCGAGGACTGCGCGCGCCATTTCGCCAGCGCCGACCTGTTCCCGTTCTCCAGCCGTTCCGAGACCTTTGGCAACGTCACCCTCGAGGCGATGGCCAGCGGCGTCGCCACCGTCGCCTTCCGCTACGGCGCGGCGCGCGAACACCTGAAGGACGGCGTGCACGGCGCGTCCATCGAAGGCCGCGACGACGAAGCCTTCGTGCGCGCGGTATGCCGCATCGGCACGGACGACGATGCGCGGCGCGGGATGGGCGGCAACGCGCGCGAGGCGATTTCGCGGCTCAACCCGGCGCAGGTCGCCGCCGATTTCGACGACATCCTGCAACGCATCGCCCGGAGTCCACGCCATGGCCACGCACGCGCTGCCTGAGGACGCGCATCGACGACATCCTCGCCGACGGTTGCTGCGTCGCGAAAACCGCTGGTGCCGCCGCGCCAACGCGCTCGGGGCACAAGGCGGCTGGCGCGCCTACTTCGCCGCGGTCAGCCGCTTGGGCGATGGCCTGTTCTGGTACGGACTGATGGGTGCGATGGTGTTGCTGGACGGAATGGACGGGCTGTGCGCCTCGGCGCACCTGGCCGCGGTCGGCGTGGTCTCGCTGCTGCTCTACAAGGGCCTGAAACGATGGACGCGGCGGCCACGTCCCTTCGCCGCCGACCGCCGCATCCGCGCCTGGGTCGCACCGCTGGACGAATTCAGCTTTCCTTCCGGCCACACGCTGCATGCGGTGGCCTTCACCATCGTCGCACTGGCGCATTACCCGATGCTGGCGTGGCTGCTGATTCCCTTCACCGCCAGCGTGGCGCTGTCGCGCGTGGTGCTGGGCCTGCACTATCCCAGCGACGTGCTGGCGGCCACCGGCATCGGCAGCGTGCTGGCGCTGGGATCGTTGTGGCTGTTCCCGGCGGCCGGCACGCTGGCTTGAATCATTCCTCGACGAAGCGCTTGCGCGGGAAGCGCGACTTCATCATCGCCGCGTTGTAGGCGAACGAGGCGACGATGGCCGAGGCCTGCTTGAGGTCGTCCTCCGACGCATGGTCCTGCACGTCCAGGTGGGTGTGGTGGACATTGCTGAAGTAGTCCAGCCGGTCCTGCACGAACTGGAAGCCGGGCAGGCCCACGGCATCGAACGCGACGTGGTCGGTGCTGCCGGTGTTGCGCTGGGTGACCGAGGTCGCGCCGAGGTCGTTGAACGGCTTGAGCCAGGCCTCGAAGATCGGCGCGGCGGCGAGGTTCTCCTGCCCGTACACGCCGCGGATCTTGCCGCTGCCGTTGTCGAGGTTGAAATAGACCGAGAAGCGGTCGTAATCCGGCAGCTTCTGCATCTGGCCCTTCTGGCTGCGCATCGACACCGGCAAGGCTTTTTCGGCCGGATCGGCCGGCTCCGGATAGCGCGCGTAATGCTGCTCGACGTGCGCGCGCGAACCGATCAGCCCCTGTTCCTCGCCAGTCCACAGGCCGATGCGAATGGTGCGGTTGGGCTTCGCACCGACTGCCTTGAGGATGCGCATCGCCTCCATCATCACCGCGACGCCGGCGCCGTTGTCGCTGGCGCCGGAGCCGGCGTGCCAGCTGTCCAGGTGCGCGCCGATCATCACGATCTCGTTGCGCTGCGGCCCCGTGCCGGGAATCTCGGCGATGATGTTGTAGCCCGGCCCGCTCGCCGGCGTGGTGAAGCGCGCATCGCTGTCGAGGCGCAGGCGCACGGCCTGCTTGTGCGCCAACGCGCGCATCACGGTGTTGTAGTGCTCGGCGATCATCACGAACGCCGGCGCGCCATCGGCCTCGGTGCCCTTGCGCGAACCGCCGCCCATCACCCGCACGATGCCGTTGTCCCAGCTGCTGATGCCGACCGTGCCCACCACGCCCTCGTCCACGAGGAACTGGTTGAGCAGCGGCGCGAAGGCCATGCGCTCCTTGAACCGCTTGGCATCGGCCGCGCGGTCCTCGGCGCTGCGCTGGCGCGGCACCGGGAAGGCGATCAGGTCTTCCAGGCTCTTGTCGTCGTGGCGGTGAAAATCGGGTTGCTCGCCCGGCTTGTAGGGGCGCAACTCATCGGTGAACACCACCTTGCCGCGCAGCTTGCCCTTCCATTTTTCGAGATCGGCCTTGGACTCGAGCTTGGCGTAGATCGCATCCCCTTCCACCGGGCCGCTGGTGCCGGGCGTCCACGCCTTCGGCAGCGCGTGCAGTGGCATCGGGCGCGGGGCCAGCATCTCGACCGAGGCCTCCTTGAACTCCCAGCCGCGGCCGAGATCGTCCACCCGCTCTTCGTGCACGCTGGCCAGGCCCCAGCCTGCAAGCTGGCCGCGCGTCCATTCGCTGGCGCGCAGCATCGAAGGGGAGTTGGTGAGACGCGGACCGATGTCGTCGGTGAGGTGGTCGAGCGTCGCCATTACCTGCGAGCGCTGCAGCGCCTCCTGGCGAATGCGCCCGGTCATGTCCAGATCCACGTCCTGCGCCTGAACCAGGCCGCACGCGCCGGCACCCAAGGCCGCCGCCAGCATCCATCCCCATCGCTTCATGATCCGATCCCCATTCGATAATCGCCCGAGTCTAGCCGGGGACGCCTTCGGCGCCCTAGGCCATCAGTCATGCCCGGCCCGATCCGGGCCAGATTCAGGCCGCATCCCGTTCCCTGACGCCCGCGGTTTCCAGTCGGGCCCGCTGGATGGTCGGGAAGTACTGCGATGCCCAATCGCGGTCGTTCGCCACCTGCGCATGGGCGCGGCTGGCTTCGAGCGCATCGAAATCCAGATCCGCGATGGCCCACTGCGCGTCGCCGCGCGTCTCCACGATCATCCCGTCGTGCGGCAGGCCGACATCCATCGGCGCGATCAGGGCTGCCTCGCCGGTGTTGACGTCCAGCGCCGGCGACCATGGGGCCTCGCCGGCGGTGACCGCCTGCGCGACGAAGCACCGGTTCTCCAGCGCCCGCGCCAGGCACCCCACCCGCACGCGCGTCGCGCCGGCCTGGGTGTCGGTGCAGCTCGGCACCAGCAGCAGGCGCGCGCCCGCTTCGCACTGCGCGCGTACCGGCAGCGGGAACTCGCTGTCGTAGCAGACCGCGATGCCCGCACGCACGCCTCCGATCTCGAATACCTTGAGCGCATCGCCGGATTCGATCACCCCGGCCTTCTTCTCGAAACCGGTCAGGCGCAGCTTGTCCTGCCACAGGTGGCGGCCATCCGGCGCGAACAGGTAGCTGCGGTTGCGGTAGCGGCCGCCGCCCACATCGAGCAGGAAACTGCCGGCGTTGACGTGCATCTGCAGCGACTGCGCGAGATTGCCGTACAAGGCCATCCACTCGCCATGCAGCGATTGCAGGACGGCAAGCGAGGCGTGCAGGTCGGCGCGGGTGGCCGCATCGAAGGTGGCGGCAAGTTCCAACGCGAGGTATTCCGGCAACACGGCCAATTCGGCGCCCGCCTCCTTCGCCTCGGCGAGGAAGCCGGCCTGCTTTTCCGCGAACGCAGCCAGGTCGCGCGGAGCATCGATGGGGTATTTCGCTACGGCGACTTTCATCGTGTTTCCTCCAGTGGGCGCAGCCAGAACGTGAGGGTGTGATCGACTTCGCCGCGATCCACCTCGTTCCACGGCAATTGCATGGCGATGTCGCTGCGGCGATAGCCGCGCCGGGTCCAGAATGCGTCGTTGTCGCGATGCCCCGGCGGCCTGCGCGGATCACCGGCTGCGCGATCGACCGCCGCGAATGCACAAAGGTCGAAGCCACCGAGCGCACGCGCATGGGCCTCGCGCGCATCGAAGAAGGCATGGCCGATGCCCCGCCCACGATAAGCCGGCAGCAGCACCGATTCGCCGCAATAGAACACCCGCGCCGTGTCGATGCCGGCAGCCTCCAGCGGCGCACGAAAGGCCGCGGCCTCTTCGTCCATCGGCAGGCCGGTGGAAGCGCCGACCACGACCTCGCCCTGCATCGCCAGCACCGCGATACTGCGCGGCGCCTGCGTGTAGGTGCGCAGGTAGTCCGCTTCGTAAGCGACATCGCCTTTGTACAGATACGGCCAGTCGCGGAACACGTCGATGCGAAGGCGCGCGATGTCGTCCAGCCAGGGCACGATCGCCTCGCCTTGCAGCGACTGGAAGGTGATGGGCGGGATCTCGTTCATGGTCTGATTCTAGTTAAGCCGATGTGGATGGAAGCGGCGACCAGCACCGGGCCGGCCGCCGCGCCGGTTCAGGCCTGCGGCTTCGCGAACGGGAAGGCGATGCGCCCGCCGCCCAGTGCGTACCAGTCGACCTTGCGCGTGGCGACCATGATCGCGGCAAGGATCACGAACAGCAGGCCCGCACCCACCACCAACGCGTTGTCCTCGAGCACCAGCAATCCGTACAGGGCCGCGTAGAGCACGCCCAGCATCGCCGCGAAGCCGAGGCCGCGCATGCGGCTGCGCAACACCGCGCTGAGATAGAAGCCGATCAGCCCGATGCAGGCCACCGCCGCCCAGACATAGGCCACGCCGAACGCCACGTGCTCCGACAGGCTGACCAGCAGCAGGAAGAAGATCGAGATCGCCAGGCCCACCAGCGCGTACTGGATCGGGTGCACAGGCACCTGCTTGATCAGCTCGAACATGAAGAAGCCGACGAAGGTCAGCACCACGAACAGCACGCCGTACTTGGTCGCGCGATCGGCCTGTACGTAGGCATTGACCGGGTCGACCAGCGACACCCGCGCCACGTCGCTCTCGTCCAGCTCCCACGCGCCATCGCGCCAGCGCTGCTGGGCGTTGGTGGCCAGCGCATCCACCTGCCAGCGCGCGTCGAACCCCTGCGGACCGATGTCGTGTTTCGGCAGCAGGCCGCTGAAACCCGGGTGCGGCCATGCCGATTTCAATTTCAGGTCGTTGCGTCCGCCCAGCGGCAGCACGCCGAAGTTTTCGGTCCCGGCCAGCGTCAGTCCCAGGCGCGTGTCGAAGCGCAGGGCTTCGCCCGCCTGCACGGGCTGCAAGCCGACATGCAGGCCGCTGCCGGCGACCTCGCCGCCTGCCGCGGCGGCCACGACCGCTGACGCGCCATCGTGCCGTGCCGCACTTTCGGGCACCGCCGCCCGCACCATCACGCCGCTGCCCTGCTCCGCGCGCACCGGCTTGCCGGCGACCTCGACCAAGGGCGTGCCGCGCAGGCCGCGCACGTCGCTGATGCCCCACGACAGGAACGGCTGCCCGATCACCCGCTCGCTGCCCGCCGGCGCATCGTCGGGAATGCGCGCGTTGAAGCTCGCGCGCAAGTCGCCCTGCCATTCGTAGATGCGCACCGCATGCAGGCCTCGCTTGCGGATATCCGGCGACAGCGTGCCGGCCACGTTCAATTGTTCGGGGAAGAAGACCCAGCGGCGTTCGCGGCGCTCGCTGGCCTGGCGCGTCGTGCCGTCCGCCTCCTGCACCTGGCGCATCGTCGTTTCCGTGTACGGCACCACCAGCACCGGCCCGGCCAGCACCTGCGCGCACCCGATGTCGGCGGCGATGCTGGCCACCGCTTCGTCGCGGTACCGCTGGCGCTCGTTGATCACGTCGCGCACCATCGCCAGCGGAATCAGGATGGCCAGCGTCATCACCGCCACCATCGCGATCTTGATCCACAACCGCATGTCGCACCCCCATCCTTGTTGAAGTCGGGAGCAGCGTGCGCGCCGTTCATGGGGTATCGATGCGGCTTCGGTGAAGCGCCGGTGAAGCGTAGTCTCAGGCTGCTGGCAGGAACAGCGTGGCGACGGCGCCGCCCTCGGCATGGTTGTCCAGCATCGCCTCGCCGCCATGCAGAGCGGCCACTTCCGCCACGAACGGCAGGCCGAGGCCGCTGCTGCGGCTGCCGCCATCCGGCCGCGCCAGCGAATAGAAGCGCTCGAACACCCGTGCCTTCGCGTATTCGGGCACGCCCGGCCCATGGTCGCGCACACGCAAGGCGATGAGGTCGCCATCGCGCCGCGCATCGATGTCCACCCGGCCATCCGCCGGCGAGAACGCGATGGCGTTGTCGATGAGGTTGCCCAGCGCCTGCCGCAACAGGAAGCCGTCGCCCTCCGTGAACAAGCCGCCATCAACCGCCGCGACATCCAGTCCGACCCCGGCAGCCTGCGCACGCGGCGACAGATCGGCCACGACCTCGTCCACCAGGTCCGCCACGCGCAGTCGCCGCGGCGATTCGATCCGTTGGCGATGCTCGACCGCGGCCAGCGCCAGCAGCTTGTCCACCATCTGCGCCAGGCGGTCGCCCTGCTCGCGGATGATCCGGACGAAGCGTACGCGCTCGGCCGGGCTCATCGCCCCCGCGTCCTCGTCCAGCAGCTCGGCGCTGCCGCGGATCGCCGCCAGCGGGCTCTTCAATTCGTGGGTCAACGCATGCACGTAGGCCTCGACGTACTGCTTGCCTTCCAGCTTCTCGCGCATCGTCGCCAGCGCCTGCCCCAGCACGCCGAACTCGCCGTGCGCCTGCGGCACCTCGGCACGCTCGCCGCGCGTGACCGCATCGGCATAGCGACGCAGGCGACCGAGCTGGCTGGATATCCACCATGCCACCGCGATGCCCACCGCCAGCGCCGCGACCAGCAGGGCGATGCCGGCATCGCGCACCTTGCGCTGGCTGCGTTCGATGAACGGCTCGACGGTGCGGTTGGGCTTGGCCACCGTCAGCACGCCGATGATCCGGCCCGCATCGAGGATCGGCGCGGCCACGTGCATCACCGTGTTTCCGTCGTCGCCGGGCGTTTCCGGACTGGAGCGGGCGCCGTATTCGCCGCGCAGGGTGCGGGCGACATCGTTCCACTTCGAGTTGTCGCGGCCGATGTCGCGCCCCTGGCTGTCGTAGATGACGATGCCGCGCACGTCGGTGACGGTGATGCGGTAGGCCGTGCGCAGCTTGTCGAAGCCGTAGATGTGCGCACCCACGTCGCGATGCTGGTTGGTCGCCACCGCCGCGGCGAAGCGGCCATCGGCCAACCGCCCCGCCTTCATGTCGTCGGCCGCGAGTTCCGCCAGCAGGTTGGCGGTATCGATGAGCGTGTCCTCCATCGCCTGGCGCACACCGGGCTTGATCTGCTGCACGAAGACCTGCACCAGCAGCACGCCGGTCAACGCCACGATGGCGAAATAACCCAGCAGGACGCGCAGCCCGACCCTCATGCCGGGCCGACATCCACCGAATAGCCCAGCCCGCGATGGGTGTGGATGGGATCGGCCTCGGCATCCACCTCGCGCAACTTCGCACGCACGGTCTTGACGTGGGTGTCCACCGTGCGGTCGCCGCTGTCCAGCGCGTCGCCCCAGACGCGATCCATCAGCTGGGCGCGGGTCAGCACCGCACCCGGGCGTTGCAACAGCGCGGCGAGCAGCCCGTATTCGTAGCGGGTGAGATCCAGCACGCGCTCGTCGAAGCGGATGCGATGCCCCGCCTCGTCGATGCCGAAGCGCCCGTGCATCCGCCAGCCGCCGGCGACCTCCGGCACCGCGCGGCGCAAGCGGGCACGCACCCGCGCCACCAGCTCGCGCGGTGAAAACGGCTTGGGCACGTAATCGTCGCCGCCCAGCTCCAGCCCCAGCACGCGGTCCACCTCGCCATCGCGCGCGGTCAGGAAGATCACCGGCACCGCGCTTTCCGCGCGCAGCGCCCGACAGACCTCGAATCCGCTGGCATCGGGCAGGCCCACGTCGAGGATGACCAGGTCGATCCCGCCCCGGCGCAGGCGCGGCAGCACCTCGCCGCCCAGCAGCACGTGCTCGGCCTGCCAGCCTTCGGCGCGCAGCGCGTACAGCACGGTCTGGGCGATGGCGGTCTCGTCCTCGGCGATCAGGATCGTCGGCATGAGCGCATCCTAACCGCGCGCCACGACCGGAATGTGTGGCCGATGCGAAGTCGGTGACAGAATGCGCCGATGAACTATCGACACGGATTCCATGCCGGCAACCACGCCGACGTGCTCAAGCACGTCGCACTGCTGGCCGTGTGCGATGCGCTGGCCGCCAAGCCGGCGCCGCTGTTCGCGCTGGATACCCATGCCGGCCGGGGCCTCTACGCACTCGATGACGAACAGGCCACGCGCACGAAGGAGGCCGAAGGCGGGATTGGCCGGCTGGCGCGCGGTCTCGATCCCGCCATCGACCGTTATCTGGATGCTATCGATGCCTGTCGTGCCGCGAACGGCGGCAACGCCTATCCCGGCTCGCCGTGGCTGCTCGCCCATGCCCTGCGTGATGTAGACCGCATCGCCGCCTGCGAACTGAATCCCGGGGAAGCGGCCGCACTGGAACAGGCCTTCGCCCGCGACCGCCGCATCGTCGTGCATGCGCGCGATGGCTATGCGGCGATTAAGGCGTTGCTGCCGCCCCGCGACGGCACGACGCGCCTCAATCGCGGCCTCGTCCTCATCGATCCCCCCTATGAAGCGCAACTGGCCGAGTTCGACACCGCGCTCCATGCGCTCAACCAGGCTGCAACCCACTGGCCGCAGGGCGTGTACGCGCTCTGGTATCCGATCAAGCAGGCCCGGGCCCTGGCCCGCTTCCACCGCCGCGCCGCCGCGCTGCCGGCCAAATCCGCGCTGCGCATCGAGCTGTTGGTGCGGCCGGACGATTCACCGCTGCGGATGAACGGCAGCGGCCTCATCGTGTGGAACGCGCCGTGGCGGCTGGACGCGGCATTGTCCCCGGCCGTGGCCGCCCTGGCCGATGCGCTGGGCGAATACGGGCAAGGCCGGGGTCGAATCGATTGGCTGCGCCCGCCCACCTGAGCCGCATCGCGACATCGTGCGCACATCGGGCTGTGTCAGAATCCGCCGCTCATTGCCCAGCACCCCATCGCCATGCCTTCCAGCTTCTTCGCCCTGTTCGACGACATCGCCACCCTGCTCGACGACGTGTCGGTGATGACCAAGGTCGCCACCAAGAAGACCGCCGGCGTGCTGGGCGACGACCTGGCACTGAACGCGCAACAGGTCACTGGCGTGAACGCCGACCGCGAACTGCCGGTGGTGTGGGCGGTGGCGAAAGGCTCGCTAGTGAACAAGGCGATCCTGGTGCCGGCCGCGTTGGCGATCGCGGCGCTGGAGCGATGGCTGCATGCGCAGGGCATCGACATCCCGCTGATCACGCCGCTGCTGATGCTCGGCGGCGGCTTCCTCTGCTACGAGGGGGTGGAGAAGCTGGCGCACAAGTTCCTGCACAAGCCCGATGAGGTCGCGGCGCACGAACACGAGCTGCGCGAAGCGGTGCAGGACGAAGGCACCGACATGGTCGCCTTCGAGAAGGAAAAGATCAAAGGCGCGATCCGCACCGATTTCATCCTCTCGGCCGAGATCATCGTCATCACCCTCGGCACCGTCGCCGATGCCGTATTCCTCAAGCAGGTCGCGGTGCTGGTGGCGATCGCGCTGATCATGACCGTCGGCGTGTACGGGCTGGTCGGCGGCATCGTCAAGCTGGACGACCTCGGCCTGCGTCTGAACCGCGAAGGCGCCGGGCCACTGAGCCGCACGATCGGCCGCGGCATCCTCTGGTTCGCGCCCAAGTTCATGAAATTCCTGTCCTGGGCCGGCACCGCGGCGATGTTCCTGGTCGGCGGCGGCATCCTGGTCCACGGCATCCCCGCGCTGGCCCACTGGGTGGAGGGCGTGGCCCACTTCCCGCCCGGCTGGCTGTGGACCAACCTGGCCAACGCGGTGGCGGGCGTGATCGCCGGTGCGCTCATCCTGCTGGCCGTCAACGGCGTCCGCCGCCTGCGCGGGCAGCCCGCCGCGGCGCACTGAAGGCGGTTCAGTCGGCCAGTTCGCGCTGGGCCTTCTTCGGCAGTTTCGCGCGCACCAGCTCATAGCTGGTGCGGACCCGGGCCAGCAATTCCGCTTCAGGCAGGGAGTCCAGCGCGTCCAGCGCCACCCATTTTGCTCGTGCCAGGTAGGGCGCGGGGCGGATGCCCGGCCGGTCGATCATCGCCAGGAAATCCTCGTCGGCGACCTTGAAGCCCGGCCCGGCGCTGCCATCCTGCGACAGCGCGCAGAACATCTTGCCAGCCACCGACCAGACCCGATCGGCACTCCATTTGACGTCCTCGCAGACGCCCGGCCAAGCCCGCAAACGCTCACCGAAACCCTCGGCATCCACTGCATGCCACCCTTCGTTAACATTCCCCGTGGCAGGATATAACCAGATGGCCACACGCAACCGACTGCCCCCTTGGCACGAATCCCTACGCCTGGCCAACGGCCGTGAGGTGCTGGTTCGCCCGATCCGGCCCGAGGACGCAGAGCCGCTGCAGGCTTCCTTCGTGCTGCTGGAACCTGACGAAGTCCGCAACCGCTTCCTCCATCGGGTCAGCGAGCTGACCGTCGAGGACGTCCATCGCCTCACCCACCCCGATCCGCGAACCGAATTCGCGTTGGTCGTCGCCGAGCCGTATCCGGCCGGCGAGGCGTTGATCGGCGCGGTCGGCCGGGTCTTCCTGCAACCGGGCAGCGGCGATGCCGAGTTCTCCATCCTGGTCAGCAAGTACATCCGCGCGATGGGCCTGGGCCGCCACCTCATCCTTCGGCTGGTGCGCTGGGCGCGCGGGCAGAAGGTCGAGCGCCTGTATGGCGACGTCTTCGACCAGAACCAGCCGATGCTCTCGCTGTGCGAATCGCTGGGCTTCACCCGTCAGCAGGACCAGGACACCCCGG
>Ga0209793_1000246_pt1 | contig 84370 bp, 70 predicted proteins | sample EBPBio122009_DNA_FD_185863 | JGI IMG/M metagenome (GOLD analysis project Ga0209793, IMG submission 185863) | Wastewater treatment Type I Accumulibacter community from EBPR Bioreactor in Madison, WI, USA - Reactor 1_2/2/2009_ DNA (SPAdes) (version 2) | ecosystem: Engineered > Bioreactor > EBPR >... | reverse complement strand
GCCAGATCATCCGCCAGACGATCCATTTCCTTCTGATGATGCTCGATCAGCCCAGCCAGTTCGGCGCGCTTGCTGATCAGGGCCGTAACCACGTGGCTCTCCGCCATGAACAATGCTCCTGTTCGTTCAAAACAAGAGAATTTTCGCCGGGCTGAGCGTCAGCCGCTGGGGGTGGCTGCTCCATAATGCCGCGAAAAACACTGTTGGCGCGCGCAAAAAAAGACTCAAGTGATGGGTCAGTTTTCGCGAGCGAAAATGGGTCCGTTTTGATGAGCGTTGAGGTTCCGCCGAACAGTCGCTTCAAGGGCTACCAGGATTTCGTCGTACAGGAGCTCCGGATGGGGGTGCACAACACCCGGTATCGGCTGGAGCGCTGGGTCACCCCGGAGGGCGTGAGCTTGATCGGCCAGTTGCCTGTCGAGATCGGTGGTGTGCACTTCGGCCCGCAGCTGCGCGCCTTCATCCTGTACCAGTACCACCATGCGCATGTGACGCAGCCGCTCTTGCTTGAGCAACTGCAGGAGTGGCAGATCGCTATCTCGGCCGGGCAGCTCAGCGCGTTGATCACCGACGGCCATGGCGAGTTCCATCGCGAGAAGGACGCGCTGCTGCAAGCGGGGCTGCAGCGCAGCCGGTACGTTCATGTGGACGATACCGGGGCGCGCCATCAGGGCAAGAATGGGTACTGTACGCATATTGGCAACGAGCGCTTCGCCTGGTTCGCAAGTACCGACAGCAAGAGTCGGATCAATTTCCTGGAATTGCTCCGTGCCGGGCACGAGGCCTACACCCTGAATCCGGCCGCGCTGGCCTACCTGGCCGAGCACCAGCTGCCGTGCGCCCAACTCCAGGCACTCACCGCGCTGGCACCGGCGGTATGGACGGGTCAAACCGCCTGGCAGGCGGTCTTGGCTCAGCAGGCCATCACCGATCCGCGCCATGTTCGCCTGGTGACCGAAGGCGCCTTGCTCGGTACCGTCGTCGCGCGGGGCGCCGCCCCCGATCTGGCGATCCTCAGCGATGATGCCGGGCAGTTCGATGTGCTGACCCATGCCCTGTGCTGGATCCATGCCGAACGCGTGCTGGCCAAACTACTCGGCTTCAACGAGCCGCAACGCCAGGCGCTGGCCTCGGTGCGCAGCGAACTGTGGGCGATCTACGATGCGCTCAAGGCGTACAAGGAAGCGCCTGATGCGCTCACCGCGGCCGCGATCGAAGCCCGCTTCGAGAAGCTCTGTGCCACCCGCACCGGCTATGCCAGCCTCGACCGGGCCCTGAAGCGAATGCGCCGTAACCAGGAGGAGTTGCTGCGCGTGTTGCAACGTCCCGAGCTTCCCCTGCACAACAACCTCAGTGAGTCGGATATCCGCGACTACGTCAAGAAACGCAAGATCAGCGGCTCGACCCGTAGCGAGTCCGGCCGCCGCTGCCGCGACACCTTCGCCAGTCTCAAGAAGACCTGCCGAAAGAACGGACTGTCCTTCTGGCAATACGTTCAGGACCGCGTCTTCGGCTGGCATCGGATTGCTCCCCTGGCGCAGTGGATCTTCGAGGCCACGCCGACGGGGGCGAAGGTTCCCGTTCATGGCCCCTGAAACGGCGTCCGCTCGCTATTGCGGGCGCTTCTTCAGCACCGCTGAGCTCGACCAGATCCGCCGGCTGATCGCAGCCAATCCTGCCGCCTCGCGCGCCCAGTTGTCCCGGATGGTCTGTGGCGAGCTCGGCTGGAGCCGCGAGGACGGGCGGCTCAAGGAGATGAGCTGCCGCGTGGCGATGCTGCGCATGCAGACCGATGGCTTGCTGCACCTGCCGTCGCCGCGCAACGGTAATCACAACGGCAAACCTTGGCACCGTCGTACCGCGCTGGCCGAACCCGATGCGCCCCTGCGCGCCGACGGCCCGCGTAGCCTGGGCACGCTGCAACTGCGGCGGGTCAGCCATCGCGCCGAATCGCAGCTGCACAACGAGTACATCGACCGCTACCACTACCTCGGCTATCAACCGCTGCCCGGTGCCCAATTGCGCTACTTCGTTCGCGCCGGCGGACGCCTCGTCGCGTTGCTCAGCTTCGGGGCTGCCGCCTGGAAGACTCAGCCGCGCGACCATTACATCGGCTGGACGCCTGCGCAACGCCAGGAGAACCTGCACCGGGTCGTGAACAATGCTCGATTCCTCATCCTGCCGTGGATCGAATGCAAGAATCTGGCCTCATCCCTCCTGGCTCGCGCTGCCCGGCAGATCAACACCGATTGGCCAATCCAATACGGTTACCGGCCGCTCTTGCTCGAAACCTTCGTCGAGCAAGAGCGCTTTCGCGGCACCGCCTACCAAGCGGCCAACTGGATCTGCCTCGGACAGACCACCGGACGCGGCAAGCTCGATGTTCACCACCAAGCCCTGCTGCCTATCAAAGCCGCCTGGGTCTATCCGCTCGACAGGCACTTCAGACGGGTGCTCTGCGGGTGAGCGCGTCGCCCCGATACCAACCCAGAGCCATCCTCATGCCCGGGGTTTTTGAGAAGTTACCTTATTGGCTCGCAACCAATTGATTCAGTTATGGGTTTTCTGGGCCTTGTTAAACATGGGTTAAGCAGACCGTCTCGTTGAATGCGGCGACGACCCAGGCGACGATCAATACGCTGAGCGCCGGCGGCGGCGGCGACACGCCCGAACTGGGCTACGACGGCGTCAGTGCCGCTGCCACCGGTGGTGGATAGCGCCCCGGCTCCAACCGTTTCATCACCGCCTTGGGTGACGCGCCATTCAAGAGCAACCCCGGCGGCGCCACGGAGGCCAGTACCAAAGCCGCGCTACTGGCGACCAACGCCAAGCTGGTTGGTATCCGGTTCGACAGCGACACGTCGTTCGACGCCAGCATCACCGGTCTGGGTGGTAGCTTGTTCACGTCGGCTTCCACCCCTGACGCCATCGCCGCAGCGATCACGGCCGGCATCACGGCCGGCTTCGCCAAGTACACCATCACACCATCGTCACGGTCGACGACGTCGGCGGCGGCGCGGGAATCATCGATGTCGACACCAAGTGCGTGTCGGCCGATACCGGTGCGTGCGTCGGTGCCGATGCTGTCGGTACCTACGACCGCTCGGTGGAACGTACCTTCGAGTTCGACGTGACCTTCACGCGTCTCGCCGGTGGCGACCTCACCTTCGACACCTACGCCATCGTCGACCGCGGCATCGTCGCGGCGGAACGCGACACCTTCACGACTCCCGAGCCGGCCACCCTGGTTCTTATGGGTGTCAGCCTTCTGGGCATCGGTGCAGCGCGTCGTCGTCGCACTTCCTGAAAGAGCACTGGATCGAGTAGGGGACGGAGTTACCCCCGTCGCCCTCTCACACCACCGGACGTGCGGTTCCGCATCCGGCGGTTCATTGAACCTGCTGGAAGCGTCGCTGAGTGTCCAGCAACGAAACCAACCCCATTGCATCAAAGAAGCGTTTTGGATAGGCCGCGTTCATATGGCTCGCGCCGGCGTTCCACCAGGGGCCACGTCCGTTGCGTGCCGATTTCCATGCTCGCGTCGCGTCCAACCCCCGCGCTTGTAGTCGCTTGTTACGGGTGGCCGGACGCTTCCATTGCCGCCAGAGAAGGCAACGCAGTTTGCGCCGTATCCATCCGTCCAGGTCCTGCAACACACCTTTGACCTCGGTCAGCCGGAAATAGGATGTCCAGCCACGCAGCACGGGGTTAAGGGCGGCGATCGTTTGGTCGAGGTTGCGAAAGGCATTCCCGACGACGATTTCACGCACTTTGTCTTTCAGTCGCTTCACACTGCCATCAGCGATCTTCAGACGTGCCTGCTTGTGCCACGTGACGCTATACCCCAGAAACTTCCGCTGCCAAGGCCGCGCGACGGCGCTCTTGTCCCGATTGACCCGAAGCTTCAATTTCTGCTCCAGATAATCGGTGATCGCATCCATCGCGTGCTGCCCTGCCATCTTGCTTTTGACGTAGATGTTGCAGTCATCGGCATAGCGGCAGAACCGATGCCCCCGACGTTCCAGTTCGCGATCCAGGTCGGTCAGCAGGATGTTCGACAGCAGGGGTGACAGCGGTCCGCCTTGCGGCGTGCCTTCCGTCCTTGCGCTGACCATTCCTTCTGACATCATGCCCGCTTCCAGATAACGCCGGATCAGCTTCAGAACCCGTTCATCCTTTACCCGGCGCGCCACTCTCGACATCAGAATGTCGTGATTGACCCGGTCAAAGAATTTCTCCAAATCAAGGTCAACCACCCAACGGCGTTCTTCCCTGATGTAGCCTTGCGCTCGTTGCACCGCTTGCCATGCATTGCGGCCCGGTCGGAACCCGTAGCTGTGTTCGGAGAATTCAGGCTCGAATTCCGGTTGTAGAACTTGCAGCAGCGCTTGCTGGATCAGTCGATCCAGCACCGTCGGGATACCCAGTATCCGCACCCCGCCGTTGGGTTTCGGCATCTCCACTTTCCGGATTGCCGCTGGCAGATAATCGCCTGCCAGGAGGGCTGCCTTGACGCTTGGCCAGTGCTGTTGCAGCCATGCCTTGAGTTCGAACACGGTGAGCCCATCGACTCCTGCCGCGCCCTTGTTCCGCAGGACCCGCTCATACGCTTGCCAGAGATTGCTTCGTTCAACTACGGCCTCCATCTGCCGCAGCCCTTCCGCTTTCGTTTGCCCATCCGCCGCCGTGCTAACCTCGGCGCCCAACTCGGTCAATGGCGAAATCCGTCCGCCTCCCTCCGGGTCAGGTGCAGTTGTCTGCCTTATTGCTTCATCGATTTGCATCGAGGTCGAATGTCCTAATCGCGTGGTTCAATGTTCAGGCCTTCGGTCAGAGTTCTTCTCGGGCTCTCCGCTTCGTCCCCAACCTACTATGCCTTCTGCTGACTTCTGCAGGCGCATCCCGACACCTCTCGGGGTCGGTAGCACAAGGCACGCATGCAGATCTCCCCGGGTATCGCGCACCCACCTTCACGCTTATGCCTGTCGGATCTACGTCGCAGCGTTCCGTACAAGTTTCGGGCTTTGATGATCTCGGACACCTCACCCCGCTACGCCGCCTCGTATCCGCTTCCTGTTCGTCAGGCCAGCGCTTTGCCTTCGGCTTCCTCCAGATTCGCAGTCACCCGCGACACCCTTGCCGTTCAGCTAACTCTTCCCCTTGTCGGGCGAGTAGAGGACTTTCACCTCCAAGTAAGTGCGCCCTGCCGGGCGCACCAAGAAGAAGCGGCCCCTCGGGGCCGCTTTTTTTTATTTCGTCGAGAGATGCTGCAGGCGCTTTCTCGCGTCCGCCGCATTGTAGAAGTTCTTGTCGAGTTCAAGCGCTTTCTGCAGCGCCGCTACCGCCTCCTTCTTCTTTCCCTGCTCGGCGTAGACGACTCCGAGGTGATAGCGGAAGCTGGCCTTCCCTGGATTGTCGGCAACGGCCTTCTCGATCGCCTGTGCCGCCGGCCCTAGCTCGCCGCGCGCACGGTAGACCCAACCGAGGGTGTCCTGCAGCGTCGTCACCTTTGGCGCGAGTTCGACGGCCTTTTTGGCCCACACCAGCGCCTGATCGAGGCGTTCCTTGCGCACGGCGGCCATGAAGGCGAGGTTGTTGTAGGCACCGTACATCATCGGATCGCTCTTCACAGCGTCGAGATAGGCCTGCTCGGCCTCGGCCCAGCGTTGCTGTCCCTCGAGCACGGTACCAAGCTTGAAGTAGGCAATCGCCGGGTTCTTCACCGCCTTGGCGCCGGCACGATAGGCCGCCGCCGCCTGCTCGAGATCGTTCTTGGCCAGGTACAGGTCACCGCGATCGATATGTGCCGCCAGAAAGTCCGGAGCCATCGTGATGGTCCTCTGCAGCGCGGCGAGTGCCGGGTCGAACTTGCCCTGCGACGCGTAAAACCGTGCCAGCGCATGCGTGAACTTCGGGTCCGTCGGCGCCAGCTTGACCGCCGCCTCATACTCCGCCAGCGCCAGATCCGGGCGCCCTTGCGCTGCCAACGCTACGCCCAGGCCCAGATGACCCTGCGGGTTACCGGGATCAAGCGCGATGGCGGCACGATACGCCTCTTCGGCGGCCTTCGGCTTCTTGAGGCCAAGCAGGTAGTTCTCGGCGAGGTTGAGATGAGCGTCCGCCGATTTTGGGTCGAGCGCCACTGCTTTCTTGAACGCGGTTTCGGCATCGCCAAACTGACCGCGCTGAAACTTGTAGCGACCCCAGATTCTCTGCGTCAACGCACCTTTGGGGTCGGCGGACAGCGCCTTCTGCAGCCAATATTCGACCTGCGCCGGCTTGTCCTGGCGGGCCGCCACTTCTGCCAGGCCAATGTAGGCCGCCGACAAACCCGGATCGACCCGGGCGGCCTCCGTGAACGCCGCTTCGGCCGCCGGCAGGTCATCGGCGTTGAGCGCCTTCAGACCTTCCTCGACCTTGCCCTGCGCCGGCGAGCCGCTAGGCAGCTGCGTCATTGGCGAGCCCGGCAACAGGATCGGCGCGGCCACGCCGGAGAATGGCTGTGCCGCCAACAAGGTTGCGACGATTCCGGCGACGATCAATGGTCGATGGATCATGAGAGATCAAGCCCTCCAGGAAAATGCATTGAAGATGTCGGGCGGAGCTGTCCGTTCGGGGCAAGGCGCCGCATTCCGACGCATCGGGTTGTCCGTCACCGCTCTGCGCCACCCGTGGCGGTGTCGGCGTGGGTTGGTATGGCCGGCGCACTTGGCCAAGGCTGAGCGACTCGACGGCACCCTCAAGAGTATCTGCGGCGCGCCTGACAGTGTCAACCGGGGTCGGGCACGGGGTGGACCGGCTGCCGGGAACGGCAGGCAGGGACAGCGCCGAGAATCCAGCGTGGTGCTCGCCAGGGATCCGGCGTCCCCTGGGCCCGCCCCTGCCAGCGCTTGCGCGCCCGGCAGGCGATAGTCCTTGAACCTCTCACGCAGCTTGAGCTTGTGCAGTTTGCCGGTCGCCGTATGCGGCAATTCCTCCACGAAGGCGGCATCGTCAGGTAGCCACCAGGCGGCTGCCCGACCCGCAAGAAACTGCAGCATGACCTCGCGCTTGAGTTCCTGATCAGGCTTCCTGACGATGATCAGCGGCGGTCTCTCCTGCCACTTCGGATGCGGCGCACCGATCACCGCTGCTTCGGCGACCCCCGGCTGCCGGTCCGACGCGTGATTCTAGGCCTTCGGGAACCAGCCTTCCTTGACGACTTCACCTTCAATCGACCAGGGACAAGCCTCCGGAAAGCAGTCCAGACCGGTTTCGGAAATGACCTGAGCAACAGCGTTTGACCAGAACCGATCAACCCACATCGGGTCGCGAAGTCTACTGGCCAGACTTGGAGCCTCGTTGAGAACCCAGGAAATCTCCTTCCGATGGAGGCGAATGGTGCTTTCCCAACTCGACCCTCTGCGGCCGGGTTGATACTGCCACTTCAGCAAATGCGCCAAGAGCACCGCCATCCGCTTCGCCAGTTCGCGCTGTTCGCTCTTGCCCACGTCCTCGATCTCCTCCGCAAGATGTTCTCGGTCGAGCAGATCGAAGCGCCCAGCCCGAAGGAACTCGGCCTGCTCGTTGGCCCACGCCACCACGTCGGCTTCGTAACTTGTGCTCATGCCACTCTCCATTTCTTGTTGGCACCTGACTTCCCATTTTCGCGAGAACAGGACACGACCTCAAGCGCAGCGTCCGAATTCTCATTTGCCAGGTAACCGCTGGTAGCGAGTTACGGAACAAGACGCTCCACGCTTGGCGGCAGCGAGTAATGACGCCCTCGCCGAGCAAAGGGGGCATACCACCATACGCCCTGGCTACCGCTCACGCGCCCGGCAGGCGATAGTCCTTGAACCTCTCACGCAGCTTGAGCTTGTGCAGTTTGCCGGTCGCCGTATGCGGCAATTCCTCCACGAAGGCGACATCGTCGGGCAACCACCAGGCGGCCACCCGGCCCGCGAGAAACTGCAACATGGCTTCCCGCGTCAGTTCCTGAGCAGGCTTCCTGACGATGATCAACAGCGGCCGCTCCTGCCACTTCGGATGCGGCGCGCCGATCACCGCGGCTTCGGCGACCGCCGGGTGAGCAATGGCCGCATTCTCGAGCGCTATCGACGAAATCCACTCTCCTCCGGACTTGATCACGTCCTTCGAGCGATCGGTGATCTGCATGTAGCCGTCGGCGTCGATGGTCGCCACATCGCCGGTGTCGAAAAAACCGTCGGCGTCGAGAACGCTGCCTTCGTCGCGAAAGTAGGCACTGGCGATCCACGGACCTCGTACCAGTAGGTGGCCGGCAGACCGGCCGTCCCGCGGCAGGGGCGCACCGTCGTCGTCAACGATCGTCATGTCCACCCCATACACGGCGCGACCCTGCTTCTCCTGGATGGCCAAACGCTGCTCCAGCGAACAGCCGGCGTGCTTGGGCAGCAGATTGCAAACGGTACCTACCGGCGACATCTCGGTCATTCCCCAGGCGTGCACGACAAAAGCGCCGAACCGGGTTTCGAAGCATTCGCTCATCGCGCGCGGCGCCGACGAGCCACCGATGACGACGCGCCGCAGGCACAGTTCTTCCTTGGGCTCCAACCCGGCCGCATCGACATGCTGCAGGAGCATCAACCAGACCGTAGGTACGCCGAGCGCCAGCGTCACCTTTTCGTCGCGCATCAGGTCATAGACGCTCTTGCCGTCGAGCGCCGGACCCGGCATCACCAACCGCACACCCGACATGGCGCCGGCGTAGGGCATTCCCCAGGCGTTGACGTGAAACATCGGCACGACCAGCAAGGCCGTTTCGCCGGCCCCCAGAGCCAGGCCATCGACGGCGCAGGCCGCCCAGGAATGGAGCACGGACGAGCGGTGCGAGTAGAGCACGCCCTTGGGATTGCCAGTGGTGCCCGACGTGTAGCAGAGCGACGAGGCCGCCGTCTCGTCGAACTGCGGCCAGGCGTACTCGCCGGTTTGTCCGGCGATCAGGTCCTCGTAACAGAGCAGGCCGGGGATGCTGCATTCCGGCAGGTGCGCCCGGTCGGTCATGACGATGAAGCCGCGCACCGACGACAGTCGACCAGCCAGCCGCTCGAGCAGCGGCACGAAGCTCAGATCGAAGAACAGGTACTGGTCTTCGGCGTGGTTCGCGATGTACTCGATCTGTTCAGGGAACAGGCGCGGGTTGATGGTGTGCAGCACGGCGCCCATTCCCGAGACCCCGTAATAGAGTTCCATATGCCGGTAACCATTCCAGGCCAGGGTGGCGACGCGCTCCCCGGGCTGCACGCCGAGCGCCGTCAACGCCTGTGCCACCTGCTTCGAGCGGCGCTGGATGTCGGCGTAAGTGCAGCGGTGAATCGGTCCTTCGCTTGTGCGGGAGACGATTTCGCCGCGCGGGTGGCAGGTCGCGGCGTGCTCGATCAGCGACGAAATCAGCAATGGGCGGTCTTGCATCAATCCTTTGAGCATCGGTGCTCCTCCTCGTGTGTCTGGTCAAGGGTGGAATGGCGTCGGACGGCACTGGTTAACCGGGATCGCGCCGAGAGCAGGCGGTGGCATACTCCGCACGGCTTCGTGCACCCGCAACGGGCGCCGGATGCGGGCCTAGAGTGCATCGAGCGTGCGCAGGAGTTCGCTGGTGTAGGCGCTGAAGCGATGGACGTCGGCGTGCGCCGCACCGGGAAGGCGAAGCAGCCGAGCCTGCGGCGCCACCGCGAGTAGCTGCTCGCTATGCCAGACGGGGATAACCGTGTCGTCCTCGCCATGCACGAGCAGCAATGGACTGCGCAGATGAGCGGCATCGGCGCAGGTCTCCAGGCGATAGCGCAGGAGGACGGTCGGCAGCAGCGGATAGTGGGCCTGCATCACCTGCGCCAGGCTGCAGTAGGGTGAGACGAGGATCGTCAGGTCGGGCTGTACCTGTGCCGCGAGTCCCGCCGCCAGTGCCGTACCCAGAGAGCGGCCATAGATGACCCGGCGCTTGCCGACGTACTGACGTTCGACGACTTGCCACGCGGCAAGCACGTCGGCACGTAACTGGACTTCGCTATCGATGCGCCCGCTGCTCTTGCCGTAGCCGCGATAGTCGAGCATGAACAGGTCGTAGTTGGCGGCGCGGTAGAAGTCGCTGTTGGTAAACCAGGTCGCCAGGTTGCCGTTGTTGCCGTGCAGGAAGAACACCACACCTCTTGGCGCCGGCAGCTTGAGATGCAGGGCCGACAGGGTTTCGCCGCCGACGTCGATGCTGACTTCGCTGACATCGCTGAAAGCAAACCGGTGCTCGGCCGGCAGCCGCTCCGGATGAAAGATCAGGCTTTCCTGGAACGTGTAGATCCACGCCAGCACAGCCACACCGATCCCCACGGCGAGCGCGATGACGACGATTACCGCGCCCGGCCGGCCGCCGCGTCGGTTGGCGCGCCAAGCGACGGCGACCGCCGTGTCCAGGCGTTCCTCACCCGCCATCCGAACCAGCCAACAAGTACCGGCGGACGCTGTGTGGCGCAGACCCAGGTCTCATCCGATGACCTGCCGGAAGCGGTGGATCAGTGGTGGCTGCGCCAGCAGTTCGCTGGCCCGCGCGATCGCCGCGCCGACATGCGGCGTTGCCAGGTGCGCGTCAACAGCCGCCTGATCGCTCCACTGCTCGATGGTGACGAATTCGAGCGGATTGTCCTCATTCTGGAACAACTCGTAGTTGACACAGCCCGCTTCGTTGCGGCTGGGACCGACCAGATCCTGCAGCACCGATTGCAATTGCGTTTCCCTACCCGCCAGGGCTGAAATCCTGGCCATGATCCTGACCATCTGCGTCTCCTTCGTAAGTGCCTCTCCGAATGTGCCGCCAGATGTGCGGCCCCTGCCAATCATACGTCGTCGAGATGCTTCCGGATGCACACTCGTCGGTCGACCGCAAGCCCGCAGACCGTGTCCGCTAGCCGTCAGTCGACAGGGGGAGGCCCCAGGGACTCGATGCGATATCCCGCTGGATAGTCGGCGCGTGGCATCTGCGTGCGCCGCTGCACGCGCCGGCGCCTGGGCAGGCAACGCAGCAGGCGAGCACGCGCGCGCAATGCCGCGTTGGCCGTCCATACCACCCAGCGCGGCGCCGGGCGCAGGTCGAAGGCGGCGAGCAGCGACGGGTCGAGCAGGGCGTGAATCCCACGGCGAACGAGTGGCCGCAGCAAGGCCGGAAACCAGCCGGCAAACAGTTCGCGGGTGGCCAGTGCGACGCGCTGATTGCTGTCGGTATAACGGAAATTCGCGGCTTCGTAGTCGCGGCCGTAACGCTCGAACTCGTCGTACGCCTCCGGTATGTCCCGGATCTGCATGCGTTCGCCGACCTGCCGCCAGAACCAGAACCAGGCGAACTTCTCCGACTCGCTCATGCGCCGCCAGCCGAAGCGCTCGTTCCAGCGGATCGGCTCGAAGACGAAGGTCGACAACACGTACAGGAAATCCCCGTTGGCGATTCGGAAACGCCCGTGCAGAGCGTTCATGCGTGCAATGGCTCGGCGCCCGCGTGGGCTGTCGAAACCTTCCTCGATGATTTCGCTGACCAGCAGGTCGGTATCGTCGTAGCGCTTCTGCGGTCGCGCCGCGAATTCGCCCGTGGCATGCAGGAGGCCGCCGATGCGCGGTGAGGCGAAGGTACGAAACAGGGCAAGTTCGAGCGCGCGCGTGGTATCCCAGGGAAAGTCCACCCTGGCCAGATGACGAGCGATCTGTTGACAGTCGCGGCGGGGATCGTCGGTCGGAAAGGGCATCAATGGATTCCTCCGTTGGTTCCTGATGCTTGTCCTACGCGGAACTGCGGTAAGCGGATGCACGGCCCTCACCCGAGGCATGGCCGATGCCCTGACCGGAGCAAGGCCGCCCGGCGCCAGATCGATCTGCGGCCATGCGGCGGGTCGCCGTCGCCGATGAAGCTGGCCTCGCCTACCCATGCAGCACTAGCCGGCTGACTTAACTCCGATTTTTCTGGAATTTTGCCGTTAGTCTTTCTATACTCATCGGATAAGCAAAAAAACCACTGGTTGGCAGAGGAGACTTGTCATGAATAGCTATCTTGCGAGCTTGTTACCGGAGGCTCTGCTGGTCGATTTGCCGGAAATCGACACCCAGCATGAAGAGATCTTCGACCGTATCGAGACGCTCAAAACGGCCTGCTTCGAAAGCAGTTACGTCCCCATAGACGAATTCCACTCCCTTCTCGAACTCTTCGAGCAGCATTTTGCGACGGAAGAGCGGCTTGCCGAGGAAGCCGCTCTCGATTTCGTCGACCATACCAAGGTTCACCGCGATACCTTGCGTATCCTGCGCAAGGCACTGGGCGAAGTCATCAGTGGCGCGCACGACGCGCATTCCTTCCTGCGCTACTCCGAGTACTGGTTCGAACGCCACATCAGTGACGACGACAAGCTCTTCGTGGCCGCGCTGCATGCGCACAGGCACAAGCGTTCCCACAAGCGTCGACCAGCGGCCGACGCGTTCAGTTCAGCCCAAGCCTGATCCCGAGCCCGGGTGCGCTGCCTCGGCAGGAGGCAACCGGGCAATGTAGGCCTGATGCGCGAGCAGGCTCATGGCCTGCGGTCGTAGCGCCTTGACGGCGGCAATGGCATCGTCTTTGGACCAGCCACGTTCGACGAGGATTTGCGTTGCCATCAGGCCGGTCCGGCCAGAACCCCCCTTGCAATGGATGGCGATTGTCTTTCCCGCATCGAGAAGCTGATGGACGGCCGCTCGCTGCACCGTCCAGGCCCGGACGAAATCGGCCTCAGGCGCATGGTCGTCCTCGATCGGGAGATGAAACCACGGCAATTCACGCCTCGCACACAGTTCCGGGAGATCTGTGACAGCGTTGGCGGCCATTTCATTCTCGGGCATCAGGGTGATCAGTGCGTCAGCACCGGCTGCCTTCAGTTGCTCAAGGGCGTCCCCTGGCGCGACACTCTTGCTGCCGGGGCAAGGCGTCAGAAGGAGGCCCGCGCCTCGTTCGTTCAACACCAGCAAGTCGGACGGATGCGTAGTCATTGTGTGGTCTACCTGTCAATAATCGGTTGTCGTGGCGGTCGTGGCGCCGGCGGATGCTGGCTGCCGCGCGACATTATAGTTCACCCGACCGACGGCGAGCCGTGGCGATACCTGCGCAAACCACCGCTGCCGGCACCTGCCGAACGGAAGCGAAAACTCCACTGGGGCGGCGACCGAATGAATGTTCCCCACCTCCGCAGCGCGTGCCCGCTGATCCTCGGATGATGCCAAGCACGAACTCGCCGGCGCTATCGGACGTGTCGCCGGAGACGACGCCCGACAGCGTCGACTGCCGCAACTGCGGCGCCTGCTGCGCGAGCTTTCGGGTATCGTTCTACTGGGCCGAGGCTGATGCCATCGGCCTGCCGGAAGGCGCGCTCGAACAGATCACTCCTTGGCACGTCTGCATGACCGGAACGAATTCCGCTTTGCCACGCTGCCTCGCCCTGACCGGCGAGATCGGCAAGCATGTGGTTTGTCGGCTCTACGCGCAACGCCCCTCGCCCTGCCGCGAAGTGCAGGCTGGTGACACGCAGTGCGCCAGTGCGCGCCGCCGGTACGGACTGCGGGCCATCGCCATTGACGCGCCGCCATCGCCCGGTTCGCCGCCATCACTGCCGACGGACCGCTAGAAGGCTTGCCACCACTGGTCACGACGCGGCGGGTTTGGCGCCCCTGGCTAGCGTGCGCACGTTGGGAATTGCGTACCACCAGCCAATGGAACTGAGCGGCTGGACCACCTATACTTGATGAGTGGCCCCATGTGTTTTGGACGGGGGGTCTGAGGTAGACCGATCGTCGTCGGCAAACGGGGGGGCGACGCTTCCCAGGTATGCTTGCCGACGTGTGGCAGCCGGCCATTTCTGCCGCCTCGCCAACCTCCCTGGGAGAGCCGGTGTTCGAGAGAATTCGCCGCACCCGCAGCCCGCAGGCCACACGCGTCGGCTGGTCGGGTCAATCACGCGTGCTGCGCGTCGGCAGATCGCTGGCACTATGGTTTACGCTGCTGGCAACGTCGCTGGCAGCGCCGGTGCGCGCTGTCGAAGATGAGTACGCTGCGGCGCGGACACGCATGGTAAGCGAGCAACTGCGCGCCCATTGGCGCGGCATCACCCATCCGGGAGTGCTCCAGGCGATGGCTACGGTCCCACGTCATGAGTTCGTGCCGCTGCCGCTACGCCGCTACGCGTATGACGACCACCCGCTCCCGATCGGCCACGCACAAACGATCTCCCAGCCCTACGTGGTTGCCTTCATGACCGAAAAGCTGGACCCGAAACCTGCCGACCGCGTCCTCGAAATCGGTACCGGCTCGGGTTACCAGGCGGCGGTCCTGTCGGGCCTGGTGAAAGAAGTCTTCAGCATCGAGATCGTTGAACCGCTGGCTCGACGGGCTGAAAACGACCTCGCTCGCCTCGGCTACCGCAACGTCAGGGTGCGCTACGGCGACGGCTATCAGGGTTGGCCGGAAGCCGCACCTTTCGACGCGATCATCGTCACCTGCGCACCCGATCATGTACCGCAGCCACTCGTCGAGCAACTCAGGGACGGCGGGCGAATGATCATCCCGGTCGGCGAACTCGATGATCAGCAGCTGTTCCTGCTGACTGAAGTTTAGACACGCGCGGGTCCCGCCGGTCGGGATTTCCGCGGAGGCGATCGATGACCGGCACGACAAGGGCATTCCCCAGCGCCGATCGGCGCTGGGCCAGACGCCTCAACACTGCAAACGCTGATCCTGACCGGGGAAAGGCATCACGAATTGACCGGACTTCGGGTCATAGGCGTCACGCACGGGAAGTCCGATAAATTGAATCCGCAGCCACTGGGCGAAAAGGCCCGCGGTGATCATGGCGCCCTTTCGCCAGGGCGCGATGGCCATCAGCGGAAAGGACTGCCACAACTGCAGAGCCAGCAATTGCATCAAGGCATAGGCCGTGGAGCGAATCTGCATCCACAGTTCCAGGGCAGCCTTTGACCGCTGCCACAGATTGGCTACTCCCCACCAGCGCTTCAGGTTGTGAAACAAGGGCTCGATCCCCCAGCGCTCGGCGTAGATCTCCACCACCTGTTGCGCCGAGAGCTCGGTCTCGGTCGCCAGAATCAGGCGCCGACGCGACCAGGTGTGGTCGGACAGGAACATCTCGCACCACACTGCCCGTACCGGGACACCCTTCAAGAATCGCGCCACGGCGAGGGCCGAGCGCACCCGAACCCGCTGCACCTTGCCGTACAGCACCAGTTCCATCTCCTGCACCGGTAAGGCTTCGAGTACCGCGGCATCGATCCGGAGGCCGTACTTGCGCTTGCGTCCTCGGCGTTTCGGCTCCGGCTCGGGCGGCAGAAACAAGGCCGTATCGCGGCGCACCTGTCCGATGATCCGGACCTGTTGTTCGAGCAAAGGAAGAATCAGGGTGCTGCGCATGAACCAGGCATCGATCAACAAGCGTACCCCCTTGACCTGCCCCCGGATCGAGTCCATCAACTGCCGTGCCACCCAGAGCTTGCCCCGTTGGCCTGACTCTTCGAGCAGCCACGAGCGAATGGGCACCGTCAGCGCCGAGCCCAGCCGGACGCGAACAACGAGAGCCAGCGTGACCCAGCACTGGCTGTTCAGAAAGGTCGGCCGATTGGCCTTGTGGCTGTGATCGTGCTTGATACTGATCCCCGGCCCGACCTTCGCGCCGCGCGGAACCAGCGTATCGTCGAGGATCAGGGTGACCAGTTCGGTCGGGCACACCGTCAGCACCAGCTGCAACAAACGCAACGACAGTTCCGTGACCGACACGTTTGCCCGCTCGATGAGCTTGTAATAGGTCGTCCAGTGCGCCTCTCGGCGAATGGCCCCGATGGCCCGCGTAACCCAGCCCTCCGGGTTGAGCATGCCGCCGATCAGGAGTTCGACGAAAGTTCGGCGGGAACGCGGTGGTACGGCCACCAGGAGAAAGGAAATCCATTCCGAGAGCAGCAAGCCAACGTTGGCAGCGAGCGACATGAGGGAAAGTCCGAGATCGAAAACGATCCCTCATTGGTCGCCGCGCGCTGCTTGCGCGAGAACCATGCGCAAGCAGCGCGCGGCGACCTCACGATTCCCGTGTCACGTCGAGTCTTTTTTTGCATTTTTTAAAAAAAGTTTTTTCACGGCGCCGGGATGCCTTCGGCATCCGCCGGCGATCGCGAGTGTCTAAACTTCAGTCTGCTGAGAAAGCGTGGTGCAAAGCTGGAACGTGAGAGCGTGCTGCCGGTACGCTTCGTGCCGATGACCCGTGCCGGTAGGAAGCCCGCACCGTGATGCCGTCGCCTGGTACGCGTCAATCAGCGCACTCTCCGGCAGCGACACGGGTGCTGGTCCGCTGGCCGTCACTCTCGCGCGCTGCACCCGGTATCTTCGGCGAGCCAACGCCGGCAGACACGTCGCGACCCGACGTCAATACCGTTGACCCTGCGTCGCTTCAGGCGCTGAAGAAGATGGGCGCCCACCTGCAGACCATGCAGCGTCTTCAGGTGACGGCTGAACTGCCTTCTCAGGCGGTGCTCGAAGGTGCGCGGAAGCTGCAGCAGAGTCATTGCCCATGCTGAGGAGCGGCAAGAGGCATCGAAGGGACTGCCGTGAGAATGGCAAGGTCGCATCGCCGGGGCGATGGACATCGCGCTTGCGCTCGTCTTCCGCCTGCCCCGCTCTGCTGATCGGTGAGCGGGAGTCACTCGCGCGCAGGTACCGGCTCCGAGAGGAAGCCATCCAAGGTGTGCGCTTGCTGCCGCTGCGTCTGATGCCGATGACTACTGCTGGCGCGATATCCACCCTGTGATGTCTTCGCCCGCACCCCGCCGCCTTGGGCTGTTCTCGGCGACAACGCTGGTGGTGGCGAGCATGCTGGGGAGCGGCGTGTTCACCACCAGCGGCTTCCTGTTGGCCAGTCTGCAGTCACCCTGGCAGGTGCTGCTCGCTTGGCTGGTCGGTGGCGCCCTGGCGAGTTGCGGTGCCCTGAGTTATGGCGCGCTGGCGCAGCGGATGCCCGAGTCCGGTGGCGAGTACGTTTTCCTGTCACGTACCCTCCATCCGGCCGCCGGGGCCATCGCCGGCTGGGTGTCGATCATCGTCGGTTTCGCCGCCCCTCTGGCGGCGGCGGCTCTTGGCTTCGGGGAATACGGTAAGGACTGGTTTCCGCGCTGCTCGCCGCAATGGCTGGGAACGGGGCTGCTCTGCAGCTTCGCCCTGATCCACGCGCTGCGAATGGAAAGCGGCGCGTGGCTGCACAATGTCACTGTCAGTATCGAGATCATGCTGATCGTCGTCTTCGTCGTCCTGGCCTGGTCGCGACTTCCCGCCGACGTGGTGCGGCAACCAACTCCCAACGGCGGCGGCCCAGCAGCGTTTGCCCTCGGGCTCATCTGGGTGTCCTTCAGCTACTACGGCTGGAATGCCGCTGTCTATGTCGCTGGCGAGGTTCGCGATCCGCAGCACGTCCTGCCGCGGGCCTTGCTCACCGGTACCGCGCTGGTGACGACGGTCTATCTGGCGTTGAACGCCGCCTTCGTGTTCGCCGCGCCTTGGCAAACCCTGGCCGGCAAGGTGGAGATTGGCCGTATTGCCGCCGAGGCTCTGGGGGGAACGGCCTGGGCCGACGCCTTGACGGTTTTGATCACTCTGACGCTGGCGGCTTCGGTCTCGGCGATGACCATAGCCGGCGCACGCGTCTATGCGCGGATGGCAGGTGACGGAATGCTGCCGAGAATGTTGGCGACACATGCCGGTGCACCCCACCGCGCAATTGCCCTGCAGTGCGCTCTGGCGCTGGTCCTGCTATGGAGCGCCAGCTTCAAGAGCCTGCTCACCTATATCGGATTCACCCTCAACCTGTGCGCTGCCGCCACCATAGTTGGACTGATCCGCCTCAAGCTGAACGAGGGCGTTCGACTCCGGGTCATCGGCTGGCCGGTGGCACCGCTGCTGTTCCTGGGGGGTGTATCGTGGATGACCGCAAGCGCCGTCGCCCTGCAACCGATCGAGAGTCTCTGGGGTATGGCGACACTGGCCCTGGCCTGGGTTGTCTGGTGGTGGTCGCGCACAGGAACCCGCGCTAGTTCGACCAGCAATACTGCTCCTCCCGCCGCGCAGAGCCTGGGGCCAACGGCGCGGGCAATCGAAGCAACGGTGTCGGCCGCGAACGTCCGCCCTCTGGCCAGGGACACGACGCAGCCAGGGATTCGCAATCCGTGGCGGCTGGCTCAACCAGACGCCCACCGGCTCATTTCTCGGCGAATCGCCGAACTGGTGAAACCGGTGGGAACGGGCTGCGCGGCTCCTGACTGCCGAAACCGTCACCGCGCAGCGAATTGACGCGCGTTCCCACCTTGCTTGCAGCTTACCGCTCCGCGTCCTGGCGAACGCGAAGCTCAACCGGCATCAGGCGCCGCGTTCACGCATCCACTTGCCGACCGTCGGCGCCAAGACCTTTTGCGACAGGCCACCGGTGTAGATACCGATGTGCCCCGTTGCAATGGCGAACTCGGTGTAGTCCTTGCTGCCGACATGCTTGCCGAGGGCGACCGTGCACGGTGGCGGCACGATATGGTCCTTTTCGGCAAAGATGTTGAGGATCGGAATCGTCAGTTCCTTGAGGTCGACCTTGCGGCCGCCTATTTCGAGCGTACCCTTGACGAGCTTGTTTCCCTTGAGGAAGTCGCGGATGAACTCCTTGAACATCTGACCGCCCGCGTCGGGACCGCCAAACAGCCACTTCTCCATGCGCAGGAAGTTTTGCAACGCCAGACGGTCATCGAGAATATCGATCACGTCGGCGTACTTGCCGTAGTTCAGGATAAACGGCGACGCCATCATGAACGACTCGTTGAGCACGGTGGCCGGCACGTTGCCATGCACGGCGACCATCTTTTCGACGTCGGCGTCGGCACCCATGGTAAACATCAAGCCCTCGTGCGGCTTGTGATTCGCCTTGTAGGCGTCGAAATCAATCGGCGAAACCGTCAGGACAAGGTGGCTGATCTTGTCTGGATTGAGCGTCGAGTAGGTGGTCGACATGGCGCCGCCCTGGCAGATCCCGAACAGGGCAATCTTGTCGACACCGTGGTGCTTGCGAATGAAGTCCACCGTATCGTCGAAGTAGCCGTTGATGTAATCGTCGAGTGTGCGGTACTTGTCGACCTGACGCGGGTAGCCCCAGTCATTGAGGTATACGTCGATGCCCTGGTTCAGCAAGTTGCGCACCAGCGAACGATCGGGCTGCAGGTCGGCCACCTCGTAGCCGTTGATCAGCGGCGGCACGATCAGCAGCGGCGTCTTCATGATCTGCGAGGGCTCGGCCAGCGCGTGGTAATGGTAGACCTTGATCCCATCCTGTTCAAAAACCACATCCTTCGGCGTACTGCCGATATCGATATCGTCGTCCGTCAGGTTGGTGAGATTGCTGATGCCCTTGGCAAGTTTCTCGTTCAGGGCTGCGGTTTCAGCCGCAACGTCAGCGGGAAGAATCTGGATTGGAAAAGAAAACATCGGTAGCACCCTCCTAAAGGTCTATTAGCTTATCAGCCGGATAACGAATTTCAGGCTTCTCGGCTCATTCGCTCTTGGCACGCGCTGCCGCAGCCTTGCGAGGCGCCGGGCTGCTCTTGGCGACGGCAGCCGGTGCTGCCGGAAGCAGTGCCTTCTTGAGAGCTCGGACCTCTTTCTTGAGTTCGTGGATGACTTGATAGGTTTCGTCGAGTTCGCTGCGAGTCGGCATGTCCAGGCCGCGGAAGATGTCCTCGACGACTGCCCGCTGTGCGAGCTTGAATTGCTGCTGCGCCGCGGTGAACGCGTTCTGCTTGTCGAGGAACTCTTGCGTATTGAAAGTCACCAGCAACGACTTGTCGGCTGTCCGATACCAGAGGCTCATCAATTGACGCACCGCGGTGATCTTCTCGCCCTTGGCAGCCACCTTGCCGAGTTCCTCGACGGTCGCTTCGACGGCCTTGGCCAGTGCGTCGCCAAACGCGGTGTGGAACGTCAGGCTGTTCTTGCGCAGATCGACGACGGCGTCGACCAAACGCAAGAGCTTGGCGTTCTTTTCACGCGACGCACCGAAGAGGGGGATTTCTCCGACGCCGGCCAGGGCGGCATCGCCTTCCATCGACAACAGACGATTGATTCCCGAGGTGCCGCCGAGCATCGCTTCGCCGACGTGACCGGAGGAAGCCGCCTGCATCAGGAACGACAGCCAGGGGCCCATGGCATCGGGCAAGTCCTTGCTCAAGGTGCTGCTGAGGTTACCGAGGTGCGAACCCATGCCAAAACTGCGCTCGAGCATGGCGGTCGACTCCTTGGCCCACTGCTCGGCGAAACCCTTGAGATCAGGGCGCCAGTCCTTGTTTGCCTCAAGATTCGGCGCCACGATCTTCATCGACTTGAAGAAGAAGTCCATGACGCGATTCATGGCGCCCTGGCTGCTGGTCATGCGATCCATCAGCATGCGCGCTGCTTCGTTGGTACCCTTGCTGGCGGCGGCAACGCCCTTCTTTGCGGCTTCGACTGGGCCTTCGCTGCCGCCCGGGAGATTCTGCAACAGCGAGGACCAATCGCCCCACATGCGCTTCTGCATATCAGCCCAAGCGTTGACGACGCCGCCCAATTGCTCATTCGGATTCTTGTTTTCCACTCCGGTGATCTCCTTTCAGTGTGTCAGACTCGCCTACCGCCACGGTAGGCGGATGCCCAGCGGCAGGCTGCGTGCACTCTACAACAAAACTGCGGCCGTCTGGCGACGGCCGCGATGACGCAGATTAGGGCTCTTGACGTATCAGGCCAGGGCCACGACTGCATCTCCCTTGTGCTTCGCCTCACCCTGCTCGTTGGCGCAGGTGAGTTCCAGGCGAACGCATTTTTCGCCACCCTGCTCCAGCTTTTCAACCACCTTGCCGGTGCACACCATGCGCTCGCCGATTTGCGTAATGGCCGTGAAACGCACGCCAAAACTGCGAATGGCTGCCTGCGGCACCCACTGCGTCAGCAGACGGCCCAGATACGCCATGCCCAGCATGCCATGGGCGAAAACATCGGGGATGCCGTTGGCGCGCACGTAGTCCTGATCGAGGTGCAGCGGGTGGTGGTCACCCGAGCCTGTGGCATATAGGGCAAGCGTGAGTCGCGACACCGGCTCAGTCGTGAACGACGGAAGTTCGTCGCCAACGTTCAGCGCATCAAAATTCGGTTTTGTCATCGACTTTCCCCTATGCCCTAATGACCATCACGGAGCGCACATCGCACACCAATTCGCCCTGCCGACGCACTTTGACCTCCTTGACGACGAATTGCAGCGCACCGTTCCTCTTGTCGTAGATATCGGTGATCTCTCCGTCGAAGTCGAGGACATCACCCGAATACACCGGCTTGTGGTAGGTGAACGACTGTTCGCCATGCAGCATCTTCATCAGGTCGCAGCCCATGGTTTCGAGGTAATCGAAGGGATGCTCCTTGTCCATGTCCATGCAGAAGAAGAAGGTCGGCGGCGCCAGAACGCCTGGCAACCCGGCCTTGTGCGCGGCGGCTTCGTCAAAGTAGATGGGGTTGGTTTCTCCCGTCGCCTTGGCAAACCACTTCAATTGCCACGCCGTCAAATTGACGGAATGTGGCGGCACTTTCATGCCTATGTGTTTCTTGTCAATCAACATCCGATTCACTCCTTACCCACCCCGAACAACGGGGTGGGAACGCTCGTTGGCGACTCGATCAGAGAACTTCGATGGCAATCGCGGTGGCTTCGCCACCACCAGCGCAGAGGCCGGCGATGCCGCGCTTGAGCCCACGTGCCTTGAGGGCGTAGAGCAACGTCACCAGAATGCGCGAACCCGTGGCGCCGATCGGATGGCCAAGAGCGCAGGCACCGCCATTGACGTTGACCTTGTCGGCCGGCAGCTTGAGGTCACGCATCGACGCCATCGTGACCGCCGCAAAAGCCTCGTTGATTTCCCAGAGGTCGACATCCTCGGCCTGCCAGCCGAGCTTGGCAAGCAGCTTCTGGAAAGCGAACACCGGCGCCGTTGTAAACCACGACGGATCGTGGGCGAAGGTGGAATGTCCGACAATCCGCGCCAGTGGCGTGATACCGGCGCTCTTCGCATCAGATTCGCGCATCAGGACAAACGCCGCCGCCCCGTCGGAAATCGACGACGAGTTGGCCGGCGTCACGGCGCCGTCCTTCTTGAACACGGGCTTCAGTTTGGAGATTTTCGACGCATCGCACTTCATCGGCGTTTCGTCGGAATCAAACACGACATCACCCTTGCGCGTGCTGACGGTAACCGGCGCGATTTCGTCCTTGAACACCCCGGCGGCGACGGAGTTCTGGGCACGCGTTACCGACTCAACGGCGTAGGCGTCCATCTCTTCGCGCGAAAAAGCGTACTTGTCAACGCATAGCTCGGCAAACACGCCCATCGGCTTGCCTTGCTCATACGCATCCTCAAGACCATCAAGGAACATATGGTCATGCAGCACGCCATTACCCAAGCGATAGCCCGTGCGAGCGGTGGTCAGCACATGCGGCGCATTGGTCATCGACTCCATGCCGCCAGCGATGGCGATGTTGATCGAACCGGCCAGCAGTTCGTCATGCGCGATCATCACCGTCTTCTGCGCTGAGCTACACATCTTGGTCAGCGTCGTGCACGGCACCGATTTCGGCAGCCCGGCTCCCAACACCGCCTGGCGGGCAGGGGCCTGGCGCAGGCCGGCCATCAGGCAGCAGCCCATCAGGGCTTCGTCGATATCCTCACCCTTGACACCCGCCTGTTCAACAGCGGCCTTGATCGCCACGGCGCCGAGCTGCGGCGCCGTCACACCCGCGAACTGGCCCTGGAAGGCGCCGACCGGCGTCCGCTTGGCACCGACGATAACAACGGATTCACTCATACCACACTCCTTTATTCCAACGGATACTGCGAGATTGAAGTTTTCGGCTTGCCGCGAATTACTTCGGCGCCATCCGGATCGAACCATCGAGGCGAATGACCTCGCCGTTCAGATAGCCGTTTTCGCAAATGTGCTGGACCAGCGCAGCATACTCGGCAGGCTTGCCGAGACGCGATGGGAACGGCACCATCTTGCCCAGGGAGTCCTGAGCCGCTTGCGGCAATCCCTTGAGCATCGGCGTCTCGAAGATGCCGGGAGCGATGGTCACGACGCGGATACCATGCGCCGCCAGTTCGCGCGCCACGGGCAGCGTCAAGCCGATGACCCCCGCCTTCGAAGAGGCATAGGCCGCCTGACCAATCTGACCATCGTAACCGGCGACCGACGCCGTATTGACGATGACGCCGCGCTCGCCACCCTCGTTCGGCTCGTTCTTGCTCATCGCCTCGGCCGCCAGGCGGATCATGTTGAAGGTGCCGACCAGGTTGATGCTGACAACACGCGCAAAGGTCGCCAGGTCATGCGGGCCATCACGGCCGAGCACTTTCTTGGGCGGTGCGACACCCGCGCAGTTGACCAGTCCGTGCAGAGCGCCGAATTCACTGACCGCCAGGTCGATGGCAGCACGTGCGCTCGCTTCATCGGTCACGTCGGTCTTGGCAAAGCGCGCGTTCGCACCCAGCTGCGCGGCCTGCGCCTCGCCGGCACCGGCGTCGACGTCGACAATGACCACCTTGCCGCCACCATTTACGATGTTGCTCGCCGTGGCTGCTCCCAATCCGGAGCCTGCTCCCGTCACCACAAACACACTACCGTTGATTTGCATTTTAACCCCCAAAAAAATATCGCGACATCACGCGATGCCGCGCTACTGGTCTGTGCCGACGGCGATCATCATGGACCTGCATCGTCACAGGAAAATCCGACCCTCTCACTACGCTGCGAAGGTCCTCTTGGCAAGACGGACACTGGTACCAGGTGGCACCGGAAGATGCTGCACCGCAAGAATCCGGGCAGATCGGACCCGCCGACTCCGTCGCATCTGCCCCGCCCAAGTTTGCCTGGTTGGCGGCGGCGAGCAACCTCGCCATTGTCGAACGCAGAGCGCTACCGAGTCAAGCATCGGGCGTAGCGCCTGCGCTCAGGCCGCCGCACGCGATCGGCTCGACGGGGAGCTTGCGGACCATCCGGTGCTGCTTCACGGCATTCGAGCGGCCCAAGACGACGCGGAGTTGACCTGGATCAGCCCCTCGCTCGGGGGATGCTTTAGAGTGCGGCGTACTCGGTCGCTTCGGCGTGCCGGGCTGAAGATTGTTTCAGCGCACAACGGAGAACAACCATGGTTCAGACCCCTGAAGAAACGTCGGCCACCGCCACTGCAGTCGCCGACTCATCGATCACTGCTGACGCAGCGAAGCCGCGCACCCGAACCAGCGCACCGCGCAAGAAGTCAGCCGCCAAACCCCAGACGCCCACGGCCCCGCGACCGGACGCGCCCACGCCGGCAAGCTCGGCGCCGGAGACGGCGCCGAGCAGCGTAGCGTCGCCACACGGTGGGTATTCGCGCCGACTCAGCGACCGCCATCTGCTCGACTCGGATGCGCTCGAAAACATCGACCGCATGACGAACATCGCGCTGGGCCAGTTGAGCGGCGGCGTTTCGCCCGCATCGCTGGCGATGGCCTATCTTGACTGGATGGTGCACCTCTCGGCATCGCCCGGAAAACAGTTTCAGCTCGGCGCCAAGGCGGCCCGCAAGGCGCTGCGCCTGGGATCCTACGCGCTGACCTCGGCGGTCACGGGCAACGCCGAACCCTGTATCAAGCCGCTGCCCGGCGACCATCGGTTCGACCATCCAGGATGGCAGCGTTTCCCCTACAACGTGATCTACCAAGGCTTCCTGCTCAATCAGCAATGGTGGCACAACGCGACCACCGGCGTGCGCGGCATCTCCAAGCACAGCGAGGCTGCCGTCTGGTTCACGGCCAAGCAGATCCTCGACATGATGTCGCCAGTGAATGTACCGGCGATGAATCCCGAGATCGTCGAGGCGACGGTCAAGGAACGGGGCGCCAATCTGGCGCGCGGGGCGGAGTTCTACGGCGAGGACGTCCGCCGCTCCTTGCGCGACGAGAAACCCGCCGGCATCGAGGCTTTCCGGGTAGGGGAAAACCTCGCCATCACCCCGGGCAAGGTGGTTTTCCGGAACCACCTGATCGAACTGATCCAGTACTCACCGAGCACCGACACGGTCCAGCGCGAACCGGTTCTGATGCAATCCGCCTGGATGATGAAGTATTACATCCTCGATCTGTCCCCCCACAATTCGCTGGTCAAGTACCTCGTCGACCGGGGTCATACGGTATTCATGATCTCGTGGCTCAACCCGGGGCCCGAACACCGCAATCTCGGCATGGAGGATTACCGCAAGTCGGGAACGATGGCCGCGATCGACGCCATTTCCGAGATCCTGCCGCAACGCAAGATACACACCGTTGGCTATTGCCTCGGCGGCATCCTGCTGACCATTGCCGCGGCGGCGATGGCTCGCGACGGTGACGACCGTCTGGCGAGCGTCACCCTGTTCACGACGATGACCGACTTCACCGACGTCGGCGAAATCAACGTCTTCATGGACGCCAGTGAAGTCACCCTGCTCGAGGACATGATGTGGCAGAAGGGCTATCTTGGCCACAAGCAGGTGTCCGGGGGCTTTCAGCTGCTCAAGTCTGCAGACCTGATCTGGTCGAAGATGGTTCGCGAGTATTACCTCGGACATCGCGAACCGATGTTCGACCTGATGGCCTGGAATGCCGACGGAACGCGCATGCCCTATCGCCAGCACTCCGAAGTCCTGCGCCGACTGTACGTGGACAACGAACTCTTCCAGGGCAAATACATGGTCGGCGGACGTGCAGTTTCGATCAGCAACATCCATTGCCCGATGTTCGCCGTCGCCGCCGTGGCCGACCACGTCGCTCCGTGGCGCTCGGTCTACAAGCTGCACCTGCAGAGCGATTCGGCCGAGCTGACCTTCGCCCTGACCAGCGGCGGGCACAACGTCGGCATCGTCAATGAACCGGGCCACCCGCGCCGGTCCTTCCAGCTCAGCGTCTGCCGCGAAGGCGAGCGCTTCCTCGATGCCGAAACCTGGAAGGAACGGACACCGAAATTCGAGGGCTCCTGGTGGCCGGTCTGGCAGGAATGGCTGGTGCGGCATTCCTCGGGCGGCGAAGCCGCGCCACCGATGGGTGCGCCGGAGAAAGGCTACACGGCCCTCTGCGACGCCCCGGGCACCTACATCTTTCAGCAGTAGCGGCTGGAGTCGGCCGCCCCGTCGGCGGCAGGACCCGGCGCCCGGATCCTGCGCGTGTGGGCAGAACGAGCAGGTCGACCGTCGGCGAGGGAAATGCTCCTGGCGTCGATCGCTACCGGGGCATTCTCGAAAGCGATGGCGGTAGCTTCTATGTCCTGGGGATGGGCGACGGACGCTGGTAAGCGTCGCGCATCTCCCGCTTGAGCGTCTTGCCGGCGGCGTTGCGCGGGAAGTCGTCCATGATCTGCACGGCGTGCACCCGCTGATAGCGGGCGCCAACGCGCTCGTTGATCCAGTCGCGCAAATCGTCGGCACTCACCGAGGCGTCGGCGTGCAGAACCACCGCCGCGACGGGGGTCTCGCCCCACTTCTCATGCGCGACACCGAAGACGGCAACCTCGCGGACCGCCGGATGACGTGCGGCGACCTCTTCGACGTCCCTGGGGTAGATCTTGACTCCGCCGCTGTCGATCATGTCTTTCTTCCGATCGACCAGATACAGGTAGCCCTCGTCGTCGGCATACCCCAGGTCGCCGGTAAACAGCCAGCCGTCGCGAATCGCCTGCTCGGTCAGGTCGGGCCGACCGTGATAACCGAGCATCAGCGAAGGACCGCGGCCAACGATCTCGCCAACCTCGCCAGCCGGCGCATCGCTGCCATCGTCGCGCACGATGCGCATCGCGTAGAAGCAGGGTGGCGACCCGACCGAACCGGCCTTGCGCAACGACTGCGTCTTGTCGAGAATCGTCCAGAATCCTTCGGTAAGCCCGTAGAGCTCGTAAAACCGGTCAGGCAAGACGCGATTGAGCAGGTCCTTCTGCTCCTGATGAAGCGGCGCTCCCAGCGACAGGATCATCTCCAGCGAAGAGAGCTTCTCCGGGGAGAAGTTCGGCGAATGGAGCAAGGCGATGATCTGTGCCGGCACCATCATGGTGTGCGTGACCCGCTCGCGGCAAATGATGTCGATCGCCTCGTCGGGGTCGAACTGACGCTGCAGGATGTAGCGCGCGCCCAGATAGAAGCAGGGCATCAAGGTGACGAAAGCACCATTGAAAACGATTGCACCAGTATGCAGAACGACCGACTCCGGGTGCATCCGCCACGCCGAGGCAAACAGCGTACAGTACACGGCGCGCACGAAATGACTGTGCATGATCCCCTTCGGCAAGCCGGTCGTGCCGCTCGTGTACATGATGTTGAACAGGTCATCCTGGCCCACGCTGACGCGGTCGACAGGTCCCTCGGAACACGCGCCGAGCAGCGCCGCGTAGTCGGGGTAGTCGGCAGCCGGAGCGTCGATCATCAGCACGCGGTCCGCCGGCAACCCGGGAAGTTGATCACGAACCGCATCGATCAGCGGCGCCATCGAGGTTTGCGTGATCAGGCACACCGCACCCGAATCGCGCAACAGGCTGGCCAGGCCGGAAGCCATCAGCAGCGGACTCAACGGCACCAGGACAGCGCCGATCGCGGGAACGGCCCAGTAGATCTCGAGCAATTCCCGGCAGTTCGCAAGAATCGTTGCCACGCGATCGCCCTTGCGCACACCGAGCCGGCTCAGCAAATGCGCGCACTGGCTGACGCGGGCGCCGAACTGGCGCCAGGTCAGGCGCTCGTGCTCGAAGACGACGGCTATCTGATTCGGTCGAAACTGGGCGTGATGCTCGATCAGGTTCGCAAGTTGCAGCATGTCTTCCCCCATCCACGGTTCCCGCAGCGTGCTCGCAGCACGCGCCAACGACAGCCGATCGGCACGCCAGCACGCCTATCGCAGCGCAACAAACCCGCAGTATACCGTCCCTTGGGCTGGCCCGGGGCGAGACCACTGGCCAGCGCTCGACGAGGCCTTGCCAGGGTCGGCGCGACCCAGCCTGAAGAACCATTCAATGAGCAATTAAGGAGAGCTCCAGCGACCCGACAAATATTCCTTCGACGAACGGCAAAGCGGGGTGAACAAATCCCACACAGAGGAGTAGAATGAATTGTGCGGTGCGGAATGTCGCACCTTCGAGGGATAGTCGCCGGTTCGCTCCCGCATTCGTCGGGAAGGCTCGGGAAACCGGATGGCGCCGGCCTCACGGAACACGGGTTGTGGCGCGCGGCTTGTTCGGAACGGATCACGAGATGGGTTCAGGCATGCACCTGCGGCGAATGGCACGACCTGCCGGTAGCGAGCACAGTGGGTTCCCGCGGGGCGCTGCGGTTCGCGACACGCTCCCGTGGGCCTGTCGGTCCCGTACGCGTACATGGCTCCCGGGACGAACCGGCAAGGCGCTTGGGCAGCGCGATAGGCTGGCTGAGTCGCGGCCGTGGTTTCGCCCGCCGGAGTCTGGTGCATAGCCCTTCAAAGGTAATCGTGGGTCGCTCGCTGCGGGCTGGCCCGTTTTGACTGACGTTGATTTGTTGGAGGTTGGAAAAATGTTTTCACTGCTAAAAGAGATGCCCGATTTCACAACCAGCTGGATGCGCTACACGATGGCGATGATGCGCTCGTCCAACCGCGAAATGAGCGAGTTCAATGAGAACCTCTACATTGCCGCGCAAATCGCGATGACCGCCGCGCGCGACAATCCGCTCAGCGTGATGGAAGCCTTCCAGGTCATGGAGCATAACGTCGGCATGGCCCGCAAGGGGCTAGCTGGCACGCAGAGCAAGATGGCCGACTACGCCTTCGACCAGATTGAAGAGGCCACGCGCGCGTTGCTGAACACGGTCCTGAAGACCGATGGCGAGAAGCTGGGCGGCTACATGAAGCGCGAAGCCGAAATCATGGAAGCTGTGTCGAACTTTCACGAGCAGATCGAGGCGATCGGCGAGGAGTTCGGTTTCCATTTCAATACCCCCGCCTACAAGCTGGTCCACGAAACCGACTCCTTCGAGCTCTACCAGGTCCTGCCGATCAAGGAAGGCGTCAAGGTCAACCCGCACCTCAAGCCGATCATTCTCGTCCCGCCGTACATGCTTGGTGTGCACATCCTCGCCTTCCTGCCTTACGAGAACAAGAGTTACAGCCACTCCTTCGCCAACGAGGGCATTCCCACCTACGTGCGCGTCGTCAAAGACATCATGACCAATGAGAAGGTCCAGACGATGACGCCGGAAGACGACTGCGAACAGACGCGCCAGCTCTGCGCCAAGGTCATGGAACTCAACGACGGCAAGAAGGTAACCCTGAACGGGACCTGCCAGGGCGGCTACATCTCGCTGATGAACATTCTTTCGGGCAAGCTGAAGGATGTCTGCGATGCCCTGATCACCAACGTGACGCCGGTTGACGGGACCTACAGTGACGCCATCAGCGGCATGCCGACGATGCACCACGACTTCATCACCACCACGCTACCGAGCGGCAACAAGGTCGCCAACGGCTACCTGCTGAGCCTCGGCATGCGCTTCGTCGCCATCGACCGCGAAACGCCGCTGGTCAAGGTGCTCGATCAGGCGTCGCTGCAACGGGCCACCGACATGAATCCGGGCAAGACGCCGGCAGCGCTGTTCCGCTGGCTGCTCAAGGAACGTGTCCATCTGCCGCTGGCCGTCGCCAACATGAGTTCGCACACCTTCCAGGATCCGATCGCCGACGACGGCAGCCTGCCGGTGAAGCTTTTCGACAAGCCGCTCAACATCAAGAGCCTGATCGATCTGAAAGTGCCGTGGTACCAGAACTACGCGATCAAGGACGACCTCGTCACGCCTCCGTGCGCTACCGCCGGCAACAAGTTCCTCGAAGGTTGGGATGGCCTCGAGTCGGTCGCCTTCTTCGGTGGTCACGTGGCCATCCTGACCAGCCCCTACGGCAAGAAGGCTCCCGTCACCGGTTCCTTCACCGACGCCAACGGCAAGGCTTCGCGCGGACCAGTGAAGTTCCAGATCGACATTTCGAAGTAAGCGCGATCGGCATGCGGCGTCAAGCAGGAGCCGGAGACGCCCTGCCGCCAACGCCCACATCGTAGTCGACAGCAAGCGACGCGCCGGCTGGACGCCATCTGTTCAGGCCGGCGCTTCCTCGTCATAATGGCCCGGGCCGCCTGCGCACGCAGCGACTCATGGCCGCAACGCCAGGAAGCTTCCCTGCTCGGGGGCAGCTCGCATCCATCTACATTTCAGTACGGAGATTTTCCTCATGACTTACCTCAACATCACCGCCGAAGTGCGCGGCAAGGTCGGCCTGATCACCCTCAACCGGCCAAAGCAGCTCAATGCCCTGAACGACGACCTGATGAATGAAATGGGTTGCGCACTCGCCGGCTTCGAGGCCGACGAGAACATCGGTGCAATCGTCATCACCGGATCCGACAAGGCCTTCGCCGCCGGCGCCGACATCACGGTGATGCAGTCACTGACCTACATGGAGGCTTACAAGGGCGACTTCATCACGCGCAACTGGGAAGGCGTCAAGAACTGCCGCAAACCGGTGATTGCGGCGGTGGCCGGTTACGCCCTCGGCGGCGGCTGCGAACTGGCGATGATGTGCGACATCATCCTGGCCGCCGACAATGCGCAGTTTGGCCAACCCGAAGTCCGCCTGGGCATCCTGCCCGGTGCCGGTGGCACCCAGCGCCTGCCGCGCGCCATCTCCAAGGCCAAGGCGATGGAAATGTGCCTCGCCTCGCGCAACATCGACGCTCAGGAAGCCGAGCGCGCCGGCCTCGTTTCGCGCGTCGTGCCGGCCGACAAACTGCTCGAAGAGGCGATGTCCACAGCCACCCGCATTGCCAGCTTCTCGCTGCCGGTGGTGATGATGATCAAGGAATGCATCAACCGGTCCTACGAGAGCTCGCTGTCCGAAGGTCTGCTGTTCGAGCGTCGCGCTTTCCACTCTGCCTTCGCCCTCGAGGACCAGAAGGAAGGCATGGCGGCTTTCGTCGAAAAGCGCAAAGCCTCCTTCACCAACCGCTGACCGCCGTTTCTGCCGCCCTCCCGCCTCGCCCGCCTGTGCGGCGGGATCCGGGAGGGTCGGCGAGCCCTCAGCAAGGCGCCAGATCGACGGCATTGTGAATGCTGATCTGATCCACCCATGCCTTGGCGTACACCGTGCTGTAAAGGTTCGAGTAGGCGGCCACTTCGAGCGTCAGCGTTACCGTACGGTCGGCGAAGCGCGATAGATCGATCGCTGGCGGGCGCAACCACTCGCTCTCCTGGTGGGCCATGCCGATGGCGGTGACTTCATCGACGACCACGCCATCGATGAGAACCCGGAAACTCGCACTGGTGTAATCGTTGACCGCCGCGCTGAGATCGAGTCGCCGCACATAGCTCAACTCCGGCCGCGCTCCCAGCTTGATCCGCCGCGACGTCGACTGCGCTCGCGGGCCGACGGCACCCCCCTCACCCGACGACACCTGCCCATGGAGCATCGAGCCTCCGCGGAAGGCGCGCGGGTCGTCGAGCAGCAGTTCCCAGCCGGCGCCTTGCCAGCCCGAGGTCTTCAGCGCTTCGGTGGGATCGCCGGAAGCCGACCGCGGAGCGATCCCTTTCAGCACGCCAGCCGCCTCGAGCGCCGTCGAAATGATTCCTGGGACGTCGATGCCCAGCGGCGCGTTGCTGGCCGCGCGGCGCGGCCTGTCGCCCTTGAGCAGGCCTGCCGCCTCCAGCGAAGCCGAAATGATGCCGTGCACATCGAGACCGAACGGTCGGCTGGCGGCCCCGCGCCGATCATCGGCCGCCGACTCGTGCGCCTGACGCGCGCCATCGCCGGGCTCCGGACGTGACACAGCAGCGTCCAGCGGCCGCGCGTCGCCGACCGTCTGCTCCGTCGACGCCGCGTGCGCGCCACCGGCAGTCGCTTCAGTCGCTGCCGCGGCAGCCGCGGCAGCCGCGGCAGTTCGCGCGCTCGCCGGCCGCCCGGCAAGCAAGCCCCAGAAATCAGCGATCCGGTGCGTCGATGAAATGCCAACAGCATTGAAGAAGGGCGCCGCCGTGCCGCACTGATGCGGCTCGGCGCCAGGGTCCAGGGCGGCGCCATGCGACATGCCGGTGATCGTGTAAGACTCGATCAACTCCTCGCCGTCAGGTCCCTGCCAGACGCGCCGCGGGTAGCCGGCGACCGTCATCTGCATCGTCGGGTTGGCATCGAGACCGTGCACATCGGTCCATTGCTTGATGATCTCTTCGGCATTAACCGGTTTCACCGCCGTATCCGCATCGCCATGCCACACCGAGAGCTTTGGCCACGGTCCCTGATGTGACGATGCTGCCCTGACCAGGTCGCCCCATTCGCGCCCGGACCGGCAACGTCCCTGGAAGATGCTTTCCAAACCCTCCTGCAGACCCTTGGCCGTGCGGTAGGGAACGCCGGCAAGTACCGCGCCGCCGGCGAACACCTCCGGATAGGTGGCCAGCAGCACCGTCGTCATCGCCCCCCCTGACGACGTCCCGTTGACGAAGACGCGGCGGCGATCGATGCCATGGTCAATCGCCATGCGGTCGACCATCTGCGTGATCGACAGCGGCTCGCCACGTTCGCGCTCGTTGTCTTCGGGCTTGAACCAGTTGAAGCAGCGCAGGGGATTGTTGTTCCATTGTTGCTGCGGAAACAGGAGCGCGAAGCCGTGACGATCGGCCAGGGTCGACCAGCCCGCGCCCTTGTTGTACGAACCGGCGCTCTGCGTGCAGCCATGCAGGACGACGACCAGCGGCGCGTTGGCCGGCAGGTCATCCGGCACGTACGCATACATCCGCAATTCACCGGGGTTGGAACCAAAAGCGGTGACCTCGACCAAGCGGTGCTCCTGCGCGTCCACCTGATCCGACCAGGCCTTCACCGCGGTCAGCGTCGACAGGAGTTTCTCCCAGCGGCTGCCGTGTGGTGTCTTGGCGGCGAGTTTGGCCATTTTGGCGATAGCGGCCACTTGGTGGCCCAGTTTATTCAGCATTGGAGTACTCCTGTCGTCTGACAAGGTGGTAAGCAGACCGATCTCGATGAACTTTCGGACCGGCAGAAAAACGGTGTGGAACAAGCCTGGATCGACCAGCCCACCTCGTTGCGGATCAAGCCAGGCCGGCGGCGCAGCGCCCGCCGCCAGGCCATAGGTGTGACTGAACACCGCTCGACGGCCCTGCCACCAAGCGCTGAACTGCAGCGAGGCCACAGGACAGCCGCGGTTGATCCAGACACCGAACAGTTCGCTGGCGACCAGCGCCCGCGTTTCGTCGGCGCAGGCAAGCTCCAGCAGGTTGGCCAAGGCCTCGCCGAAGGCCAGGCCGTCGAGGCGGATGGTGGGCGCAAGCTGTGGTTCGGCATCCGGCCCGACGATCGCTGGACCAAAGATCACGCGCGGGGTATTACCCCCCGCTGCTACCGCAACCGGTTGCAGATCGCTATAGCAGCGTATCGCCTCGACGGTCTGTGCCTGCTGCGGCGCCGCCATCGCCCCGATCAGCAACTGCGCCGCGTACTGCGGCGTCGCCGGCGGCGAACCACGCCCACGGGGGCCGGGTGCCACCAATCCCTCGGTGACCATCAGCGTGACCCGGAAACGCAGGTCGCGGCGTGACTCACCGAGGACGTCGGCGAGTCGTTCACTGAATTCATAGCGTGCAAGTCGATTTCCCATACAGCAACGATAGCACGCCAATCTGAGAGTTGCACGCTTTTTTTAGTAAGTGACAGTTAATAACTTTCCAAGACTGCGGGTGGCTGCCGAGCACCCTGGACAAGCTCGTTTTGACGCCATTCGGGTGCGCGGCGCGGCACACGACGGCGTCCGGCAGACGGAGCTTGACGAGTCGCTGAACGCCGGAGATACTTGGGCTGAAGCGGTCGTATTTGCGCCCGTTCTCCTCTCGCTGCTGGACCCTCTCGATCAACCGAATCTGGACAAGTAAATCATGAGTACACAAATCAAAGCGGGCGTCGCCACTGGCGACCAGTTGCAGGCCATCTTCGATCTGGCCAAGGAAAAGCAGTTCGCGCTGCCTGCCGTCAACGTCATCAATACCAGCACGGTAAACGCCGTCATCGAGACCGCCAAGGAACTGAATGCGCCGGCGATCATCCAGTTCTCCAACGGTGGCGCACAGTTCTTCGCCGGCAAGGGCCTGGACAACGCGAGCCAGCGCGCCTGTGTTGCCGGCGCCGTCTCCGGTGCCAACCACATTCATCTGCTGGCCGAACTCTACGGCGCCACCGTCGTCATGCATACCGACCACGCGGCCAAGAAGCTGTTGCCGTGGATCGACGGCCTGCTCGACGCCGGCGAGCAATACTTCAAGACCCACGGCAAGCCTCTCTACAGTTCGCACATGCTCGACCTGTCGGAAGAGCCGATTCAGGAAAATATCGAGATCTGCAAACGCTACCTCGAGCGCATGAGCAAGATGGGCATGACGCTCGAAATCGAGCTGGGCGTCACCGGCGGCGAGGAAGACGGCGTCGACAACTCCGGCGTCGATAGCTCCAAGCTCTACACCCAACCGGAAGACGTGGCACTCGCTTACGAAGAACTCTCCAAAGTCAGCGACCGCTTCACCATCGCCGCCGCCTTCGGTAACGTGCATGGCGTCTACAAGCCGGGCAACGTCAAGCTGCAGCCGATCATCCTGAAGAATTCGCAGGACTACGTGCAGAAGAAGTTCGCCACCAAGGATCGCCCGGTCAACTTCGTTTTCCACGGCGGCTCGGGATCGACACTCGAGGAAATCCGCGAAGCGATCGGCTACGGCGTCGTCAAGATGAATATCGACACCGACCTGCAGTGGGCTTTCTGGGATGGCGTGATGGGCTTCTACAAGAAGAACGAAGGCTATCTCCAGGGCCAGATCGGCAATCCGGAGGGCGACGACAAGCCGAACAAGAAGTACTACGATCCGCGCGCCTGGTTGCGCAAGGGTGAAGATGCTTTCCGGGCCAGACTCAAACAGGCCTTTGCCGATCTGAACAACGTTGGGACGCTCGGCTGACAGACCGTTTGTCGAAGGCATGACAACGGGCCGGCCCAGGTCTGGGCCGGCCCGTTTTTTTGTCCGCAGATGACCCTTCAGCGAAGCGTTGACCCGGCCGGCCGGGCCACGGATACTTCGCGCTCGCGGCCCGGCGGAGTACCTGGGCACCTACCGGACCACCAACGCAAGCCTGCCTGTTTCCCACCTTCCACTACTTCCACACCGAGGAGCAAACCATGAGCACCCTGGCAGAACAGTTACGCAACACCGAAGCACACAAGTCGATCTTCGAGTCAGCCGTGCGCCAGAATCCCCTCCCCGTCTGCGCGGCGTTCGGCTCATCCGACCACCCGCAGCCGGTCAGCTTCCGCAGCAGCGACCGCGTCCTGGGCACCAAGGACAGTGACAACGTGCGTGCGCAGTTTCCGCAGACCGTCAGCGCATCGGGCAACATCGTCCTCGCCTCCGCCGGTCCCAGCACCGCCAAGGTCCAGGGCAAGCGCGTCGCCGTCCTGTTCTCGGGTGGCCCAGCCGCCGGTGGCCACAACGTCGTTTGCGGTCTCAAGCGCGTGCTCGGCGCCGGCAATACGCTCTTCGGCGTCAAGGCGGGACCCAAGGGCCTGCTCAAGGGATCACTGTTCGAAATCACCGACGCCAATGTTGACTTCATCCTCAACACCGGTGGCTTCGATTTCCTCGGCTCGGACCGCACCAAGATCAAGAGCGACGAGCAATTCGCGCAGGTTCGCGAAACCTGCATCAAACACAAGCTCGACGCGATCGTCATCGTCGGTGGTGACGACTCCAATACCAATGCGGCCGTCCTCGCCGAGTCCTTGTTCAGCGGCGTCAAGGCCGATGGTTCCGGCGTGCAGGTGATCGGCGTGCCGAAGACGATCGACGGCGACCTGCAGATCGGCGACCTGCTGGCGATCTCCTTCGGTTTCGACACCGCTACGCGCATCTACAGCGAAATGGTCGGCAACATCCTGCAGGACACCAGTTCGTCGCTCAAGTACTGGCACTTCGTCAAGCTGATGGGCCGTTCCGCTTCGCACGTCGCTCTCGAGGTGGCGCTGCAGACCAAGCCGGCAATCACCCTGATCTCCGAGGAGGTAGCGACGAAGAAGATGTCTCTGGCCAGCATCATCGATCACATCGCGCAGGTGATCGTCGAACGGTCGCACAAGGGGATGAACTACGGCGTCCTGCTCGCACCCGAAGGTCTTATCGAGTTCATCCCGGAGATGAACGCGATGATCGCCGAACTCAATGACGTCCTCGCGCATCACGCCAGCGAGTTCGCCGCTCTCGCCGACGACGCCAAAGCAGCCTTCATCGGCAGCAAGTTGAACCCTGACAACGCGAGCCTGCTGGCCTCGCTGCCCGATTACATCGTCAAGATGCTGCTTGCCGAGCGCGATTCGCACGGCAACCTGCAGGTGTCGCTGATCCCGACCGAGCAGTTGCTGATCGACATGGCCAAGAGCCGCGTCAAGGAAATCGATCCCGCCGTTCCTTTTGCCGCCCACAACCACTTCCTCGGTTACGAAGGTCGTTGCGGAGCGCCGACGCTGTTCGACGCCGCCTACACCTACAACCTCGGCCTGACTGCCGGATCGCTGATTCTCGACGGCCGCACCGGCTACATGGCGACGATCACCGATCTGACCAGCGGCGGCACGCCGAAGGCGATCCCGCTGGCCGGCCTGCTCAACATCGAACGCCGCCACGGCAAGGACGAATTCGTCATCGAGAAGGCGCTCGTCCGGATGGACTCCCCGGCCATGCAGTACTTCGCGGCCCGCCGCAACGACTGGGCCGGCAATGACCTGTTCGCCTCGCCCGGCCCACGCCAGTTCTGGGGGCCGACGACTCATCAGCTACCGATCAGCGTCGCCTTGAACTCCGCGGCGGATTCGCTGATGTTCGAGATCGGCTGAGCGCCAGGCTGCATCGCGTCGCCAGTGGCCATCGGCAACGATGGCCACTGGCCTTTTTCCGGCGGCACTCGGGCTTTCGGGCCGCGGCTTTCGCCACCGCTTCGAGAACCCGACGGGTCTTGTCATCCGGCCTGAACCACGCGGTAGAGGCCTGCGGCTCCATGGTCGCGTGCTTGAGTTCAGGGCCTCGTTGGCGCGCCACCAACGGGCGACGAACTGATCTCCGAGGACACCGGGTTGGCGCTTTGGCCAGCGCGCCAGGCAATCGACGTGATCTCCGGCGGTGCCGTGCCGTTCGCTGCCTGCTTCGTCCCGCGACGGTTGCCTCAGGACGAGGGCCAGATCGGTTTCGTCGCCCGTGACTCGCGCTACATCACCGCAGGCTACCCGACAGCCTGGCGTTCTACGCCACTGCGGCACGCCCGAGCGGCGTAGCCAGTCCAGCGCTGGATGCCTACGTGGTTCTTGTCAGCGCGGTTTCGCGCGCGACAACCGACTCGCGGTGGCACTCGCCATCGCGTCCATGAGCGTCGCGCGCCTCAAGGCGCTGTCCCGCGAAGGCGATTGACCCGGCGCCGGCCGGCGCTCGTGCTGGTCAGGACGGAATGGCCGTCCGCGTGCGTCGCTGATACGCAAAAGCACCTGCCATTGCGCACGGAATGATGATCGCGTAGGCGACCAGCTCATACCACTGTGGCGACAGCGCCCGCGGACTGTTCAGGAACGGGCCTAGATAGGTGACAAGGTAGATCATGGCTCCGGCGATGGCGTGTTTCATCGGCTGGCGACCGGCCACGGAGGCTGCAACGTAGCCGCAAAGCCAGTTGCCGATGGCGCCGGCGATCAATCCGGGAATCACGTACTCGAGTGCGTGAGGTGGCGCCTGCTGTAATTGTGGCGCCGCATCGCCGCGCGAGAAGATCGATCCCAAGAGCGGGAGAAGCGGCGCCGACCATGTGTTCAGGAAAAATGGCGCACCTTGCGCGCAGCACGCGCCAATGAACGCCGCCTTGAGCGAGATGCGCGCAGGGGCGCGATCGGCGACCGCAGACGCCGGTGGCTGGTATGGGTCTTGTGTCATCTCTTGCATGCGCGGGCAACAATCGTAGATTTCCTGGCGCCAACGGGCGAACGTCCGCCCGCCGATGGCGGTCTTTCCGAGTTGCCGGGCGGTCGTGATCACGGCCGCTTGATGTCCCGTCCAGCACGGCCTCAAGACCTCCGCACGCCTTGAAAACGTGCGGTGCCCGAACGTGCTCAGAGCCACCTCTCGATCAGTCGAGTAAAGGGCTACCTAGAATCGCTGAATTGTACCCGTATCCCCCGCCGAGATCCGGAAAGGTGAGCTGCCGAACTGGTGAGCGAGTTCGCCGCCGAGCACGGCGGAAGTCCTCAGAAAATCACGGCGGGACGGCGCCGTTCGCGTGGCAATCCTCCTCAAGCTGGGCCGGCGGCCTTGCCGGCCGCCCGACGACGATCAGCGGCGCGCCACGTTGGCCGCGACAGCGAGCAGATCACCGGGTCGATCGATATCGCGAATGACTCCCAAGTCGTCGACCTCGATCAGCGTCAGCGATCGCGCGGGATCCTCGATGATTCGCCTGCCGCCCGCCTCCCCATGCAGACTGGCGAGCGCCGCGAAACAGCCCCTGGAAAACCCCACCGGATGGCCGCGCCGACCACGGCAGGCGGGCGCGGCAATTTCGGCACCGTTCCGCAAGGCCCCGAGCACGCTCTGCACGGTCGAAGCCCCGACAAAGGGCATGTCGGCGAGCGCCACCAGCCAGCCCGCCGCGGCCGGGGTAGCCCGCACAGCGCAGGCCAGGCTGCTGCCGATTCCCAGTTCGCACGCCGCATCGACGCGCACATCGACACCGATCTCGGTCAGCAGCCTGCACAACTTCGTCTGCCCGGCACGTAGAATGCTCATAGTGTGCGGACAGGCCGCAAGCAGGCGCCTGCCGGAAGCGAGCGCCATCGGCGTGCCGTCAGCCAGCGGGTGCAACAGCTTGTCGGCGCCGAAGCGCGTCGACCGCCCGCCGGCGAGCAGGATGCCGACGATCCCGGCATCGGCTCCCGGCATTTAGAAGCTCTCCTGGCAGGCGCCGGCAACCTCGTTCGCGGCTGACGTGGAGTGGTCGCGCAGGCCATCCTGCGAAGCGTTCGCAAGCACGACGCCGTACTTCGCCGCGGTCATTTCGGCGAGAATCGACACGGCGATCTCGGCTGGCGTGCGGCTGCCGATCGGAATCCCGACGGGCCCGCGCAGGCGGGCAAGCTCGTCGGTGCCGAGACCAAAGTACTGGCGCAAGCGCTCCCGGCGCCGGGCGTTGTTGCTGCGCGAGCCGAGCGCGCCAACGTAGAAGGCCGGCGACTTCAGTGCTTCGAGCAGGGCCAGATCGTCAAGCTTCGGATCGTGCGTCAGGGCGACGACGGCCAGATGCGCGTCGGGAGGCATCGCCTGGACGACATCGTCGGGCATGCCGTCGGCCAGCCCGGCACCCGCCACACGCCATTCCCGGCGATACTCCTGGCGCGGGTCGCAGATCGTCACCGCGTAGTCCAGCGCCTGCGCCATTTCGGCCAGATAGCGCGAAGTCTGACCGGCACCGATGATGAGCAGGCGCCAGGCGGGACCGTGCACGGTGCGCAGGAACCTGCCGTCCCAGCACATCGATTCGCCGCGTGTCGCGTCGGTCTGCCTTGCCTGGCCGGTCGTCAGATCCAGCGAGCGGACGACCACCCTGCCCTGCGCCAGCTTGGCCGCGAGTTCGGCGAGCGCGGCAACACCCGGATCGGGCTCGATGACCAGCTCCAGGGTTCCGCCGCAGGGGAGGCCGAAGCGCTGCGCTTCGTCGCGGGTTACCCCATAGACGCGCGTTGTCGGGCGATCGCCAGCCAGTTCGCCGGACTGCATGCGGCCGATCAGATCGTCCTCGATGCAGCCGCCGGAAACCGAGCCGCAGACCACGCCATCGCTGCGCAGGATCATCCAGGCACCGGCCGGGCGCGGTGCCGACCCCCAGGTGCGAGCGACGGTCACCAGCGCGAAACGCTGACCCGCAGCCGCCCATCGGCGTGCCGTCGCGAGCACCTGCCGATCGATGCTGTCCATGCTCAGGCGCGCAGGTCTTCAGCGCGGAACGGCAGGCGATCGGGATACTTGCCGGTCGCCGCGCCGATCGCGTTCGCCACCGCCGGCGCCAGAGGCGGAACGCCGGGCTCGCCGATGCCTGTCGGCCTGGCTGCCGACGAAACGATGTGCACCTCGACCCGTGGCATCTCGCCGATCCGGATCGGCGGATAGGTGTCGAAATTACCCTCGACGACGGCCCCCTCGCGCAAAGTGATCTCGCCATACAGCGCCGCTGACAGGGCAAAACCGACGGCACCTTCGACCTGCGAGCGGATGTTGTCCGGGTTGATCGCGATACCGCAATCGACGGCACAGGCGACGCGGTCGACCTTGAGCGTGCCGTCCGCAGCAACCGTAACCTCGGCGACCTGCGCCACGTAGGACTGGAAGGACTCATGGACGGCGACACCCCTGCCCCGCCGACTGCCCGGGCTGCCGACCGGCAAGGGCGTGCCCCAGCCGGACTTCTCGGCGACGAGCTGGAGAACACCGCGGTGGCGAGGATGCTCGGCCAGCAGTTCCAGGCGCCAGGCGACCGGATCCTTGCCTGCCGCTCTCGCCACCACATCCAGGAACACCTCGGTCGCATAGGCGGTGTGTGAGGAGCCGACCGAGCGCCACCAGAGCACCGGTACAGCAATGTCCTTCGGCGTATGCAGATCGACCAGCCGGTTGGCAATGGCGTAAGGCAGGTTGGCCGCGCCTTCGACCGAGACCGCATCGATGCCGTCCTTGACCATCATCGACTCGAAAGGCGAGCCGGCGAGGATGGACTGGCCGACGAGCCGGTGTCGCCAACCGCTGAGCCTGCCACCCGCGTCGAGGGCGGCTTCCAGGGCGTGGTGGAACAACGGTCGGTAGTAGCCGGCCCGCATGTCGTCCTCGCGCATCCAGACCAGCTTGACCGGCGCTTTGCCGCCAATCGCCTGGACGATGCGGGCGGTTTCGACGACATAGTCGGAATGGGTGTTGGCGCGCCGGCCGAAGCTGCCGCCGGCGTAGAGCATGTTGATCTTCACCTGCTCCGGCCTGAGGCCGAAGACTTCCGCCAGCCGGGACTGGTCGCCGGTATTGAGCTGCTCGCCGTTCCATACCTCGCAGCCCTGCTCGGTCAAGTGGATCACGCAGTTCATCGGCTCCATGGCCGCATGCGCGAGATAGGGAAAGTCGTAGGTCGCCTTGACGATATTTGCGGCATTCGCAAAGGCCTGCTCGGGATCGCCGGTGCGGTGGGCGACGAGGCCGGGCGACTTCGCCATCTCACGGTAGCGCGCGAGGATTTCGTCGCTGCCCAGCCGAAAAGCGCGCGTTTCGTCCCAATCGACGCTCAGCGCATCGCGTCCCTTCTTGGCACTCCAGGTGTCGCGCGCGAGCACCGCGACCCCCGAGGGAATCTGCACGACATCGACGACACCCTTGACGCGTCTGGCCGCCGTCGCATCGAATCGGCGCACCGTGGCGCCAAAACGCGGTGGATGCGCGACCACGGCGACGAGCATCCCGGGCAAGTGGATGTCCTGCGTGAACACCGCCTTGCCATTGGTCTTGTCGGCGCTGTCGCGGCGTGGCGCAGACCTGCCGATCAGGCGGAAATCCTTCGCTTCCTTGAGCGTGACGCTGGCCGGCACCGCTTCCGCGGCCGCCGCTGCGGCAAGTTCGCCGAAGCGCGCCTGCCTCTTCGACGCCGCATGGCTGACGACGCCGTCGCGGACGGTGATTTCCGCCGCCGGCACGCGCCAGCGCTTGGCCGCTGCGCTGACCAGCATGGCCCGGCCGCTGGCACCGGCCTGGCGCAGCTGATCCCAGGAATTGGCCATCGCCGTGCTGCCGCCGGTGCCCTGGTTGGGCCCCCAGAAGAGGTTGTTGTAGCGCTGCGCATCGGCGGGCGCGCCCTCGATATGTACCGTCTGCCAGTCGGCGTCGAGCTCTTCGGCGAGGATCGTCGCCAGTCCGGTATAGGTACCCTGCCCCATCTCGAGGTGCTTCGAGATGACCGTAACCGTGTTGTCGGGGGCGATGCGCAGGAAGGCATTGGGTGCGAACACCGGCGGCGCCGAGGCGGCTTGTCCGGCGACAGGCGCGGCGGCGGTCGCCGGCAGGCAGAAGCCGAGCGTCAGCCCGGCGGCCCCCTGCATGAAGCTGCGGCGGCTGGCGTTCTCAATCGTCGTGTTGAGCATGTCCGGGCTCCTAGGCAAGGGATTTGGCGGCCGCGTGGATGGCCGCCCGGATGCGCTGATAGGTCGCACAACGGCACAGGTTGGCCGCCATGGCATTGTCGATGTCGGCGTCGGTCGGCTTGCGGTTGCTGGCGAGCAGCGCCATCGCGCTCATGATCTGGCCGGACTGGCAGTAGCCGCACTGCACGACATCGAGCTTCCGCCAGGCGTCCTGGACGGCCCTGCCGACGCGCGACCGCTCGGCTCCCTCGATGGTCGTGACCTGTCGCCCGGCGACCGCCGATACCGGGGTCATGCAGGCGCGCACGGGAGCGCCATCGACATGCACGACGCAGGCGCCGCATAGCGCCTGACCGCAGGCGTACTTGGTTCCGGTCAACTCGAGGGTATCGCGGAGGACCCAGAGCAGCGGGGTATCCGGAGCAATGTCGACCTGGCGAAGCTGACCATTGACGGTGAACTGAATCATGACCTGACTCCTGTTAGAGAACGTCCCAGCCCTCGAACCACTCGCTCAGCGGGCGGGCTTCGCCGAAACTGGCGAGCTGCCGGTCGATCGCCTCGTGGTTGCCCCACACCACGTCCACCAGCATGCCGGCGGCGACGCGCGATTCGATGTCGTGACAGTAAAGTCCGAGCCTGCGCTGGACATAGAAGCCGTAGGTGCGGCAGGCCACCGGGCGCTGGGCATAGACCAGGCACGCGTTGGCGGACCGGTCGAGCAGCGGGCAGACGATGTGACGCGGCCGCTCGCCGTCAACGGCAGCCAGCCCCGCAATGTTACGGCTGACCTGTCGAAGACTCTCCGGCGACAGCGTCGCCAGACCTTCGCGCATCTGGTTCCATTCGGCCGGCGTCAGTTGCGGGACGTCGGCAAGCCGCCGACAGCAGCCGTCGCAGCCCTTGGCGCACGGCCACTCGGGGCGATCTTCGCGGATCGCCAGTACGCGTGCGTCGATGTCGGCGTGGAGCTGGGTCAGGGATAGAGCACTCATCCTTGCTGGCACGGATCAACAGGCATGTACGGGAGAGCTGGCGACGGCTTGCGGGCAACTGTGCGCGCCGCCGACCTGGATGCCGGCGACCCGCTTTCCTTCGCTGGCCGTTCCTCACAGCCGCGCCAGCGTTTCACGCATTCTCGCCCGTTGTTGGGCATCGGGCAAGCGGCCCTGGGCCGCCGCAAGATTGTCCTCGAGGTGGTGGACCTTGCCTGTGGCCGGGATGACACAGGTCACGGCAGGCTCGGCGAGGATGAACTTGAGGAAGAACTGGGCCCAGCTCACACAGTCGAACTCGGCCGCCCATTCGGGCAGCGGCTTGCCGCGTACCCGCCCGAACAACGAGGCCTTGGCGAAGGGCCGGTTGATGATGACGGCGATGCCCAGGTCCCGGGCCAGCGGCAGCATGCGCACTGCGGCGGCGGGTTCGGCCAGGCTGTAGTTGAGCTGCACGAAATCCGGCCGGGCCGCGCGCAGCACCGTTTCGAGTTCGTGATAGGCGCCTTCGTGATAGTGCGTGACCCCGTAATAGCGTAGGCGACCGTGCTGCTTCCACTCGCGCAGCGTCGGCAGCTGCACCTGCCAGTCGACCAGGTTGTGCACCTGCATCAGTTCCAGGCGTTGCGTGCGCAGCCGGCTGAACGAGGTTTCCATCTGCCGGATACCTTCGGCGCGCCCGTGAGTCCACACCTTCGTGGCGAGGAAAAGGCGGTCGCGCAAACGCAGCGTCGCCGCCAGATTGCCGACCACCGATTCCGCGTTCCCATACATCGGCGAGCTGTCCACCATCTGCCCGCCCAGCGCCACGAAGCGCGCGAGCACCTGCTCGAGATCCGTACTGGCGGGGTCGGCGACGTCGAAGCTGTCGTAGGTGCCCAGCCCGACGGCGGCGATCAACTCACCGGACGCCGGGATAGGCCGCCTGAGCGGGCCGCCGCCGGGAATTGCCGGGGCCGCGGCGAGCGCGCTACCGGCCAGGGCGAGCCCGCCTGCGGCAATCGTCTTCAGCGCAGCGCGCCGCCCGACGGCGGCCGAATCCTGGTTACCTGCCTTCATCACCTCTCCCTTTCATCGCTGCACCGGCGCCGCGGCCAGCGCATCTGGCGCCCTTGCCCCACCCTCGCCTGGCGGCAACGTCTCTGCCACCTGCTGCTGGTAACGCTGGCCGAGCCGCAGCCCCAGCCAGGCAAGCGCCAGGGCACCCGGAACTGCCGCCAGGGCGACTCCCGAAGTGCCCAGCCCGGCGGCCGCGTGCAACCAGCCGCCGAAGGCGTCGCCCGCGCGTGACACCACCGTGTCGAGGACGTTCTTGGCCTTGTAGCGCGGCTCGCGCGGGACGGCGGTGAACAGGGCCTCGCGCGCCGGGCGCAGCAGGCCATGGCCGCCGGCGCGCGAAATGACCTGGATGACCAGCACTGCCGTCAGCACCGGTATTGCCGCCAGCACCGCCAGAGGCACCACCAGCAGCAGAGGCACGGCCGCCAGCGTAATGCCGAGGCCCACCTTCTGCATGAGGCGACCGGCAACCATCGCCTGCAGGCCCAGCGCGAGCAGGTTCACCGCCAGGTCGATCAGCGCGAAGAGCTGCGTACGCGTCTCGGCGGCCAGCGCGGCTGCCTTGACCAGACGCGCCTGCTCGAAATAGACGAAGGTACCGACGACACTTTGCAGCACGATCACCAGGGCAATCATGGCCAGGTAGGGGGAAGCGGCGACCTCGGCCAACCCGGCGAGGACGTTGCCGCCCAGCGGTTGGCCCGCCTCGGGCGTGGCATGGCCGTCGGCGACCTGCAGGATGCACAGCAGCGACAACAGCAGCAATGCCGCCGAAACCAGCAGCAAGCCGTGCACGCCGACGGCGTGCACCGAGAAAGCCGTGATCGTCGGGCCGACCAGCGCGCCGGTGCTGCCGCCGGCGGCAATCATGCCGAACAGTCGCCGCGCCTGACCGTGCGAGAAGCTGTCGGCCATGGCGGTCCAGAACAGCGAGACGACGATCAGGTTGAAGACGCTGACCCAGACAAACAAGGCAAGTGCCGCCGCCGGCGAGGCGCCACCGGCGATCCACGCCTGAAAACCGCCCAGCACCAGCGCCGTGATAGCGAACACCGTCGCCAGCAGCGCGCGCCGTGGCAGCCGGGCAGCCGCCCAGCCATAAAGCGGAACGATGGCCAACATGCCGGCCAGCGTCAAGGTGAAGGCCCATTGCAGCCTGTCCGGCCCGATCTGGACGCCCATCTCCTCGCGCACCGGGCGCAGGATGTAATAGCCGGCAAGGAGCAGGAAGAACCCGGAAAACGCCCAGAACAGCAATCGCCCCTCGCCCGGGCGGCAGTCGACGACGCGCGCCAAACGCGCGGCCCACGCCGACGAAGCCATCAGCGGCTACCCGGCGTGGCCGGTCCGAGAACGATGTCGAAGCGTGCGAGCAGATCGCCCCCGTCGGCCGGCCGTACGAATGTCGCGAGCAGGGCGGCACGCGCCTGCGGGTCTCGCACACCCTGCAGCAACCCATCGCCGGCATTCTCCGCGGCGCCGGCGACGTACATCTGGGTAACCAGAGGTGCCTGGCCGGCAACCGTGATGGCGAAGTGAACGTGTGGCGCACGGCCGGGATAAGGAACCGGCTTGATGGTACGGAAGCGGTAGCCACCATCGACACCCGTCGTGAACCTTCCGTAGCCCTGGAAATCCGGATCCAGCGGGCGGTCACCACGATCGTCGGGGTGGTGATAGCGGCCGAAGGCGTCGCACTGCCAGATCTCCACCCGGGCTGCGCCCACCGGCTGGCCCGCCTCATCCAGGATGCGGCCATGCAGGTTGCAGATCTCGCCGCGCGCGATGCCCGTTCGCCCGGCGACGCTGACCAGATCATTGTCGTTGTCGAGCGGCAGCTGGCGTGGATAGAAAGGCCCCAATGCCTGCGACGGCGTGCGCAACAGCCCCGCCCAGGCAGGGAGAGCCAGCGAGAGCCCGGCGGCGGCACTGGCGAGCAGAATGCGGCGATTGGCTGAATGAGACATGCGGATCTCCATGGCGTCGGCTCTTCGACCGAGTCCGTCGTGCATAATTCCGTTGTCAGCCCCGCCAATCCATCACTGGCCTTCAACGCGGCGGATCAGGCCGCGCCCACGGCGTTTGGGGCGACGCATTGAAACTCCATCCTCGACGGTCTGTCGTGGCGTGGCAACCTCAGTATCGATGAGCAACGCTTCTCGCAGAATGTGGCTGTTCAGCTGGCGGCCGCCGGTGGCGGCGTGCTGCGCGGCGCCGACGACGCGAGTGGGGCCCTCATCTTGCAGCAGGTAGACCAGGTGGCCGGCTGGTTCAACCTGAATCGCTTTACCGGAATTTACAACACGGCGCCGGCGAATCACGTCTTCGACGGCTCATTCCTGAATTCGCCGAAGTCCATCGATCCGACCAACGGCGTCGGCACCACCAGTTACGCCGAAGTCCCGCATGGCCCGCAGCCCAATGGCGTCTTCCTGGCAACCGCCGTGTTTGGTTTCGATAGCGAGCCGCAACCCTTTTTCGGTCCGTCACCGGACTTGGCCAGCGAGACGTTCGCCGGTTTCAGGCGGCCGCATTGCGCGCGGTCAGTCGCCGCAGTGGAGCGCAGACGGCGAACGAATCGGCGAACCCAATCGCGAGCCAGCCAGGAGAAAGGGGCGCATCACGCTGTCGTCTCGGCGCCCGCTCGCCGACACGCCGGTTGACCTACCTGCGTGTGGAAGACACTCCCGCCGGCGCCGGGGTGTTCGGCGGCGGATAGCTCGCTGGCGATTGTGACGAGGAGGAAGGCGCCGGCGTATTGGCCGGCGGATAGGCGGACTGGGGCGCGCCAGGTGCTCGTGAGGGCGTCGGCGCCTGCCGATACACGGCCTGCCCCGGCAGTTGATTGCCGCGCGCGTACATGCACTGCATGTACGCGACATTGTAGCGTCGCTGCAGCTCGTAACTCGACAGGTAAGCGGTGTTCCCGCCGGCGGCGCTGCCGAAGAGCAATCCCGTGCCCGCTCCGATCGCGGCCCCCTGGCCTGCCTGCCCCGATGCGGAACCGATGATCGCACCCGCCGCCGCACCGATCACGGTCGCCACGGCCGCCGTGCCGGCCGCATTGTTGACCGCCTCCTGACCGGCCGGCGCCACCAATGACTGCGCGTATTGCCGGCACGCGATGTCGTCGTACTGGAAGAGGTCGAAGGATTTCTGTTGTCCCGGCAGGACCAGTACCGTCGGACCGGCGGGCACGCTCACGCACCCGGCCACGAGCAGTAGACTGGTGGCCACAAGCGGCAGCCACAAGATTCTCTTTTGCATGTCAGTTCCCGTCACGGTTCGGCGATCGGTTTATCGGGCCAGCTTGGGCCGCGTCCGCGAACCCGTGTTCGCCTGCGGTACGACCGGTAACCAGTCCTTGCTGCATTTCTGCACGTAGGGGTAGTAACCCGCCGGGTCGGTGCAATAGAACCAGAACGTCGGCGGCGGGCTGGAACTGTCCTGTACAGCAGGCTGACTCACGTTGCTTTGGGTGGGCGGCGTGACCACGTCGACCTCCCGTTCAACGACGACCACAGGATCGGTCACCACGTAGCTGGCGTAGGGGGCGTAGCCATAGCCGTACGGATAGCTGTAGGCATAAGGCACGCCACCCCAATAGGCCGGTCCGCCAACATAGACGCCGACGCCGGGACCCCAGTAACGACCTCCCCAGCCACCGTAATAGCCACGGCCACCATAGTAGGCGCCGCCATGCCAGCCACCGCCGGGGCCGCCGCGGTACCAGCCGCCCCCATAGGCGTGGGCCATCTCCGTGCTGCTTGCCATCGCAAACAGCACCAGTGCCGCAAGTATTGCCGGGCCTCGCTTCATCACCTTGACTCCTCTGCCTCACGCGTACGATCCGCCGCCAGAACGCAAGTCTGACACGACTGCTCACGCCATCGTCGCGTTTCCGCGGTCGCCAACAGTCTCTTAACGCTTCAGGGCACAAAGCGGATTACCGCGTGCCCGGCAATACGGCGCGGCGGCTCTCGGTCGACACGCGCTAGGCGCTTTCCGGAACGTGCAGACTCCGGCCTGCCGCCTGACAGACAAGCTTGCTCAGCACGTCCAGCGCTGACGAGCCGATTCGCCAGCAGTGCCAGTACAAAGGTATGTCCAGCCAGTGATCCGGGACCATCTCGAGCAGATCGCCATTCCGCAAAGCCGCGGCAACGATTTGCTCGGGCATCATGCCCCACGCGGCACCGCGTCGTGCCGCTTCGAGGAAGGAGCGCGTGGACGGAGCACAGTGCGTGGGCGCCTGCAGAACGGTGCCGGTGAGACGCGCCACGAAAAGCCGCTGCAAGGCATCCTTCTTGTTGAACATGAGCACCGGCGCCGCGTTCAGCGTATCGGCGCTTACCCCGGCGGCAAAATACCTGTCGACGTAAGCTGGCGATGCCACCGCGAGATAGCGCATCGCCCCGAGCGCTTCGACACGGCACCCCTGGATCGCCTCGGCGCTGGCACTGACCCCAGCCATCACCGTTCCTTCGCGCAACAATGCCACCGAGTGATCCTGGTCCTCGCTGCGAATATCCAGTGTGATTGACGTCACCCCGGGAAGGGCGTCGAAGACCTCGGCAAACCAGCTATCGAGAGAGTCGGCATTGACCACGATGGGAATGCGCACGTTCGTTTGCCCACTGCCCTCGACAACGCCCAGCTCGGACAACACCTCAGATTCCAGCAAGGCAACTTGTTCCGCATGCCGAAGCAGGCGTCGTCCGGCAGCAGTCGCCCGGCAAGGCGTGCTCCGCTGGATCAACACCTGGCCCAGGCGATCCTCGAGCAGCTTGATCCGCTGGCTGACGGCGGACGGCGTCACGCTCAATTTCCGGGCGGCCAGTTCGAACGACCCTTCGCCGAGGACCGCGGCGAAAGCGGCGAGTTGGGCATTGTCGATGCGCATACGTTAGCGATTCTAATGATTCATTAGGAACTTTAGCTGTATTCACGCATCTTCGCCAGTTAAGCTGGCCCCATCGCCACCCACGCCGTCGCGCCATGCCAGCCGATCCAATCGCCGGGTTCCTGTCCGGAGCCGCCCTGATCATCGCCATCGGCGCGCAGAACGCGTTTGTGCTTCGCCAGGGTATTCGCCGCGAGCACGTTCTCCCCGTTGTCCTCGTCTGCGCCAGCGCCGACGCCTTGCTGATCGGGGCGGGGATTGCCGGGCTGGGTGTCTTGCTCCAATCGGCTCCGCAGATCCTTACGGCGGCTCGCTACGGTGGCGCCGCCTTTCTTCTGGCGTATGGGCTGGCGGCGGCGAGGCGAGCCAGCCGCCCGCAGCAGATGAGCATCGATGCCGACGCCGGCATGTCGATCGGCGCCGCCATGGCGACCTGCCTGGCCTTCACCTTTCTCAACCCACACGTTTATCTGGACACCGTGATCCTGCTCGGTTCCCTGGCCAGCCAGCGCGGCGAGAGCGGACGCTGGGGGTTTGGCGCCGGTGCGGCCGCGGCCAGCTTCGTCTGGTTCCTTGCTCTCGGCTACGGCGCGCGTCTGCTGGCGCCGATCTTCAGCCAGGCCACCGCCTGGCGCGTGCTCGACACGCTGATTGCCCTGATCATGGCGGGACTGGCGATCACGTTGCTCGTTGGCCAGTGATCGGTAATGCTCACGGCGATGTCTTGATGACGGCGCTCTTTGCGATCGCCTCGACGCGTTCCTTGTGGCGAGGGAAGAACGTCAGTCGGGGAGCCTGGTAGACCAGCGCGACGACGCACAACTTGCTGATTGACGAAGCTCCGCGATATATCCAGATGAACAAGGCATAATCGCCACCCGTTGCCGCATGGATTGGCAGCACAGCGTCACCGAGCGACCAGTCCAGCTTGCCCTCCTTGGTCGGCAGCGCACTGTTGCCACCCCACCTGTGGTGAATGGCGATCGAACGGGCGACCGCGGCATGCAGCGTATTGACCTCGGCCAGAGCGTCGGCTTCGTCGTCGGCAAGCATGCGGACCTTGAGACCGAGTACGGCGGCCTTCGCCCTCAGCGCGCTGTGCACGTGTTGCAGCGCGGCTTCCGACCAATCCGCTCGCGGCTCGCTCACGCCGCCGGCGGAGAGCGACAGCAACTCGACTCGTCTCTTCCCTCGGCAATCAACCGCCGCTCAGCGCCTGCACGATCACCAGTTCGTCGCTCGCCCGCAAGGGCGTTGCCAGATCGAAGATGGCCTCGCCGCGGACGAAGAAGCGGACATGCGGGCGCAGTCTCTCCTGCTCATCGAGCATGCGGAAGCGCATTCCGGGGTACTGGCGGTCGAGATCGGCGAGAACCGCCGCGAGCGTCGACCCGGTCGCCTCCACCTCGCGTTGCCCTGTGTACGAATGCAGTGGCGTCGGGATCAGCACCTTCATCGGGGCCCCTCCCTAGGCCAGTTCGGCGGCTTCGACGGCGTAGATTTCCGGCAGATGCCGGGCGAGGCACTTCCACCGGCGGCCCTCGTTGCGGCTCATCCACAACTCGCCGCTGGTGGTCCCGAAGTACAGGCCGACGGGGGTCTGTGCATCCGCGCTCATCGCCTGGCGCTTTACCGTCCACCACGCCTGCTGCCGCGGCAGACCGCTGGCCAGTCGCTGCCAGCTCTCGCCGCCATCGCGAGTCACGTAAACACCCGGCCTGCCGTCCGGGCTGGTCCGTGGCCAGACGTTGCTGCCGTCCATCGGCAACACCCACGCGGTATCGGCATCGTGCGGGTGCACCACCAGCGGAAAGCCGATGTCACCGACCGCCTGCGGCATGGCCTTGCCGATGCGCAGCCACTGCCTGCCGGGCCGATCGAGACGATAGATGCCGCAGTGGTTCTGCTGATAGAGACGGTCCGGATGGCTCGGGCAGAGGCGGACGCAATGCGGGTCGTGGAAGGTGATGTTGGCCGGGTCGAAGCCTTCGACGACTTCCAGCCCGTCCACCAGCGGCGCCCAGTTGCCGCCGTGGTCGACCGATTCGTGCACGCCCCCTCCGGACATGGCGAAGTAGAGGTGCGCGGGATCGCGCGGGTCGACGAGGATCGAGTGCAGCTTCGGCCCGTCCGGCGTGCCGTCCTGCGCCGAACCCATCCAGGTCCGGTAGTGCGGATCGTCGTTCACCGACGAGAATGGCTCCCAGGTGACGCCGCCGTCCTGCGAACGGAAGAGACCCTGCGGCGAGGTGCCCGCGTACCAGGTGTTCGGCTCGCTGGCGTGCGCCGGCGTCAGCCAGAAGGTGTGGTCGACCGTCCGGCCATGCGCGGCAGACTTGGCGAAAGCCGGCGGCCGCGCCGCCTCCTTCCAGGTTCGGCCCAGGTCCTCCGAGCGGAAGATCGTCGGACCCAGGTGACCGGTCTTCGCCGCAGCCAGCAGCGTCCGCCCGTCGCGCGGATCGAGGACCAGATGATTGATGATGTGACCGAGAAAGTGCGGTCCGTCGACGCGCCACGTCTTTCGCTCCGCATCGCTTTCGTAGAGCCAGGCGCCCTTGCGCGTGGCGACGAGGAGCAGCACCCGGCGTGCCGGCAGGGCGTGCGACGCTGAACGGGTAGCGGCAGCGCGCGCCCCGCTGGCTGGCTGGCTGGTCGTCTTGGACATCAGGATCTCCTTTCATCAGCGCTTCTTGCGCGGCTCGCTCAATGCTTCTTGCGCGGCTCATCCAGCTCCTCTTGCGCGCCTCGCTCAACGCTTCTTGCGCGCCTCGCTCAGCGGTTCTTGCGCGCCTCAATCTCGCGCCGGATACGTTCGATCTCGAGCCGCTTCGCTTGCGGACCGTCCCACCTGACCGGCCTCTGCGCCGCGGCGGCCTGCTCTGCTTCGCGTTGCGCCTGCAGTGCTCGTGCTTCGACCAGACGTTCTTCCTCGAGTGCCCGCGCACGCGCGACGGAGCGCTCGGCGGCGATCGGCACTCGCCATCCAGGCAGGCCTGTCAGGAGAAGAAAGCGGTCGATGATCTTCGGGATCGGCTCAGGCCATCCCCAGTCGTTCAGCCGGGAAAACTCGTTGATCAGCGGCAGGTTGAGCGCCGCAAAGATCGGTGCCCACGTCTCCTCGTCGCCCTGGCGACGACGCACGGCGAGCTTCGGATTGAACTGATACCAGCCCTGGCTGACGCGCTTGAACAGCGCCCGGTTGTAGGCGTAGTCGCGGTCGATCTCGTTGCGCGCCAGGACGCTGGAAAGATGCTGACGCTTGTTGCGCTCGGGACGGACGATGTTGGCCGGCAGAAACTGCCAGGCGTCGAGAATGGCCTGCGCCTCGAAGGCGCCGTTGGTGCGCCGCTGACGGTGGGTGAAGCGCGACTTGCAGAGGACCCACAGGGTCTGGAAGAGGAAGTACTCGGACAGATGCCGGTCGAGGCGCACCAGACGTTCGCCGGTATTGACGTCGATGCTGGCCGGGGCAAGCCGCTCGTAGAGCGCGGCAAGCGGGCCGCGCGCGAATTTCGCTTCGCGGAAACCCTCGCGCAGCGCCCAGTGCAGGGCGTTGTAGCCGTACTGATCGACGGCGTCGCGGTCGGCGCCGCGATCGAGCAGCGCCTCGACCAGCGGCAGGTTGCCGGCCGCCGCCGCGGCCATCAGCGGCGTCTGGTTCATCGGCAGCCGATGCTCCAGCCCGTACTGCTCGCACTGTTTGAGGATGTCCTTGAAGTGGTTCGCGAAATAGGGGACGTAGGTCTTCCGGCCGAAGGTCGCGCGCTGCTGCGTGAAGTTTGCCGCCTGCTCGAACCTGGCTTCGCTGGCCAGCCACTCGGCGAGCTGCGGCTCATCATGACAGGTTGCGTACTCGTAGAGCTGCTGCTTCATCTTGGCGCCCGGGGCCTGCTCGCGGAAGACCTTGACCAGCAGTTCGGTGACTCTTTCCTCGCCGAAAACCGGCCAGGGAACCGGCGTCTGCTTGAGGATCGTCCGGCGGATGGCCTCGGCCTGTTCCTGCTTGCCCTGCAGTTCGAGCTTGCGCGCTTCCTTCTGCCAGTCTTCGAGGGTCGATTGCCGGGCTTCGACCTTGACCTGGCCGAGGTTCAGCTCGAGCAGCCCGAACAGCGGATGGCCGGTGTCCGACTCGATCACGTAAACGTTCTTGATGGCGCGTGTCAGCGCCACGTAGAGGGCATTGACGAAGAATTTGTAAACCTCGAGCGACTTGTCGCTCTTGTCCTTCGCCCGCCGGTAGTCGAGCGTGTCGACAGCAAGGTCGGCCGCCGCGACGCCGTCGACGATCTCCCCGAACTCGGCGCGGTGATCGGAAACGAAGCGATAGAGGACGATGTTCTCGTATTCCAGCCCCTTCGCTTCATGGATCGAGAACAGCAACGGCGTCGCGAAATGCTTCCGCGCCTCGACCTTGTCCTCGTCGCGCATCACCAGCACGGCAAACTGCGTGGACTGGCGAATCTTCTGGTCGAGTTCGCGCTTGGTGACGTCCTTGTCGGGCAGCAAGGCAACCTGCCCGGCGTCGCCGCCGACCGCCTGCACCAGGAAGTTGCTCTCGCGGTCGATCGAACCGAAGCGCCGGTGCTTGATCTTCAGCAACTGGTTGGCGACGCGCGTGGCTTCCAGCCCGTTGCGGAAATTGGCGGTGAGGACGCGCAACTCCTGCCGCTCGGCGAGCTTCGGGTCTTTCCAGAACAGGCTCTTGACCTGGCTCCAGGAGAAAAAGTTGGGATGCACGATCTGGTTCGAGTCGCCGCAGAGCAGGAAATGGCCCGGCTTCTTCAACGTCCTGAGGACCAGCGCCAGTTGCACGGTGGTGATGTCCTGGACTTCGTCGATGACCACGAAGTCGTAGCGCGGCGCCGCCAGCGCCTGCCAATCCTGGGCGACGAGATTGAGATCGTAGAGCCTGGCTTCGGCGAGCCAGCCGCGATACTTCTCGAACAGATCGTAGAGCTTGTCGCGCAGATCGACCGGAAAGATCGACTGGCGCACGCCGAGCGCCAGGTAGTCGGCGCGCGACACGACGCCGGCGGCGCCGGCGGCCAGCACGCCGCGAATCTCCTCGAAGGCCTGATGGCCGTCGAACTCCCGGAAGGTCTGCCGCATGCGCGCGAACCAGCCGGCGAAGTCGCGCCAGGTCGCTTCCCGACCCGGCGGCACGCGGATCGACTCGACGAACTCGCGGTAAGAGAGGAAAACCGCTTCCTGCGCGGTGTGCTCGAAGCCGTTGGCGTAATACAGATCGCGGGCGCTCTGCGCCAGATAGCTCGAGTGCGTGACGTAGAGCACCTCGCCCTCGGCGTGCTTGAGCTTCTCGAGGGTCAGCGCCGTCTTGCCGCTGCCGGCACTGCCGACGACGATCAAGGGCGGCGGCTGGCGATAGACGGCGTCCTGCGTGTCGTCGAAGGAGATCGGCTTGTCGAGCAGATGAATCGCCGTCCGTTCCGGATGCAGGTAGCGAACCGGCAGTGCTTCGCCGATCGCCTCGTCGGCGCCGATGTCGGGGATCCGGCTCTCGTCGATCGCCGCACCGCGCAGGAAGCGCGACTTGTCGTAGTCGTGGTTGGCGATCACTTCGAGCATCAGCGCGCAGACCTCGTCGCCGTGGCGAACCAGCGAGAACAGCAGCCGGTCCGCGTCGCCGAGCCGGGCACGGTAAAACTTGCCGTGGCTGAGATTCACCAGCTTCTTGACCTGGGCGGCACGGAAATCGTGCCGGGCGATGGCATCGGCCACCTTGCAGTAGCTGGCCTTGACGCGCGAGGTGTCAAGGCCGGTGTACTCGAGAATCTTCACTGTCGGTTCCAGCCAGGGTTGTGAAAAAAGTGCGAATCCTACTTCACCCTGCTCAGTCCGGTTCTTGACCGCTGCGCGACAAGGGTGACTCTTTCGGCATGCGCTGCCAAGTCAAACGCATTCGGGTCAAAATCGTCGCCCAGCCACTCCCTCATCTCCTCGTGATCCTCGTGCTCCGGATCCTTCAGGGCATCCAGCAGATTCGCGTAGCCATAGACCCCGCCACAGTTCTCCGGCGGACACGCGCCTTCGCCGGCGACCAGCACGGCGCGCGGCGCCGCCGGGTCGGCCGGCAGGCGCGCCTCGATGGCGATGCTGTGCCACCAGTCGTCACCGAAGTCGTACCAGTAACGAAACTTGCGCTGCCTCGCCAGCAACTCGCCGAGCGTCGTGGTATCTTCGGGAAGCGCCGGCTGCCCACCGAACATGTCGTCGTCGAGGCTGGAATTGCCCACCACCCGGCCGGCCGCGCGAAACTCGTGCAGGTGGTCGTCGCCCCAGCCCATGGCCACCTGGATGACCCGGTGAAGCTCCGCAAAGGTCAGGTCCTTGTCGACCTCGACGCGGCGCCAGATCGACGGTTCCCAGTAGTCGAGGTTGATCTTGAGGCGCAGGCGGCCACCGGCGTTCTTCGCTGTTGCGTTCATGGTTGCAATACCTTGGTCGATTCCTCGCCGAACTGGCTGACCACGCGTACCGCCACGCGCCTGCCGGCCCGGAAGGGAATGGGATGGGAAACGAAGCCGTAGAGTCGGTCGAAGGCTTCGGCGTCAATGTCGAGCAGGGGTAAACTCAGGAGGGGGTTGTCCGCAGAGGCCATGGCGAGCGACGTAACCGGCGGGTAGGTGGTTCATTCTAGCAAACCACTGGTGCCCGGCGACATCGGCGATGGCCGGCGTCACGGCACGAGACTCCGTCAGGATTCATGCTGATGGTCCAGGGAAGCAGGGGCTGCGTGCTCTTCGCTGCCGGCAACCGCTGATGACCGAGCAACGCCGTGCTAGCGAGCTAGCGGGCCGATGGTCGACGAGTCGCACGAAGTCGGTGTCGCCGTCGACCAGAGGGCCCGACCGTTTCAGGCCTTCGGACAGGCCGACGCGTCGACGACGCGCCAGTACAACTGTACCGGCCCGGGCATGCCCGATTGACGACCGCGACGACGCAGGAAGCGCTGTCTCCTACGCGAAGGTGTCGACGGCGTTGCCGAGATGCGGCGGATTGCTGGGAATGACCTGCGAGGCCGCCGCAACAAGCTGCATGGCGCCCTGTTCCTGAAGGTCGAGAGCCTTCTTCAGCACAGCGATCTGCACCGCTTGCGCCGTTCTCTCCTGACTCATCTCGGTCGCCAGGCTGGCGATGGCTGACACGTCCATGATTTCCAAGCTCCCGTGATCTGCTGACCGTGAACCTGCTTCTACGGCATATCCGGCGGATTCTTGAGGCCGATCACGGCGGCCGCATGACCGCCGATCGTGTGCTCGGCGGCGCCGCAACTCCCGGCGTGCGCCTACCGCCTGTCGCCCGGTGCAGCGCATCGGCGCATCAGCGAGTTCGCGCACCCATTCAAGCCTATAATTCCCGACTTTTTCGAGGCCGTCCATGTGGTTCAAGAATCTCTACCTATACCGCCTGCCGAAGCACTGGGCAGTCGAAGCCGCCGGGCTTGAAGAGCAACTCGCCGGCCTGACGCTGCAGGGCTGCAACGCCACCGACCCGCGCAGCATCGGCTGGGTGCCGCCACGCGAAGGCGGCCCGCTGATCCATTCGGTGAATCAGCAGTGGCTGCTCGCTCTCGGCATCGAGGAGAAGCTGCTGCCGGCGTCGATCGTCAAGCGCTTCGCCAGCGACAAGGCCAAGGCCATCGAGGAGGCCGAAGGACGCCGCATCGGTCGCAAGGAGATGCGCGAAATCCAGGAGGAAATGACACTCGAACTGCTGCCACGCGCCTTCATCCGCAGTCGTACCACCTTTGCCTGGATCGACAGGAGCAACGGCTGGCTGGTCATCGACTCGGCCGCACCTGCGAAGGCCGAGGAGTTCCTCGAACATCTGCGCAAATCGCTCGAGTCTCTGCCGGCGAAGGTGCTCAAGGTGACGCAATCGCCATCGGCGGCGATGACCGGCTGGGTAGCCGAGGGCGAAGCGCCGGCCGGCTTCACCCTGGATCAGGATCTCGAACTGCGCTCGGCGGAGAAGGCAACCGTACGCTACGTGAAGCACTCGCTCGAAGGCGAGGAGATTCGCCAGCACATCGCGGCCGGCAAGGTCGTCACGCGCCTCGCCATGACCTGGAACGACCGCATTTCCTTCGTCCTCGACGACAACCTGCAGCTCAAACGCCTCGCCTTCCTCGACATCCTCAAGGAACAGTCCGACGGCCAATCCGAGAACGCCGACGAACGCTTCGATATCGACTTCACGCTGATGACCGGCGAAGTCGCGCAGTTGCTCGACGACCTGATCGAAGCGCTGGGCGGCGAACCGGCGTCCGCGCCGGCGCCCGCGCCGGCGCCCGCGCCGTAGCGCCTTGACACGGTAACGCGGCAACGCCGAGCCGGGACCCCAGGGCGCGTGGCTTGGGCCCCGGATTCCATTTCATTTCATCCGGGCTACTCGACCCCCAATCCGTAGCCCGGATGCAGCGCCAGCGAAATCCGGGATCCCCAGGAACCTCCAACCCTGCCCCGGATTCCATCTCATTTCATCCGCGATACTCGCCCACCAATCCCGTAGCCCGGATGCAGCGCCAGCGAAATCCGGGATCCCCAGGAACCTCCAACCCTGCCCCGGATTCCATCTCATTTCCTCCGCGATACTCGCCCACCAATCCCGTAGCCCGGATGCAGCGCCAGCGAAATCCGGGATCCCCAGGAACCTCCAACCCTGCCCCGGATTCCATTTCATTTCATCCGCGATACTCGCCCACCAATCCCGTAGCCCGGATGCAGCGCCAGCGAAATCCGGGATCCCCAGGAACCTCCAACCTTGCCCCGGATTCCATTTCATTTCATCCGGGCTACTCGGGCGTCAATCGCGACGGGCCCGCGGGGCCGCTGGAAATGCATCCCCAATCGCCTGCCAGGCAGCCCCGCCGCACGTACTGGTGAAACGACGACCACGGCCAGTCCTTGACTCGCTCCACCAGGCCGTGTTTCACCGGGTTGAAGTGGATGTACTCGACATGCGCGGCGAGGTCGGCCTCGTCGCGTACGGTGTGTTCCCAGAAACGTCTCTGCCACAAGTCGTATTCGCCCTTGTCGTTGCGCGCCAGCGGTAGGCCGCTGGTGACAAGTTCGCGTGTAAGACCTGCCTTGATCGCCCGCCAGCGGCCGGAGTAGTCGGCGTCGCCCGCCGGCAAGGTCCAGATCGCGTGCAAGTGGTCGGGCAATACCACCATCGCCACGATCGCGAACGGCCGCGCCGTCTGGACTCGCCGAAGCACCGATCGCAGGAGGTCAACGTGATCCGTCAACACCCGTGCACGGCGGTCGGCCAGTGTCACGGTAAAGAAGCAGGTCCCACCCTCGAGCCTGATGCGCCGGTAATGCACCATTCGCGACCCCTCTCTCTATCGACCTGCCCCATGCGCCCGGCCCGCCTGACCCGTAGCCCCGTAGCCCGGATGCAGCGCCAGCGGAATCCGGGGCCCGCGAGGCGCTTCGGTGTGTTTCCCCGGATTTCATTGCATTCCATCCGGGCTACGGTCATCGCCACCAGCCATTGGTGTTTTCATCGTCATGGTAACGCCGCCAGCGCCGCCTTGACCCAGGCGAAGCCCACCCTCTCCTGCTCCAGGCGCAGGTTCCTGCGCAGGCGGTTGTCGCGCAGGTCGTCGTAGAGGGCGCTCTCCGTTGGCGAGAGCCGCGGCAGGTCGCGCAGCGTCTGCTTGTCCTCCTCGCCCCACAGCGACTCGAAGGCCAGCAAGGTCGCGCGATCCATCAGGAAGGAATCGACATGCTCGAACTGCGCGCGCAACTGGTCGAGAATCGCGAAGCCGTGCGTATCGATGTCACCCCAGTAATGGAGGCGGCAGCGCGACAGCCAGCGCGCTTCGCTGAGCAGCTCGAAACCGTAGCCGGCGCCGAAAATGATCAGACTGTCGGTGACCTCGGGGAAAGCCAGGAAATTGACCTCGTTCTCGGTGATGAAGACGCGTGACACGCCGGGATCGAGGCGGGCAAAGCTGCGCGCATCGAGCGTGAGGTCCTGTTCGGGATCGCCGGGCAACAAGGCGTGCTCGCGGTCGAGAATGCGGAAACGGAGGCGCGCCGGCTTTTCCCGAAAGCCGTAGCGTCGGGCAAACTGGCTCGCTCCCGCAGCCGAAAGGACAACGGCCTCGGCCGGCAGGACGAGATCGAGCAACTCGCCGAGGACGCCGCGATGCGCCTCGATGAACTTGCTGTGCACGCCGGGGACGTCCACCTGCCGCAGGTACACGCCGGGCCGCGGATGCGCGTGCACCCAGGCAACGATGTCGAGCAGCCGACCCCAGGCGTCGGCAAGTTCCAGCGCGCGCAGCGGCCGTCTCGCCAGCCAGTCGAGCAATGCCGGCTGGCGCAGGCGCGTCAGATCGAGCAGCGCCCCGAAGCGACTGGCGTCGCGCCGCTTGCCGATCAGTGCCAGAGCGTCGTCGAGGCTGTCGACCCAGGCTTCCTGCGGCACGGCATTGGTGCCGAACAGGCGATGCCTGAACTCGCGCAACTCGACCCGGCAGTGCGCCATCGCCTGCAGTTCGCCGATCCACGCACGCAGTTCGTTGAAACGCTCGCTCATCTCGGCCGAGGTCGGCCCCTTGAGCAGCAGGCGGCGAGGGAAGAGCGACTCGCCGGTCACCACGCTGGCCAGCAATTCTCCGCGATCCCACAGCCTTTGCACCTGGGCGCGCAGGCCGGCAGGCCGGGTCCAGCTCATCCGGCTGCCCGCGCCTTCTCGGCGTGGTACTCCTCGATCGACAGATTGCGCAGCTTCGAGGTGCGGCCTTCCTCGTTATGAACGAAGCCGACGCTGGCGACGAAGGGTTCGATGATGTGGATTTTCTGCAAGGGGGTGACGATCAGCAATTGCAGGTTGAGCTGGGCGAACAGCCGCAGCCCGTACTGCGCCGACTCGTCCGAGCCACGCCCGAAAGCCTCGTCGATGACGACGAAGCGGAAGGAACGCGAACGCACGGCGCCCCATTCGAGGCCGAACTGATACGCCAGACTGGCCGCCAGGATGGTGTAGGCCAGCTTCTCCTTCTGACCGCCCGACTTGCCGCCCGAGTCGGAGTAGTGCTCGTGCTCGCTGTCGTCCTCGCGCCAGCGCTCGCTGGCAGCGAAGACGAACCAGTAGCGGACGTCGGTGACCTTGGCCGTCCAGCGGCGGTCCTGCTCGGAGAGTCCCTCGCGGCCACGCAGCCGTTCGATGATCCGGCGCACCTGCAGGAACTTCGCTTCCGAGTATTGCGCGTCTTCCGAACCGGTCATCGCGCCTTCGGTGCACGCGCGCAACTCGCCCTGGAAATCGCGGATGTCGGCGTCCGGCGTCGCCTGCGCTTCGAGAGCGATGTAGCGGCCGGGGTTGTAGTCGATCTGGGTAAGCGAGCCGTTGATGCGGCCGATGCGCTCGCGGATCGTTTCGCGCCACATCGCCAGTTGCGCGTTGAAGTTGGCCACCTCGCGGATGGTGTTCTCGTTGAGCAACTCCTTGAAACGCACTTCGAAGCGCGGCAGGTCGTCGGCCTGCAGCTTGTCGAGCATCGCCCGGTACTCGCCGATCGCCGCGATGGCGACGTCGACTTCCTGGGCGTCAAGCGGAAAGACGAGGCAATAGGCGCGCATCGCGTCGATGATCCGGTCGCGCAGCGTCCGCAACTTGTCGTCGCAGGCATCGATCCGCTTCTGGAACCAGTCGCGCATCTCGCGCTCGCGGTTCTCGCACGACTCGACGGTCAGTTGATGCTCACCGAGTGCCTCGGCGCGCATCTCCCCGAGTCGGACGAAATGTGCGGTATCCTGCGCCGCCTCGCTGACCAGCGCCAGCGTTTGCTGACGCAAAGCCTCGGCGGCCTCGCGCCTGGCCTGCGTCGCGCCGAGGTCGCGGGTCTTCTCGGCAAGCGCCGCCTCGGTCTGGGCGAGGTCAGCCTGCAGGCGGGTCAGGCGAACGGCGAGGTTCTGCAGCACGTCGGAGGTCGCTTCGAGGAGTCGCTTTTCCTCCGCCAGCTTGGCCACCTCGCTGGCCAGCGACTGCCAGTCGAGTTCCTGGAAGTCGCCGTACTCGTCGAGCTTCGACAGTGCCGTCAGCCGTTCCTTGAGCGCATTCTGCTCGGCAAGGATCTTGCCGATGCGGCCGCCCAGCTCGGCCAGCCGTAGCTCGAGGGCCCGCGCCTTGGCTTCGAGGGCGTCGATCTTCGCCGCATTGGTCCACCCCAGGACGTAGCGACTGCGGTCGTCGAGCCGATGGCGGTCGTCCTTCTCGTGCCGTTCGCCGGGGGCCTTGATCTGGCCAGCACGCGTGATCGCCCGCGTCTCGCGCCGGAACTGCTCCTGCGTCGCGCAGCAGGCGACGTCGAAACGGTGCGACAGCTCGCGTTCGAGCCAGTCGTAGCAGGCCGAGTCGGGCTTGACGGCCAGTTTGCGGACCAGCGAATCCCGGTGCAGACTGGCCATCTCGTTGCGCGCACTGTGCCGCACCCGGAAGTACACCAGGCGGCCGCGGAGCTGGGTCTTGTCGACCCACTCGGCGACCTTCGCGTAATCGTCATCGGGAACCAGCAGCGACAGGCCGAAGTTGCGCAGCAGACGTTCGGCAGCGCCCTCCCAGTCGCGCTCTTCGTCGCGCACCTGCAGCAGTTCGCCGGCAAAGGGCATCCGCTCTTCGGGCAGCGACAGGGCCTTGGCGAGGGCCGAGCGCATCAGAATCTGCTCGGCCGGAATATTGCTGCGCCTGGCCTTCAGGCTGCTGATCTCGGCCGACAGCTCGGCGTGTTCCTGCTTGCCCTGGCGCAGGCTGACGCCCAGTTCGGTGAGGTCGTTCTGCAGGCTGGCTTCGCGTCCGCGCGCCGTTTCGGCGAGCGCCGCCAGGCGCTGTCGCTGGTCGAGGAAAGCGGCCTCGTCCTCGGCCGCCTCCTCGCCGATGGCGTGCAGCAGATCGGCACGCCGCTGCGCCCGGCGCGCACGCACCTGGCGCTCGTTTTCCAACCGGCGGATCTCGGCCGCCAGGCGCTCCAGCCGATCGCCGCCGTTCTCGGCGATGTGGCGGCGAAGCTCCGCCTCCTCGACGCGCTGCGCGTCACGCTGATCGGCGTGGCGCCGGAGTTGCGCGTCCTGCCGCCGCCACTCCTCCGCCAATCCGGCGAGCCGCTTGTCGAGCAGGCCGACCTTGAGACCCGCGAAATAGGGCTTGAGCGCTTCCCGGCAGGCGCGCAGTTCCTCGACCTGAGCGACCACCGCCGCATGCCGCTCGCCGTCGGCCACCAGCGGCGTGAGCATGGCTACCTGGCGCTTGGCCTTCAATACCGCCTCGTGGGCGCGGTTGAGGTCGTCGAAGTGGCCGATCAGCGCGGTGATGCGCGGCGCCACGTCGAAAGGCTCGAGCATGTGGCTACGCACGAAGTCGGTGAGGTTGCCGACCGACTTCATCGACACCGTCTGGTGGAAGAGGTCGAGCGCCTGCTCGTTGTCGATGCCGAAGCGCCGCCGGAACCAGGCGCCGTACGGCGGAAAGCTGTCGAAGAGATCATTGCCCGGTCGCCGCAGCCGCTTGCGCAGCGCGCCGATGTCGCTGCCGAAATGGGCAAAATCGCCGGCAATCGACAGGTCGCGTTCGGCGGCAAGGAAGAAGCGGGCCGGCTGCCCTTGCGCATCCTTGATCCAGAAGACCTGCGCCAGCGTGACCGTCTGGTCGTAGCCGGCGTTGTGGAAGACGCCGAGGATCACCGAGTAGTTGTTGTGGTCGCGCAGTGCCACCGGCCGCGCCGTGCCGCTGATCTCGTTGCGCTCGGACTTGTAGTGGCCAAGCACGTAGGAGCGCAGCGTGCGCTCGCGGCTGTCGGCACCGGCAGCCTTGTTGTAGGCGATGCGTTGCGCCGGCACGAGCAGCGTCGTCACCGCATCGACCAGGGTCGACTTGCCCGAGCCGATGTCGCCGGTCAGCAGTGCATTCTTGCCTTCCGGATGGAGCGTCCAGACGCGGCCATCGAAGGTTCCCCAGTTGAACACTTCGAGGCGCTGCAGCCGGAAGCCGGAGAGCGTATCGTCGGCGACGAAGTCGAGACCGAGGCTCTGCGGATCATTCATCGGCTGCTTCCTGGCGTCCCGGCAACAGCGAGCGGTAGGCCGCCAGCCGCTGGTCGAACTCGGCCAGCCACTGCGCGTCGACGAAGGCCTTGAGGATTCGCCGCACCTCGACCATCGGCGGCTGGCCGTGCTCGACCTTCAGGCGGCGCAGGAAACCCAGTTCGACGACCTTGCCGAGGTAGAAGTCGATCTGATCGATCAGCCGGGCCTCATTGCTGCCTTCGCGCAGGAAGACGCGCATCAGCTCGGCGACCTCGTCGCGCGCCAGAACCAGGCGGGTGTCGCCGCCGCTGGCGTCGAACTCGGCCAGTTTCTTCCGCAGGAGCGCCAGCAACAGGCTCACCGGAAACGACAGCGGGCGCCTGGCTACCAGCCGCGGCAGCCGGGTCGCCGCGCCCTCCTCGGGTTCCGGCCGCGCGCGCAGGAAAGCATAGCCTTCGGCCTCATCGAGGACCAGTTCGAGGTCGAGCACCGCGACATAGTCGCGCACGCGCGCCTGCAGCGTCAGCAGCGCATTCCATTGGCCGGCGTCGGCCTCCTGATAGATCACGCCCTTGAGCAGCGGGATCACCAGCGCCGACAGGTCGGGGCTGGCCATGGCCGATGTCGGTCCTGGCGATGTGTCGACTCCGACGCCCTCAATCGACATTACGAAACAAACGCTCCCATGAAATCGTCGCCTCCACGCTGACCAGTTCCAGCGTTTGGCCAGGGACGAAGTCGTGCAATTCCCATAGACCGTCTGAACCTTTGCGAAATAGCTCAAGCTGCTGCTGGTCGGGGTCGATCAGCAGGTATTCCTTCAGGGGCGCCAGGCGACGGTAGGCGATGAACTTGTCGCCGCGATCGTAGGCGGCGGTAGATGGGGAAAGGACTTCGGCGACCAGCACCGGATGGCGCATGGCCAGTTCAGCGCGATGGTCGTCCGGTTGGCAGCTCACGAAGACATCAGGGTAGAAAAAACTGCTCGTGGTGGCGATCTCGATTTTCATGTCAGCCATGTAGACGCGGTAGGGCGTGCCGAACAGGGCTTCGTCGAGTGCTGAGAACAGGTTGCCGAAAATCGTCACATGCCGTCTTGAAGCACCGCCCATGGCGAATACCTCTCCACCGACATATTCGTGCTTTTCCGGCTGAATCGTTTCCCAGCGCAGGTATTCCTCGGGACTGAGGATTGGAACTCCAACAGGTAGCGCCATGGCCTTTCTCCGCTGCGTGCACTCGGGCTGACTGCAAACCCGGTCTGCCACCAGGGGCAGGCTTGCCTGTTCTTTAGCACAACACACCACTCGACACAAGCCATGCGCTCGGGTCGTGCCTGCCCAGTTGTCATGTTGTTGAAAATTCGCCAGCAGGACCGCGTTCTTCAAGTCAACGCCCAGTTCGCTCAAGCATTGTTGACCGGGGTGAGCTTTGCCTCATTCAGCGCACGAAGATCACGCGCGGCAGCCGCGCCTGCCTGGCATAGGGCTGACCATCCGCTGTCGTCCCACTCCAGACGATCAACTCGTTCACGCCTTCATCGACCACCGACTTGAAGGAATCGCCGGCCAGATGCAGGTAGGCGACCAGCTCGGCCAGGCCGTGTTCGAGCGGCCGCGTCTCGCAAAGCTCGCGCAGGGACACCTGCGAGCGCTCCTGCAAGGCCTGCCGTATGTGGCGGACGAGTTGCGCGCGATCGACGACTACCTGCGAGAACAGGACGGCGGCGTCGACCTCGTCGTCGTCGGCCGACTCGAGCTCGAGGTCGGCGATCGACGGCTTGATCGGCGGCGAATACAACGGCCGCTCCATCGGCAGTTCGATAGCGGCGGCGGTATCGGCAATGCTCATCACCTCACCCGCCGGCGGCGTCTCGCGCAAGGCCAGTGCCTTCGCCTCGATACCGTGCAGGATGTCCATGATGCGCCGATTTTCGAGCCACGCCTGATCGTCGAGAAAACGCCGCAACTGCTGCGAGAGTTGCGCGACCGTGCGCTGGGTGTGCTCGCCGGCTTCGAGCCAGTCGTAATGCACGCGCCGGGTGCGCGCATCGGGTCGTAGTTCGGCCACTGCCGGCAGCGTCAGCACCCGCTCGAGCAGCGCTGTCAGCTCGTCCTGCCGGCGGCTCGACATCAGGAAGTCCCAGAAGGCGCGGAAGCTCTTGCCCTGGTCGGAGTCGGAAATCGCATCGCGTTCGCCCATGATTTCTTCGAGCAGGGCGCCCTTGGCACCTTCCCAAAGGGCGATGCGCTCGCGCACGCGCCGGTCGAGCCGGCGGAAATTGTGCTCGACCTCGCGGAAGTCGGCGAGCAGTTCGCGCGCCATGGCGACGAACTGCTGAAAGCGATCGCGCAGCGCCGAGTCGTCGAGCAGCGGCAGGTCACCCGACAACACGCGCGCGATCTCGGCATCGATCTCGTCGCGCCGCCGGTGCAGCTCGGCGATGCGCGCCTCGGGGTCGGTTTCGCTGCCCTCGCTCATCTGCTTGAGGAGTTCGAAAAGCGTCAACAGGCGCGACTCGGTACCGACGAAGCTGCGTTCCGCGAGCGTCCCCAGCCAGGCGATCGCCTTCTCGGTCGCCGGCATCAGGTCGAAATGCGGCTCGTCCGAAGCTTGCGCGTAGAACTTGCGCAGCCAGCCCTTGTCGTTGGCCGCCCAGTCGTTGAGGTAATCGAGCGCCGATTTTGGAAACGCTTGGGCACCAAGCCGGTCGCGCAGGACGAACAGTTCGTCCTCGAGCGCCTCGGCCAGATCGGCCTGCGTGATCACCCGGACATTCGGAACGATGAACACCCGTTGCAGGAAGCTCGCCACCAGCGGCGCGTGCTCCGAGCGCAACAGGCGCCACGCCGGATGGCTCTGGCGGAGCAGTTCGAGGGTGGCGTAGTCGAGGGTCATGCCAGCGACGCTTCGATCCGCTCCCAGCGCTGGTCCCGGACCATCGCCAAGCGACAGCGGCCCCCGGGAAGCTCGGCGCACAGGCCGCCGCTCAAGCGATCGCCGGCAGCGGCCATCAGCGAGCGAGGCTCTGCTACTCGACAGCCGGGACGACCCATGAACTGCGACGGGCAGGTCCTGGAGGTGAAGGTGGTCACCTGTCGGCCTCCTGCAGGAACACGGTCAGGTGCTCCACCGGCAACGGCCGGCTGAACAGATAGCCCTGAAAGGCGTGGCAACCATGCGCTTCGAGGAACTGCCGCTGTGCCTCGCTCTCGACACCCTCGGCAATGACGTTCATGTCGAGTTCCCGGCCCATGGTGATGATGGTTCGCGCAATCGTCTCTTCCTTTCGGGCGCCGGGGAGCTTGCGCACGAAGGACTGGTCGATCTTGAGCTGATCAAGCGGCAACTGCGCCAAGTAGGACAAGGACGAATAGCCGGTACCGAAATCGTCCAGGGAAAAGGCGACGCCCAGGCGTTTGATCGCGAGCATCTTGGCGATGGTGTCTTCGACGTTCTTGAGAAGCACGCTTTCGGTCAGCTCGAGTTTCAGGCGCGCCGGGTTGGCGCCGCTGGCCTTGAGCGACCGCTTCACTTGCTCGACGAAGTCGGCCTGTCGGAATTGTCGGGCACTCACGTTCACCGCGACTTGCAACGAGCGAGTGCATGCATCGCTCTCCCAGTTCTTGATCAGCACGCAGGAGGTTTCGAGTATCCAGCGGCCGATCGGCAGAATCAGCCCGGTGCTTTCCGCAAGCGGGACGAACTCATTCGGCGAGACCAGCCCGCGTTGCGGATGCCACCAGCGCAGCAACGCTTCGACGCCGATGACGCGACCGGCGGTATCGATCTGCGGTTGGTAGTGCAGGCGCAACTGATCGAGTGCGAGCGCCTGATGCAGATCGCTCTCGAGCGCGCCGCGCAGGTCCATTGCCGCCTGCATCGCCGGGTCGAAGAAGCGCAGGCGGTCGCGGCCCGCGTTCTTCGCCTGGTAGAGCGCGAGATCGGCACGCTTGAACAGCTCCTCGACCGTATCCAGCGCCGCGAACAGGCTGACACCGATGCTCAGCTTGCAACGGTATTCCTGGCCGTCGAGGCTGAAGGGACGGCTGGTGGCCTCGCGCAGCTTGTCGCCGACTTCCTTGGCCACGGCTGCCGCCTCGTCGGCATTGCCACTCACACCGTCGAGGAGGAGCACGAACTCGTCACCCCCCAGGCGCGCCACCGTGTCGCCCTCGCGCACCTGGGCGCGCAAGCACTGTGCCACTTCGACCAGCAGCAGGTCGCCCACATCATGGCCGCGCGTATCGTTGAGTGTCTTGAAATTGTCCAGGCCAATGAAGAAGAGCGCGCCGTAGAGCCCGTGGCGTGCCGCGGCGGCCAGCGCCTGGCCCAGGCGGTCCTGCAGCAGGCGGCGATTCGGCAGGCGCGTCAAGGCGTCGTAATACGCCAGGCGGTGAATCTCGGCCTCGGCCTGCTTGTCTTCGGTGATGTCGCTGAAGCTCGCGACGTAATGCGTGGTGATCCCACCTGACGCGACAATCGCCGTGATCGTCAGCAACTCGGCGTAGATCTGGCCGCTCTTGCGCTTGTTCCAGATCTCGCCCTGCCAGTAGCCTTTCTCGACCAGCGAGTTCCACATCCGCTGATAGAACGGATCGTCATGACGCCCCGACTTGAGCACTGCCGGCGTCCGCCCGATGGCTTCCGCGGCGGAGTAGCCGGTCAGGCGGGTGAACGACTGGTTGACCCGAAGGATGACCCCCTTCGGATCGGTGATCACCATCCCGTTCTGGCTGGCGAAGGCAACGGCGGCGATGCTCAACTCGCCTTCAGCCCGCTCGAGTTCGGCGACCAGCGTCGCCAATCGATCGCGCTGGGCCTCGACCTCCTTGCGCAAGCCTTCGCGCTCGAGGAAGTTGCTGATTCGCTGCCGGGCGATGGCGACGTTGATCGGCTTGGTAATGTAGTCGGCGGCCCCGAGAGCCAGACCCCTGGCCTCGGATTCGCCGTCGCTCAAAGCGGTCAGGAAGAACACCGGGATGGCCTGCGAACGCGGATCGGCCTTCAGCCGGCGACAGGTCTCGAAGCCATCGATCTCCGGCATCATCACGTCGAGCAGGATCAGGTCCGGGGGTGCCTCGATCGCCAGTTCCAGCCCTTTCGCGCCGGAAGTGGCGATCTGCAGATCGAAGTCCGGTGCCAGGGCTCGCCCCAACATCATCAGGTTCGTCGGCGTATCGTCGATGGCCAGGAGCTTGAGTCTTTGCTGGGTCATTTCGGGTCTTTCGCAAGCTGGATGGCTACCATCCGGCGCAGGCGTTCGAGGGCCAGGTCGAAATCGAAGGCATTCAGGATTCCGTCGATCTCGTCGATCTCCGCCTCCAGGTCGCTACCGGCGGCCAGGGATTGCAGGTCCTTGAAGCGATCGATGGCATCGAAACGGTTCTGCACGAGCAAGGGAGCAATCGTATCGACCAGTCCAACAAACTGCTCCCTATCGACCTGTTGGCGGGCGTGAACCGCTGAGGAAGTCGCCGGTGGCAATTCGGGGGCGGTGCGCAGCCACTTGCCGAGTACCGCTTGCAGGGTGGCGAAGGTAACCGGCTTGGCCAGGTAATCGTCCATGCCGGCGCGCAGGCAACGTTCGCGATCTTCCGCGAACGCATTGGCGGTCAAGGCAATGATCGGCCGACGCGGCAGGCTGTTGTCGACTTCCCAGCGCCGTATCCGCTCGGTGGCCGTGCAGCCGTCCATGACCGGCATGTTGACGTCCATGAGGACGATGTCGGCGGCGTGGCCACGCGTTATCGCGTCCACCGCCTGCTGGCCGTCTTGCACCAGGGCAGCGCTCAAACCGAGCTTACGCAGCAGCGCTTCGACAACCCGCTGGTTGATCATGTTGTCCTCGACGACCAGCACGCGTGCCTGCGAACCCGCCCGGACCGGTACCGCCCGTACTTCGCCCGGCGCCGGGGTGGCCACGCCATCGGCGTTGTCGCCAGCGGAACCGATTCCCGCGCGGATGCGAAACCAGAAGCGTGACCCGCTACCCGCAACGCTGTCGACTCCGGCGTCGCCACCCATCCGTTCGGTCAGGCTGCGTACTATCGAGAGTCCGAGCCCGGAGCCGCCATATTTGCGTGTGCTCGAACTGTCGGCCTGCGAAAATGGCCGGAACAGCAAATCGAGTTTTTCGGCAGGAATGCCAATCCCCGTATCGCTCACCGAGAACTCGAGCACGGCCGAGTCGGCGTCGCGTGCCACTTCGACTCCCTCGACGACGATCTTGCCGTGTGCGGTGAATTTGATGGCATTGCCGATCAGCTTGGAGAGCATCTGACGCAGCCGCTGGGGGTCAGAGCGATAGTGTTGCCCGCACGACGCACGCCATTGGCCTGCGAGCACGAGTTGCTTGTTCGTGGCGGAAGCGGAAAACAAGGCTAGCGTTTCGCGGATGAGATCGTCGGGATCGAACTCAGCGCTTTCGATCCGCAGCTTTCCCGACTCGATCTTTGACAGGTCGAGGATGTCATTGAGCAGGGTCAACAGGGACTGGCCCGACGTCAGGATGATCCTTGCGTAGTCCTGCCGCTCGCGTTCTGTCAGGTTCGGCATCAGCAGCAACTGCGCCATGCCGAGCATGCCGTTCAGCGGCGTGCGCAGCTCATGGCCCATCATCGACAAGAAGTCCGACTTGGCATGGTTGGCGGCCTCGGCCGCCTCGCGGGCGTCGTTCAGCGAGATGTCGTAGCTGCGCACGGCATCGCGCATTTCGCCGAAACTGCGCACCAAATCGCCGATCTCGTCCGTGCCGGCGGCAGGCAGGATCGCCGCATAGTCGCGATTGGCGAGACGGTCCGCCGCTCGGCCGAGTTCGCGCGCACGCCGACCAACGGTGAATTCGAGGAACAACGCCACCAGCACCATGGCGACAGTGACGATCGCGGCGATGATGAGGAAAGCAGCGAGCGCCAGCTGGCGGGCCTTGGCGCGGTCTTCGCTGAAGTCGATGTCGACCGTGAGTGTTGCCAGGGTGGTGTCGCGAAAGCGCACCTCCTGCACGAACCGCTCGGTATCCGGCAAGGTCGATGTCGCCAAGCGGCCAAGCGGATAAAGACGCCGACCGCCCTCGCCGACGAGTTCGATGCGTCGCCAGTTCCGTTGGCGCGTGCGCAATTGGTCGAGGTTCTCGTGGATTCCGGCGAACTGGTTCTGCAGGAGCAGCGGCAGCAGGCTGTCGGCAACGATCTCCATCTGGTGCCGCGATTCACGTTCCACGATCCGGTCGACCGAGTCCAGCAGCATGGGCTGGATCAGGAGCACGAAGGCACCCAGTATCGCCAGCGCGATGCTCAGCAGAAGGCCGAAAATCTTCTTGCGGAGCGTGAAAGTGCGGCGCATCTGTGTCGCTCCCGGCGGCGGCGTGATGATCGGCTCAATCACCCGACTTCACGTAGAACTTATCGAGCTTCAGCTTGCTCATCAGCGCGTACTCGTCCGTGCTGGCCGATGTCGGCTGGCTCATGGGAATCTTGTTGAGCAATGCGGCACCCTCGGGGGTGGCCGCCATGTCCAGCAGAGCCTGTTTCACCAAATCCCGATGCGCTTCCGGTACGCGCGGGTGCGCCAGGATCGGATGCGAGGGTACCTTGCGCGTCTCGTAGATGATGCGGAGACTCTCGCGAAGGTCCGGCTTCTGCCGGTCGAAGCTCCCCTTGACGCCGCCCGAGGCCTCGCTGATGCCAAGGACAGTGTTGAGGTAGCTGGACGTGTGAGTCTGCGCGTACAGGGGTATCACCTTGATATGAAACAGCGTCTCGAGATCGGCGCGCATCAGCAACGAGGCGCCGAAGGCGTTTGGCGCTGGAAAGGAGATCTTCTTGCCGGCAAGATCCTTGACCGCCTGGTAGGGACTGTCCTTGCGTACGGCGAGCACACCATAGAGCGGCTGGGCGTCGCGAACGAGCGGGAGGTAGCCCTGCTTGCGGGCGGCGATCATGGCGTGATACGGGTTCATGTAGGCAAAATCAAACTCGCCGGCCTCGAAAGCGATCTCGAACTCGGGAATGCGTGGCGAGCCTTTCATGGTCAGTGCCAGACCCGTACGCTTCGAGAGCTCAGCCAGGATGGGTATCCAGATCGCGGCAAGTTCGCGGGCCTCGAACTGCGGTACCACGCCGAAGCTGTAGGCGGCGCCGGCGCGCGCCGGTGCCAACAGGCCAAGGCCGGCAACGAGCAGCGCAGCGCCCAGGAGGCGCACCATGCGCAAGCCGCAGCGAATCATGACCGCTCCCCGGCCACGACGATCAGCGCAACACCGCATCCACCGCGTCGGCCAGACTGCGCACGCTGCGCTCGGGATTGTGTAGCTTCTCGAGTCCGAACAGGCCGATCCGGAAACTGCGGAAGTCGGCCGGCTCGTCGCACTGCAGCGGCACACCCGCGGCAGTCTGGACACCGATGGCGACGAACTTCCGACCCGACTGGATCTCCGGATCGTCGGTGTAGCTGACGACGACGCCCGGCGCCTGGAAGCCTTCGGCGGCGACGCTCCGGAAGCCCTTGCCGGTGAGCATCTCGCGCACTCGCCGGCCAAGTTCCTGCTGCTCCTGGCTGACGCGCTCGAAGCCGTAGCTCTCGGTTTCCAGCATCACGTCACGCAGGGCAGCCAGCGCGTCGGTCGGCATCGTCGCGTGGTAGGCATGGCCGCCGCTTTCGAAGGCTTCCATGATCTGCATCCATTTCTTGAGGTCGCAAGCGAAGCTGCTACTGGTCGTCGTGTCGATCCGGGCGCGCGCTCGCTCGCCGAGCACCACCAGCGCGCAACAGGGCGAGCCCGCCCAGCATTTCTGCGGGGCGCTGATCAGGACGTCGACCTGGTTGGCGACCATGTCGACCCACACCGCACCAGAAGCCACGCAATCGAGCACGAACAGGCCGTCCACCGCCCGTACCGCCTCACCCACGGCGCGCAGGTAGTCGTTGGGCAGAATCATCCCCGAGGCAGTCTCGACGTGCGGCGCAAAGACGACCGCCGGCCTTTCCTCGCGAATGCAGGCCACGACGTCGTCGATCGGCGGCGGCGCGAACGGCGCCTGCGCTCCCTCGGCAAGCTGCCGCGCCTTCATGACGATGCTCGCCGCGGGAATTCCTCCCATCTCGAAAATCTGCGTCCAGCGAAAGCTGAACCAGCCGTTGCGGATCACCAGGCACTTGCGGTCGGTGGCAAACTGCCGCGCCACCGCCTCCATGCCGAAGGTGCCGCTGCCGGGCACGACGATCGCCGTGCTGCCGTTGTAAACCGTCCTGAGGATGCGCGCGATGTCCTTCATGACGCCCTGGAAGCGCTTCGACATGTGGTTCAGGGCGCGGTCGGTATACACGACCGAGTATTCGAGGAGTCCATCCGGATCGGGTTGGGGTAGCAGGGCGGGCACGGTTGTCTCCTGTGGGTTGATGGCGGGCGATCGGCGCGTCACGCGCGCGAGAGCCGGAGGATAACGCCAAGTCACGGCGGCGCGCCAGTCGTACGGCAGTTGCAGCGCGGCGATGCCGCTCCCACCACTTCCCTGGCGGCCGCCCGGCAGCGATCAGGCGCGACCGGCGGCTACCACAGGCGCAACGCGCAGCCACTTATCCTCTAGAATTCGGCCCATTCAACCTTGGCTGTCGTCGACTCGGCAGTCACCACGCAAAGGACGGGAAACCGCGATGGCCGGAGCCAGCCTGCTTGCCCTGATCGATGATATCGCCACGATCCTCGACGATGTCGCCCTGATGACCAAGGTCGCCGCCAAGAAGACCGCCGGCGTCCTCGGTGACGATCTCGCGCTCAACGCCCAGCAGGTGTCCGGCGTGCGTGCCGAGCGCGAATTGCCGGTGGTCTGGGCGGTCGCCGTCGGTTCGCTGAAGAACAAGCTGATCCTCGTGCCGGCGGCCCTCGCGATCAGCCGTTTCCTGCCTGCGGCGGTGACGCCGCTGCTCATGCTCGGCGGCCTTTACCTGTGCCTCGAAGGCGTCGAGAAGCTGGCCCACAAATGGCTCCACGCCGCCGCCGATGACGCGCCGCACGCCGCCGCGGACGCCGTGGAAGCCGTGGAACCGGCCGACGCGACTATCGACCTGCCGACACTGGAGGCCGAAAAGATCAAGGGAGCGATCCGCACCGACTTCGTCCTCTCGGCCGAGATCGTCGTCATCGCCCTGGGCACCGTCGCCGACGCCCCCTTCGCCACGCAGGTGGCCGTGCTGTCCGGTATCGGGCTGATCATGACCGTCGGTGTCTACGGCATCGTCGCCGGCATCGTCAAGATGGATGACCTGGGCCTCCACCTGCTCAGCAGGAGCGGGAGCGTCGCACGCAGCATCGGTAGAGGCCTGTTGCTGGCGGCTCCGCGCCTGATGAAGGCCCTGACCGTCATCGGTACCGCCGCGATGTTCCTGGTCGGCGGCGGCATCCTCGCGCACGGCATCCCGGCCGTGCATCACGGGATCGCGCATGCTGCCGAGCTGGCCGGCGGCGTGCCTGCAGTCGGCGGCCTCCTCGCGCCATCGACGTCGCTCCTTCTCGACGCGCTGGTGGGCATTGTCGGCGGCAGCTTGACGCTCATCGGCGTCAAGGCATTTGCCGCCGTCCGCGCTGCGTTTGGCGGCGAACGCAAGGCATAGCGCCGCAGCGCGGTGTGGCAGCGATCGATTGCGCGTCTGCCGCACGAAGCGACGCCCACCGCCGGCGTGGGAATCGGACATCTCCACAGCGGCCTGCGCTGACCCAATACAGGCGCAGAGCGTAGTATCCTTGCAGATCCGAGCCCGCTGCGCGCCACCGTCGGTATTCGCACGCGCATCGGCTGACAGCACATTGACAACGAGGAAGAACGATGACCAAGCAGATAGTGGTTTGCATGGATGGCACCTGGAACGACCCCGTCGAGCACACCAATGTCTACCGCTTGTTCCAGATGCTTCCCGGCGAGGAGCGGCAGATCGAGGAAACCGGACCCATCCGTTCGCATCTCGTCAAGAACAGCGACCAGGTCATCGCTTATTGTTTCGAGAGCATCGGCAGGGGCGGACGCGCGCGCGGACTGCTCGGCGGCACGCAGGGAATCGGCCTGCACGATTGCATGATCGATGCCTATCTGCTGGTTTCGCAGGTGTATCAGAGCGGCGACAAGATCTGGCTTTTCGGTTTCTCGCGCGGCGCCTGGGCGGCGCGCAGCCTCGGGGCATTCATTGCCCGCTCGGGCCTCATCCCGGCGGTTCATGCCGACGACGACGACGCCGCCGACAAGGCCGAGAAGATCTGGCTGGACTACAAGGAAGGGCGCGGCATGAAACGCGGCGGCCGCTTCTGGAAGCACCACGACGAAACGCCGATTCGCATGATCGGCGTCTGGGAGACGGTCGGCGAACTCGGCGTGCCGCTGTTCAACGGCCTGCGTCTGGCCGACCGGGACGAACTCCGCTTCCTGCGATTTGCCGACCGCGAACTCAGTCCGCGCGTCGAGCACGGCCGCCAGGCCCTGGCCATCGACGAGCACCGCGCCGACTTCACGCCGACGCCGTGGGCCGAGCGCGAAGGGGTCAAGCAGGTGTGGTTCGCCGGTGCGCATGCCGATGTCGGGGGCGGCTACGAAAACCACGGTCTCTCGGACATCGCCCTCGAATGGATGATGCAGGAAATCAACGACCTGGATGCCGGCCTGCAGCTCGCGCCCGACCAACTCAGCGAGGCGCTGGCGCCCGACAGCCTGGAGGACCGACACGACGAAACCCGAGGGCCAGTCTGGCGGACGCGCCCGAGCAAAGCACGCAAGATCCCCGACGCTGCCGAACTCCATCCCAGCGTAGTGCAGCGCCTGCGCGAGCGCGCCGACTATCGGCCGAAGGCGCTCGAAGACATTCCGGTCTGCACCGACTTCTACCTGGACGAGGCGCCGCGCCCGGACGAGACACTGCAGCCGGAGCGGGAAGCCCTGCCCTTCCGCAAGCTGCCGGTGGACGGCTCGACGTGCTTCCCGGCCTATGCCCACAAATGGTGGAATGCCTCCGGCGTCGAGGTGGATGTCGGCGAACGCTACCGCATCGAGGCGAGCGGCGCCTGGATCGACAAGGAGATCCACGCGGGTGCCGACGGCTATGAATCCAAGGCCTGGCTCCTTCACCTCGCCGAAGGTAGCCGCCGCATGGAGGAACGCCCGTGGTTCTCGCTGGTCGCCGCCATCCATCCCCGGCCCGACCTCGAGGCGAACAACCCCGACTCCGAGAATGTCCTTACCGGGCTCATCGAAAGCACGATCAGCGGCGTTGCGCGCATCGACGACGAGAGCTGCCTGCTGGCGACTCCGAGTGGCTGCGAGATCGAGATTATCGAACCAGGTTTCCTGTACTTCTTCGCCAACGACTCGCCGTTTTCCTACAGCAACAACCGCGGCTTCCTTTCCGTCGAAGTCACCCGCCTCCCCTGGTCGACGGATGTCGACCAGAAGACCTCGCCAACTCATCAACCGGTTCCCGGCAGCCTGGACGTCAAGCTCTACTTCACTCCCGGAACATGTTCGCTGGCGCCGCACATCGCACTCCGCGAAGCCGGACTCGATTTCGACCTCGTGCGGGTCGATATCCGCCAGCGTACGCTAACCGACGGCAGCGACTTTCTCGCCATCAACCCCAAGGGCTACGTACCGGTGCTGGAACTCGAGGATGGCCGGTATCTGACCGAAGTCCCGGCCATCGTGCAATACATCGCCGACCGCATCCCGGAATGCGGTCTGGCACCGCGACCCTACACGCTCGAACGCTACCAGTTGCAGGAGTGGCTCGCCTTCATAAGCTCCGAGTTGCACAAGGCCTTCGTCCCGCTGTTCAGGCCCGACACGCCGGAGGATTACAAGCGGAGTATCAAGGAAAACCTTGCCGGCCACCTGGGCTACGTCGCCGGTCGTCTGGAAGGCAGGAACTACTTGCTGGGCGACCGCTTCACCGTCGCCGACGGCTACCTCTTTACCGTCCTCGGCTGGGGCAACGCGGTCGCCATCGACCTTGGCCAGTGGCCGCCGCTGCTCGCTTTCCTGGAACGTGTCGGACAGCGCCAAAGCGTGCGCGACGCCCTGGCGGCGGAAAGCTGACGAGGTCGCGGCCGGTCTGGGATCACCCGAAGGCAGAGTGGTCCCAGGACTTGAGACTGATTAAGCTCATTAAGGGGACAGTATGCTTTTTATCGAGCCATTAAGGGGACAGTATATTTTTTATCGAACTGACCCCAGGCTATATTTCTGAAGGCGAATCAACATCCTCCGAGACTTCCAGCCTTGGCTTTGGTCCGCGTTTCCTCAGCCGCAGACTACGTTCGAGGCGAGCCTCGAGTTCCTCGATGAACGCATCGTCCCCCAAGGGGCGCCCGGTCCGCGTGTGGGCATGGACTTGGGCGGCAAACGATTCTTCGGCCGTTTCGCCCAGGTACTCACGCCAGTTCGAAACCAACGCGAGCATTGGCGCAACCCGCACCAGCGCGTCGTCCTCGCCGTTCAAGTGCGCGCGGGCGCTGGACCATGGCCAATCCTCGGGATGCGCGCACAGCCCTGCACGAACCGGATTGTTCTCGATGTAACGGGCGGCGGCCAATAGATGCAGCGGATCGAGCAGGAAAGAGTGAAAGCGCTCCTGCCAGAGATGTCCCCTCCACCCTTCGCGGAAGTTGATCCGACGCGTGAAGCGCCGGTGAGCTTCAGCGATGGCACTTCGCAGCCCGTCGCCCTGTTGCGGCACCATGATCAAATGAACATGGTTCGGCATCAGGCAGTACGTCCAGACTGCAGTCCCCGAAGCAGCGCAGGAAGCCGCCATCAGGCGCAGGTACTCCCGGTAATCATCGTCACAGAAAAACGTCGGCTGGCGACGATTACCTCGTTGGGTAACATGATGCGGATAACCCGCTGCAACCACGCGTGCAAGCCTCGCCACTTCGTTCCTCCTGACTGAATCGGGACAAGTTAAGTATACTGTCCCTTTAAATTCGCTGTCCCTTTAAATTCGTTAGTTCCACTCACCCACTCGGGTCAGCACCGTCCGGATCACTTCGGCGGAAATGCGGAAATCGGACTGGTGCAGGGAGGCGAACACGTCTCGGGCGGAAGCAACGAGTCCCCGTGTCTTGGCCATGCCGATGACCGCAGCCGTGCCGGCTACCTGGAGGCCCATTTCCAGCGCTGTTGCTCGCCCGGCCCGCTCATCCATCAGCACCAGCGACTCGCCGCCATGACCCATGGCAATACGGATACAGGCCGCCTCTCCCTCGTCCAGGTCCGGCAACGGCAGCTCGCCAACCGGTTGCGACCACAGGCGCAGCCAGCCCCTCCCCATCGCGCCCCGGATCGCTTGCTCGCCAGGGAAGCCACTGCCTGAAAGAACCTCACTCCTGACTTCCTCGGGCATCCATACTTCACCAAACAATGCGGCCAGCCAGGGCAAACCATCCACCAGCGACAAACCGATCAGCGGACTCGCGTCAGTCAGGACGAGGCGAGCCATTGATCCAGGGTATCCATATCGTTGGCAGCCTCTTGGGAATCCAGTTGGATAACCGCGATGCCGAGCCGTGAAACATGCGCGGCGAAGTTCGACATCGTCATCCCGGCCAAGCGCGCCGAGCGAGCCAGCGAAAGATGCCCTTCACGGAACAACACTGTCGCCAAAGCCGCCTTGACGCCCGGCGCCGCCAGCGCGCCATCCTTGTTCAGGCCCACTATCAGGGCATCCGGCCGATCACGATTCATGACAAGCACCATATCCTCATGCGCCGTGCGCAGTGCTTCGGTGGGGTTGTTCTTCAAGCTACTCACATTCACCACTTTCATTCCCATCTCCTATAGGAATCATTTGTGCCAAATTATAGCAGCCCGGCGACCACCGACGCGGCTGTGCAGCGATTAAGGGGACACAGCGATTAAGGGGACGATTAAGGGGACAGTATATCTTTTATCGAACTGGCCGCAGACGATATTACTGAAAGCGAATCAACATCCTCCGAGACTTCGAGCCTTGGCTTTGGTCCGCGTTTCCTCGGTCGCAGACTGCGGTCGAGGCGAGCTTCGAGTTCCTCGATGAACGCATCGTCCCCCAAGGGACGCCCGGTCCGCGTGTGCGCACGGACTTGGGCGGCAAAGGATTCTTCGGCCGTTTCGCCCAGGTACTCACGCCAGTTTGAAACCAACGCGAGCATTGGCGAAACCCGCACCAGCGCGTCGTCCTCGCCGTTCAAGTGCGCGCGGGCGCTGGACCACGGCCAATCCTCGGAATGCGCGCACAGCCCTGCACGAACCGGATTGTTCTCGATGTAACGAGCCGGCGGCCAATGGATGCAGTGGATCGGCTGGCGACGATTACCTCGTTGGGTAACATGATGCGGATAGCCCGATGCAACCACGCGTGCAAGCCTCGCCACTTCGTTCCTCCTGACTGAATCGGGACAAGTTAAGTATACTGTCCCTTTAATCTCTTCACTGTCCCTTTAATCTCTTCAGCCTCGCAGCAGGTCAAGGGCGTTTCGCGCTGTTAGGATGCGTGTTCCCTGATGGCGGGAAAGGGCGAGCAGGTCGCGCTTGTCGCCTGTGACGAGGATGTCGGCCTGTGCGGCTTGTGCCATTGCCAACAGAAAGTTGTCGTAGGGGTCAGGAGAGGCGTCCACCGTCGGCAGGTTGCCCACGACGGTTGCCAGTCGCCGGAGGTCGTTGACCAGTCGTCCGGCCTCGGCCGGGTGAATGCGGAAGCGGATGCCTTCACGCCGAGTGACGCGGCGGATTTCTTCGATTTGCAATTCAGATGTGATCAGGGTGAAGCGCCCGTCGCGCCACGCCTCATAAAGCTGATCCGGGGGCGTTCCTCGCGCGATCAGCGCCGCAACCAGAATGTTGGTGTCGAGGATGAAGCGCATTCCGACTACGACGCCTTCGACTACGATGCCTTTGGCGCGGCCGGCCACATCTCGCTGCGCACGGCCGCACAGGCCTCGTCGATCGCTGCCTGCAGGTCGCCGACGTCGACATCGGCGTTGCGGGCTTTCACACCCTGAACCGCCTGGTCGAACATCCGCCAGCGGACTGCGTCTTCGATGAACTTCGACAGATCACCTTTACGCATCCCCTGAGCACCGAGGAAGGCGCGCAAGGCCAGGTCAGTCTCCCGTGAGAACGTGACGGTCAGCCGGGTAGTCTCTTCATTGGACATGCTTTCACCTCGCCGCGTAAGCATCTATACACGTAAGAACGTAAGAACCTAGGCGCCTAAGAACCTACCATTTTCACAACATGCGCGCAATAGTGCTTACGCACCCTGAGGATCAAGGGGACACGGAGTAACGATCCGCCGGCAGAGCCGGGGGGTTTCTCAGGAGAATGAGTCGTGCCAAATTATGGCAGCCCGGCGACCAAGGAGGCGGCGGCGCGGTCACCAGCGCGTCGCCCCGGATGCCTTCGTTCCCTTGCGCCAATCAATCGGTCGCGGTCGTATAACATCGCCTGCGGGCCTGGCCCGAAGGACCGAGAACCCAAACGTCTTCGGCGCAAGAGCAGCCTCAATGTTCGCGCAAGAGTGCGGACGGCATCCTACAATTACTGTCTACCTGCTTACCGACGCGCGCGGCGGCAAGTACCAGGCACCTTGACTCGACGTTTCCGCCAGGCCCGCGCGCGCTCTGGCATCAGCCCAGCATCATCGACAAGCGCTAAGGACATCCGGCGATGACTCAAGAAAACGCGGTCTTCCCGCTCCCCCTGCCCACCATCTCCGGCAGCACGCCGCAAGCCACGTACAACGACCCCTCGCTCTCCGGCTACTGGCACCTCTGGGGAAGCACCGGGGGGACCAGAGGCGTCAACGTCGTCAAGGTGTGGGACGATTACCGTGGCAGCGGCGTAATCGTCGGCGTGATCGATGACGGCGTCGACTACAACCACCCGGAACTCGCAGGCAACTACGCCAGCTCCCTCGATTACGACGGGCGCGACGGCGATGCCGACGCCTACCCGAGCGACCCGACCGACATGCATGGCACCACTGTGGCGGGAGTGATCGCTGCCGCCTTGAACAACTCGGCCGGCGGCGCCGGGGTAGCGCCCGAGGCGAGCGTCGCCGGCTTCCGTATCGGCTTTGGCAGCAACGGCACCGACCAGCAAGTCCTGGACGCGTTCCAGTGGATGGCCGCGGTGGACATCGCCAACAATAGCTGGGGCTTTGGCGGCTTCCTGGAGGACAGCTTCCTCTATCCGGGCTTCGCGCCAATTCGCAACGCTCTCCAGAATGCACTGGATGTGGGACGCAACGGATTGGGCACGATCGTCGTATTCTCCGCAGGCAACGGGCGAACCTCCGGTCAGGACGTCAATTACCACGGTTTCCAGAACAATCGAGGCATCATCGCGGCCGCCGCCACGGACAGCGCCGGTAACGTCACCTGGTTCTCGACGCCGGGAGCCGCCCTCCTCGTCGCGGCACCCGGCCAGAGCGTCCCTACTACCGATCGACTCGGTGCGTCCGGTTACTCGAGCGGGGACTACGCCACGATGAGCGGAACCTCCTTCTCGGCGCCGATCGTCAGTGGCGTGGCCGCCCTGATGCTGGATGCCAACCCGGGACTCGGCTGGCGGGATGTCCAGGAAATCCTGGCCGCCACCGCGGTCCAGACCGGCGCCACCACCGGATGGTCGTTGAACGGCGCGGACAACTGGAATGGTGGCCCCATGCACGTCAGCTACGACTACGGCTTCGGCCTGGTCGATGCGTTCGCCGCCGTGCGAGTCGCCGAGAGCTGGCGTGGCGTATCGACCTCGCGCAACGAATCGGTGACGAGCGGCGCGGCGTCCGGGCCCGTCGCCATTCCGGATGTCGGCAGCCTCTCGCGCACCATCACCCTGACGCAAAACCTGCGCATCGACCACGTCGAGGTCGATGTCTTCTTGACGCACGCCAGCATCGGCCAGTTGCAGATCACCCTGACCGCCCCCGACGGCACACAGAGTCTCCTGTTCCACAACCCCGCCACTTCGCAGGCAGATATCGCCTTCACCTTCTCCACAACTCGTGACTGGGGCGAATTCTCGGCTGGAGACTGGACGCTGACGATTGCCGATACACAGTCTGGCGCGTCGGGAATACTCACCAACTGGACTCTTCGCGCCTACGGCGACGCGCCGGGCAACGATACCTACGTCTATACTGACAAGTTCAGCGTTCTCGCGCCGGCCGACCCTGCGCGGCGAGTGCTCTCCGACCTGGGCGGGACGGACAACGTGAACACGGCTTCAATCGCCTCGGACACCCTCCTGGATCTGCGACCCGGCTACTCGTCGTCGATTGACGGGCAAACCGTTGTGATCTCCGCAGGCACCGTGATCGAGAATGCGGACACCGGCGATGGCAATGACGTGCTGATTGGCAACGACGCGGCAAACTCGTTGCGCGGGTGGCGGGGCAACGACTTGCTGGATGGGGGCCCGGGGGCCGATACCCTGGAAGGCGGGGTGGGCGATGACGTTTATGTCGTCGACTCGGCCGGCGATGTGCTCGTGGAAGCGGCTACAGGCGGCAACGACACCGTCCGGACGACCCTGGCGGCCTACGTCCTCGGCGCCAACCTGGAGAAGCTGGCCTTTGTCGGGACGGGGAGCTTCAGCGGAACCGGCAATGGAACAGCGAACGTGATTACCGGCGGCTTTGGCAATGACAGCCTCAACGGTGGCATCGGCGTGGACACGCTGATCGGCGGGGTTGGTGACGACAGCTACTATGTGGACAATCTCGGCGACAACGTCGTCGAATTGGCTGGTGAGGGGAACGACATTGTTTACAGCAGTGTCGCCTCGACGCTCGGCGCCAACCTTGAACGGATCTCCCTAACCGGTAACGCGGCCATCAGCGCAACCGGCAACGAACTTGCCAATACGCTTTACGGCAACGGCGCAGCCAATGTCCTCAGTGGTGCGCTCGGCGATGACACCTACTATGTTGGCAGCGGCGACACGATCGTTGAACTGGCCAGCGAGGGAAACGACATTGTCTATAGCACTGTCGCCTGGACGCTCGGCGCCAACCTTGAACGGATCTCCCTAACCGGTAACGCGGCCATCAGCGCAACCGGCAACGAGCTTGCCAATACGCTTTACGGCAACGGCAACGGCGCTGCCAATGTCCTCAGTGGTGGGCTCGGTGATGACACCTACTATGTTGGCAGCGGCGACACGATCGTTGAACTGGCCAGCGGGGGAAACGACATCGTCTGTAGCAGTGTCGCCTGGACGCTCGGCGCCAACCTGGAACGGCTCTCTCTGACCGGTAACGCAGCCATCAACGCAACCGGCAACGAACTTGCCAATACGCTCTATGGCAACAGCAACAGCGCTGCCAATGTACTCATCGGCGGGCTCGGGAGTGACACGTACTTCGCTGGCGAGGGCGACACGATCAGTGAAATGGCAGACGAAGGAAGCGACAAGGTCTACAGTTACGGCGACGCCAGTCTCTCGGCGAACGTCGAAAACTTGTACCTCAACGTCAGTGCTGCCGCGACGCTCACGGGCAACGAACTGCCCAACAGAGTGAGCGGCAACATCGGTAACGACATCCTGATCGGTCTTTTCGGCAGCGACACACTCGACGGAGGCTTGGGTGCCGACACTCTGATCGGCGGGGCAGGTAATGACACTTACTACATTGACAACCTCAACGACAGCATCGTTGAATTGGCAAGTGAAGGAGACGACAGCGTCTACAGCAGTGTCGGCTGGACGCTCGGCGCTAATGTCGAGCGACTGTGCCTAACGGGGACCGCAGCTATCGCCGGCACTGGTAACGAACTTGCCAACACACTGGCTGGCAATGCCAACAGTACCGCCAATGTCCTCGCGGGCGGCCTCGGCGATGACGGCTATTACGTGGGCAGCGGCGACAGCGTCGTGGAACTACTCGGCGAGGGAAACGACATCGTGTACAGCAGCATGAGTTGGACATTGGGTAGCAACATCGAGCGACTATACCTCACGGGCAGCGCGGCAATCACCGGGACCGCCAACGCGCTTGCCAACACCCTTTACGGTAATGCCAACAGCGCTGCCAACGTCCTCGCGGGCGGCCTTGGTGACGACGGCTACTATGTGGGTATTGGCGACACCGTCGTGGAGTTTTCAGGTGAGGGGAACGACATCGTGTACAGCGATATCAGCTGGACGCTCGGCGCCAATGTCGAACGGCTGTACCTGACGGGCAGCTCAGCCATCGCCGGCACCGGCAATGACCTCGCCAATACCCTCTACGGCAGTGCCAACAGCGCCGCCAACGTCCTCGCCGGCGGCCTCGGCGACGACGCCTACTACGCGGGCGCCGGGGATACTGCTATCGAAATGGCGAAGCAAGGGATCGACAGCGTGTACAGCTACGGCGACTACAGCCTTCTGGACAACATCGAAAACCTCTACCTCAGCAACAGCACCGCTGCGGCGCTCACCGGCAATGAACTCGCAAACAGGGTGAGCGGCAACATCGCTAACGATATTTTGATCGGCCTCGCTGGCCGCGACACGCTGGATGGGAGCCTCGGCGACGACATACTGGAGGGCGGGGTCGGTGACGACATTCTTTTTGGCGGTGGCGGAAGCGACAGGTTTGTCTTCGACACCGCTTTCGGCACAGACCGGATCAACGACTTCACGCCGGGGGAGGATGTGATCCAGCTTAGCAGCGCGCTCGGCGTCACGGGTTTTTCCGCGCTCGACACCAACATCGACGGCACCCTGGATAACGGCGATGCCGGCGTTCAGATTGTCGGTGCGGACATGGTGTTGGCGTTTGGCAGCAACCAGATCCAGATCGTCGGCCAGTCGCATTTGCACGGCAATGATTTCTTCTTTGCATGAGTTCACAGTAATCGTTCACACCCCCTTAAGAAAAGCTGCCAGCCTGATGATTTGTATGGCATAGTTGCGGAACTTGCAGACGACCTGACAGACGCGGCACGATGCACCTGAGCAAACATGACCTGTTCCAGATG
>Ga0209793_1000244_pt1 | contig 85121 bp, 69 predicted proteins | sample EBPBio122009_DNA_FD_185863 | JGI IMG/M metagenome (GOLD analysis project Ga0209793, IMG submission 185863) | Wastewater treatment Type I Accumulibacter community from EBPR Bioreactor in Madison, WI, USA - Reactor 1_2/2/2009_ DNA (SPAdes) (version 2) | ecosystem: Engineered > Bioreactor > EBPR >... | reverse complement strand
GAGGCCGAAGACCGAATTGAGCAGGCCGAGGGCGGCGAGCAGCATGTAGAGCGGCACCGCGAGCGCGACCGGTGGCAGCATGTAGGTGGCGATGACCAGCGACAGCGACCAGCCGACCGAAGGCGTGCGCGACACGGCCCAGCCGGCGGGAATAGCGAGCGCGATGGCGGCGAGCGTCGCCATGCCGGCGACGAGGATGCTGTTGACGAGCGAGGCGACGAAAGTGGCACCGGCGCTGTTGGGGATCGTCGATAGCAGCATGGCGTAGCGGGAGAAATCGACCGTGCTCGGCCACCAGCGGAGCGGCCGCGTAACGAGGTCGGCGGCCGGCGAAATGCTCATCACGAAGAGCCAGAGGATCGGCGCGAGGATGACGGCGGCGAGCAGCAGCGCGGCGGCGTGGATGAGGATCGAGGCAAGAAGGCTGCGGCGTTCCATCAGGCGGCACTCCCGGCGGCGCGGCGCACCAGCATGCCGTAGCCGATCGCCAGCACCGTCACGATGAGCGTGACGACGAGGGCGAGCGAGGCCCCGGAGCCGGCGCGCTGGAAGGAGAAAGCCTCCTGATAGACGAGGATCGAGAGGGTGCGCGTGGAATTGGCCGGCCCGCCGCGCGTCATGACCCAGATGATATCGAACACCTTGAAGGCCTCGATAGTGCGCAGCACCAGCGCCACCATCAGCGGCCCGGCGAGATAGGGCAGGATGACGAAGCGGAAACGGGCGAAGGGACCCGCGCCGTCGACCAGCGAGGCGGCGGTGATGTCGCGCGGCACCGCCTGCAGCGCGGCGAGCGCGATAAGGGCAACGAGCGGGAAATTCTTCCAGCAGTCGGCGACGATCAGCGCGGTCATGGCGGTGGCCGGCTCGCCGAGCCAGGAACGGTAGGCATCGAGCAGGCCGATCTGCGTCAGCGCCGAATTCAGCGCGCCGTATTCCGGATTGTAGATGAGACGCCAGAGAGTCGCGTTGACCACCGTCGGCAGCGCCCAGGGCAGGATGAGCAGGGCGCGCAGCACCGTGCGGCCGTGGAACTGCTGGTTCAAAAGCAGGGCGGCGAGCACGCCCAGCACCATTTCGGCCGTTACCGAGGCGACGGCGAACCAGGTGGTCGCGTAGAGCGCCCGCAGGAAATTGCTGCTCGTCAGCATCTTCGCGTAATTGTCGAAGCCGACGAAAGTGCCGCCGAGGCCCACCAGCTTGGCATCGGTGAAGGAAAGCCGCACCGTATCGACCATCGGCCAGCCGATCACGGCGACCATGATCACCAGGAGCGGCAGCATGAGAAGCCATGCCCGGGTGGTCATCCAGGTGCTGGACATAGCGTCCTCTTGTCTGTTTTCGGGAAGGAGAGTGTGCGGGCGACCGGGGCCGCCCGCAAGGCATGAATGTCAGAGGCCGCTATTGTCGGCGGCGGACTTCAATGCGTCTTCCGGCGATGCCTGATCGAGCAGGGCTTCCTGAATGGCCTGCTGGAGCGCCGTGGAGAGTTCCTGATACTTCGGCGTGGTCGGACGCGGATACATGGCGGCCAGACCGAGCTTGGCGGCGGCAATCATCTCTTCCTGGCCGGCGGTTACGGCCGGGTCGTCATAGGAGGACGCCCAGATCGGCAGGCTGAGCTTCGCATAGGCGTTCTGCGTTTCCTGCGAGGTCATGTGCACGATGTACTTCCACGCCTCGTCGGGATGCTTGCTCGTCGAGGTGATGCCGAGGCCCATCGAGCCGTTAACGGCGGAAACCTCGCTCTTGCCCTCGACGCCCGGGGCCGGCACGACGCCCACCTTGCCGGCGACCTTGCTGTCCGTGCCGGCGTTGGCCATGTTGTACATATAGGTCCAGTTCAGCGCGAAAGCCGCCTCGCCGTTCTGGAAGACGTTGCGCACGTCCTCTTCGAGAAACTCCTTGGAGTTCGGGTTGGTGACGCCCGACTTGTAGCTGTCCACCATGTATTTCAGCGCGTCGAGACCGCCGCCCTCGGTGAAGGCCGGCTTGCCGTCTTTCAGGAATTCGCCGCCGTAAGCGCTGACCAGCGTGGTGTAGTCGCAGATCGCGGCCTCGGCCTGCGACCAGCTCCAGGCGATGGGCGTTGCGAGCAGGCCCTTATCCTTGATGATCTTGGCCTGTTCGTTGAGTTCGGCCCAGGTCTTCGGCGGCGTCTTGATACCGGCCTTCTCAAGGATTTCCTTGTTGTAGAACAGGTACTTGGTATCGAGGATCCACGGCATGCCATAGGACTTCCCGTCGTAGTTCACGGTGGTCCAGGCGCCGGGCAGCACGCCCTTCTTCATATCGTCTGTGACGCGCGAGGAAATATCGACGAGGACGTTGTTCGCCGCATATTCGGCCGGCCAGATCACGTCGAAGAGCACGACGTCGTAGCCGCCGCCGGAACCCTGTGCGAGCACGGTCTTGTCGTGCAGGCCTTCATAGGGCACGAATTCGAGGTTCACCTTGATATCCGGATTCGCCTTGGTGAAGGCGTCGGTCATGGCGCGCACATCCGCCTCGCTGTAGGCGGCCTGCGCCATGAAGAGCGCGTTGAGCGTGGTTTCCGCGAAAGCGTGCGGCGCGGAGACGGCGGCGATCAGCGTCGCCCCGATCAGGGTCTTCTTTATCGATTTCAGCATGTCGTCCTCCAGTTTGCGTAATCATCCCGGACTGTCCCCATGGACGTCCGCTCATTCCCCGGAACTCTTTGGTTCCTTATTAAGTCAAATATCTTGACTTAAATGTTCTGTATTATTCAAATGGTGTCAAGAGGGAATTGCCGATGAACGAATTGCGGACGATCCGCGCCAAGAGCGGAACCAACCAGGAAGGCACCAGCGCCCACAACCGGCGCGTCATCATCGAGGCCATCCGCTTGAACGGGCCGCTCTCGCGCGCCGCTCTCGCCCGCGCCACGCGCCTGACGAAGCAGACCGTGTCGAACCTCATCGAGGGACTGGAGGCCGATGGCCTCGTCGCCTCGGAGGATGTGGTGCGCGGCGGGCGCGGCCAGCCGTCGACGCCTTACCGGCTGGTCGCGGAGGGCGCCTTCGCCATCGGTGTGCAGATCGACCGCGAGTTCACCCGTGTCGTCGCCGTCGATCTTCTCGGCCGCGAGGCTGCACGCGCGGTGGAGAACCTGCCGCCGGGCGATCCGGTCGAGGGAAGCCGCGTCATCCTGCGCCTGATCGGGCAGGTGCGCGCAGAGCTTGCGGCGCGCATCCCGCTCTCCGTCCACCGGCTTACCGGCCTCGGCGTCGCCATGCCCGGCCCCTTCGGGCTGGAAGCGCCGGGCGACGACCGCTGGATGATGGGGCGCTGGCAGTCCTTCCCCCTGCTGGAAACGCTTTCCGCCGGCACCGGGCTGGAAACGAGCCTGCAGAACGACGCCACCGCCTGCGCCACCGCCGAGCGCATGAACGGCGCAGCCGACGGCCTCGATCATGCCGTCTGCCTCTATCTCGGCTATGGTATCGGCGCGGGCCTCATCCTCGGCGGTGAGCTTTATACCGGCAGCAACGGCAATGCGGGCGAGATCGGCATGGTGCTGTTTTCGCGCGGCGGCACAGTCTCGCCGCTCGAGCACCGCGCCTCGCTCGCCTCACTCTTCCAGCATCTCGGCCTCGATTCGGCGACGACGGACGCCTACGATACGGTGGAGCGGCTGGCGGCGACGGACGATCCGCGCATCCGCGGCTGGCTGCAGGATGCAGCCGCCGACCTGCGGCAGGCCGTGCACATGGTCGAGACCGTCTTCGATCCGCAGACCGTCATCCTCACCGGCAGCGCGCCGCAATCGCTGGCGGAACGGTTGTTTGCCGCGATCTTCCCGCTGCTGCCGTCGAATGCGGAGCGGCCGGGCCGCGCCGTTCCCCGCTTCCGGCTCGGCACGATGGACCCGTGGGCAGTGGCCCTCGGCGCGGCGGCCGATCCCATCCGCCGTGCCTTCGACCCGGTCTTCTCGGCCATCCTGAAGGAAGCGTCCTGACGCTAGATGCCGGTGAGCATCCGCGCGATCCGCACGGCGTAGCGGTCGGTCATGCCCGAGGTGAAGTCGGCAAGGGCGTGCAGCGCCTCGCCCGCATCGGTGACGTCGCGCAGGTCGAGGTCGAGCGCCCGGACGAGCTGCCGGTTATGGTCGGAGAGCCTGTCCCGGTCCCAGTCGGCGCGGGCGAGATTCTCGAAGACGGGCAGGATGCCCGTCATCACATTGCCGATCACGCGCCGGCCGGACACTTCCAGCTCGGTTTTCCTGCGGGCGGTGAAGACCTGGTTCTGGGAAAGGTCCTTCATCCTCCTGAAGGCGCCGGCCAGGGGGCCTGCATCCGCCAGGCAGTCGGAGAAGGTGCCATCCATGATGGCCCCGTAATTGGCCTTGAACGCCTCCACGCAGCTTTCGATCGCCGTGCCGATGCTCAGCGCCCGCAGCAGGGCGATATGCTCGGCCGGGCTTAGGCCGGCCATGATACGGTCGGGTTTGTTCGCGGCCTCGTGCAAAACATCCCGCACCGCTTCATAGGGGAGTTCGCCGGTCGTGAAGGCGTCCTCGAGATCGACGATGTTGTAGCAGATATCGTCCGCGGCCTCGACGATGAAGACCAGCGGATGGCGCCGCCACCAGCTTCCGGCCGCGCCTGTTTCCTCGGGCAGGCCGAGCGAATCCGCCGCCTTTCGGAACAGGTCGAGTTCGGAGCGGAAGAGGCCGAACTTCTTGAGGCCGACATAGGGTGCGCGCCCCTCGCCGACGATATCCTCCCGCACGGCGGAGGTGACCGGATACTTGGCGAAGGCCCCGAGGGTCGCCTTGGAAAGCTGCATGCCGCCGTCGTTGCGGTACATTTCAAGGCGGGCAATGATGCGGAAACCCTGCGCATTCCCCTCGAACTTCACGAATTCGGACCGCTGCGCCGTCTCGATCTCCGCCATCATGCCCCTGGCATTGTCGAACCGTTCGGCGAACCAGTCGCCCATCGCCGCCTCGCCCGAATGGCCGAAAGGCGGATTGCCGATATCGTGGGCGACGCTGGCGGCCTGGACGATGTTCGACAGGCTGTGCGATTCGCCGGCGGCGATCTCACCGGTTCCCTCCAGCCAGTCGCCGATGCGCATGGCCAGCGAGCGCGCGACGCTGCTGACCTCGATGGAGTGGATCAGGCGGTGATGGACGTGGTCGTGCTCGTAGAGCGGCTGCACCTGCGTCTTATTGGCGAGCCGGCGGAACGGCGTGGAAAAGACGATGCGGTCATGGTCCTGGACGAAGATCGACCGGTTCGGCTGCGCCTCGTAGGGCCTGTTGCGAAGCCGTTCGCTGCAAAGCAGTTTCTCCCATTCCATTCCCAAACCCCGAATTCCATCGCTTTTCGATGCCCATCAGTAGCCTCCGCAATCCACGGCGGCAACCTGGGCGCGGCCGGAGAACCGACATCCCTCCGGCGGCCTCCTGACGCTCACGCCGGGAAAACGGCTCGCGGGAACCTTGACCATCCGCTGCCGGCGCGGCAAAGCGTAGTCGAACGCCGCATCCCCATCGGAGCCGCCCATGAGCGTTACCCTCGCCCAGATGAAAGCCGTCGAGGCGCTGTCGCGCACGGGCAAGTTCTCCGCCGCGGCCGAGGAGCTCGGTGTCAGCCAGCCGACCGTTTCCTCGCAGGTGCAGGCCTTCGAACAGCTCTGCAAGCGCCGCATCTTCCAGCGCAACGGGCATTCCGTGAAGGTGGCGGCGGGCGCGCAGGAACTGATCGCGAAAATCCGCGTGACGCTGAAGTGCCTCGCCGATGTCAACGAAGCGCTTTATTCCGAGGCGCGCATGGAACGCGGCACGCTCGGGGTCGGCTTTTCCGCCCACCGCCTCATCATGCCGGCGCTGACGGCTTTCGTGCGGCGCTACCCGGCCATTCATGTCAACACGCAGGGCGGGCCGTCGCTCTCGCTGTTTTCCGACGTGCTGAACGGCGATCTCGACCTTGCGGCCGTCTCCATGCCGCAGGCCGACGACCGGCTGCTCTGCGAGGAGATCCTGCGCAGCCGCATCGTCATCTACGGGCCGAAGGGCCACCGGGCGCTGCAGGACGGTCCGCTGACACTGGCCCAGCTCGCGCAGGAAAAGCTCGTTCTGTGGAACCGCATGTCCGGCACACGCTCGACGCTCGATCTCGCGGCCCGGCAGGCCGGCGTCACGCTCAACTGCGCCCTGGAGGTCGCGACCCTCGACGTCGCCTATGCCTCCGCCGCCGCGGGCATCGGCCTTGGCTGCGCCATAGAGGGCGAGGTCCAGCCGGATTCCAACATCGACGTCGTGCCGCTCACCGACCCGGAACTGTCCATCGGGCACTATCTCATCTGCCTTCCGGAATGCCGCGAGCATGCCGCCGTCGGCGCTTTCTTCGAGATCGCGCGCGCCCATCACGGGCTTGTCGGCGGCTCCATTCCGGGCGACGGATCAATCGACCATAGACCCAATCTATAGTTTGATCGATTTCATCTGCCTGTCATATATCAAGACTAGGCGTTCTCTCGAACTTGATCCCCACATTCGAGAGGGCACCACCATGAAGAACCACCTGTTTGCCACGACGCTCTGCCTGGCGGCGCTTGCCGCCGGTTCGGCTTTCGCCGAAACCAAGCTGACCGTCTACACCGCCTTCGAAGCCGAGCAGCTCGAAGCCTACAAGGCCGCCTTCGAGAAGGCGAACCCGGACATCAAGATCGACTGGATCCGCGATTCCACCGGTGTCGTCACCGCCAAGCTGCTTGCCGAAAAGGAAAACCCGCAGGCCGACGCCGTCTGGGGCCTCGCCGCCACGTCGCTGCTGCTCCTCAAGCAGGAGGGCATGCTGGAAGCCTATGCGCCGGCTGGTGCAGACAAGCTCGATCCGCGCTTCAGGGACGAAGCCAACCCACCGGCCTGGGTCGGTCTCGACGCCTGGTCGGCGGCGCTCTGCGTGAACACGATCGAGCTGGAAAAGGCCGGCGTCGCCATGCCGAAGAGCTGGGCCGACCTCACGAAGCCCGAATACAAGGGTCTGATCGCCATGCCGAACCCGGCCTCCTCCGGCACCGGCTTCCTCGACGTCGCCGCCTGGCTGCAGATGATGGGCGAGGAGAAGGGCTGGAGCTACATGGACGCGCTCGACGCCAACATCGCCAGCTACATGCATTCCGGCTCGAAGCCCTGCAAGGACGCCGCCCGCGGCGAGGTGACGATCGGCATCTCCTTCGATTTCCGCGGTGCGCAGGAAAAGACCCGCGGCGCGCCCATCGAGGTCGTGATCCCGGAAGAGGGTATCGGCTGGGATGCGGAAGCCGCCGCCATCATCGCCGACACGGACAAGCTGGACGCGGCCCGGAAGCTCCTCGACTTCTCGGTCTCCGAGGAGGCCATGAAGCTCTATAACCAGAATTACGCGATCCTCGCCGTTCCGGGCATCGCGCAGCCGGTCGAGAACTTCCCGGCGGATGTCGACGCGAAGATGATCAAGAACGACTTCCAGTGGTCGGCGAGCAACCGCGAGCGCATCCTGACCGAATGGGAAAAGCGCTACGGCGGCAAGAGCGAGCCGAAGGGCTGATCCTCTCCCGATTTCGCAAATCCAGCCTGCCCCGGTGAAAGCCGGGGCAAGCGCCCGTATTCGAAGACCTCCCAACCAACAGGCAGAAGCGCCCCATGCAGACCGATAACCTGAAGCAGCAGCCGCATGTCCGGATCGACCAGGTCACGAAATCCTTCGGCGACTTCGCTGCCCTGCGGGACGTCTCGCTCGATATCTGGCCGGGCGAATTCATCTGCTTTCTCGGCCCGTCCGGCTGCGGGAAGACGACGCTGCTGCGCGCCATCGCCGGCCTCGACATCCAGACCGAGGGGCAGATCTTCATGAACGGCCGCGACGTCTCGGCGCTGCCGCCCTCGCAGCGCGATTTCGGCATCGTCTTCCAGTCCTACGCGCTGTTCCCCAATCTCACGGTCAAGCAGAACATCGCCTACGGTCTTGCCGGCCGAGGCTTGAAGCGCGCGGAAATCGACAGGCGCGTCACCGGGCTGCTCGATACGGTGGGGCTGCCCGATCAGGGCGGCAAGCATCCGACCAAACTCTCCGGCGGCCAGCAGCAGCGCGTGGCGCTCGCCCGGGCGCTGGCCACCGAGCCGAAGCTCCTCCTGCTCGACGAGCCGCTCTCCGCGCTCGACGCCAAGGTGCGCAACCATCTGCGCCGCGAGATGAAGGACCTCCAGCGCAATCTCGGCGTCACCACCATCATGGTGACGCACGACCAGCACGAGGCGCTGACCATGGCCGACCGCATCGTCGTAATGAGCGACGGCCGGATCGAGCAGGTCGGCACGCCGGAGGAAATCTACCAGAACCCGGCCAGCGCCTTCGTTGCCGATTTCGTCGGCGAGATGAACTTCATCCCCGCCGAGATCGTCGCCGACAACCGCGTGCGCATCGGCCGCATCGAGTTCGACGCCGATACGGCGGGCCAGCGCGAGCGCGCCGTCCTTGCCGCCGTGCGGCCGGAGGACGTCGTCCTCAGCACCGCCGACGGCCGGCCGAACAGTTTCCGCGCCCGCATCGAGGAGGGCGAGTTCCTTGGCTCCTTCTTCCGCGCCCGCTTCGGCGGCGGGGACCTCGGCGAAAACAGCCTGCGCGCCGATGTCGCCATGCACGACATCCGCAACCTGAAGCTTCGCCCCGGCGAGGAGATGCCCGTCGCGATCCCGCGCGAGCGCATCCGCGTCTACGCGCAGGCGGTCTGACCATGCCGGATATCGCAGCCGCCCGCGGCATCGTCATTCCCTCGACCTATCGCCGCACCCGTATCCGCCCCAGGCTCGCCGGCGACGAGTTCGTCCAGCGCGGCCTGCTCGGCCTCGTCATGCTCTACCTTGTGGTCGCGCTGGTGCTGCCGCTGTCGCTCGTCGGCATCAAGGCGCTGCAGACCTTCCATTTCCCGCTCGAGCAGGTCGGCGTCGACTTCCGCAGGGACGGCGCATGGACGCCGCAGGGCACGCTCGCCGACTGGGCGCAGAAGTCCGGCTTTGCCCGCAACCCGGACGTGATGCCGAGCGAGCGCAGCCGTATCGAGCCGGCCGCCATCATTCCCAAGCGGGAGCGCCGCGATATCGAGGCCGTGCGCCTCAGCGACACCTCGCCGGACGGCGGCCTCATCGTCATCGGCGGCAAGCCGGCGCTGGGCAGGACCGTGGAGATCGCGAAGGCGGACTTCGGCTCCGTGCAGATGAAGCCGGCCATGGCCTATGGCCTCGACAACTTCGCCTTCTACTTCCGCACGGAAAGCCTGCGGCAGTCGATCTTCAACTCGCTGATCGTCGCGATCCTCGTCGCCGGCATCGTGACGCCGCTCGCCTTCGCCTTCGCCTACGGGCTGATGCGCACCCATATGCGCGGCAAGGGCATCTTCCGCCTCATCTCCTCCATTCCGGTACTGGTGCCCTCGCTGCTGCCGGCCATCGGCCTCGTCTATCTCTTCGGCAAGCAGGGCGTCCTAACGCCGATCCTCCTCGGCGTGCCGATCTACGGGCCGCTCGGCATCGTCCTCGCCTCGGTCTTCTTCACCCTGCCGCATGCCCTCGTCATCATGACCGTGGCGCTCTCGGCCAGCGACCAGCGCCTCTACGAGGCGGCGGAGGTGCTGCGCGCCTCGCCCTTGCGCATCTTCCGCACCGTCACGCTGCCCGGCGCGCGCTACGGCCTGATCTCCGCCTTCTTCGTGGTCTTCACCCTCGTCGTCACGGATTTCGGCGTGCCCAAGGTGATCGGCGGCGACTTCCCGATGCTGGCGCTCGATATCTACAAGCAGGTGATCGGCCAGCAGAATTTCCAGATGGGCGCGGTCGTCTCGCTCGTCCTCCTGCTGCCCGCCATCGTCGCCTTCGTCGTCGACCGCATGGTCAGCCGCCGGCAGGTGGCGCAGATGACGGCCCGCGCCGTGCCCTACACGCCGAAAGAGGACAAGCGCCGCGACCGCCTCTTCTTCGCCTTCTGCGCCGCCGTCTCCCTGTTCCTGCTCTCGATCATCGGCATGTGCCAGGTCGCGGCGCTGGCGAAATTCTGGCCCTACGACCTGACGCCCGGCCTGCAGCACTACGATTTCAACCGCATGGACGGCGGCGGATGGCGCTCCTACGCCAATTCCCTGCAGCTCGCCGTCCTTGTGGCGACGATCGGCTCCGCCCTCGTCTTCCTCGGCGCCTATCTCGTGGAGAAGACGCGCAACTTCGAAACGCCCCGGCTTCTCATGCAGATGCTCGCCATGATCCCCATGGCCGTGCCCGGCATGGTGCTCGGCCTCGCCTACATCTTCTTCTTCAACAATCCGGCGAACCCGCTCAACGCCCTCTACGGCACCATGGCGATCCTCGTCGTGTGCACCGTCAGCCACCTCTACACCGTTCCCCACCTGACGGCCGCGACGGCGCTAAAGCAGATGGACGGCGAGTTCGAGGCGGTGTCCATGTCGCTGAAGCAGCCCTTCTGGCGCACGCTCGGCCGCGTCAGCGTACCGGTCTGCTTCCCCGCCATGGCCGAGGTCTGGATCTATCTCTTCGTCAACGCCATGACGACCGTGTCGGCGGTGGTCTTCCTCTACTCTTCCACCACCACCCTCTCCTCCATCGCCGTGCTCAACATGGACGATGCCGGCGACATCGCGCCGGCCGCCGCCATGGGCATGATGATCTTCTACACCAATGTCATCGTGCGGGTGCTGCACGGCTGGGGCGCGGATGCCGTCGTGCGCCGCCTCCAGACCTGGCGCACGCGCTGAACCGGGAAAACACCATGCACAGCAAACAGGGATTTGACCTCGTCGTCGTCGGGGCCGGCATCGTCGGCCTCGGCACCGCGCTCGCCGCCGCCCGCAAGGGCAAGCGGGTCGCCGTCGTCGAGCGCAATGCAAGGGCCGTCGGCGCCTCCATCCGCAATTTCGGCTTCGTCACCGTCTCCGGCCAGAAGGCCGGCGATCATTGGAACCGCGCCCGCCGTGCCCGCGACGTCTGGGCCGAGATCGTCGACGAGGCGGGCATCGAGGTTGTGCATCGCGGTCTCGTCATGCCGGCCTACCGCAAGGAAGCCGAGGATGTTCTGGACGCCTTCCTCGACACGCAGATGGGCGCCGGCTGCCGCAGCCTGACGCCGGACGAAGCGCTCGACCGCGTGCCGGCGCTTCGCAGGGAAGGCATGCGGAGCGCGCTTTACAGCCCGCATGAACTGCGCGTCGAATCCAGGGATGCCATCCCGAAGCTCGCCGCCTGGCTGGAGGAAAAGCACGGCGTCGCCTTCCAATGGAACACCGCCGTCACCGGCATCGAAGGCCGGCGCATCGAGACGAGCCGCGGCACGCTGAACGCCGAGGCCGCCGTCGTCTGCCCCGGCGACGACTTCTCCACGCTCTTTCCCGAGCGCATCACGCCCTACGGGCTGAAGGTCTGCACCCTGCAGATGCTGCGCATCGCCCCGGCAACGCCGGTGCGCTTCGACGCCGCCGTCATGTCCGATCTCAGCTTCGGCCGCTACGAGGGCTTCGCCGACCTGCCGGAGGGCCGCGCGCTCTGCGCACGGCTCGACGCCGACCGCGCCGAAATGCGCGCCGCCGGCATCCATGTCATCGCCGTACAGTCCTCGGACGGATCGCTGGTCGTCGGCGACAGCCACGTCTACGGCAATGCGCAGCAGCCTTTCGCGGAAGAACGTATCGACGACCTCATCCTTGCGGGCTTCGACGAGATCTTCGACATGCCCGGCCGCCGCGTCGCCGCGCGCTGGGTCGGCACCTACGCCTCGGCCAGCGACCGCACCGTGCTGGTCGACAGGCCCGCCGACAATATCCGCCTCGTCATGGTCACGGGCGGCACCGGCGCCTCGACGGGCTTTGCGCTCGGCGAGCAGGTCGTTTCCGATATTTTTGCATAGGAGAACATCATGAGCCATCTCAAGGCCGTCGTCTTCGACTGGGCCGGCACGGTCATCGACTTCGGGTCGTTCGCGCCGATGGGCGTTTTCGTGGAGGCCTTCCGCCGTTTCGACATCGAGGTTTCCATCGCGGAAGCCCGCGAGCCGATGGGCCGACCGAAATGGGACCATATCGAAGCCATGCTCGCCCAGCCGCGCATCGCGGCCGCCTGGGCTGAAAAGCACGGTCGCACGCCGACGACGCAAGACATCCAGGCCGTCTACGACATCTTCGTGCCGCTGAACGAGGAGGTCGTCGGCGATTACTGCACGCTCGTGCCCGGCACCGTCGAGACCGTCGCGGCGCTGCGCGAACGCGGCCTGAAGATCGGCTCCACCACCGGCTATACCCGCTCGATCATGGAGCGCGTGCTGCCGCTCGCCGCCGCACAGGGCTATGCCCCGGACAATCTCGTCTGCGCCGGCGACCTGCCGCACGGCCGCCCGACGCCGATGAACATGTACAAGTGCTTCCTCGACCTCGACATCTGGCCGGCTTCGACGGTCGTGAAGGTGGACGACACCGGCGTCGGCATCGATGAGGGCCGGGAAGCCGGCTGCTGGACCGTCGGCCTTGCCCTTTCCGGCAACGAGGCCGGCGTCACGGCGGAAGACCTCGCCGCCCTCCCGGAGACGGGACGCGACGCGCTGCGGGAAAAAGCAGGCGCGGCGCTGCGTCGCCACCGCCCGCATTACATCATAGACACCGTCGCCGATCTCCTGCCGGTCATCGCGGAGATCGAGACGCGCATGGCGAAGGGCGAGCGGCCGTAGCGCGGCGCGGAGCGTCGGCTTCGTATCGCCGGCGCTCACCTTCTGCCGGCGGCCGCAGCCACGGCCGCGCCGCGCACCTGACCTTTGGGCGTATTCCCCTCATCCGAGCCTAGCGTCAAATACCGGCAAGTCCTGCAAGGCAGGCAGCCCGTGTGCAACAAGGTTAGGATTTCACCATGTCGAAAGTCATCAAGATCGGCCGCGACGGCGTCGGCCGCAACGCGCTCGAAAAGTGCAGCGTCGTTCCCGCCGAAGCCATCCTGTCCGGCTTTGCCGAGGAGATGGGCGACGTGCATCTCGAAAGCGCCGACGGTTCGCTCGTCATCGGCACCTGGCAGGCGACGCCCTATGCCGAAATGCTCACCTACCCGAACGGCACCGAATATGCCATCATCGTTTCCGGCAAGGTCGCGCTGACCAACCCGGACGGCTCCGTCGAGACCTTCGGTCCGGGCGAAAGCTACATCCTGCCGCCGGCCACCGAAGTGCGCTTCGAGGTGCTGGAAACCATGCGCAAGATCTACGTCCTCCAGACGTCGAAGTGACGGCAGCGGGAGGGGAGAACATGCGGACCATGGCATCGAAAGCGCTCGCCGACGTGAAAATGGAACCTTTCTGGCTGGATCGACCCGACCGGCCGGAAACGCTGCCTCCCCTCGCCACCGCGCGCAAGGCCGACCTTCTCGTCGTCGGCGGCGGCTTCACGGGACTGTGGGCCGCCATTCAGGCGCGGCAGGCGCGGCCGGACGGCACGGTCATCCTCATCGAGAAATCGAGCGTGGCGAGCGGGGCATCCGGACGTCCGGGCGGCGTCGTTTCGACCTCGGTCATGCACGGGCTTTCCAATGCCGCCCGTATCTTCCCGAAGGATATCGCCGCCCTTGAACTTCTGGGGCAGGAGAACATGCGCGGCTTCATGCAGACGATCGCCGAAAACGGCATCGACTGCCACGCCGAATGGGGCGGCGAACTCAACGTCGCCATTGAGGACAGCCAGATCGACGCCCTGCAAGAGGAGCACGCGCTGCACCTCAAATACGGGCACAACGCCGTATTCCTGGACGGCGAAGCCCTTGCCGGGCATATCCGCTCGCCGCGCTACAAGGCCGGCGTCTGGACGAAGGACATTGCCGGCACCGTGCATCCCGCCCTGCTCGCCTGGGGTCTGAAGCGCCTCGCGCTGAAGCTCGGCGTCGAGATCTACGAGACGACGCCGCTCAAGACCATGGAGGAAGCGGCCGGCAGGATGCGCGTGACGACGCCCTACGGCTCCGTCATCGCCGACAGGGTGCTGCTCGCCACCAATGCCTTCATGGCCGGGCACCGGCACATCAAGCGGCGCATCGTGCCGGTGCGCGATCGGGTGCTGGCCACCCAGCCGCTCACCGACGCGCAGATGGAGGCCATCGGCTGGGGCAATCGGCAGGGCATCTACGACATGCGCACGCAGATGAACTACATGCGGCTGACCAAGGACAACCGCATCATCTTCGGCGGCCGCCTCGCCTATGCCTTCAACGGCGAGACCTCTCCCGCCGTCGACCGCGAGCACGACACCTATGCCCCGCTCGCCGGTGCCTTCTTCGACACGTTCCCGCAGCTCGAAGGGCTTTCCTTCAGCCATGCCTGGAGCGGCGCGATCGACCTTTCCACCCGCATGGCCGTGCATTTCCAGCGTTATTACGGGGGCAAGGTGGTCTATGCCGGCGGCTATTCAGGCTTCGGCGTCTCGGCCTCGCGCTTCGGCGCGCGGGTGGCGCTCGATATCCTCGCGGGGTCGACCTTGCCGGAGAGCAAGCTGGAATTCGCCACCAAGCTGCCGTCCGTCGTGCCGCCCGAACCCTTCCGCTGGCTCGGTGCGCAGATCACCATGAACGCGCTCGACACGGCGGACGCGAAGGGCGGATGGCGGCTGCCCTGGCTGAAATTCGTCTCGACGCTGGGTTTCCCCTTGCAATGAGGTCCGAAGGAGGCGGCCCGGCGGCCGCCTCAGCCCACCATGAATTTCGCGTGGGTCAGCATGTAGTGCGCGGCCTCGCGGATATCGTGCGCCACGGCCTCGCGCGCGCGGGCCGGGTCCTTCGCCTCCAGGGCATCCATGATCCTTTCATGGAAATCCACATCCAGTGCCTCCGTCGGCGTGAAGGTCGTGCCCTCCACCAGCTTGCGCAGGAAGGGACCGGCCTGGAGCCACAGGCCCTCGATGATGTGCAGCAGGTACTCGTTGCCGCAATGCTGGTAGATCGCGAACTTGAAATCGAAATTGGCCTGGAGGTAGCGATCGATGTCGCCGGCCTTGGCTGCCTCCGTGCGCGCCTTGCAATGGTGGCGCACGGTGCGCAGGCTGTTGCCGTTGAGCCGTGGGGTCGCCAGTTCCGTCGCCGTGCCTTCGACCGCGATGCGCGCCTCCGTCAGGCTGTTGAAGGACGGCACCGTCAGAAGCGGCACCTCGACGCTGCCGTTCGGCAGAAGGTTCAGCGCCCGCACGGCCTGCAGGCGCTGGAAGGCGGTGCGCACGGGCATGGGGCTGGTGCCGAACTGCTCGGCCACCTTGCGGTAGGTGAGCTTCTGGCCCGGCTCGAAATGCCCGGCCATCAACGCATGCACGATCTGCTGGTAGACCTGCTCGTGCATGGGCACCGGGGCCTCGATCGCCGTGATGCTCGTCGCCTTCTTCACCGCCATGTCCATCCCTCGAAAACCGCGTCACGCATTGCTGGAATTGCCTTGGTAGGAGATTTGCCGGCGCCCGCGCAAGTCCGACGCCGGTGCGCCAACATCAGACCATGCGGGCAAGCTGCGCGAGGAAGGCGATATTGTCGCGGTCGAACGCATCCGTCACCGGCTCCGGCTGGCAGGACATGCGCACGATAACCGTTTCCGTCGCCGGATCGATGTAGAGCCACTGGCCGTGAATGCCGATGCCGCAATAGGCGCCCTCGCCCGTCTGATACCATTTGTTGTGATAACGGCCTTTCGGGAAGAGCGAATGGAAATCGCTTCTGTCCCACGCCGCCTTGCTGCCAGAGCCGATCGTGCCGGCGACCCAGCCCTCGGAAACAAGACGCCTGCCGCCTGCAACGCCACCCTGCCGCATCATCTCGCCGAAACGGGCAAGGTCGCGCGGGGTGAGCGAGATGCCGGCCGAGGCGCGGCTGGTGCCCTCGCGGTCGACAGTGATCGCGGCCGCCCCGCGCGCGCCGAGCGGCGCGAAGACCTTTTCCTGCAGGAGGTCGGGCATGCGGCGGCCGGAGGCGCGCTCGAGGATCACGCCGAGCATGTCGGTGTTCGGCGAGCGGTAGCGGAAGATCTCGCCATGGTCGCCGGGCAGGCGCTGGAGCGTGCAGAGGAATTCGGCAAGGCCCTCCTCCCCGCCGCCGGGGTTCCACAGCATGGCCTTGCGATAGCGCCCGAAAGGGCTGTTCCGGTCGAGATAGGCCTCGTCGATATCGATGGCGACGACCATGTCCAGCACATGCTGCACCGTCGCGTCGCCATAGGCGGACCCCGCTGCCTCCGGCACATAGCGCGTAACCGGGGCCTGCGGGTCGAGAACGCCATCCTCCTCCAGCGCGCCGGCCGCGACCGCCACGATGGACTTGCTGATCGAGAAGGCGATATGGCGGCTGCCGGCATCCATCGTCGGCGCGAACCAGTCGGCGACGAACGTTCCGGCCTTCATGACGACGAGCGCATCGGCATGGGAGCGGGCGAGGAAATCGGCGATCCGCTCCCGGCCGCCCGGCAGCGACATCGTCTCGGCGACAAGGCCCGCGGGATCGCGCGGCGCGTCCTCACCACCCGCCCCATCCCATATCCGGGCGCTCGGCACCAGTTCGCCGACATGCTGGAACGCCCATCGGCTGTATGGCTGAAGCCGCCAGTTGCCGAGCCGCACCTGATCGCGGCAAAAGCCGTATCTCTCCTCGAAAGCCGTCATGCCGGCCATGGCCTGTCCTTTCTATTCCTATCGCGGGAGCGGACCCGGTTCATCGACATGACCGACGCCGCCTGAATGGACATGCGGATCAAACTCGCATCGCAAGAAACACATTTCATCTCGTGTCTTCCGCGCGGCGAACGCAACGATGTCAGACATCGTTCGCTGGCCATCGCACAACACCGCTATTTTCCGCAGATTCACCGCTATACCTGCCGAACGAATGCTATCGGAAGACAGCTTTCCCCGGCGATGATTAAACGCTATACTGTGATCTCAGATCACGCAATGGGCGTTGCATAGATTTCTGCACGGGCGGGACAATCGCAGGTCTCACCCACGGGATCACAGGAAAAGGACACGGCCGGAGCCGGCCGCGGAGAACACATGATCGGCGAAGCATCGACCGAGGACAGGCAGGTGGCAGCCATTGCGGATCTTGCGATGGCGCTGCTGGAAGGCATCGGGCGCCTGGACTTCCAGGACCGCATCATGAGCGCGCTCAAGCAGCAGGTCGGCTTCGACGCGAGCCTCATCCTGCTCTATCGCCGGGACCTCGCCCCCAAGATCCTGTTCAACGACTGGCGCACGGACCGGGGCCTTTCCAACATCCAGCAATATCTCCAGGGCTATTACCGGCTCGATCCCTTCTACCGGCTGACGCTGGAGGACGGCATCGACGGCGTGCATCAGCTCAGCCAGCTCGACAGCGGCTTCGACGACAGCGACTACTACCGCGAATACTACCGGTATTCCGGCCTGCAAGACGAGATCAACGTGCTGGTGAGCCTCGACGCCGACACCAAGTTCGCCATCTCGCTTGCCCGGCGCGACACCCGTCCGCCCTTCACCGGCATGGACCTGCAATTCCTGCGCACGGCAACGCCGCTCCTGGTGAAGGCCATCGTGCGCCATTACCGGGACCTGCGCCCCGACGGCCAGGACGACGAGCCTCTCCTGCAAAGCGCGCTGGCCCAGGCGGTGCGCAACTTCGGCCGGAGCGTGCTGACAGGCCGCGAATGCCAGGTGGTGCAGCTCGTCCTGCGCGGTCATTCCGTGAAGGCGGCCGCCGCAAAGCTCGGCATCGCGCCGGCGACCGTGAAGCTGCATCGCCGCAACCTCTACGCCAAGCTCGACGTCTCCTCGCAGGCCGGCCTATTCTCGCTGTTCCTCGACGCCGTCTGCTCGGCGGACAACGCCCTCGACGATCCGCTTTCCGGCTACCTCACCCGCCGTGCCCGGCTGACGGGCGACGTCCTCATCAACTGAAGCATCCGTTTTTCCGCGCCTTCCCGATGCAGGCCGGCCAACAGCGAACGCGCTGAAATCGTGGAAGCTTTCGGTCTCCACCCTCTTCTTCCCTCGTTTTCCGGCAAATTTTTGTGATCACAAATCACGAATTCAGCAAAGTTTGAGTTGACACATTCGTGATCTGAGATCACAAAAATAACAGAAAAGACTGACGGGTGACAGGAGCGCCCGGCATTCAACAGGGGAGAGCCATGAGAAAATTCAGCAAGCTTGTACTGGCGGCCTCAGTCGCCCTTGGCGTCGCGACCATGGGCATGAGCGCCGCCGCCCATGCCGAGGCGCTGGTGCGCATCGCATCACCCTATCCGGCGACGACCCTCGACCCGTCGCGCTCGGCTGCCGCCGGCAATATCGAGACCTTCGGCCAGCTCTATGCCCGCGTCCTGCACCGCAACGCCGAAACCGGCGAGCTGGAGCCGGGCCTTGCGGAAAAGTGGGAGCTTTCCGACGACCGCCTGACCTATACGCTGCACCTGCGCGAGGCGAAGTTCTCCGATGGCTCGCCGATCACATCGGGCGACGTTGTCTTCTCCTTCGAGCGCGTGCGCTCCGACCCGCAATCCGCCCTGCCGTCGACCTTCGGCACGGTTGAATCCTTCGCCGCGCCCGACGCGAAGACCGTCGTCGTGAAGCTCAAGAACCCGCTCGTCTCACAGCTCGGCCAGTTCGAGATGTGGAATGCCGGGATCGTTTCCAAGGCCGATGTCGAAAAGCGCGGCGAGCAGGCCTTCGCGGATGTTCCCGTCACCTCCGGCCCCTATGCCGTGAAGGAATGGAAGCCCGGTGAAAAGCTCGTCCTGACGCCGAACGCCAACTATTGGCGCATGGGCTATCCGAAGTCGGACGCGACGGTGGAACTGCTGGAGGTCGCCGAGCCGGAGACTGCCGCCGCCATGCTGAAATCCGGCGAGGTGGACGTCATGCGCGAGGTAGAGTGGTCACAGGCCGCAGACCTTTCCGCGACAGAGGGCCTCGATATGCGCATGGAGGATTCGCACGTCATCTATACCGTGCTGCTCAACCATTCCCGCGCGCCCTTCTCCGACCTCAAGGCGCGGCAGGCCGCCGCCTATGCGCTCGACAAGAAGGCGATCACCGAGATCGTGACGACAGGCCTCGCGACGCCCGCCAACACCGTGCTGCCCTCCGGCCTCGACTATCACGACAAGGACTATGCCGGCTTCGCACCCGACATGGAGAAGGCAAGGAAGCTGATCGAGGAATCCGGCATGGCCGGCAAGGAAGTCAAGATTCCCGTGACCGCCGGCCAGGCGACGCAGCAGATCGCGCTCTTCATGCAGGCGCAGCTCGAGGCCATCGGCCTGAAACCCTCCATCGTCAATGTGGACGTCGCGACCTGGTGGTCGGACACGGCGACCGCCGAATATGACGCGACGCCGACCTGGTGGACGAACGAGCTGAAGGACCCGGACACGGCCGTGCGCTGGGCGGTTTGCGGGAAGTGCGATTCCCACGCCTTCAACACCTTCTACGACAACGACCGCGTCAACACGCTTACCGAGGAAGGCTCGCGCGAGATGGACGAGACCAAGCGCGCCGCCATCTACCGCGAAATCGCCAAGACCGCGACGGACGAGGTCGCCCAGATCCCGCTCTTCGACGCCCCCTTCGCCGTCGCCTATTCGACCCGCCTGAAGAACCTCAAGCTGACCCCTGCCATGCAGTGGACGCTCGAGGAAATGACGGCCGAGGAATAACCCCTCCCAGGCTGGCGCGGCGTCGTGCGACGCCGCGCCCCTTTTCCACATCCGGGGACACGTTTCACCATGCACATGATCCTGCGCCGCATCCTGCAGCTCGTCTTCGTGCTCGTCGGCATCACGCTCGTCACCTTCCTTCTGGTGCATATGGTGCCGGGCGATCCGGCGCGCCTGATCGCCGGCGACCGCGCCAAGCCGGAGACGCTCGAAGCCATCCGCCAGGGCCTCGGCCTCGACAAGCCGCTGTGGCAGCAGTTCGTCATCTATGCCGGCAACCTGCTTTCCGGCGACATCGGCATGTCGCTGCGCTACAAGCGCCCGGTCGCCGAGCTGATCGGCCAGTATCTCTGGCCGACGCTGTTCCTGACCGGCTATGTCATCTGCCTCGCCGTGCCGCCGTCCATCGCGCTCGCCATCGCCAGTGCCCGCCGGCCCGGCAGCCTCACGGACCAGGTGATCCGCCTGATCGGCATTGCCGGCATGGCCATTCCCGTCTTCTGGCTCGGCATCATGATGTCGCGCTTCTTCGGCGTCACCCTCGGCTGGTTTCCGGTCTCCGGCTACGGCAGGAATTTTGTCGGGCACCTGCATCATCTCTTCCTGCCGGCACTGTCGACGGCGATCTGGATCGTACCGGTGCTGGTGCAAAGCCTGCGCGCCGCGCTGATCGAGAAATCCGGCGCCGACTTCGTCACCGCCGCGCGGGCACAGGGCGCGAGCGAAAGCGAGATCTTCTGGCGCACGGTCCTGCCCAACGCCATCCTGCCGACGCTCAACCTCTTCGGCGTCATCGTCGCCTTCCTGATCGGCGGCACCATCATCGTCGAGACGGTCTATGCCGTGCCCGGCCTCGGCACGCTGATGATCAATGCGCTGCTGGCCCGCGACTATCACGTCATCCAGGGCCTGACGCTCATGTTCGCCGCCGCCACCGTGGCCATCACCTTCCTCGTCGACCTCCTCTCCGCGGCGATCGACCCGCGCGCACGCCTCTAGGAGAAGCCATGTCCCTCGACACAACCTCCGCGCCCGAACGCACACCCCTGCCGCTCGGCCTCCTCGTCGCCGGCAGCCTCGTCGGGTTCTGGGTCTTCGCCGCGCTCTTCGCCCCCTGGATCGCGCCCTACGATCCCAACGCCGTCGATATCGTTCATGCGCTGCAAGGCCCGAGCGCCGATCACTGGTTCGGTACGGACCAGGTCGGCCGCGACGTGTTCTCGCGCGTGCTGTTCGCCGCGCGGATCAATCTCCTGATGTGCGTTGCCGGTGTCGTGCCGCCGCTCGTCATCGGCACGACGGTCGGCCTCGTCAGCGGCTACTACGGCGGCTTCGTCGATACCGTCCTGATGCGCCTCTACGACCTGACGGCGGCCTTCCCCTTCTTCGTGCTGGTTCTCGCCATCGTCGGCGTGCTCGGCCCGGGCCTTCTCAACTTCTTCATCGCGCTCGCCCTCGTCGCCTGGATCACCTATGCACGTCTCGTGCGCGCCGAGGTGATGGCCGTGCGCGGCAGCGAATATGTGCAGGCCGCCAAATGCCTCGGCTTTTCCGACCGCGTCACGCTGTTCCGCCATGTGCTGCCCAATGCCTTCGGCCCGGTCGCCGCCTATGCGGTGAGCGATGCGGTTCTGGTCATGCTCGCCGGCGCGAGTTTCGGCTTCCTCGGCATGGGCGCGCAGCCGCCGCTGGCCGAATGGGGCGTGATGATCGCCGACGGCACGCGGTTCCTGCGTCAGGCGTGGTGGATCTGCACCTTCCCGGGCCTTGCCGCCATCAGCCTCGGCCTCGGCCTCATCTTCCTCGGCGATGGCCTCACCCATCTCAGCCGCCAGCGAGCCGCCGCATGACCAGTCCTCTCCTCGACATTTCCGGCGTCTGCGTCGCCTTCGGCAACGTGCCCGTCGTCAAGAACGTCTCCTTCCGCATCGCCCCCGGCGAGATCGTCGGCATCGCCGGCGAAAGCGGCTCGGGCAAGTCCACCATCTGCCGCGCCGCCCTCGGCCTGCTGCCGCACACCGCGACCGTCACCGGCGATATCCGCCTCGATGGCAAGCCGCTCACCGGCCTCGATGCCGCCGAATGGGCGAAGCTGCGCGGCCGCGACCTCTCGATGATCTTCCAGAACCCGTCGTCGCATCTCAATCCGCTGCAGACCATCGGCCGGCAGATCGCCCAGCCGATGATCCGCCATCTCGGCCTTTCGCAAGGCGCGGCGCTGGAGAAGGCCGTCACGCTTCTGGAGCATGTCGGCATCCGCGAACCCGCGATGCGCGCGAAATCCTATCCGCACGAGCTTTCCGGCGGCATGAAGCAGCGCGTGATGATCGCCGCCGCCATAAGCTGCGCGCCGCGCCTGCTTATCGCCGACGAGCCGACGACGGCGCTCGACGTGACGGTGCAGCAGAAGATTCTCGAACTGCTCAAGGACCTCAACCGCGAGCGCGGCCTCGCCATCGCGCTCATCTCGCACGATCTCGGCGTGCTCGCCGATATCTGCTCGCGCATCGTCGTCATGCGCCACGGCGAAATCGTCGAGGAAGGCCCGGCGCAGGAGATCGTGAGCAACCCGCGCCATCCCTATACGCGCCTCCTCGTCAATTCGCAGCCCGGTCGCAAGTCGCTCACAAGCGGCTGGAGCGGCGAGACCGCGGATACACCGCTACTTCAGGTGAAGAGCCTCAAGGTCCATTTCCCCGTAAAGCGCGACATCATCGATACGCTAAGGGGCCACCAGCCAGAGCCCTTCAAGGCGCTCGATGGCATCGACCTCACCATCAAGGCCGGCGAGACTGTCGGCATCGTCGGGGAAAGCGGCTCGGGCAAGAGCACGCTCGCCCGTACCATCATCCTGCAGAACAGGGCGACGGAAGGTGGCGTGACGCTGGAAGGCCGGCCCATCGGCAATCTTGCCGGCGCGGCCCTCCTCAGCTTCCGCCGCCGCGTGCAGATGGTGTTCCAGAACCCCTACGATTCGCTCAATCCGCGCATGACCGCGCTCGAATCCATCGCCGAGCCGATCTGGCGTCACCAGCTTGCCGACCGCGCCGGAGCGACCAAGGAAGCCGAAAGGCTGCTCGACATGGTGGAGATGAAGCGGGAACTCGGCAGCCGGCGGCCCGGCCAGCTCTCCGGCGGCCAGTGCCAGCGCGTCGGCATCGCCCGCGCGCTCGCGCTGAAGCCGGAAATCCTGATCGCGGACGAGATCACCTCCGCGCTCGATGTGACGACGCAGGCGCAGATCCTCGACCTGCTCGCCCGCCTGCAGCGCGAGCGCAAGCTGACGCTCCTCTACATCTCGCACGACCTGTCGGTCGTCGGCTCCTTCTGCCAGCGCGTCTATGTCTTCCGCGCCGGCAGGATCGTCGAGCACGGCCCGGCGGCGGAAGTGCTCGGCAATCCACGCGAAGCCTACACGCAGCAGCTCGTCGCCTCGATCCATCGCCTGCCCGACCTCGTGGCCGGCTGACTTCCGGAGAATGCAATGAACGCGAACACCCAGCCCTGGCGCCGTGATCCGAAGAACCCCGGCACGCCGATCATCCCGCGCGGCGAATGGGACTTTCCGCCCTATCATCGCTGGACCTTCCAGCATGTGCGCGAGATGGTGCCGACCGCCGAGATCTGGCGCGGCCCCGGCCCCGTCCTGCCGCTGCCGGAGCGCAAGCGCGATATCGACGGCGTCGCGTTCGAAACCGTTCTCGGCCGCCGCACGATCCCGCAATGGCTGGAGGAGAGCGCGACCGACGGCTTCCTCGTGCTCTCGCGCGGCGAAGTGGTCGACGAGCGCTACATGAACGGCATGACGCCCTGGCGCCAGCATCTCGCCATGTCCGTCTCCAAATCGGTAACGTCAGCCGTCTTCGGCATCCTCGTCTCCCGCGGCCTCATCGACCCGCAGGCGCCGGTCACGAAATATCTGCCGGAACTCGAGGCAACCGGCTATCGCGGAGCCAGGGTGCAGCACGTACTGGACATGACGAGCGGCGTGCTCTTCGACGAATCCTACACGACGCCCGGTTCGCACATGCAGAAACTCGGCCAGGCCTGCGGCTGGTTCGAGGTCTCCGACCCGGCCTGGCCGATGACCGTCTGGGAGCTGATCCTCCAGCTCACCGAACAGGAACGCCCGCACGGCGCAGTCTTCCAGTACCGCTCCATCGAGACGGACGTGCTCGCCTTCATCATGCAGCGCGTGACGGGAAAGCATCTCGCCGACCTCATCAGCGAGGAACTGTGGACGCCGATGGGTGCGGAGGACAACGCCTATATCACGCTCGACCGCGGCGGCTATGCACTGGCCGACGGCGGTTTCAACGCGACGCTGCGCGATTTCGCCCGCTTCGCCCTGCTGCTCCTCAACGGCGGCAAGGCGCATGGCCGGCAGATCGTGCCGAAGGAATGGATCGAGAGCTTCAACAAGGCCGACCACGACGTCTTCGGCGACGAACGGCAGGGCGCGCTACCGAACGGGGCCTATCACAACCAGTTCTGGATCGAGGCGCCGGACAGCCCTGTCTTCATGTGCTTCGGCATCTTCGGCCAGTATCTCTACATGGACCCGAAAGCCGAATTCGCGATGATCAAGCTTTCGACGGACGCCGAGCCGGTCAGCGAGGATCGCACCTTCGACATGCTCGCCGCTGCCCACGCGCTGCGGGACTTCTGCAGCCGACCGTGAGGTTCCGCACGGTCCCTTGATCTCGCCGGCGTGCCGATGATCGGGATGCGGCCGAAGCCGCCCTCCCAACACGGAGGGCGCATCGGAGCGGTAGTCAATTCTTGACAGATCATTCCAATATCCCTACATCGGCACCATGGCGAGAAACAAGGAATTCGACAGGGACAAGGCGCTGGAGGCGGCGATCGGCGTCTTCCGCGAGCATGGCTTCGAGGGCACCTCGACGGATATGCTCGTGCGCGCCATGGGGATCGGGCGGCAAAGTCTCTACGACACTTTCGGCGACAAGTGGACGCTCTATTGCAGCGCCGTTGAGCGGTATTCGGACAATGAGACCGGCAGGCATATCGCCGCGCTGCAAACCGGGCCGCGCGCCGTAGACGGGCTTCGCGCCATGATCGGCCGCGTCGTCACCGAGGCAGGGACGGCCTGTCTCGGCGTGGGGTCGATCTGCGAATTCGGCCAGACGCGGGCGGACCTTGCCGCGCTGCGCCTGACTGCCGAACGCCGCCTCGCCGCAGCCGTGGAGGCGCGCATTCGCGAGGCGCAGGCTGAAGGCGATCTGGATGCCGCGTCCCCCGCCCCGGACATGACGAACTTCCTCCTCGCCAACATAGCCGGCATCCGCATCGCCGCCCGCGGCGGCGCGCACCCCGAGCAACTCGCCGCGCTTGGCGGCATGGTCTTCCGGGCCATGGCATAGGCAAAATTTTTTGACCAATTCTGGATCAATCAGTCAAGAAAGGGCGATTTGATGAAAGCCGTTATCATGCGTGAGGCCGGTAGCGCCGATGTCCTGGACTATTTGGCGGACCGCCCCGAACCCGTCGCAAGCCGCGGCCATGTCGTGGTCGCCGTTGCGGCCGCAGGCGTCAATTTCATGGATATCGGCGTGCGGCAGGGCATGGCCTGGACGGACATGCCCAACCCGAAGGTTCTCGGCGTCGAGGGCGCCGGCCGCGTGATCGCCACCGGAGACGGCGTCACGGATTTTGCCGTCGGTGACCGCGTGGCCTGGGTCTATGCGCCGGGGAGCTATTCGGAACGGATCGCTATCCCGTCAGATGCGCTCGTCCCGGTTCCGGACACCATCGACGACCGCACGGCGCTGCCGTGATGATGCAGGGGCTGACCGCCAGCCATTTCGCGACCGACTTCTACCCGGTGCAGCCGGGAGACGTTGCGCTGGTGCACGCCGCCGCGGGCGGGCTGGGCCTGCTGCTCACGCAGATCATCGCCATGCGCGGCGGCAGGGTGATCGGCCGCGTCTCCTCGCAGGGCAAGATCGCCGCCGCCAAGGCCGCCGGGGCGGCCCATGTCATCGTGGATACGGAAGGCCGGTTCGCCGAAACCGTCCTCGACCTGACCGGCGGCGAGGGCGTGAACGTCGTTTACGACGGTTCGGGACCGGCAACGTTCGAAGGCTCGCTCGCCTCCCTGAAACGGTCCGGCACCTTCTGCTGGTACGGGCCGGTGCTCGGCGGCCCCGGACCGCTCGACATCATGAGCCTGCCGAAGAGCATCAAGCTCGGCTACGCGGTCTTCTCCGATCACATCCACACGCCGGCGCTTTACCGCGCGCGGGCGCGGCAGCTTTTCCAGTGGGTTGAGGACGGAGCGCTGAAGGTGAACATCGGCGAGACCTATCCGCTCGCCGCCGCCGCCGACGCTCATCGGGCCATGGAGTGCCGGGCGACCACCGGCAAGCTTCTCCTCCTGCCGCAAGCCGTTTGAGCGCTGCGGGACAGGCAAGCGTATGCCGGCGGGGAAGCTCACAGCTTCCCCCTTTGGCAACAACGTGGCCCACTACCGCGTTCCGTCGAATGTCCGCAGGATGTCGATCAGTCGCGGCGCCATGTCGCGTATTTCGGTCAGGTGGATGTTGCTGAGCTGCTCGAGGATATCATCGGCATTGTCCGTCAGCGCGAGCGTCTGGCGGCGGCGGTCGGCGGGATCGACATGGCGGGTCACGTAGCCGGCCGCCACGAGGCGGCCGACGAGTTCCGTCGCCGAATGGGGCGCGATCAGCAGGCGCTCGGCGAGCTTGCCGACGGTCATCGCCCCCTCGCCGCGATAACCCCGGATCGCAAGCAGCGCCTGATGCTGCTGGGGCGGAAGCCCCTGCCGATGCGCGGCCGACGTACTGAAATCCATGAAGCGGCGCAACGTATAGCGCAGGTTCGAAAGGGCTTCGTAATCGGCATCGCTGAGCCTGTCCTTCGGCATTCTCCCCGCTCCCGCTATCGATGGCAGACCCCGCTCACGCGGGCCGTTCGCCCGGCTTATCGCAGGAGAGGCCGGCGGGCTAGGCCGGTCAAGGCGCAATCCGTCAACATGCAAGTTGATTTATATCGTATTACGATGTATTTGCGACCGCCTTCAACACGACACCACGGAAAATGCCATGCCGCAGACGAAGCCCCATCACCGGCCGCACGACTTCACCGGGGGCCTTGCCCGGCGCGAGGCTGGGGATTTCACGACGGACCGGCGCGTACTGGCGCTGATAAGCATGGCGGTCATCGTCGGCACCGGCGGCGCCCTTGCCGCCAAGCTGCTGGTGAGCCTGATCGCCCTCGTCACCAATCTCGCCTGGTTCGGGCAGCTGAGCCTTGCGGCCAGCACGCCCGCCGACGCGCCGCGCTCGCTGTGGACGGTGGCGATCCCGGCCATCGGCGGCCTCGTCATCGGCCTGATGGCCCGGTTCGGCTCGGAGAAGATCCGCGGCCACGGCATTCCCGAAGCCATCGAGGCGATCCTCATCGGCGGCAGCCGCATGTCGCCGAAAGTCGCGATCCTGAAGCCCTTGTCCTCGGCGATCTCCATCGGCACGGGCGGACCTTTCGGCGCGGAAGGGCCGATCATCATGACCGGCGGGGCCATCGGCTCGCTCTTCGCCCAGTGCTTCCACATGAGCGCGGCCGAGCGCAAGACGCTCCTCGTGGCGGGCGCGGCCGCCGGCATGACCGCCATTTTCGGCTCGCCCATCGCCGCCGTGACGCTCGCCGTCGAGCTGCTGCTCTTCGAATGGAAGCCGAGGAGCTTCATTCCCGTCGCCATCGCGGCCTGCGTCTCGGCCTGCTGGCGGCCCGCTCTGTTCGAGAGCGGCGCGCTCTTTCCCCGGCAGTTCCACATGGACCTGCCCTGGTGGGGCATCGGCCTCTGCGCCGTCATCGGCATCATCGCCGGCCTGCAATCGGGCCTGCTCACCACGCTGCTCTACCGGATCGAGGATGCCTTCGAGGCGCTGCCGATCCACTGGATGTGGTGCCCGGCGATCGGGGGGATTTTCGTCGGCCTCGGCGGCCTGATCGAGCCGCGCGCGCTCGGTGTCGGCTACGACATAATCGACGGCCTTCTGAACAGCCGTATGCTGCCGCAGGCGGTCCTGACCATCCTGCTGGTGAAGGCCGCCATATGGCTCGTGTCGCTGTCGTCCGGCACATCGGGCGGCGTGCTCGCGCCGCTGCTCATTCTCGGCGGGGCGCTGGGCTGGCTGGTCGGCCTGCTGCTGCCCGGCGATCCCGGCTTCTGGGCGCTGCTCGGCATGGCCGCGATGATGGGCGGCACGATGCGCGCGCCGCTGACCGGCACCTTCTTCGCGGTCGAGTTGACCGGCGACGTCTCCAGCCTGCTGCCGCTGCTGGCGGCGACCATCTCCGCCTATGCGGTGACGGTGCTTCTGCTGCGCCGGTCGATCCTGACGGAGAAGATCGCGCGGCGGGGCCAGCACATCACCCGCGAATACGGCATAGACCCCTTCGAATATGCTCGCGCCCGCGACATCATGATCGAGGAAGTCGACACACTCCCGGCGGACATGCGCGTCGGCGACGCCGCCGCTTTCTTCGCCACCACCGAAAGGACACACCGGATCTATCCCGTCATCGATGCGGCCGGGAAGCTGAAGGGTGTCGTCTCGCGCGGCGATGCCCTGCGCTGGCAGCACGATCCGGCGCTTGCCGACCAGAGCCTCGACGAACGCGTCTCCGACACGTCGGTTCCCGTCGCCCATCCCGAGGACACGATCGGCTATGTCGCCGACCTGATGCTTGCCACCGATGTCGGGCGCATCCCGGTCGTCGATCCCGAAACGGACCGTCTCCTCGGCCTAGTGGCGCGCAAGGACCTCCTGCGGCTGCGCCATGCCGCCAATACGCTGGAGAACGAGCGCAAGCCCTATCTCGGCCGGGGCAAGGCGGGCGCTTGACGCGAAGGCAAGCGCACCGGGAACCAGGCGTCCTCGCCGCGCACGAGGACGCCGAGACATGCATTCGACTTCATATTCCCATGCGGACATAATTTCATATTCAACAGCTCCCCCCTTTTTACGACAATTAGCTCGTGCCGCGACATATCGCGGTTTCCAATTCGTCAATGCGTCGGGAGGAGATGCCGTGACCAAGTGGAGCCTCTGGAACGAGACGGTCGCACGCGATCTGATCGATAGCGGAAAAGACGCGCCCGGCGCGCTGCTGCCGATCCTGCACATGCTGCAGGAGACATTCGGCTATATCGACCGCGACGCCGAACCCCTGATCGCCGAAGCCCTGAACATCTCGCGCGCCGAGGTCCACGGCGTCGTCACCTTCTACCACGACTTCCGCCGGTCGCCGCCGCCCGTCCACACGCTGAAGCTCTGTCGCGCCGAGGCCTGTCAATCGATGGGCGGCGACAGGCTGGCCGAGCGGGCGACCGCCCGGCTCGGCGTCGGCTTCGGCGAGACCACTCCCGATGGGCGCATCGGTCTCGAACCCGTCTACTGTCTCGGTCTCTGTTCCGCCGCCCCGTCCGCCATGCTGGACGGGAAAATCACGGCGCGTCTCGACGAGGCCAAGCTCGACGCCCTGCTGACGGAGGCCGCGCGATGAGTATCCAGCTCTATGTTCCCTGCGATGCCGTGGCGGTCGCGCTCGACGCCGACAACGTGGCGGACGCGCTCGAGCGGCAGGCCGATGCGCGCGGCGTCACCGTCGAGATCGTGCGCAACGGCTCGCGCGGCCTGCACTGGCTGGAGCCGATGGTCGAGGTGGCGAGGCCGGAGGGCCGCATCGCCTACGGACCGCTGACGGTGGAGGACGCTCCGGGCGTACTCGACGCCATGATCGACGGCACGGCCCATCCGCTGCATCTCGGCGACCCGCAGGAGATCCCCTTCCTCAAGCGGCAGACGCGGCTCACCTTCGCCCGCTGCGGCATCGTCGATCCCAAGTCGATCGAGGATTACCGCGCCCATGGCGGCTATCGCGGCCTTGCCCGCGCGCTGGAGATCGGTCCGGCGGCCATCGTCGCGGCGGTGACGGAATCGGGCCTTCGCGGGCGCGGCGGCGCGGGCTTCCCGACCGGCATCAAGTGGAAGACCGTACTCGATACGGCGGGGCCGCAGAAATACATCGTCTGCAACGCCGACGAGGGCGACAGCGGCACCTTCGCCGACCGCATGATCATGGAGGGCGACCCCTTCGTACTGATCGAGGGCATGACCATCGCCGGCATCGCCGTGGGCGCAACGCAAGGCTACGTCTATATCCGCTCGGAATATCCCCACGCCATCGCTGCCATGGAGACGGCCATCGCCGAGGCGCGGCGATGTCGGATGCTCGGGGCGGCGGTGGCCGGCTCCGGCTTTACCTTCGACATCGAGGTGCGCGTCGGCGCCGGCGCCTATGTCTGCGGCGAGGAGACCTCGCTGCTCGACAGCCTCGAAGGCAAGCGCGGCGTGGTGCGCGCCAAGCCGCCGCTGCCCGCGCACAAGGGCCTGTTCGGCCGGCCGACGGTCATCAACAACGTGCTGTCGCTCGCCTCCGTACCCGTCATTCTCGACAAGGGACCGGAACACTACCGCGACTTCGGCATGGGCCGCTCGCGCGGCACCATGCCGATCCAGCTCGCCGGCAACATCCGCCATGCCGGTCTCTTCGAGACGGCCTTCGGCATCACGCTCGGCGAGCTGGTCGAGGAAATCGGCGGCGGCACGGCGTCCGGCCGGCCCGTGCGCGCGGTGCAGGTGGGCGGGCCGCTCGGCGCCTATTTCCCGCCGGACCTGTTCGACACGCCCTTCGACTACGAGGCCTTCGCCGCGCGGGACGGGCTGATCGGCCATGGCGGCATCGTCGTCTTCGACGACACCGTGGACATGGCGCGGCAGGCGCGCTTCGCCATGGAATTCTGCGCCGTGGAGAGCTGCGGCAAGTGCACGCCCTGCCGCGTCGGCTCGACGCGCGGCGTCGAGGTGGTCGACCGGATCGTCCGGGGCGAAGAGCGCCTTGCCAATATCGAACTGCTCAAGGACCTCTGCGAGACCATGAAATTCGGCTCGCTCTGCGCGCTGGGGGGCTTCACGCCCTATCCAGTCCTCAGCGCGCTGACGCATTTCCCCGAGGATTTCGGCATAACGCCGCCCGCCCGCCAGGCGGCCGAATAAAGGAGCGCGCGATGTTGCAGGAAGATGAACCCCACGGCCTGATCGAGGAAACCGACTACGGCACGCCGGCCTCGAAGGCAGCCGAAACCGTGACGCTGACCATCGACGGAAAGAGCGCGACGGTGCCCGCCGGCACCTCGATCATGCGCGCGGCGATGGAGATCGGCACCGAGATCCCGAAACTCTGCGCCACCGACATGCTCGACGCCTTCGGCTCGTGTCGCATCTGTCTCGTCGAGATCGAGGGCCGCAATGGCACGCCGGCCTCCTGCACCACGCCGGTCGCCGAGGGCATGGCGGTCATCACCCGCTCCGAGCGCCTCGACCGGCTGCGCAAGGGCGTGATGGAACTCTACGTCTCCGACCATCCGGTGACCTCGCTGGAGCCGGCCGCCGGGCGCGGCTCCGATCTTCTCGAAGTCGCCGCCGCCGTGGGGCTGGAGGAGGTGCGCTACGGCTTCGACGCCCCCAAGCATCGCGACACGGGTCTCGACGAATCCAATCCCTATTTCACCTACGATCCGGCGCAATGCATCGTCTGCTCGCGCTGCGTGCGGGCCTGCGACGACGTTCAGGGCACCTTCGCGCTCACCATCAGCGGGCGCGGCTTCGGCTCGGTGATGGCGGCCGGCAGCGACCAGCCGTTCCTCGATTCCGACTGCGTCTCCTGCGGGGCCTGCGTGCAGGCCTGTCCCACCGGCTCGCTGCGCGAGAAGAAGGTGCTGGAGATGGGCAAGCCGGAATGGTCGAAGATCACGACCTGCGCCTATTGCGGCGTCGGCTGTTCCTTCAAGGTGGAGATGAAGGGCGAGGACGTCGTGCGCATGGTGCCCTACAAGGGCGGGCAGGCCAATCACGGCCATTCCTGCGTCAAGGGGCGCTTTGCCTGGGGCTACGCCAACCACCGCGACCGCATCCTCAAGCCGATGATCCGCGCAAAGATCTCCGATCCCTGGCGCGAAGTGAGCTGGGAAGAGGCCATCGGCCATGCGGCTTCCGAATTCAAGCGCATCCAGGCGAAATACGGTCCCCGCTCGGTCGGCGCGCTGACCTCCTCGCGATGTACCGACGAGGAGACGTTCCTGGTGCAGAAGCTGGTGCGCGCCGGCTTCGGCAACAACAATGTCGACACCTGCGCGCGCGTGTGCCATTCGCCGACCGGCTACGGGCTGGGCAAGACCTTCGGCACCTCCGCCGGCACGCAGGATTTCGATTCGGTCGAGGAGACCGACGTGATGCTGGTGATCGGCGCCAATCCGTCGGACGCCCATCCGGTCTTCGCCTCGCGCATGAAGCAGCGCCTGCGACAGGGGGCAAGGCTCATCGTCATCGATCCGCGCCGCACCCATCTCGTGCGCTCGCCGCATATCGAGGCGGCCTACCACCTGCCGACCCTGCCGGGCACCAATGTGGCGATCCTCAACGCGCTCGCCCATGTCGTCGTCACGGAAGGGCTGATCGACGAGGCCTTCGTGCGCGAGCGCTGCGACATGGCGGCGTTCAGAGACTGGGCCGACTTCGTCTCCCAGCAGCGCTACAGCCCCGAGGAGATGGCCGCCGTCACCGGCGTTCCGGCTGACAGCATCCGCGGGGCCGCCCGGCTCTACGCCACCGGCGGCAATGCGGCGATCTACTACGGCCTCGGCGTCACCGAGCACAGCCAGGGTTCGACGGCGGTGATGGCCATCGCCAACCTCGCCATGGCGACCGGCAATATCGGCCGGCCCGGCGTCGGCGTGAACCCGCTGCGCGGCCAGAACAACGTGCAAGGTTCCTGCGACATGGGGTCCTTCCCGCACGAATTTTCCGGCTACCGCCACGTCGCCGACGACGGCGTGCGGCACATGTTCGAGATCGACTGGAACCGTGAACTGGCGAAGGAGCCGGGCCTTCGCGTCAACAACATGATGGACGCGGCCGTGGACGGCACCTTCATGGGCCTTTACGTGCAGGGCGAGGACATCATGCAGTCCGATCCCGACGCCCGGCATGTGGCGGCGGGTCTAGAATCCATGGAATGCGTCGTGATCCAGGACCTGTTCCTGAACGAGACGGCGAACTACGCCCATGTCTTCCTGCCCGGCGCGACCTTCCTCGAAAAGGACGGCACCTTCATCAACGCGGAGCGGCGCATCCAGCTCATCCGCAAGGTGATCGAGCCGCGCGCCGGCATGGCGGACTGGGAGGTCACCGTGGCGCTCAGCAACGCGCTCGGCTACCCGATGCACTACGACCACCCGTCCGAGATCATGGACGAGATCGCCCGGCTGACCCCGACCTTCGCCGGCGTCTCCTTCGCGAAGCTGGAGGAGATGGGTTCGCTCCAGTGGCCGTGCAACGAGAAGGCCCCCGCCGGCACGCCGGTCATGCATATCGGCGATTTCGTCCGCGGCAAGGGCAACTTCATGGTGACGGAATATTTCGCCAGCAACGAGCGGGTCGGCCCGCGCTTTCCGCTGCTGCTGACGACCGGCCGCATCCTGTCGCAGTACAATGTCGGCGCGCAGACGCGCCGTACCGACAATGTCGTCTGGCACGACGAGGACCTGCTGGAAATCCACCCGCACGACGCCGAGGAGCGCGGCATCGTCACGGGGACATGGGTGAAACTGGCGAGCCGGGCCGGCGACACGACCCTTCGCGCGCTGGTGACGGACCGCGTCGCGCCGGGCGTCGTCTACACCACGTTCCACCACCCGGACACCCAGGCCAATGTCGTGACGACCGACGCTTCCGACTGGGCGACGAACTGCCCCGAATACAAGTGCACGGCGGTGCAGGTCTCGCTCTCCAACGGCAGGTCCGAATGGCAGGAGGAATACAGCGCCTTCGCGGAGCAAAGCCGCAGGATTGCTCCGCCCGAAGCGGCCGAATAGCGGAGGACAGGCGGGATGGAACCGGAAAAGCTTGTCGGCATGGCCAACCAGATCGCGCAGTTCTTCGCCACCCAGAGCAGGGACCGGGTGGCGGCGGACGTCGCCGATCATCTCACGAAATTCTGGGAGCCGCGCATGATCGAACGGATCTGCGCCTATCTGGACGAAGGCGGCGAGGGCTTGGCGCCCGCCGCCCGCAGCGCGGTGGAGGCGATTGCCGCGGAAAGGAAGGTGCGGGCCGCGCAGGGATGAGGCGGCCGCCCGGCGAAGACCCCGCAACGACAATAGAGAGCAAGTCTTAGGAGGAGGAAACTCTCATGACCAGCACCGACAGCGCCAATCCCGCTTCGGGATCGCTGCTTCCGTTCCTCGACCGGAAGCATACCATAGCCAAACCCGGCTACAGCCGATGGATGGTGCCGCCCGCGGCGCTCTGCGTCCATCTGTGCATCGGCCAGGCCTACGCCTTCAGCGTCTTCAACCTGCCGATGACGAAGCTCCTCGGCATCACCGAATCGACGCCCGACGACTGGAAGCTCACCGATCTCGGCTGGATCTTCTCCATCGCCATGGTGTTCCTCGGCATCTCGGCCGCCGTGTTCGGCCGCTGGGTCGAGGAAGGCGGACCACGCAAGGCGATGTTCACGGCCGGCTGCTGCTGGGCGGCGGGCTTCCTCATCTCGGCCTTCGGCATCTATGTCCACAATCTCTGGATCATCTATCTCGGCTATGGCGTGATCGGCGGCTGCGCGCTCGGCATCGGCTATATCTCGCCGGTTTCCACGCTGATGAAATGGTTCCCCGACCGTCCCGGCATGGCGACGGGCATGGCCATCATGGGCTTCGGCGGCGGCGCGATGATCGCCTCCCCCCTCTCCGTCTGGCTGATGAACCGGTTTTCGACCGCCACCGATGTCGGCGTGCTGTGGACCTTCATTTCGCTCGGCCTCGGCTATTTCGTCTTCATGATGGTGGGCGCGGCCATCGTGCGCGTTCCCGCTCCCGGCTGGAAGCCGGAAGGCTATGCGCCGCCGGCAACCCCCACCAGGCTGATCACCAAGAACGACGTCTTCGTCTACGACGCGATCAAGACGCCGCAGTTCTGGCTGATCTGGTGCGTGCTGTTCCTCAACACCACCGCCGGCATCGGCGTCCTGGGACAGGCCTCGGCCATGAGCCAGGAGATGTTCCCCGGCCAGATCACCGCCATCGCCGCCGCCGGTCTCGTCGGCCTGATGAGCGTGTTCAACATGGGCGGCCGCTTCTGCTGGGCCTCGCTGTCGGACTTCATCGGCCGGCGCAACACCTACTTCGTCTACATGACGCTCGGTTTCATTCTCTATGTCACCGTACCCTTCGCCGGCGGAACCGGCAACGTGATCCTGTTCGTCTGCTGCTTCCTCGTCATCGTCAGCATGTATGGCGGCGGCTTCTCCACGGTGCCGGCCTATCTGCGCGACATGTTCGGCACGCGCTATGTCGGCGCCATCCACGGCATCCTGCTGACCGCCTGGTCGGCCGCCGGCATCGCCGGTCCCGTGCTGATCAACTACATCCGCGAATACAACATCACGCACGGCATTCCGAACGCGCAGGCCTATAACGTCACCATGTACATCATGGCCGGCCTGCTGGTGATCGGCTTCATCTGCAACTTCTTCGTCAAGGCGGTCGACGCCCGCTACCACATGAAGAACGAAAGCGATGACGCCGGCCAGACGGCGGCAATCCCGCAAGCGGCGAAGGCATAGGAGGCTTCACGATGCAGAACGACGAAATCAGGAAGACGCCCGGGCTGGTGATAGCCCTGGCATGGGCCTTCGTGGGGATCCCGCTGCTGGCGGGCATTTCCCAGACCCTGCTCAACGCGGCCAAGCTGTTCCAGTAGCCCACGGCCACAAAGCCGGGAACGACCGCAACGCAAGGGAACTGCCGGCGCACGATCGCAGCCGGCAGTTTCATTTATCGTCCGGTTGACGGCCGGCACAGCATCCTGTCAGATCGCACCTTCATTTCTCCAACACCGGGACGGCGCCGGGATGGTCAGAATAAACATCGAGCCGACATGGCATTTCACCAATGACAGCTCTCCGCACTCGATGCGGGTCCTGCTGAGCTTCCTGAGTGAAATCCAGGCCTCCGGAACGCTGGCGACCGCGGCGACGCATGCCGGCATGTCCTATCGGCACGCCTGGAATCTGGTCGACAAGTGGTCGTCGTTCTTCGGCCAGCCGCTGGTCGAGCGACAGCGCGGCAAAGGCACGCAACTGACGCCGCTGGGCGGCAAGCTGGTCTGGGCGGAGCAGCATCTGAAGGCCCGTCTCGGGCCGCAACTGCACAATATCGCGCAGGAGCTGGAGATGGAGCTTACAAGCCTCCTGCCGCGCCCGCCGCCGTCGATCCGCATTCATGCCAGCCACGGCTTCGCCATCGACAAGCTCAGGGAATTCCTGCGCCACGAACCGGACCTCGGCATCGACCTGCGCTACATGACTAATCAGGCGTCGCTGGATTCGCTGATGGCGGGGGAATGCGAACTGGCGGCGATCCACCTGCCGCACAGCGCGCTGCGCCGGCGCGCGGCCGCCGCTTTCAAGGCGTGGCTCGATCCCGGGGTCTTCCGCGTCATCGGCTTCGTGACACGCGACATGGGCCTGATGGTCCAGCGTGGCAATCCGCTCGGCATCACCGGCCTCGATGCGCTGCGCGACCCGCGGATCACCTTCGTCAACCGCGACCACGGTTCCGGCACGCGCACGCTGCTGGAGCACCTTCTGGCGCAGGAGAAGATCGACGGCCGGATCATCACCGGCTACCAGAACGTCGAGCTGACCCACGCGGCCGTCGCCGCCCATGTCGCCCGGGGCATGGCCGATACCGGCTTCGGCGTCGAGGCTGCGGCAGTCCAGTTCGATCTCGATTTCCTGCACGTCATCACGGAAGACTATTTCTTCGTCTGCCGGGAACCGGTCCTCCGATCCGAGATCACCAAGCGGCTGATCGATATCATCAGCGGGGCGGAATACCGCCGTGCGATCGCGACCCTACCCGGCTACTCGGTCTCAGATGCTGGGGTGGTGAAGACCGTCAAGAGCTTCATCCGCAGCAATTCGTAATGAAGGCCGCATATCCCGGATTTCGCCGATGCGCGGCTCCGGGACACAAACCCCTTCAAGGAAAGATGGATGAGCTTCAGGCCGCGCTGCGCGACGTCATCCATACGCCCAGCAGCGTCACCGCGAGGCCGATGAACATGGCGGGCGTCAAGGGTTCGGCAAACAGCATCCAGGCCCAGAGCATGGTGACGGGCGGGCTGAGATAAATCGCGGCGCTGACCTGTGCCACCGGAAACAGCCGCAGGCTGGTATAGTAGATCCCATAGGCGGCGAAGGTGGCGATCAGGATGAGCCAGACCATGCCGATGGCAAAATCCACGGTCAGCGGTGGAGCGAGGTTCCCCTGGAATGCCGCGCAGATGCCGAACAGCAACGCCCCGGTGAGCGTATGGATGCAGAGGCTTTGATGCACGGGCATCCGCAAGGCCGGCCGAAGCTTGTGCAGCACCGATGCGAAGGCGAAGACCAGCATCGAGCCGACGGTGAGGCCGTAGGCCCAGAGCGGGGCGGTTCCCAGGCTGAGACTATCGAGAGAAACGATGACGACGCCTGCGACCGCAATCGCCGTACCCCGCCATTGCCGGGCGCTGACCCTTTCCCCCAGCACGGGTTGCGACAGGACCGCAATCGCCAGCGGCAGAAGATCGGAGATCAGGGCGACCAGCCCGGTCGGCACCCGCTGCTCGATCGCCAGCGCGAAGCCGCCAAGATACAGAAACACGGACATGACCCCGAACAGCATCTGCTCCACAACGCCGCGCAACCGCAGGCGCGGCCCGATGGCCAGGGCGAACGGCAACAGGATCAGCCCCGACAGCAAGGTGCGCCAGAACAGGACGAGCAGCACGCTCGCTCCCTCGCTTGCATAGCGGATGCCGACGAAACCGGAGCTCCACCCGATCACCAGAAGTGTCGCCATCAATGGCCAGAGGAAGGGGCGACGCGCGGCAGCCGTTGCGGAACAGGGTCGATCGGTCATGGAGATTCCGTATGGCGCTGGACTGGCAAGGGGAATAGGCCATCGCGCAGCGGGCTTCACATGACAAATTTCGATGCATGCATGACAGTTGATCCGAAATCGGAATTTCAATTGTCATTTTCCGTCGGTTGCCCGATTGTCGCTCACAGATCAAGCGGGATATCCCCATGGCCGACTTCAATAGCCGACGTCTGGAAATCGATGCGCTGCGCACCCTTTGGGCGGTGCGCAATCATGGCGGCGTCACACGCGCAGCCGAGGCCCTCGGCTTGTCGCAATCGGCCGTCAGCCACAAGATCAAGCGGCTCGAAACCACCCTTGGCTGCAACCTGCTGAGCCGGGCGCCGGGCGCACCGATGTTCACCGCCGCCGGCGAGGATCTCCTCGACTATGCCGGGCGTATCATCAGCCTGCATGACGAAGCGCTATTGAGCCTGGTAAAGACGCCGCTGGCCGGCCGCATCGCGCTCGGCCTCACCGAGGATACGACCTGCACCGATCTTTCGCGGATCCTCGGACGGTTCCATCGCCTGCATCCCGAGGTGACTGTCCGAACGAAGGTGCGCATGAGCCTCGTCCTGCGCGAGATGCTGGAGCGCGGCGAACTCGACGCCGCAATCGTGCAGGTCTTCGCCCATGAGGTTCGTCCCGCCGACGTCGTGCTGTTCCGGGAAAAGCTGCATTGGGTCAAGCATATGTCGCTGCCGCTGCCGGCAAATGGCCCGGTCCCGTTCCTTTCCTTCGACGACCAATGCTTCTATCGGCAATGGGCGCTCGATATCGGCCAGGACGGCGGCCTGCTGCTGGAGACAGTCTTCGAATGCGCCAGTGCTGCGGGCATCGTCGCCGCCGTCACGTCAGGCCTCGGTATCGCTCTCCTGAGCGAGCGCCACCTGCGGCCCGACATGCAGGTCGTCACCGCCCCCCTGCCGTCGCCACCCGATCTCGCCTATGTCGTGCGCCGCGCGCGAAAGGCGCGGAACACCGCGCTCGACACCCTTGTTGCCGAAATCGAAAGCGACATCGGAAGACATGGCGGCTTGAATCTCGCAAGCTGACCGCCCAGGATCCAATAGATATCTGCTCGGGCCTCCCAAGCCGCGCCCGAAAACGTCAGCGCTCGCGGAAAGCCTTGCTGAACTGATCGACGATCGGCTTGGCAAAGTAGGACAATGCCGTCCGTTCACTGGTCGTCACATAGACCTCCACCGGCATGCCGGGAATAAGACGGCTCTTGCCCATCTTCGCCAGCTCGCCCTCCGATATCTCGACATCGCCCTTGTAGAAAAGCTGGCCGCTGGCCGGGTCCCGGGCGGTGGCGGGCGAGACGTGCGAAACCACGCCGGCAAGCTCGGGCGTCGTGCGCTGGTTCAACGCCGTCAGGCGCAACCGCGCGGAGCTGCCGAGTTCGACCTGATCGATGGCGGTCGGCTGGAGCATGACCTCCACCTTGAGCTTCGCGCCCTTGGGAACGATCGTCACCAGCACCTCGGCCGGCGTGATGACGCCTCCTACGGTGTGCACGTTGAGTTCGTTGACCGTACCCGAAAGGGGCGCGCGGATCTGCGTGCGCGACAGACGGTCGGATATGGCCATATGCCGGTCCTGAAGCTCGGACATCCTGGTCTCGACCGTGGTCAGTTCGCGCTGCGCCTCGGTGCGGGCGCTCTCGTCGATGGCGATGATCTGCAGGCGTATCTCGTTCATCTTGCTGCGCGCGCGGGCAATGGCGGCGTCGATCTCGCCCCGCTCGCCTTCCAGCCGGGCAAAATCGCGATTTGCCGAATAGAGCGGCCCGCGCTCGAGCAACTGCTGCTTCACCAGCGTCTCGAATTTCCGGCGCTGCTCCTCCACCAGCCGGATCTCATCGGCCTTGGAGCTGCGCTGGGCCTCCAGACCCGTGATTTCCTCCGAGACCTGCACGGTGCCGAGTTCGAGCTGCTGCTTGCGGCTTTCCCGGTTCGTGCGGTTGCCGTCGAAAAGCCGGGTCTCGCCGTTGACGAGAAACACGGTCTCAGGACGCTTCAGGTCGAGTGTCGGGGGAAACTCGATCCCCGCCAGGAGGTCGCGCTCCGCCAGCAGCCTTGCCCGGCGCACGGTCTGCTCGAGAAGCTGCGCCTCCACGATGGAAAGCTCCGCCCTGGTCTGCGCGTCGTCGAGGCGCAGCAGAACCTGTCCCGCCTCCACGTCGTCTCCTTCGCGCACGGCGATCTCGCTCACGATCCCGCCGTCTCTATGCTGGATGGCCTTGATCCGCTGGTCCACGGCGACCTGTCCCTGCGCGATCACCGCGCCGGAAAGCTGGGCCGTCGCAGCCCAGCCGCCGACCCCGGCGACAAGCAGGAAGCCCAGCGTCGTGCCGGCGAAAATCCGGGGACCGATGCGGAAGGTATTGGCCGATTGCTTGCTCATATTTGCCCCCTCAGGCGTGCTCGATGATGAAGAAGACACGGGTGCCCTCGATCATCACGGTCGTTTCCCATATGCCGTCGCGGTTGAAGTCCGCCTCGATGACCGTCTGGCTCAATTCGTCGGTCCGGTCGTGGCGGTAGCGGATGGCGATCTCGTCATCATCGAAGTCGTCGCCATAGATCGCTTCGAACTGGTCCTCGTTCCTGTCGACGATCCTTTCGAAGAGGTCGTATTTCGACATGCGCACCCGGTCGCCGACGTCGAAATCGAGGATGGCGTGACGGACCGTTGCCGGCGGCGCGCCCGCAACGGCCGGGGCCGCGGGGGGCAGGAACTCGAAGATGTCGTCGCCCGCGCGTGCTGGCGATGATGTGATCGTTTCCAGCACCACCGATCACCGCCTCGAAGGAGGTCACCGTGTCCTCGCCGATCTCGCTGCCGAAGGCCACGCCCTCGTCCAGATCGACGGTCACGCCAGCGGTCGTCGGTGCGAAACTCAGCGTGTCATGCCCCGCGCCGCCATCGTGGACGTCGTCCTCGCCATCCAACGCGGCCACGAGCAGGTCATCGCCGGCGCCGCCGAAAGTCTCGTCCCGCCCGGCGCCGTCGCGCAGGACGTCATTGCCCTCGCCGCCTTCAAGCCTGTCGTCCCCCTCGCCGCCATCGAGGATGTCGTTGCCGGCGCCGCCGACCAGAAGGTCGTTCCCCTCGTCTCCGAAGAGGATGTCGTCGCCATCGTCGCCATAGAGCCGGTCATCGCCCGCACCGCCGGAAATCCGATCGTTGCCGGCGCCCCCGAAGACGATGTCGTCGCCACGGCCGGCAAGGACGATATCGTCCCCGTCGCCCGCCACGATATGGTCGTCTCCATCGCCGCCGAGGATGACGTCGTCGCCGCCCCGGGCATCGATATTGTCGTCACCCGCTCCGCCGTCGATATCGTCGCCACAGGCCGTACCCACGATGACATCATCCTGCTGCGTGCCTTCGATGGTGCTGCGCTTGACCCGGAAATAGGCGACCTGATCGACAAGCAGATCGCCGTCCGTGATCTTGTAGGTCACGGTCACCAGGCCTTCGAATTTCGGCCCGCCCTGGAACAGCCACTGGCCGCCGGAAGGGATCAGGGTGCCATGCGAGATCGTCAGGTTGCGAACGGAGAGCACGTCGCCATCCGGGTCGTGGGCATTGCGCAGCAGATCCGAAAGCGCGATCGCCAGGACGGCGCATCCCGTCACGTCCATGAGGTAGACCGGGCCGGAGACGCGGGGCGCGCGGTTCGAACGGTCGGGATCGTCGGGACCATCCGGCCCCTCGCCTTCGCCGTCATCGTCTTCCCCGCCCGTGACGGGCGGCGTGCCGGGCGGCTGCCAGCCCCCCGTATCCGGCCCAAGACCGCCGCCCGACGGCGGGGTCTCGTAGTAGGAACCGGGATCCATATTGTCGTTGGCCGCGAGCGAGCCGAAGCCGAACAGCTTCGCGCCGACCCAGTCCTTGGGATCGATCTCGAACCTCATGCCGGTCTGCGGCTCGGCGGAGGAAAGGAAGCCGCTCCAGAGGGGACCGTCCAGTGTCTCGCCGCCCTCCTCCTCCAGCAGGCCGCCATCGGCCGGGCCGTAGTCGATGGCCAGAACCGGCGCGACCGGCTCTTCCTCGGCCGGGGGCGTTTCCGCTTCCTCCTGCGCCCTCGGGCCGCCCTCCTCATCGTCCGCCGGCCGGGCGTGGCTGGTGAAGAAGGACTTGAGATAGACGACCAGCCCCGCCAGAAGCAGCCCCAGCACCATGGGCGTCCTGGACTTGCGCTCCATGCTCTTCAGGGCATAGCGCTCGGCGGGATCCGTCTGCGTCGCGGTTTGCTTCGTTGCCTTGATATCGATGATCATGTCGAAACCCACGCCCCTGCGCTGGCGCGCTCCTTCCTGACGATGTGACCGACGGACGCGGCGGCCGGCGCTGCGGGCGTCGCCTGGACAACGGCGCCGAGCACATCCTCCTTCGGGCCGAAGGCCGTCAGCTTGCCGTTCTGCACCACGGCGACCATGTCGACCGCTGCAAGGGCGCTCGGCCGGTGCGCGATGATCACGACGATGCCCCCGCGCGCCTTGACGCTCTCGATGGCCGCCGTCAGCGCCGCCTCGCCCTCGCTGTCGAGATTGGAATTGGGTTCGTCGAGGATAACGAGGAAAGGCTCTCCATAGAGCGCGCGCGCAAGGCCGATGCGCTGGCGCTGACCGCCGGAAAGAGCGCAGCCGAGAGGGCCGAGCTGCGTCTTGTAGCCATCCGGCAGGCGCACGACCATGGTATGGACGCCCGCCGCGGCGGCGGCCTTGACGATGGCCCGCGCATCCGCCGCCTCGTCAAAGCGGGAGATGTTCTCCTCGATCGTGGCGTCGAGCAGGGACACTTCCTGCGGCAGGTAGCCGACGTAGGAGCCGAGCCGCGTGTCTTCCCACTGCGTAAGATCGGCATCGTCCAGCCGCACGCTGCCGCGCAGGGTCGGCCATATGCCGGTGAGCGCGCGGGCGAGCGTCGTCTTGCCGCCGCCGCTGGCGCCGATGACGCCGAGCGCCTGGCCCGCCTTCAGCTCGAAGCTGACATCGCTCAGAAGGACCCTGCCGGTGCCGGGCACGGCGACCGTGATGCATTCCACCTTCAGCGAGCGCACGGGCGCGGGAAGCTCCATCGGCTCGGGCGCCGACATCAGGGCGACGACGGTCTCCTTGAGGCGCTGGAAGGCTGCCCGCGCGGCGACCACGCTCTTCCAGTTGCCGATGGCAAGATCGATGGGCGCAAGGGCGCGCGCCGAGGCGACCGAGGCAGCGATAATGGCGCCAGCCGAAAGCTGCCCCTGGATCGTGAGATAAGCGCCCAGCCCCAGCACCGCCGACTGCAGGATCATGCGCAGCACGCGCGAAATGGCGCCGAAGGTGCCGCTGATGTCGTTGGCGCGAGTCTGGAGATCGAGATGATCCTCGTTCGCGCGGTCGAAACGGGCGACCGCGCGGCCGGCAAAGCCCATCGCCTTGAGGATATCGGCATTACGGGCATTGGAATCGGCGATCGCATTGCGCGTTATCACGGCATTATGGGTCGCGCTCGTCAGCCGCCGCGTCATCAGCTCGGTGACGATGGTCAGCACCGTCAGGACCACCGCGCCGCCGATGGCGAGCGCGCCCAGCAGGGGATGCAGGATATAGACGAAGACGAGAAACACCGGCATCCAGGGCAGGTCGAACAGGGCGACCGGCCCCTGGCTGCCGAGGAAGCTGCGGACGGTATCGACATCACGCCCGCGCTCGAGCGATTCGGCGGTTGAAAAGCCGAAGCGCGGCATGTCGACGGCGACCCGATGCGCCAGCGGCGCGATCCTGCGGTCGAGGCGCGCGCCGATGCGCACCAGGATCTGCGAACGCAGGATATCGAACAGGCCCTGGAAGCAATAAAGGCCGATCGCCAGCAGCGAGACGGCGAGCAGCGTCGGAATGCTCGCGCTGGTCAGCGCCCGGTCATAGATCTGCAGCATGTAGAAGGCGCCGGTCAGCGCCAGGATGTTGATGATCCCCGACATCACGAAGAGAAAGACACCGACGGCCCGAAAGCCGCTCGTCAGCTTCTCCGCATTCTTCCGCCTTTCCGCGGACATCGTTTCTTTGGCACGCATGACACACTACCCCACCTTGTCGGATTTTCCGGCCGGGAGCGCCTCATGCGCCCCCGGCCCCTGCCGGTCAGAGATCGAAATCGCTGGTTGTGAGGTTGTGCGACCCCTTGATCGAGATCTTGAAGTCCGCCGTGCCGCCGCCCGAGGTATTGCCCTCGACCACGGTATAGTCGGTGCCGTCACGGTTTTCGTGCGTGACCAGCAACTCGCCGCGTGCGCCGGTGAAGGCGCCGGAGACGAGCGTGAACGCCTGGTTTCCGGATGCGGACCAGTTGGCGTCCATGCCGCTGAGATCCAGCCTGTCGCCGGGCTGGAAGCCCATGATGGTGTCGCCATCGGCATCGGCGGCCGACAGGAAGCGGAAGGTGTCGTTGCCCGCGCCGCCGTCCATCACGTTCACCGCGGCGCTTGCCGTTATGGTGTCGTTGCCGGAGCCGGTGACGATGTTCTCGACACCCCAGATCGTGTCGGAGCCGGATTGGGTGCTGGTCACGCTGCCGCGACCGTTAAACCCGGTGCCGAGGTCGGCGGTGATGTTGGCGCTGATGGCCGACATGTCGAGCGTATCGTTGCCCGTGCCGCCATTCATGTTGTCGCCGTAGTAGACATCGTCGCCATCGCCGACGGACGCGACGAAGATGTCGTTGCCGTCGCCGCCGAAGACCGTGTCGTTGCCCGTACCCCCGTCGATGAGGTCATCGCCGGCATCGCCGAAGAGGCGGTCGTTGCCGGCATCGCCATAGATCATGTCGCTGCCGCCGCCGCCGAGCACGTTGTCGGCGCCGTCGCCGGCGAAGATCATGTCGCGCCCGTTGCCGCCGGCGAGGGTTTCCCCGTTCGACGTCCCGATCAGGACCTGCGGGCTGGCGCCGTCGGTGTCGCCGGTACCGCCAGGCACCACGCCATCGTCATCGCCGTCGTCGTCGTCGTCGTCATCATCATCATCGTCGTCGTCGTCGATGTCACCATCGTCGCCGCCGCCTTGATCCGGGATCCCGTTGTCGTCGTCATCATCGATGCCGCCGGTGTCGTCGTCGCCGTCACTGTCGACCGGACCCTGGCTGCCTTCGTCTCCGTTTCCGGCCTCCGGCGGCGTGAAGCCGCCATGCCCGTCGTCGGCGGAGAACTGCGGCAGGCCGCCGCTGCTGAAGAACGTCACGGAATGACCGTCGCCGACGAGGGTCGTCGAGCCGTTGGCATTCCGCACCACGTCGAAATCCTCGATGGCGGTGTTGTCGGGAAGCTGGATGACATCCTGCGGCCGCAGCGTGCCGATGATCGTGTCGTTGCCGCCCTTGGACTTGAAAACGACGCGATGCGCGGAGGCCAGGCGCGATATGTCGACCGTGTCGTCGCCATCCGAACCGAGGATGGTGATCGTGTTCAGCCGCAGGCTTGTCTCCTCGCCCTGTTCGGCGAAATCGCCGATCAGCTCGAAGCGGTCGCCGCCGGCATTGCCGACCCCGCTCGCCGGACTGCCGTTGATGACGATCTCCTCGATCTCCGACAGTTCGGCGATCACCTCGGGCGTACCCTCGACGCCGTTCACCACGACCGTGCGGGTCACGACGATCTCGGTGGCGGAGCCTCGCAGGACCAGCCCCGGGATGACGGCTTCCGCATCCTCCGCGGGATAGAAGCGGAAGATCTCATAGGAGGCGTCGCCGGTGATGACGAAGGTGTCGCCGGCAATGCCTTCCGAACCGCCATCGACCACATCCCAGCCGCCACTCGGCGCCTGCCAGTGGAAGACGTCGTCGCCGCTGTCGCCGAAGAGGACGTCGTCGCCCGCACCGCCGTCGATCACGTCATTGCCCGACAGGCCGTTGATCGTGTCGGCCCCGCCGCCGCCCAGGATGGTATCGGCGCCGGCCGTGCCTTCGAGCGTCTCGCCGGCACCGGTGCCGACGATCGTGTTGCCGCCCGCGAGGATGAAGTCGGCGATGGAGATCGCGTTGTTCCCAGCCCCGGTCACACCGTTGAGCGTGATCGATCCGCCGCCGGCAACGTCGACACGGGTGTTCGTGCCGTTGGCGGTGATGGTGACGCGCGAGGCGAAGTCGGCGCTGGTGATGCCGAGACCGCTGAGATCGATCCTGTCCTGCCCGCCGCCGCCGGGATTGGCGTCGAAGCTGGCGACGGTGTCGTTGCCGAAGCCCGCCGCATCGTAGACGACGGTGCTGAAGCCGTCGCCGAGGTTGATGGTGTCGTTACCCGCGCCGCCCCGCACCGCATCGTTGCCGGCACCGGCATTGATGATGTCGTCGCCGTCGCCGCCGTCGAGGAAGTCGTTGCCGTCGCCGCCCACCAGCCGGTCGTTGCCCGCGCCGCCATAGAGGCTATCGTTGCCGGCGCCGCCGGTCAGGGTGTTGTCGAGGCCGTTGCCGGCCCCGGTGAAGCTTCCGGTCCCCGTATAGGTCAGGTTCTCGACATTCGCATCGAGGAGGTAGCTCGCAAGCGACGTCTGCACGGTGTCCGTGCCGCCGTTCGCAAGCTCGACCACCGTATCGCCGATGTCGTCGACGACATAGGTATCGTTGCCCGAACCGCCGACCAGGAGGTCGACGCCCGCGCCGCCGTTGAGCGTGTCCGCACCATTGTTGCCGAAGAGCATGTCGTCGCCGGTATTGCCGAGCAGTGTCGTCGCCTGGCTGCTGCCCAGGTCGACCAGGACGGTATCGACATCGGCGGCCGCCGACAGCGTGGTGCCCGTTCCCGTGTGGAGCGTATAGGAGCCGCGCATCACCTCGTCGCCTTCGTCGTCGGCAAGGTAGAGCTGATAGCCGTTGTAGCTGCCGCCATCGAAGGTGATCGTCTCGACGGCGCTGCCCGCGCTGTTGAACTGCCCGGCGACGCGGATCGTCTGGCCGTTGAGCGCGATGAGCAGATCGCCGTTGGACGTGCGGCTGAAATTAAGATCGGACAGGGCAGCGCCGTTCGTGGCGATGCTGATCCGGTCGTTTCCGCCCGTCTCCTCGATCCGATCGTTGCCGTCGTTGATACCGAAGACGTAGATATCGTCGCCGGCGCCGCCGCGCAGCGTGTCGTTTCCAGCACCGCCGATCAGCACGTCATTGCCCGTCAGCCCGTTCAGCGTGTCGTTACCCTCAAAGCCCATGAGGACGTCATGGATCAGCCCGGTGCCTGCGACATCGCCGCTCAGCGTTTCGCCGGCGGCCGTGCCGGAGATCACGTTCATCGTCAGGTCGGTGAACTCGAGCCGCTCGATGTTGCGCACCGTATCGCGCCCGTCGAGAACCGGCCGCTCCGTCAGGCCTTCCACGTTCTCCGCCAGCGGATCGGTCTCATCCGTGGCTGGCGGCGCATGATCGACATAGAGGCTGCCGTCCGTGTTCACGCCGAAGCCGTAGTGCTCGCGAATGCCGGTATAGATGGCCGTGTCGATATCGCCCTCGACATTGCCGTCGACGATTTCCCGGACGATCGACAATTGGCCGGGATTGAGCAGGCCGGCCAGCATCAGCGCGTCGAGCGCCCGCCCGCCGAACTGCGCAACGGCACCGGGGCGCAGCACGCCCCGCTCCATGTCGGATTCGAGGTAGACCTTCTTCGTCATGCCGTCGGCGGTATAGACATTGCTGCCTACAGTGATGCGGATGCGCACGTTGAGCCACTTGTCACCGTCGATGATGTCGCTGCCGGCAAGGCCCTTGATGCGGTCGCTGCCGCCGCCGCCGAGCAGGATATCGGAAGCGTCCGCCGTCTCCAGCACGATCGTCTCGGCAACGCCGTCATTGCCGACCTCGACATAGCGCTGGCGATGGGCGACCAGCGTATTGAGGCCGTCGATGAGGGCGACGTTCCGCTCCAGAAGCGCATTGGAATAGGAATAGAGCGGCGAGTCCGGTCCGGGGATGGCCGCCGTGCCCGTCGCCTCGACGCGGGTGTTGACCGGCACCACGCGGCCGGTCAGCGTATCGTTGAACTTCCAGCCGGAAAGCCCCTCCACCAGGTCGAAACGGTCGCGCAGGATGAATGCTTCCTGGTTGGCGAAGATGGGAATGCCGAGGTCGGAATTCGCCGCCACGGCGTCATCCTTGTGGATCGCCCAGTCGAAGCCCGCCATGCCGTTGCTGCGCTGGATGCCGACGCCCTGGAACATGATGTCGTCCCCGGCCTCGGCATCGTAGTCGGTATCCCCGCCCTGGCCGTTCAGCACGTCGTTGCCGATGATGGTGGAGTTGAACATCAGCTCGGAATTCTCGCCGGCCAGCGTGTCGAAGCGGCCGCCGCCTTCCAACCAGTCGTCACCGGCCTCGCCGAGCAGGAAGTCCATGCCGTCGCCGCCGAGGATGAAGTCGTTGCCGATACCGCCCATGACGGTCTTGCCGTCGGGACCGGCGATCAGGAAGTCGTTGCCCTCATTGCCGAAGATCAGCGAGAGGCCGCTGCCGCCATGGATGACGTCGTTGCCTTCCTCGCCGTGCAGGAAGTCCATCGCGCCGATATCGGTGCCCGCATTGGTGATGATGTCGTCGCCGGTGCCGCCATGGATATGGTCGACGCCGTAGCCCCCTTCGAGGCGATCATTGCCGGCCCCGCCCCAGATCGTATCGTCACCCTCGCCGGTGATGATGTGATCATCGCGGTCGGTGCCCTGCACGACGACATGCTCGCCGCCATTGTAGCGGAGGTAATCGATGTGACCGTCGCCATTCTTGTCGAGACGCTCGACGAGCGGAGACAGGGCCTCAAGGTAGGCATTGTCCTGCACCGGATCCTGAAGACCGGTCATCGCGAGCTGCTTTGCCTTGTCCACATAGAGTATCCGGTCCGGCCGCGAGAAGAAGTCGCCGGGGATGGCGGTGCCCGTTTCGCCGAGATCCGTGGTGCGCAGGGCCATCTTGGAAAGCGAGTTGCCCTCCAGCTCGGACAGGAGATTGAGTCCCTGGGTTCGCGAGAGGTAGTAGAAGCGGTCGCCGTCCTGCAGGTTCTCCATCTGCAGCTCGAAGATGAAGGAGAAGGTGGAGCCGAGCATGCCGCCGAAGTCCATCTTCTTCTCGGCAAGGCCGCCCACCCACAGGTCGACATCCATCAGACCGCCGAGCCGGGGCGTCGCATAGTCTCCCGTCGCGTTGAGGAAAGCCGTGCGGTCCGTCGGCGCAGCGATGGTCCTGAAGCCCCCGGCAACCGGATCCCAGAAGGTCTCCGACGTACCGAATACGATCGCCATCGCCGCCGCGCGCTTACCCTCGATGGTGGTCTCGCCCGTAATCAGCGCATGGGTGCCGTAGGCGGCGATGAAATTGACGATGGAGGCCGGGTTCTTGAGATTGAGGGCGAAGTCGGTCCAGTTCGCATAGGGCGCAAGCTGGCTGTCGCCATGGGCCATGGCCTGGAACTGGGCGCGCGCCTCGTTCAGCGTCGGCATTCCGGTGTCGCGGCCGCGGGCGATGTTGATCGTCGCAAGGTCGAGGGGAATGCCGAGCAACTGGTTGCGCAGCGTGTTGGTGACGAACTCGTCGATCTCGTTGCCGACCTGGGCGCTCATGCCGCGAATGATCGCGCCCGCCGCCTCGGCATGGGTAAGTTCGCCGTCTTCGTCATAGGCGACCGGGTTGAGGAACGCCTCGAACAACGACATGTGATCGGGCGTTCCGTCGGCGCCGATACGGTCGACATTCTCGTTCAGCATGGAATGGCCGAAGCGATAGACCACATTGGCGAATTCCGAGAAGATGGCCGGGTTGATGGTCGGGTCCGGCTCGAACAGGAACGCATCGACGTCCGGCTGCATCTTGCGGGCGAATTCCTCGAAGACGAGATGCTGGTATTCCATCTCGGTGACGAAGCGGGCCGCCTGGAAGAGGCGTTCACCATCCCAGACCAGCGTCGTGAGATCCGCCGGCACGGCCGCGACGTCGACCAGCAGCCACTCGTTGAGGAAGGTCAGATCGCCGGCCGCTGCCGCCTCGAGCGCGACCGCCTTGGTCTCTTCCACCATGCGGTTGTGCTCGCCATGGAAGATGTGGTGGATGGTCGTCAGGCCGATATTCTCGTTGCCGCGCCCATCGCCGGTGATGAAATGCGCGTCGAGCAACTCGTCATCATATTCAAGGTTCCGTCCCATGGCGCTGGCAACGGTGTTGCCCGTCACACCATCGGCATCGGCGGCAAGCGCGCCGTCCGTTCCGACGACCGGGACCGCATTGTGGGCGATATCGTCGAGGAAGGCGTGGCCGGTGCGGAAGGCGCCGACGACCGTCGGATCGACGGGCGAGAGCGGATTACCCTCGATCAGATCGTCATCGGCCGTACCGAAAATACCGTCCGCACCGAGGCCGACGACCAACTGGGCATAGCCGTTGGCGCCGGGAATGAAGTTGCCGTATTCATCGGTCGCGATCAGGGGAATCTTGTCGACATCGAAATCCGAGAGCTTGATGCCGAGCTTTTCCGCGGCCTGATCCTTCACGTCCGACCAGGTGGCAAGGCCATGCCCGTCCCCTTCCAGGAGACGGCCGGTCGCCATCGGCTTGCCGTCCGGGCCGGTCGCGTATTCCCGCATGAACACCTGCTTGGAGGCATGGGAGCCGTAGGTCTGGTTCTGGTCGACCCATGGCGTGGTGGTGTTGCGCGCGCCCTCTCCGGTGGTCACGCGGGTCAGCACCATGAAATTGGTGTGCGGGCTGGCCGGATTGTAAAGCGGATCGTCCGGCGAGAGCGGGATATAGACCGTGCCGTTGCCTCCCTTGGCCACGAGATCGAGGCCGTGGTCGAAGAATTGCCCGAACAGGGTGAAGAGAGCGCTGTAGGGCGCGGAATCGCCGATGTCCGGCGACACATTGGGCAGGAAGACCGTCGGGCCGTCCATGACGATGCCATTCTCCTCCAGCAGCGCATCTAGTTGCGCCTTGGCGGGAAGATAGGCCGGCGAATTGACCGGCAGGGCCTTCACGATCACATGCGCATCACGAATGGCCTGCAGCGCCGCCGTCTGCGCCGCCCCCACGACCCCTGCGTGCTCCAGCGCCGCGACGATGGCGGCCGGATTGTCGAGCGTCTGGTCGACGATGAGGTTCGAGATCAGGCGCGGCTGGGAATCCGTGACGTTTCCGGCCTGCTCGTAGTCGTTGTTCGCGGCATAGGGGAACGTACCCGTGCCCTGCGTGAACTGCGGATCGGTCAGGTTCAGGAACTGCTGGTCCGCCGCGCCCCACTCTTCCCGCCCCGGCACGAGGTTGTTGTAGCTGCCGTCGACGGTGCGCAGACCATAGGGCAGCAGGTGGATCTGGGCGGAGGCCGGCGAATTGGGATCGATGCCGCCGGCTTCGGCGACCAGCGTGTGGAGGTCTTCGCCGGCTGCATGTCTCTCGGCGATCTTGATCTGCTTCAGGATGAACTGCAGATCGTGCTTGACGATATTGACCATGATCCTTCTCCCCTGTGGCGTTCCGTTTGCCTTTGTCCCGCCCGGCGCCGTCCTCCCGACAAACGCCATGCGCGAGCTTGGAGACAATGATGCGACCGGGAAGCATCCCGGTACACCTCACATGGTCTGATGGGTTACGTCCCCGAAAGGGCAAGAGCGGCTGGATTTTCGGGAGTCGGCAGCCTGGGCTTTGGTCGTGGTCGATGATCGGACCATGGATCATGTTCCACAACGCGAAGGTGTGTTAGCCTTGTATCCGTTCAACAGAGCGTCTCGGGATGCCGATGACAGACGTCGCAGTCACATCGCCGCGATTTCGCTGGGTGCAGGATTTCCGGAGCCTGAGCCAATCGACGCAGTTCGCGCTTGCCGGCGGATTCATCATGCTGACGGCGATGCTGCTGGTCGGCCTGGTCATCTCGGGTGTCGCCGCGCGAACGATCATCGACAGCAGGGCGACCAATTCCGCGCTTTTCCTCGACAGCATCCTCTCGCCGCTCGTCCAGGAACTGGCACAGCAGGAAACCCTCAGCCCCATGAGCATCGCGCGCCTCGACAGCGCCTTGAAGCACAGCACGCTCGCCGAGCGTTTCTCCCATGTCGACATCTGGAGGCGCGACGGCCTCCTTGCCTACTCGACCTCCCCGGATATGATCGGCGGCAGGTTCCCGCCGCCGGAAGGCACCGTCAGGGCCTTCGAAGGCGAAGTCTCGTCCCGGTACACCGACCTGACGGCGGACGAACACATCGCGCGCGCCTGGACCACGAAATATCTCGAAATCTATGCTCCGCTGCGCGAGCACCGGTCCGGCCGCATCATCGCGGTCGTGGAGGTGCATGAACTGGCCCAGCGGCTCAAAAGCCGGCTCAGCATGGTCGCGACCCAGACCTGGCTGGCCGTCAGCGGCGCCACGCTCCTGATCGCGCTCGCCCTTATCGGCGTAGTCTATGGCAGCAGCCGACTGATCGGCGAGCAGCAGGTCGCGCTGCGCAACCGCATCGCCGAGATCGAGCGGGTCTCCAACCAGAACCGGGAGCTGCGCCGGAAGGTCCAGCGCGCTTCCGGCCGGCTTGCCGAGATGAACGAGCGCTACCTGCGGCATGTGGCGGCCGAACTGCACGACGGCCCGATCCAGATCGTCGGCCTTTCCGCGCTGAAGGTGGAGCAGGCACGCCGCGCCGGCGATGCCGAGGGACGGGAGGCGGTGCTGCAATCGATCGAGACCCTCCTCGGCGATGCCTCGCGGGACATGCGCGTCATCGCGCACGGGCTGATGCTGCCGGAAATCGAAGGGCTTTCCCTAAGCGAGATCATCGCGAGGGTGACGCGCATGCACGAACAACGGACGGGGACCACGGTCTCGGTCGCCTGCGAGGAAATCCGGCACGGCGCGTCCCAGGCGTTGCGGATCTGCGTCTACCGCTTCGTGCAGGAAGGCCTCAACAACGCCTATCGCCATGCCGCCGCCCGCGGCCAGGCAGTCGAGTGCCGCCTCGACAGGGATATGCTCGTCGTGCGCGTCAGCGACGAAGGCGGCGTCGTAGCCGGCCGTGGCGGCAAATCGGACGGAAGCCTTGGCCTTGCCGGCCTGCGGGAACGGGTGGAAAGCCTCGGAGGCACCTTCTCGGTTTCCCGCCTGCGGCACGGCACCACCATCGAAATGTCTGTGGCCCTGGGTGAGGGAGATGAAGCATGAATGCGCCTGTCAGGGTCATCGTCGTGGATGACCATCCTCTTTTCCGGGCGGGCGTGAGCCAGTCGCTTGCGCTCGATCCGGCCATAACGGTCGTCGCGGAAGGCAGCTCCGGCAGCGAGGCCCTCGATCTCGTCAAGCGTCATGAAGCCGACGTCATCCTGCTCGACATCACGATGCAGGGCAACGGGATAGAAGCGGCGGCCGCGATCTCCGCAACGGCAAGCCCGCCGCGCATCCTGATGCTGACAGGGTCGGACGCCAGCGACGACGTGCTGGGCGCGATCGAGGCCGGCGCGGCAGGCTACGTCCTCAAGGGTATCAGCGCCAACGACCTGATCGCCGCCGTGAAGAACGTGTCCGCCGGCCAGTCCTTCATGTCGCCGAGCCTCAGCCTGGCGCTTCTGGCCAAGCTCAGCGGCGACACCAAGCCCGATCCTCTCGCGCTTCTGACGGAGCAGGAACGCCGTATTCTCGATCTTGTCGGGGAAGGCCTCAGCAACCGGCAGATCGGCGACAGGCTCGGCGTGCTGGAGAAAACGGTCAAATACCATATGACCCATGTCATGAAGAAGCTTGCGGTGCCGAACCGGGTTTCCGCCGCGCTTTATCTGAAGGATGCGCGGGCGCGCGGAGGAAGGCAGGCTTGAACGCAAAAGCACCCGGCACCTTGGCACCGGGGGCTTTTGTCTGTTTCGGGGCCTGACGGCGCAAGGCTTGCCGGCCCTGATCCCGGGCCGGCTTGCATCGCCGGTGTCGCTCAGGCGCGACGGTCTCGCGCCCGGCAACCGATCCCGATCAGAGGTTTTCCCTGTAGAAGGGGATAAGCTTCGCAAGCGCCTGCCCGACCGGCTCCTGCCTGTCGTAGAGGTCATAGTGCGACCAGCCCTCAAGCACCACCAGCTCCTTCTTCTTCGAGGCGGCGCGGCCGATGATCTCGCAGCCGTCGCGGTAGGAACCGAAGGCGCCGACCTGATCTCCGACGACGACGCAGAGCGGCTGGGTCAGGAGGACTTCGGCCAGGTGGAAAGCATCCCAGCCGACTGCCGCGGCCTGATGCGAGGACATCGAGCGGTTCAGGCCGTTCGGCTTCTGGCCACGCGTCGTGCGATAGTATTCGGTCGCCTCCAGCGGATCGCGGTCCGTAACGCCGAGCCGCTTTGCCTCTTCCGGCGACGGCGGCAGCAGGTCATCGACCTTGAATGCGGCACCGCGCGCTTCCGCCGTACGCTGCTTCGCCATGGCTTCCAGCGCACCAATCGGATCGTAGCCGGTGAAGCCCTCGCGCATCAGGCGGCCATAGTTCACGCCGGTCACCGTGCCGACAGCCTTGATGCGGCGTTCGGTCATCGCGGCATTGACCGAGTAGCCGCCGCCACCGCAGATGCCGAGGACGCCGATACGGTCCTCATCGACATAGGGCAGCGTCACCAGATAGTCGGCGACATGGCGGAAATCCTCCACGCGCAGGGTCGGATCCTCGATGAAGCGCGGCTCGCCGCCGCTTGCCCCCTGGAAGCTGGCGTCGAAGGCGATGACAACGAAGCCTTCCCTTGCCAGCGCCACGCCATAGACATTGCCCGAGGTCTGGTCCTTGCAGCTTCCGATCGGATGCGCGCTGATGATGGCCGGGTATTTCTTCGAGCGGTCGAAGTTCGGCGGGAAATGGATATCGGCGGCGATATCCCAGTACATGTCGCGGTTACGGATACTCACGGTTTCCATGATGCAGTCTCCTGTTTGATCTATTCTGATGGATTGACGGTTTCGGTCGTGGCCAGTCACATGAAGGCGGGCTTGTCGCCATCGGTGCCGGGCTTGTTGATGCCGATGTTGCGGTTGCCGAGAGGGCCGGACGCCTCGACGAGCCGAACGACCGCGGCCGCGACGCTCTTGCGCGAGACTTCCGTTCCCCTGAACGGCTCGCTGCGTTCGGTGATCTCGAAATCCACCTCGTCGGCATCGGTCAGCCAGGCCGGGCGCAGGATTGCGTAGTCCAGGCCGGAGGCTTCGATCAGGTCGGCGGCCTTCCGGTAAGGCGGAAAGTATTCGCCGATCTCGCGGTTATTCCATTCACCGAACTTGCCGGGCACCTCGTCGTAGATGCCGAGCGTCGTGCAAAAGACCAGCTTCCCCACACCCGCTTCCTTCATGGCAGCGATGATCGCCGCAGCCTGCGCATCGACATCGCCTGCAAGGTTGGCATAGACGACATCCTGGCCTGCCACGGCGGCCTTCAGCTTCGCGGCATCGTGAACATCCCCTTCGACCGTGCCGGCATTGCCCGGGACTGGCCGGCCAAGCTTCGTCGCGCTACGCAGGAACAAGGTCATCGAGATGCCCTCGCACTCGGCCAGCATCTCCACCACATGGCGTGCGATCTGGCCGCCCGCGCCGAGGATCAGGATCTTCATCATGGTCATCTCCCTGCAGATTTTCCGGGAAGCGGCGTTTACCGCTTACCATCTGCTAAGAAAGATAATTCCCTGGACCTCTCCGAAAAATCCGGGCATTCTTCAATCAGCTTGAAGTATGCCTTCATAATCAGGACTCATGGACCGTAACCTGCTCCCCGCGATCGCCGCATTTGCGGAAGTGGCCCGCGCAGGCAGCTTCACCCGCGCAGCCGCCCATATGGGCATCTCGCCCTCCGCGCTTTCACAGATCGTCCGCATGCTGGAAAAGCGGCTCGATGTCCGTCTCCTGAACCGTTCGACCCGCTCGGTGTCGGTCACAGAGGACGGGCGCAGGCTTCTTGCGGATGTGAATCCGGGCCTGGCGATGATCACGGACGCGGTTGGCAACCTCGGCGCTTCGGCCAAACGTCCGGCCGGCGGGCTGCGCATCAACACCTCGGGCTTCGCCGCCCGCTATTTCCTGGAGCCGCATCTCGGCGAATTCAGGCGGCGCTATCCACTCGTCAATCTGGAAATCATCATCGACGACGGTCTCGGCAATATCATCGGCGAGGGATGCGACGCGGGCATTCGCCTGCGGGAAAGCGTCAACGACAGCATGATCGCCATTCCGATCAGCCCGCCCATGGCGATGGCCGTGGTCGGCTCTCCCGCCTTCTTCGCGGGAAGACCGCCACCGCAGGCGCCGTCCGAACTGGAGCAGTTCAACTGCGTCGGCTTTCGGCCGAGCAGAGGCGGCGGCCTCTACCACTGGGACTTCGTCCACCCCGCGACGGGTCGCCCGTTCGAGATCGCCCCTCAGGGAAGCCTCATCACCAACAGCGACGAGATGATGATAAGCGCGGCCCTGCAGGGCGTCGGGCTCGTCATGCATATGGAAATCGCGCTGCGCGAGCCAATAGCCCGCGGGGCGCTGTTGCGCGTGCTGGAGACCTGGTGCCCACCGTTCGATGGCTTCGATCTCTACCTGCCGTCCCGCGAGCAGATGCCGGCGAAGCTCCGCGCGCTGGTCGATTTCCTGGTCGAGAAACGGGAAAACCTTGGAAGTCCATCCAGGCCGTAGCCGTTACTCCCTCCCCTCTGCCCCATGGGAGGGCATCCGAGCATCGGCCGGTCATAGGCCCCGCCAGGCTCGCTTGCCATCAGCCGTTCAGAAGACCTCCGCGCCATGCACGCTCGCCACCGCCTTGCGCAGGTCGCCGATGGCGTCGTTGGATGCGGCAGGCAGTTCCTTGCCTTCCAGCTCCTTCGGCATCTTCCAGCCCGGCTCGACGCCCTCCATGTTCGGCAGCTCATGCGCGATGCCCTTGTGGCAGTCGATACAGGTCGCCTTGCCCGTCAGGAGGTATTTCGAGTGGATGTCGGCGGCGCGCTGGGTCTGCTTGGTGAAGTCCATCGCAACGGCCGAATGGCAATTGCGGCATTCGAGGCTGTCGTTCGCCTTCAGGCGCGCCCATTCGTGCTGGGCAAGCTCCAGCCGGTGGTTGAGGAATTTCTCGCGCGTGTTGATCGTGCCGAAAATCTTGCCCCAGACCTCTTTCGACGCCTGCATCTTGCGGGCGATCTTGTCGGTCCACTGATGCGGCACGTGGCAATCCGGACAGGAGGCGCGCACACCGGAGCGGTTGGTGAAGTGCACCGTGTTGGTCAGCTCCTGATAGACGTTGTCGCGCATCTCGTGACAGGAGGTGCAGAACTTTTCCGTATTGGTCAGTTCCAGCGCGGTGTTGAAGGCACCCCAGAACATCACGCCACCGACGAAGCCGCCGAGCGTGAGGAAGGCAAGGCTGAGGGTGCCGGCAGGCGTCGTCAGGACGGCCCAGACCCAGGCGAGGATGGACTTGATGCGCACCATCATCACTCGCTTCCCGCCTTGGTAACACCCATATCGCTCATATCCTTGAACGTATTGTCGACCAGCGGCTTCCTGTCGGCCTGCGGCACGTGGCAGGCGGTGCAGAAGTAGCGGCGCGGCGAGACGTCGGCGAGCATCTGGCCTTCGCGGGTCATGTAATGGGTGACGCTGATCATCGGCGCGCCGGCATCCTGCGAGAATTCACGCTTGTGGCAGGAAAGACAGCGGTTGGCATTGACCGAGAGCTGGTAGCCGTCGATCGAATGGGGGATGACCGGCGGCTGCTCGGGATAGGCGCGCATGCGCCTGATATCGTCGATGACCCATTTTGGCAGCGGATCGGCCGGCACCTCCTGCATCTTGTCCCCATCGGGGCCGGAAAGCTGCGGCACCATCTGCGCCATCGCGCCCGTGGCGATGACGGCGGCGCCGATGGCGGCGAGGATCCACCTTGGAGAAGGGGTCAGGCGACGGGTTCGATCTTGACTGCGCATTTCTTGAAATCCGTCTGTTTCGAGATGGGGTCCGTGGCGTCGAGCGTGACCTTGTTGATGAGCTGGCTGGCGTCGAACCACGGGACGAAGATCACGCCCGGCGGCATGCGGTTGCGTCCGCGGGTCTCGACGCGCGAGCGGATTTCGCCGCGCCGCGAGATGATGCGGATTTCCGATCCCTGGTTGAGGCCGCGCTTGCGGGCGTCGTCCGCGTTCATGAAGCAGCGCGCGCCCGGGAAGGCCTTGAAGAGTTCGGGAACGCGCATAGTCATGGAGCCGGAATGCCAGTGCTCCAGCACGCGGCCCGTGACGAGCCAGATATCGTATTCGTCATCGGGGGATTCGGCCGGCGGCTCGTAGGGCACGGCGATGATCGCCGCCTTGCCATCCTTGTTGCCGTAGAACTTCACCCCTTCGCCGGGCTTCACATAGGGATCGTATCCTTCGCGATAGCGCCAGAGCGTCTCCTTGCCCTCCACGACCGGCCAGCGCAGGCCGCGGACCTCGTGGTAGGTGTCGTAGGGCGCAAGGTCGTGGCCGTGGCCGCGGCCGAAGGCGGCATATTCCTCGAACAGGCCCTTCTGGATGTAGAAACCGAAATGCTGCGCCTCGTTGTTGGCGTGCTCGGGCTTGACCTCCTCGATCGGGAACTTCGCGACGTCGCTTTCGGCGTAGAGCACCTGATAGAGCGTCTTGCCCTTGTATTCGGGATGGGCGTTGAGAATCTCCTGCGGCCAGACCTCGTCGGTCGTGAAGCGCTTGGAGAACTCGACAAGCTGCCAGAGGTCGGACCGCGCCTCGCCCGGCGCCTGCACGAGCTGGTGCCAGACATGGGTGCGCCGCTCGGCATTGCCGTAGGCCCCTTCCTTCTCCACCCACATGGCGGCCGGCAGAACGAGGTCGGCGCTCATGGCGGTAATCGTCGGATAGGCGTCGGAGACGACGATGAAATTGTCCGGGTTGCGATAGCCCTGATAGGTCTCGTTGGAGGTGTTCGGGCCGGCCTGAACGTTATTGTTGACCTGCACCCAGTAGAAATTGAGCTTGCCGTCGCGCAGCATGCGGTCCTGCTGGACCGCGTGGTAGCCCGGCTTTTCCGGGATGATGCCGTGCGGAATGCGCCAGATCTCCTCCGCATGCTTGCGATGCTCGGGATTGGTCACCACCATGTCGGCCGGCAGGCGGTGAGCGAAGGTGCCGACCTCGCGCGCCGTGCCGCAGGCGGACGGCTGGCCGGTCAGCGAGAACGGGCTGTTGCCCGGCTCGGAGATCTTCCCGGTCAGGAGATGGATGTTGTAGACCATCTGGTTCGCCCAGACGCCGCGCACATGCTGGTTGAAGCCCATGGTCCAGAGCGACATGACCTTGCGGTCCGGGTCGGCGTAAAGCTCGGCGAGCTGCTTGAGGAAGCCGGCCTCGACGCCGGTCATCTCGACCGTCTTTTCCAGCGTGTATTCCGACACGAAGGCCTTGAAGGCCTCGAAGTCGATCGGCTCGGTCTTGCCGGGATCGGCGGAATTGGCCGCGTTCACCTCGACCGGATTGTCCGGCCTCAGCCCGTAACCGATATCCGTGACGCCGCGCACGAACTTCGTGTGGTTCTTCACGAAGTCCTCGTTCACCCGGCCGGACTGGATGATGTGGTTGGCGATGTAGTTGAGGATGACGAGGTCGGTGCCCGGCTTGAAGACCATAGGAATATCCGCAAGGTCCATGCTGCGATGGGTGAAGGTGGAGAGCACCGCCACGCGCACATGCTCGTTGCCGAGCCGCCGGTCGGCGATGCGCGTCCACAGGATCGGGTGCATCTCCGCCATGTTCGAGCCCCACAGCACGAAGGCGTCGGCATGCTCGAAATCGTCGTAGCAGCCCATCGGCTCATCCATGCCGAAGGTGCGCATGAAGGCGACGGCGGCGGACGCCATGCAGTGGCGGGCGTTCGGGTCGAGATTGTTCGAGCGGAAGCCGGCGCGCATCAGCTTGGTCGCGGCATACCCTTCGAAGATCGTCCACTGGCCGGAACCGAACATGCCGAGCGCTGTCGGCCCCTTCTCCTTCAGCACTTTCTTGGCCTGCTCGGCCATGACGTCGAAGGCCTCTTCCCAGGTCACCGGCTCGAATTCGCCGTCCTTGGCGTAGGCGCCGTTCCGCTTGCGCAGGAGCGGCGTCGTCAGACGGTCGGAGCCGTACATGATCTTCGACAGGAAGTAGCCCTTGATGCAGTTAAGGCCGCGGTTGACCTCGGCCTGCATGTCGCCATGCGTGGCGACGACCTTGCCTTCCTTGACGCCCACCATGACGCCGCAGCCCGTGCCGCAAAAGCGGCAGGGCGCCTTGTCCCACTTGATCTCCAGCGCGCTGACCCCGCCCGGCACGGGCTGCGCGGCTGCCGGCAGCGCGATGCCCGCCGCCGCCGCCGCAACGCCCGCCGCCTGGGCCTTCAGGATGTCACGCCGCGTCAGTTCGCTGCCCATCAGCCTCGTTCCCTTCCAGTTCGACATGTTCGAAAACCATATTCGCGGCGATCACCCCTTCGAGGACCGAGATGCGCATCAGCGTATCCCCCAGCACGCCGGTATTCGGCCCCTCGATGACGATGACGATCTTGCCCTTCTCCGCGGCGTGCACCTCGACATTGTCGAAGCCCGCGAGGGCGGCCAGCACGCCGTCGAGACGATCCGGCCTTGCGGCGATCACCGCGCTTGAAATGTGATGACGGCGCGCCTCAGACATGAGCGGCCTCCCGGATGAGCGGCACGGTCGCGACCGCGCCGACGGGACAGACGGCAATACAGGCGCCGCAGCCCGTACAGTTCTCGGCGGCAATATCCGGCACGAAGGGGCCGCCACGCACCGGGCGAAAACGGATCGCCCCGGTGGGACAGGCATCCCGACAAGCCTGACAGTCGACGTGCCGGAACGACAGACAGGAGTCCGCGATGGCGACGGCATGATCGAAGCTGGAGACCGGAGTGCCGGTGAAAACCGGCTCCGGACAGTGCGCCGCGCACGCACCGCAGAAGGTGCACTCACCGAGCGAGAAATCGATTGCCGGCAGGCCACCGGCAAGATGCACGATGCCGGTCGGACAGTGCTCGACACAGGCGCCGCAACCGGTGCAGGCCGAAAGCGCCGCCTCCACGATGCCGGGCGGCCGCACGGAGGCGGTCGCGCCATGCCTGCCGCCTTTCAGAAACGCCCGCCGGGACAAGACCTCCTGCATGGCGGGCCTCAATGAGACGGCGGGCCGGGCGGCCCGTAAATGATCTGGAACATCCACACGAGGAACCCGTAGCCACCGACCACGCCGACGGCAACGATGGGCCAGATACCGAAAGCCAGGACGAAGAAGGTGATCAGCTCACGGCGCAGGCCGGACTTGCGCTCTTGCGAGGGCAGACGTTCTGGCAACACTTCGGACACACCTGCTCCTCCAAGCGAAACATCGTATTCCGACTTTAGCAGAGACACCTCAGAAATAAAGCACAACAAATTATTTTCCGCATTAATTCAATTTAAAATATCGGAAATACCGTTACTTATGAAGTAAATTTAAAATTTATCAAATTCCGGCAAACCTCCTGATAATCCGGCAAGTCGTCCGCGCTATATATTTCCAGGAATACAAAGTATTGCTAAAATAGAAAAATCAGAAATGACTTACATTGAAATCAATCTACCGAGCCGCCCGAAAGCCGGCCAGCTCGATGCATCGCTTTGAGGCGGGTCACGCTCATCCTCTAAAGATGGGATCGGGAACTGCCCCATCATTTGCGACACGCAACCATCGCCGCAAGCAATATGGGGCCGCGAGAAGATCGCAGCCCCATACGCCTGACGCCTGTTCGTTCAGTAGATGTCGAAATCGAAGTATTTCGAGACGATTGTCTTGTAGGTGCCGTCCGCAACGATGGCGTCCATCGCGGCGTCGAATTTCTGCTTCAGTGCCTTGTCCTCCTTGCGCAGGCCAACGCCAATTTCTGTCTGCCCTTCGGCAAGATCGCCGATCAGCTTGCAGCAGCCCTTTCCGCTGTCCTTCATCCAGGCGGCAAGGTAGAACTTGTCGGCGATGACCCCGTCCAGCCGGCCATTCATGAGGTCCATGTCCGCCTCGTCCTGCGACGGATAGAGCTTGACCGCGGCACCGTGCTTTCCGAAAAGCGCTTCAGCCTGCTCCGCCTGAGGCGTCGACGATTGGGCGCCGATCGTCTTGCCCTCGAAATTTTCCGGCTTGATGTCGACCAGGTCGCTGTCGGCCTTGGTCATCACGGAAAGTTTGGAGCTATAGTACTTCTTCGAAAAATCGATTTCCTTCAGCCGCTCCTCCGTGATCGACATGGAGGCGACGATGGCGTCGAACTTCCCGGCCTTCAGCCCCGGGATGATACCATCCCAATCCTGCGCAACGATCGTGCATGTCGCCTTCATCTCGGCGCAGAGGGCATTGGCGATATCGACGTCGAGGCCCTGGAGCTTGCCGGCGGCATCGACGAAATTGAAGGGCGGATATGCGCCTTCCGTCGCGATGCGGATTTCCTTCCAGTCGGGGTCCTGCGCGGCGGCCGCCCCTGCGGACAGAAGGCCGATTGCCAGTGCGGCGGAAAGGAGGGTGGCAGTGAGAGTCTTCATTTTCATTCCCCTTTTTTCACTGTGGATTTCTGATGAGGCGCGCCGGTTCCTATCCATGCCGCCTTACCGGCCGTTCGCCGCCCGGCTGCCGGCGATGGCGGCGTCGAGCCATCCCGCGTCCATCTGCGGCACCGCGGAGAGGAGCTGGCGCGTATAGGGATGATCGGGAGCGGACATGACCGAGGCCTTGGGACCCTGCTGCACGATCCGTCCCCGGTGCATCACCACGACATGATCCGCGATGGCATTTACCGTGGCGATGTCATGGGTGATGAACAGGTAGGACTTGTTCATCTCCTTCTGGAGCTTGAGGATCAGCTTGAGAATCTGCTCCTGCACCAGTTGGTCGAGCGCCGAGGTGATCTCGTCGCAGATGAACACATCGGGATCGGCCGCGATCGCCCGGGCAATGGAGACGCGCTGCTTCTGCCCGCCCGAAAGCTCGGAGGGAAAGCTGGCGATATGGCGGTCGGACAATTCAACCATGTCCAGCAACTCGGCGACGCGAACATCCCTGGCGTGTCCGCGCAGGCCCAGATGAAACGCCAGCGGCCTTCCGACGAGGTCGAGCACGGTCTGCCGCGGATTGAGCGAGGTATCGGCCGACTGGTAGATCATCTGGATACGGCGCAACTGATCGCGGCTGCGCTGCTTCAGGGAGGACGGGAGCGAAATGCCATCGAGGCTCACGCTACCCGCGGTCTGCGGGAGCAGGCCCGCGACGACGCGGGCAAGCGTCGATTTCCCGGACCCCGATTCCCCGACAATGGCGACGGTCCTGCCGGCCGGCAGCGTGACGGAGATGTCGTCGAGGACCTTGAACGTGCCGTAGTGGGCCTCGATGCCCGAAATCTCGAGCAGCGGCGGGGCGGCCGGCTCCTCGCGCTTCTCCATGGTGCGCACGGCCCAGAGCGAGCGCGTATAGGGCTGCTTCGGCGCCGAGAGCATGGCTTGCGTATCGGCCTCCTCGACCAGTTCGCCATGCCGCAGCACCATGATCCGATGGGCCATCTGCGCCACAACGGCAAGGTCGTGGGTTATATAGAGGGCAGCCGTGTGGTGTTCCTCGACAATCCGGCGGATCGAGGCCAGGACCTCCACCTGGGTCGTCACGTCGAGCGCCGTCGTCGGCTCGTCGAACACGATAAGGTCCGGCCGGCAGGTCATCGCCATGGCGGTCATCGCGCGCTGCAACTGGCCGCCGGAAACCTGGTGCGGGAACCGCCCGCCGATGCTGTCCGGGTTCGGAAGCTGCATCTGTGCGTAGAGATCCTTCGCATTGTCGATTGCGGCTGCGCGTGAGGTCAAACCCTCGCGCATCGCGCATTCTATCGTCTGGTCGATGAGCCTGTGCGCCGGGTTGAAGGAGGCCGCCGCGCTTTGCGCCACATAGGCGATCCGGTTGCCGCGAAGCTGCCGACGGTATTCCTCGTTCTCCTTCAGGAGATCGCGCCCGTCGAAGACGACGCTTCCCGTCGCAAAGCGGCAGCCGGCCCGGGCGAACCCCAGGGCGGAAAGCCCGAGCGTCGATTTTCCGGCGCCCGATTCCCCGATGATGCCGAGGACCTCGCCGCGCTTGAGGTGCAGGCTGATGTTCCGGACGATCGGCTGCCATGCGCCGTCACGCTCGGCCTCTATGGTGAGATTGCGGATATCCAGCAGTGTCTCGCCGCTGCGGCGACCTTCGGCGGAGGGGTTATTGGTCATTGCGCAATCCGCTTGCAATGTCGAGGAACCAGTCGACGACGAAATTGATGCTGATCGTCAGGAGGGCGATGGCCGCGGCCGGCAGGAGCGGCGTGATGTCGCCATAGCTGATGAAGGTCGCGCTTTCCCGAACCATCGTGCCCCAGTCGGCCGAGGGCGGCTGGATGCCGAGGCCGAGGAACGAAAGGGCCGAGATAGTGAGGAAGACGAAGCAGAAACGAAGCCCGAACTCGGCGATCAGCATGGGAAGGATGTTCGGCAGGATCTCCCGCACGATGATCCATGCCGCCCCCTCCCCGCGAAGGCTGGCGGCCTCGATGAACTCCATGGCGGCGACATTGCGGGCCGAGGACCGCGCGAGGCGGAAAATCTGCGTGGCGTTCAGTACGGCGATGATCAGCACGATGCTCGGGATGGACGAGCCGAACAGCGCCAGCAGGATGAGCGCGAAGATGAGTTGCGGAATGGCCATCAGCGTATCGGCGAGGCCCGACAGGAGGTGATCGAGCCAGGCCGGCGATATGGCCGACAGGATGCCGAGCGACCCGCCCAGCAGGAAAGCGATCGCGGTGGTGACGAAGGCGATGCCGACAGAGTTGCGCGCGCCGTAGATGAGACGGCTCAGGACATCGCGGCCGAGCTGGTCGGTGCCGAGCGGGAACGCCAGGCTCCAGGCCGAGAACGGCTCGTTCGAGACGACGTCCGCCTCGCCATAGGGCGCGAGCAGCGGCGCGAAGATCGCGAGAACGGAATAGAGCAGGATCACGGCGAGGCCGAGCCAGGTGGTCCAGGACGCCTTTCTCAGCCCGGCGCGAAGCCGTTCCATCCGGGAGCGCCGGTAGCGGACGATGCGGATGGGCGGGGACGTCTGGCTTGTCTGCATCGGGTCCCTCATCGCGGATGCGCCAGCCGGGGGTTGGTCGCGATCGCTATGATGTCGGCCAGAAGATTGAGCAGGATGTAGGAGGCCGCGAAGATCAGGGCGCAGCCCTGCACCACCGGGATGTCGCGCGTGCGCACGGCGTCAACCATGGCCTGGCCGATGCCGGGATAGACGAAGACGACCTCGACCACCACCACGCCGACGATGAGATAGGCGAGGTTGAACGCCACGACCGCCGCGATCGGCGCCCAGGCATTGGGCAGTGCGTGCCGCAGGACGATGCGCCACGGCGGAACGCCCTTGAGCTTGGCCATTTCGATATAGGGATGGGCGAGCAGGCCGATGATGGCGGCCCGCGTCATGCGCATCATATGGGCGATGATGCCGAAGCTGAGCGTCAGCACCGGCAGCGCGATGCGCTGGAATATCTCGACCGCGCCCATGTCGGGCGTGATACGGGCGAGCGAATAGAAGACCGGGATCTTGACGGCCAGGAGCAGCATCAGGACATAGGCGACGAAGAATTCCGGAAAGGAGATGCTCGCAAGCGTCGCCGCGTTGAGCGCCTTGTCCAGCCAGCTATTGCGCCGGATGGCCGCGACGATGCCGAGCGTCAGGGCGATGGGCACGGCGAAGAGCGCGGTGATGCCGGCGAGGAACAGGGTATTTTCCAGGCGCGGGCCGATGATGCCCGTCACGGTGCGCGGCGTTCCGCTGCCCGAGGAGAACGACAGGCCGAGATCGCCGGTGACCGCTCCGCCGATCCAGGTTGCGTAGCGCTGGATGGCCGGCTGGTCGAGCCCCAGCGCCTTCTGGAAATTCGCGACCGTTTCGGGCGTCGCCGCGCGTCCGAGCGTCGTTTTCGCGAAGTCACCGGGCAGGACGGCGATGGCAGCGAAAATGATGAGGGACACGACGAACAGGGTCACGAAACCCGAGCCCAGGCGGGCGAGGATCGTTCTGAACAGCGGGTTTGACAGGATGCCTGAATGCAATGGACGACCTTCCGGTGAAGCTGCGCGTCACCGCCCCCGAAGGGGCGGCGACCGGCGATGTCAGGGCATGCCGGCTTCGGCCCTCAGGCCAGCCACCACCTTTCGGCCATCCTGAAGTTGTCGCATTGCAGCATGTTGCCGATCGGCCCATGGCCGATCTTCTTCGACATGGCGTCGATGAACAGCGCATAGGCGATGACGAGCGCGCCGCCGTCGTCGTGTAGCAACTGCTGCATCTCGGCATACATCGCCTGCCGCTTCGCCGTGTCCGGCTCGGCTCTTGCGAGCACCAGCAGCTCGTCGAAGCGCGCATTCTTCCAGGCCGTGTCGTTCCACGGCGCGTTGCTGGCATAGGTGGTCGTGAACAGGGAATCGCAGGTCGGCTTGCCCAGCCAGTCCACGCCGACGAAGGGCTTGTGCTGCCAGACATTGTCCCAGTAGCCGTCGTCGGCCTCGCGGATGACATTGATCTCGATGCCGGCCTTTGCCGCATGCTCCTTGAAAAGAAGGGCAGCGTCGATGGCGTTGGGAAACGCCGTCTCGGCGACGGAGAGGTCGAGGGTGAGATTGCTCAGGCCGGCCTTCGCCAGATGCTCCTTCGCCTTCTCGATATTGTAGCTGTGCACCGGCTCCGGATTGACGGCGAAGGCGATCTGCGGAGCGACGGGATTGTCGTTCGCCACCTTGGCATTGCCGAGAAAGGCCTTGTTGACGATGTCGTCGCGGTCGATCGCATATTTGATCGCCATCCGCACGTCGGGATTGTCGAAGGGCGCGACCGAGGTGTTCATGCTGAAGCTGAAGTGCCGGAGGCCGCTGACCTTCGATATCTCGATCTCCGTGTTGCGCTCCAGAAGCTTCAGCGTCTTGATGTCGGCATCGACCATATAGTCGATCTCCCCTGTCAGAAGGGCGTTGGTGCGCGCGGCGACATCGATGATGTTGACGAATTCGACGGTGTCGAAATAGGGCTGGCCAGGCTTGTGGTAGTTCGGGTTGCGTTTCATCCGGACGCTGACGCCCGGCTGGGAATCCTCGATGATGTAAGGCCCCGTCGCAACGCCGCGCGCCCAGTCCAGCCCCCCACCGTCCTTGGCGGGCAGCACGACGAGGTGGCAATCGGAGACGAGATAGGGAAAATCCGCATTTCCGCCATTGAGGGTGAAGACGATCGTGTTGTCACCGCCGTCCTTGATGTCCGCGATCCCTTCGACGAGCGCTTTCGCCGCCGAACTCGACGACGGCCCCATGTGATGGCGGAAGGACTCGATCACGTCGTTCGCCGTGACCGGCTTGCCGTCGTGGAACTGCAGGTTCTGGCGCAGCTTGAAGGTCCAGACCTTGAGGTCGTCGGATGCCGAAAAGCTCTCCGCCAGGTCGGGCGTCGCCGTTCCGTCGGCGGCAAGCTCGGTCAGCGCATTGCAAAGCGTGCCACCGAAGACGACCTGCGTGAATGAACTTTGCCAGGTGGCCGGGTCGAGCGAGTCGGTCTGCGCGCCGTCGTTGATGGCGAAACGGGCCGATCCGCCCTGCTTCGGCGCGGCATGGGCGCTGCGCATGCCCACCGGCAGCAATGATGCGCCAAGGACCAGCGCGCCGACCCCGCCAATGAATTGACGACGCGTGGCCGACGGAAAGCCGGCCTGCTCCGGAAAGTCTTTCTTATCCTGCATCTCGTTCCCCTTTTTCTGTCGATAAGCCTGATACGGCAATGCGGCGGGCAACCTCGATGCGAAACATCGGGCGCCGGTATTTTCGGCCGTGACCGGGTGAGCTTCCCATGCCGCCAATCTCCGCACTCCCTTGCGAAGGAAACGCCGGCTGACCGCTCCATCCGGGGCCACTATTATTGCAATAGATTGATCGGTCAATAAGATTCTGATCGACTAATCAATTTTATGATTTAAAAAACCATTTGACGACAGTCAGTTAGATCATTATGAAAAAATACATGGCAAAAAAAATAAAAGAGATATCTAGTCAAAGCTCGGTGCGGCGCCAGCAACTTCTGGATGCCGCGCTCAGTGTCGTGGCGCGCCGGGGGCTTTCGGGCATCACGGTCAACGACATCGCCGACGAGGCCGGATGCAGCTACGGGGTGATCGCGTTTCACTTCAAGACGAAGGAGCGCCTGCTCCTTGCCGTGCTGGACCTGCTGGCGAGCAACTATGAGAAGATCTGGCTCGACGCGATGGCCTCCGCGGCGGCTTCACCGGCCGAAAGGCTGCGCCTCCTCATCGATGTGGATTTCGATCCGCGCGTCGCCAAGACCAAGTACCTTGCCGTCTGGATGGCGTTCTGGGCGGAGGCACCCCGCGTTCCCGCCTACAAGAAGCGGTGCAGCGAGCTGAAATACCGTTCGCTCGAGACCATGGTGACCCTGGTCACGGAACTCGCCGCCGAGCGCGCGGTCACGGTCGACGCGACGGCAATCGCCCGGGGACTTTACGCCATTACGGACGGCTGCTGGATCTTCAGCCATGTGACCGGCGAAAACAGCCCGCAGATGCGCGAGCGCTCGCGCCAGGTGTGCCTCACCTTCCTTTCCGCGTTCTTCCCGTCCGATTTCGCCGAGGTCGGACAGGCCGTTCCAGCCTAGGCGCGCCGCGCCGGGGCACGACGACAAGCAAAGACGAAGCCAGCGGCCGTGCTCGACCATGCCGGCCCGAACCATCGAATAGGAAACCAATCATGTATGCCGAGACCGGATCGCAGTGGAACGTCGCCGAACTCGAAGACGCGGCGCATCGTCATCTGATCAGTCCCGCCGAGGAAATGTCGAAGCTCGGCACCTCCGGCGGCCGGCCGCTCTTCACCTCGGCCGACGGCATCTATATCCGTGACAGCCACGGCCGCACCCTTATCGACGGCCCCGGCGGCATGTGGTGCACGCAGGTCGGCTACAACAGCCAGCCGATCGCCGACGCGATCGCCGCCCAGGCCCTGCGCATCTGCTATAATTCCCCCTGGTACTCGATCAACGGGCCGGCGTCGGAGCTTGCGCGGCGGATCGCCGCCTTCGCGCCTGGCGATCTCGACCATGTGTTCTTCACCACCGGCGGTTCGTCCGCGGTGGATTCCGCCCTGCGCTTCATGCAGTTCTACAACAATGTCCTCGGCCGCCCGGACAAGAAGGCCATCATCTGCCGCATCGACGGCTATCACGGCAGCACACACCTGACGGCAGCCTGCTCCGGTCGAGCCGGCAACCGGCCGAACTTCGACCTGGCGCTCGACACCATCTCCTTCATCTCCGCACCCAACGTCTTCCGCCGCCCGCGTGGCATGAGCGAAGAGGCCTTCCTCGACATGCTCGTGGCGGAGTTCGAGGAACGGGTCGAGACGCTCGGCCCGGAAAATGTCGGCGCGTTCCTCGCCGAACCGCTCCTGGCATCCGGTGGCATCCTCATTCCGCCGAAGGGTTACCACCGCCGCATCCTCGAAATCTGCCGCAGGCACGACATCCTGTACATTTCGGACGAGGTGGTGACGGGCTTCGGCCGCTGCGGCCACTGGTTCGCCTCCGAGGAGATGTTCGACATCGTTCCCGACATCATCACCTTCGCGAAGGGTGTCACGTCCGGCTATGTCCCGCTCGGCGGCTTCGTCATCTCCGACGCCGTGCTCGCCCGCGTCAGCGGCGAGAACGCCAAGGGCAGCTTCTACACCAACGGCTACACCTATAGCGGCCATCCCGTGAGCTGCGCGGCGGCGCTCGCCAATATCGACATCATCGAGGAGAACAACCTTCTCGCCCATGTCCGTGAGATCGCGCCCTACTTCCAGGAACAGATCCGCAAGCTCGGCGAACTCCCCCTGATCGGCGACGCGCGCGGCGCGGGTCTCGTCGCCTGCGTCGAATGCGTCACGGACCCCGATGCGACGGAGGCGACGGACTTCGACAAGGAGGTGGCGCTGCGCGTCGACCGTTACTGCTACGAGGGCGGCCTCATCGTTCGGCCGATCGGCAGCATGTGCGTCCTGTCGCCGGCGCTGATCATCACGCGCGAGCAGATCGACGACATGATGGCCATCCTGCGTCAGAGCATCGTCCGCGTGCAGGACGAGCTCAGGGCGGAAGGACGCTGGTAAGGCGTCACCGCATGCAGTCGCGCCGGGCGTTCGCCCGGCGCCCTCGTCCTTTTCCGGGGATATTCCGATGGCCGCAATCAACGCCTCGTCCGCCGCAATCGCAGAGACCGTCAGCAAGGACCCGCTGCTCCAGCCGCTGCGCATCAAGGGGCTGACCCTGCGCAACCGCATCATGAGCACCAGCCATGCATCCTTCCTCGACGATGGTGGAATGCCGATGGAGCGCTATCAGCGCTACCACGAGGAAAAGGCCAAGGGCGGACTTGCGCTGACCAGCTTCGGCGGATCGTCGATGGTGGACGTGGATTCGAGCTGGGGCAATGGCGGCCAGCTCAACCTTGCTACGGACGCGGTCATCCCCCACCTCCAGACGTTTTCGCAGCGCATCCACGCGCACGGCGCCGCGCTGATGTGCCAGATATCGCATCTCGGCCGCCGGGCGGACGCCACCACCCTCAACTGGCTGCCGGCGCTCGCCCCCTCCCGCTCGCGCGAAACGCAGCATCGGGCATTCTCGCGCGAAATGGACGAGCACGACATCCGGCGGATCGTCAGTGCCTATGGCGCGGCGGCCGAGCGATGCCGCGAGGGCGGTCTCGACGGCGTCGAGACGCTGACGGGCGGGCACCTCATCGGCCAGTTCTTTTCCCCGCGCACCAATTTCCGTTCCGACCGCTTCGGCGGCTCGGTGGAAAACCGCGTGCGTTTCGGCCTCATGGTCCATGAGGAGATCCGGCGCCGGCTGGGCGACGAGATGATCGTCAGCATGCGCTTCGTCATAGACGAGGCCAGCGAGGACGGCCTCAGCTTCGAGGACTGTCTGGAGATTGCGGCGATCTTCGAGCGCGAGGGGCTGGTGGACGTCTTCAACTGCATCTTCGGCCGGATGGACACCGTTATCGCGCTCGCCGAGCACAACATGCCGGGCATGTCCCAGCCGCTTGCACCGTTCCTGTCGCGGGTCGGCGCGTTCCGCCAGCATACGAAGCTGCCGGTCTTCCATGCCGCGCGCATCACGGATATCGCGACCGCGCGCCATGCGATCCGCGACGGCCTGCTCGACATGGTGGCGATGACCCGCGCGCACATGGCCGATCCCCAGATCGTCAACAAGATCATGCGCGGCGAGGAAGACCGGATACGGCCCTGCGTCGGGGCGTCCTATTGCATGCACAAGAAGGTGAACTGCATCCACAATCCCGCCTCCGGGCGGGAAACCACGATGCCGCAGATCGTCGCTCCCGCCGCACAAAAGCGCCGGGTCGTGGTCGTCGGCGGCGGGCCGGCGGGGCTGGAGGCCGCGCGCGTCTCGGCCGAGCGCGGCCACGAGGTCGTGCTGTTCGAAGCCGGGAGCCAGCCGGGCGGGCAATTGCTCCTCGCCTGCCGCGCCCGCCAGCGCCGCGACCTCATCGGCATCGTCGACTGGCGGACCGCCGAACTCGCCCGGCTCGGCGTGGACATGCGCTGCGACACCTATGCGAGCGCGGAGGACGTCCTTGCCGAAAACCCGGATGTCGTCATCGTCGCGACGGGCGGCCTGCCGGACGTCGACTGGCTCGACGGCGCGGAGCATTGCCAGACCGTCTGGGACGTCCTCAGCGCGACGACCGAACGCTCGGGCGACATCATCGTCTATGACGGCACCGGCCGCCACGAGGGCATCTCCACGACGCTGCACCTGAAGGAACAGGGCTGCAACGTACATCTCGTGACGATCGACGACAGCCTGGCGCAGGAAGTCGAGTATTCGACACGCGCCGTCTATCGCAAACAGTTCCAACAGAGCGGCATAGCCACGACGATGGATCACCATCTGGTCAAGGTGAGCCGGAACGGCGCCAATTCGCTGACCGCCACCTTCCGCCACGAACTGACGGGCGACCTGCTCGACATGACCGCCGCGCAGGTTGTCGTCGAGCGGGGCACCACGCCGCTCGACGAGGTGTTCCAAGACCTCAAGGATCGCTCGGTCAACGAAGGCGTGACGGATCTCGAAGCCTTGCTCGGCGGCGCGCCGCAGCCCCGGCGGGGCGGCGATGGCGTCTTCGAGCTGCACCGGATCGGCGACGCCGTCGCCAGCCGGAACGTCCATGCCTCGATCTATGACGCGATGCGTCTTTGCATGGTGCTGTGATGGGCGGGCCGGAACCCCTGCCGTTCGACGTCGCGGTCATCGGTGGCGGCATCACCGGCGCGAGTGCCGCAAACCACCTCGCCGCCGCGGGATTTTCCACGGCGCTGCTCGAACGCGGGGATTTTGCCGGAGGAACGTCGAGCCGTTCCAGCCGGCTCCAGCATTGCGGGCTCACCTATTTCTCACCGGGGCGGTCGATCTGGAATTTCCTGCGAAATCCCCGCATGGCCATCGAGCATGTCGAACTGGCACGACGCGCGATGCGCGACCGCTCGGGCTTCGTGAGTGCAACACCGGGGCGAACGAAAGCGGTCAGCTTCTACATGCCGCTCTACCGGCGCGAGGGCATTCCGCTCTGGAAGGCCCGGCTCGGCTTCGCTATGCTGCGCGCGCTCGATCCCGGCGGGGTGCCGCTCGATTTCAAGCCGATGTCGCAAGAGGAGATCGCGGCGATGCCGGCCCTGTCGCATCTGCGCGACCGGCAAGACCTTTCCGGCGTCATCCATTTCACCGAATACCAGTTCGACTGGCCCGAGCGCATATGCGTCGATACCGTGCTGAACGCCCGCGATCTCGGCGCCGTCACCCGTAACTACACCGAGGTCACATCCGTTCGCAGGCAGGCGGATGGCCGCTGGCGGCTGGCGCTTCTGGACAGGCGCACAGGGGCACACGAGACACTGGAGGCGCATGCCGTCGTCAACGCCGCCGGGGCCTGGGTCGATGCCATCGCCGCGACCTCGAGCCTGCCCGTGCCGAAGGTCAACCAGGGCCTCAAGGGAACCAATGTCGTGGTCCGACTGCCGCCGGAATTCCATGGCATCGCCATAGAGACGGCATTGCCGAACGGCGATCCCTTCTACGTCATTCCCTGGCGGGACCTGCATTACTTCGGCCCGCGCGACCAGCCGCACGAGCCTGAAGCCGCCGGCTTCAGGGCCGACGAGGAAACCATTCTCGGGCTTCTTGAGGATTTCAATTCCGTCTTCCCGGATATCGCGCTGACCCGCAGGGACGTGCTCTATAGCTGGGCCGGGGTGCGCCCGCGGACGGCGCGCGAAGGCCACCCGGACGGCTGCGAGGCGGTGCTGCTGCATGACATGGCGCAGCACGGCGCACCCGGCTACTTCGTCTATACCGGCGGTCTCATCATGACGCACCGCCACGCCGGCGCGAGCATTGCAAAGGCGATCTCCGACCGGATGGCGCCGAGCGGTCCCGCAAAGGCGATCTCCCATGCCGCCCGACCGTTCGCGCAAGCCGCCGGCCGTGTCATTTCCGCGGGTGGAGACACGGTCCCGCTGGATCACCTGCGATTTTCCGCCGGGCACGAACAGGTCGTCAATCTCGACGACCTGATGTTCCGCCGTTTTCCCATCGGCTGGTCCGAGGGCATGGGGCTCGATGCCGCCGAGGCGGTGGCCGAAGGCATCAGCGACATCATGGGATGGTCGCCTTCGCAGGTCGGCGAGCAGGTCCGGCGTTACCGCGCGCAGGTCGCGCATGATTTTGGAGTGGAGGGGCCATGCGCCTAGTCGACGGTCACGACGTTCATCGCCTTCTCGATTACCCGACGCTCGTCGCGGCGCTCCGCGAGGCCCATCGCGGCGCCATGCCCGATGTCGGCGAGCTTTACATGAGCGAGCCGGGCGCGCCGGACGGCGGCCGCGGGCTTATCATGCTGCCGGCCTGGAGCCGAAAGGAGATGCTGGGGGCCAAGCTCGTCAGCATCTTCCCGGACAATCCGCAGGCAACGCCCCCGCGCCCCGCCAATCAGGGCCTCTATGTCGCCTTCGACGGCGTGACCGGCGCGCCTGCGCTGGTCGCCGACGGAACCGCGCTGACACTGCGCAAGACCGCAGCCGATTCCGCTCTCGGGGTCGACCTCCTTGCAAGACCGGACGCCGCCACGCTGCTCGTCTTCGGCGCCGGAGCGCTCATTCCCCATGTCATCGAAGCCATCGTCAGCGTGCGTCCGGGCATCCGGCATGTCTGGATATGGAACCGCACAGCCGACAAGGCCCGGCAGGTGGCGGCCGGCATGCACATGGACGGGGTCAGGATAGAGGCCGTGGACGATCCCGATGCCGCTCTCCCGCTGGCCGATATCGTTTCGAGCGCCACCATGGCGACGACACCGCTCGTCAAGGGCGCGCTTCTCAAGGAAGGATGCCATGTCGACCTCATCGGCGGCTGGCGGCCCGACATGCGCGAATCCGACGACGACGTCATTCGCCGCGCAACGCTCTTTGCCGATACGCGCGACCTCTGCCGCGATTGCGGCGACTTTCTCCAGCCGGTCGAAAGCGGCCTCATGACCTGGGCAAGCATCCAGGCGGACCTGTTCGACCTGTGCGGCGGCTCCGGGAAGGGCCGGCGATCCGCCGAAGAGATCACGCTGTTCAAGAATGCGGGCGGCGCCCATCTCGACCTCTTCACCGCGCAGGAGCTGCTGCGAAGGTTGCGGTCGGAACCCGAACATTGATGCCGGCCAATCCCGCCGGCGGGCAACACGAAGGACAGAGGCCATGATCGACAAGACGGATTTCTACATCGACGGCAAATGGGTCGCACCCGACGCGGCAAGCCCGCTGCCGGTGATCAACCCCGCAACGGAGGAAGCTTACGCCACGATATCGGCCGGCTCCGCCACCGACATCGACAAGGCCGTCGCGGCCGCCCGCAGGGCCTTCGAGACCTGGAGCCACACGACGCGGGAGGAGCGCCTCGCCGCCATCGAGAGGATCGTCTCGATCTACCGGGCGCGCAGCGAGGAAATGGCCGAAACCATCTCGAAGGAGATGGGCGCGCCGATCAAGCTGGCGCGGGATGCGCAGGCGGCCGCCGGCCTCTTCCATATGGAGGCGTTCGTCAGGACGCTCCGGTCCTTCGCGTTCGAGCATCCCCTCGACGAGGCAAACCCGCAGGAAAGGATCGTCTACGAGCCGATCGGCGTCTGCGGGCTGATCACGCCCTGGAACTGGCCGATGAACCAGATCGCCCTGAAGGTGATCCCGGCGATCGCCGCCGGCTGCACGGTCATCCTGAAGCCCTCCGAGATCGCCCCGATGTCGGCGATGCTGTTTGCGCAGATCGTCGACGAGGCGGAACTGCCGGCCGGGGTCTTCAACCTCGTGAACGGCGAAGGCCATGTCGTGGGCGAAGCGCTTTCCGCCCATCCCGGCGTGGACATGATGTCGTTCACCGGCTCGACGCGCGCCGGCATGGCCGTGTCGCGGGCGGCGGCGGCCAACATCAAGCGGGTATCGCTGGAACTCGGCGGCAAGTCCCCCAACCTCGTCTTCGCCGACGCCGATCTCAAGGATGCGATCGAACGCGGCCTTGCGCATTGCTTCCAGAACACCGGCCAGTCCTGCAATGCGCCGACGCGCATGCTCGTGGAGCGTTCCGTCTATGACGAAGCGGTGAAGCTCGCGGCGGGGATCGCCGGAGACTATGCCGTCGACGATCCGGCGAAGGACGGCGACCATATCGGCCCGCTCGTCTCCGAGGCACAATTCCGGAAGGTTCAAGAACTGATCGAAGCGGGCATCGCCGAAGGGGCGAGGCTCGTCGCCGGCGGGCTTGGCCGGCCGGAAGGACTGGAGCGCGGCTATTTCGCCCGCCCGACGGTCTTTGCCGATGTTCACAACGGGATGACGATCGCCCAGGAGGAGATTTTCGGGCCGGTGCTGGTCATGATCCCCTTCGACAGCGAGGAGGAGGCCATCGGCATCGCGAACGACACGCCCTATGGCCTGTCCGGCTACGTCCAGACGGGCGACCCGCAGAAGGCTCAACGCGTCGCCCGGCGCATCCGCGCCGGCATGGTGCAAGTCAACGGCAAAAGCCGCGCCGCCGGAAGCCCCTTCGGCGGCTTCAAGCAGTCCGGCAATGGCCGGGAAGGCGGTAAATGGGGGTTGGAGGATTTTCTTGAAGTCAAGGCGATCAGCGGCTGAAGCGCTTCCTTGCACGATTCCGGCGGATACCGTTTCGGGCGCATCCGCCGGACGTGAAGGCTTAGGGCATCCAAGCTAGGATTGCGCCAGCGCCACGACGGCGGCTAGAAGCACGCTGGCGCCCGACACCATATGGGCATCGGTCACGAATTCCGCCTCGTTGTGACTGACCCCGTTGCGGCACGGCACGAAAATCATCGCGGCCGGCGCAACGCGGCTGACGAACAAGGCATCGTGGAAGGCGCCGGAGACCATCGGGCGGCAGCGAATGCCCAGAGTACGGCACGCCGCCTCGATTTCTTCTGTAATCGATGGAGAAAAATGGCCGGGCGCCATGTCCACACGCTGGCCGATCGCCACCCTGCAGCCCCAACGCGCGCCGGCGGCCCCACACTCCTGACGCACGCGCCGCTCCATCGCCGCAAGGGCTTCGGCGTCCGGATGGCGAATATCAACGGTGAAGGCGACGCGGCTCGCGATGACATTGATGGAGCCGGGTTCGGCAGCGATACGGCCGATCGTCAGGCGTGCCTGCGGATCGGCAGGCATTATACTCTCCTGAAGGCGCTGAATGGCGGCCGCGGCGGCGGCCATCGCGTCTTTGCGGAACTCGAGCGGCGTGGTGCCCGCATGGGCCGCCTCGCCTGAAAAGACGACTTCCAGCCATTTCGTGCCCTGTACCGCCGTCACGACGCCGATCGGCACATCCTCCCGCTCGAGGACGGGACCCTGCTCTATATGCAGCTCGATGAAAGCAGAAACCGCATGTCCGATGGGACGCATCGCCGCCTCCGGCAGGGCCGCGAGCGTCTCGGCCAGTTCATCGGCAAGAAAAGCGCCGTCAATCGCCTGCACCGCACGCCAGTCCGCTATTGCGCCTACACCGGCAAAAGCCATGGACCCCATGCAGCCGGGCGAAAAGCGGCTCCCCTCCTCGTTGGTGAAGGCAACGACCTCGATGGCGCGGCCTGTTTCCATCCCGGCGTCGGCAAGAGCCTCCAGTGCCTCGAAGGCGCTGAGTGTGCCGAGCGCGCCGTCGAAACGGCCGCCGGTCGGCTGACTGTCGAGATGGCTGCCGATGAGGAGCGGCGGCAGCGTCGGATCTCTCCCCTCGCGACGCACGAAGAGGTTAGCCGCTTCATCCTGAAAGATGTTGAAGCCACGCGCCAGGGCGCGTTCGGCCAGCAACCGGCGGGCGGCGCGATCTTCGGTGCCGAGAGCCTGCCGGTTCACGCCACCGGCGGGCGTCGCGCCGAGCGCCGCAAAATCTGCGACCGATTTGAGGAGACGCGCTGCGTTGACCTCCGGCTGCCCGCTCATCGGCCAAGTCCCGCGATGAAGCGTTTTACCCGGTCCGGATCAACGGCATTCCACCAGACGCCCTCATATTTGAGGGCGCTGGCGATGATCACGCCGTCTGCAACGGAGAGGATGTCGTTGGCATTGTCATGCGTGACGCCGCTGCCGACCAGCGTCGGCAGCGAAGCGGCCTCCTTGATCATCCTGATGTAACCGAGATCGGCGGCGTGGCCGGTGCGCTGGCCGGTGGCGATCACGACGTCTGCGTCGAAGAACACGAGGTCCTTGACCTGCTCCTCCACCGGCCGGTCGGCGACGATGGCATGCGCGCCGTGCTTGACATGCGCATCGGCGAAGACCCGGATACCCTTGGCACGCAGTTGCGCGCGGTAGCGCATCGCGCGGGCAGCTTCGCCCTCCATGAAGCCTTCATTGGCGACATAGGCATTGGCCCACTGGTTGACGCGGATGAAGGACGCCGACGAGGCCGAGGCGATGGCGAGCGCCGGGATCGCTGCATTGGCAAGCACGTTGATGCCGATGGGGCGGCCGAGTTCGCGGCGGATACGATCCGCGACGACGGCCATATGGGCGGACGTCTCATGGCCGATGTCATCGGGCTTGGCAAAAGGGACATCTCCATGGTTCTCGACGATCAGTGCGTCGCAGCCACCGGAAAGATAAGCGCGGGCGTCCGAAAGTCCACGCTCGTAGATCGCCTCCACGCCTTCGCCGTCGTAACGCGGCGCGCCAGGCAGCGGCATCAGGTGCACGACGCCGATCACCGGCTTGTCCCGTCCGAAAAGCGTCTTCAGCGTATCCTTGTCCTGCCGTCCGATGGGATTAGTCATGGCGATCACACGTTTTCCAGTTTCAATGTCTCGGTAAGGGCGGAGAGTTCCGCCCGGCTTGGGAAAGAGGCAAGCGTGCCGGCGCGACCGACCGCGATCCCCGCGGCCTGCGTCGCAAGCCGGGCAGCAACGGAAAGCGCCACACCCTGCGCGAGGAGGCCGGCCAGCGTTCCGGCAAAACAATCACCGGCTCCGCTGGCGTCCACCGCCTCGACATCGTCGGCGAGGATGCGAAGCGCGTCGGCAGAGGAAGCTTCCAGAACGAGAGCGCCCGCCGACCCCAGCGTGACGATTACGCTCTCCGCCCCCAAAGCCAGAAGCTGTCGCGCCGCACCCTCCGCGTCGGCCACACCTGTCAGCGCCTCGGCCTCCGGGCGGTTGACGACGAGGAGCGAGACCATGGACAGGTCGAGCAGCAGCTTCGGAAGCGGGCTGGGATTGAAAACGGTGAAGAGGCCCGCGGCCCGCGCCGCCTTCAGGCAGGCCACCGTCGCCACCAAGCCGAGATTGCCCTGCATCAGGAGCATATCGCCGGATCGCCATGTTTCCTCAAGAGCCGTCATGGCAAGCGGATCGAACGCCGAGGCGCAGGCGGCGGCAGTGACGATGACGTTCTCGCCGTTGCGATCGATGAGGATCACCGACCGATCGCAAACGAATGCAAGGCGCGACAGGCGCAGGCCCGGGATTTCACCGGAAAGCAGGGCCGCCATTCGCTCGCTCGCCGCATCCTCGCCGACGGGCGCCCAAAGGGTCACCACCGCACCGGTACGGGCGGCGGCAACGGCCTGGTTGGCCCCCTTGCCGCCCGGTCCGTCACTGGTGGCTGCCGCGTTGTGCGTCTCGCCCGGCTGCGGCAGGCGCTCCAGGCGGAAGCTCGTATCGACGCAGACATTGCCGACGACGTGGATGGGCATGGACGATCCGGTCCCTCCGCTCAGTCCGTTGCCCAGGCGAGCATCTGCTCGAACAGCGTCTTGTAACCCGGCCAGGCAATGAATTCCGGCGGCAGCCAGTGCGGACCGACATCGGAGGTCCAGACCACTGTGCGGCCCTTGCCGTACGTGCCTGTCACGAGCAGCGGCAGCGAACCGTATTCGGAGGAGACCGTCATGATCTGTTCTGCCCCCTCCTTCAGCGTGACCTCGTTGAAGCCGAGAAGATAGGGGAATTCGCCCGAAATTCCCGAAAGGATCGGATGTGCGGCATTGCCCGACACGACGGGCGTAAAGCCTTCCGGCACCTCTACGCGATCGTCGACGGGAAGGCAGGCAACAGGCAGGACCTCCTCGACGGCCGTGTTGCGGAAACGCGCACCGCCATTGATACCCTGGAAGGAATAGTAGCCGCCGAACATCAGAAGCGCGCCGCCCTTGGCGACGTAGTCGCGAAGAAGCTTCAGCCGGTTCGGCGTGCGGCGGGAGTGAATCCAGGTATCGGGATGCAGAAGCAGCGTATTCGCGCCGATATCCGAAAGCACGATCGCATCGTAGGCTTCAAGGCCTTCCATCGTATTCGGGAAATCGCGCTGCGCCTCGTGCGCCGGCATGAAGGTGACGTCGAACGGGCTATCCCGCAACGCCTTCAGCAATTCGTCCGCTCCGGTGTGATAGGTCACGGTCGGGAACTGGTCGAAACCCTTGATGTGGGTTGCGGTCGATACCCAGGATTCGCCCGCGAGCAACACTTTCTTCTTGGTCATTGATGGCTCCTTGAATGTTGGCCGCCGCTCAGCGCGCGGCGGAAAAAACGGATTTCGGATTGTCGATGAGCATACGGTCGATAGCCGCCTGGGAAACGCCGTGGCGCTTCAGCCGCGGCAGGAAATGCTTGAGGATGTAGCCGTAGCCGAAGCCACCGTAGCGGGTGAGCATGATCTTCAGGAACACATCCTGAGACAGCAGCAGCCGATCGGCGAACCCCTTGTCGACAAGGGTCGCGATGGCGCGGGCGTTCTCCTCGTCGGAAGGCGACTGCGCGTCCTGGTCGGCATAGTAGTAGTCCATACCGATCATGTCGTATTCCAGAAAGGCGCCGCGCCGGGCGAGCGCCATCTGATAGTCGAGATCGTTGTGGCTCGGGTTCATGTGGCAGAGCACGGTATGAGCGAGATCGCCCCCCTCCTCCTCCACCACATCGAGCACGCGATGGGCAAGACGCTCCCAGCCCGGCAGATGGATGGAGAGCGGAAGACCCGTGATGCGCGCCGCCCGCGCGGAGGCACGCAGCGATTTCTCCTCCTCGGCCGTGAAATCCCGGCTGACGCCAACCTCGCCGATAATGCCGGCCATGATCTCCGGCTGGCTCTCGCCGCCACCGACGTCATCGACGATGAACTGCGTGACCTCCGCGATATCCATGCCCTTCAACCAGTCGGGATGGGTGTGCTCAAGGTAGAAGCCCGTGCCCATGATGATCCGTAGTCCCGACATGCGGGCGATGCGCGCAAGGCCGGCCGCATCGCGGCCGATACCGAAATTCGTCGTCTCCACCACCGTGCAGCCGCCAAGCGCCTGGAAACGCTTCAATTCGCCGAGCGCCAGGTCCCCATCGTCGAGGGAGACATTGTCCCGGTTCATATAGGGGTTCATGCGCAACTCGCCGATGATCTCCATGGAGATCTTCTGTTCAGCGATCGCCTTCTCGTCGGGATGGCACGGGCAGATCCAGCTACGCGCGCCATCGAGGAAAATATGCTCGTGCATCAGCGTCACGCCAAGATTCTCGACCGGCACCGGCCCGGTGACGGTCATGGCGGCGCCGGAGGTCACGCCGATCGGATGGCGCTGCTTCGGCGTATCGGCGAAGAGATGATCGAGCATTTCAGCGCCCCTTCACGCCACCGCGAAACAGGCGGAAGTTCAGCCAGATCGCGATGAGAATGATGAAGCCGGTGACGATGGGCGTGAAGAAAGGCGACAGATGCGACAGGATGAGACCGTTCGCCAGCACCGCGACGGTAAGCGCTCCGAGAATGGTTCCCACCAGCGACCCGCGCCCGCCAAAAAGACTGGTACCACCCAGCACCACGGCCGCGATGACATCCAGCTCGAAGCCCTGCCCAGCATTGGAGGAGCCGGAGCCGAGGCGAGCGGAAAGGATGACGCCGGCTGCCGCCGCCGCCGTGCCCGAGAGCACGTAGACCCAGAGGATGACACGGCGTGTGTTGACGCCCGCCCGGCGCGTCGCCTCGGCATTGGCTCCCACGCCCGTGACGTAACGGCCGAAATGGGTCTCGTTGAAGGCGATGTAGGCGATGATCAGCACGGCGATGGCGATCAGCGCCGGCGCGGGTATGCCGAGCACCCAGGCACGGCCAAGCGCCACGAAGGGGCTTGTCGGCTCTATCGGGATCGAATAGCCGCCGGTGATGAGCAGCGCAAAGCCGCGGATGACGGAAAGGCCGGCCAATGTGACGATGAATGCGGGAATCCGCTCATAGGCGATGAAATAACCCTGGATGACGCCAACCACACCGCCGAGCAACAGCATCAGCAGGATAGCAAGCGGCCAGGGAATACCGGCCTGCAGCGCGGCCGCCGAAAGCGTTGCCGTCAACGCCAGCACGGAGCCGACCGAAAGATCGATACCACCGGTCGTGATGACGAAGGTCATGGCCGCGGCGACGATGAGAAGAGGGGCGGACTGCCGGATGACATTGAGAAGGTTCGGCGCGGTCAGGAAAGCATCCGTCGTCACGGCGAAGAACAGGCAGCAGGCGACAAAGAACAGCGCGATCGACATGACGCCGCCATTGGCCACGACCGTGTCGAGAAGCGTCGCCTCGCGCATGCGCGGCGGATGGCTGGCATAGGCGTTGGGTTCGGAATTCATGTGGCAGCGCCCCCTTCCCGGTTATGGCCTGCGGAACGGGCGGAGAATTTTCGCCCGACGATGAGATTGACGACGTCCTCGATATTGGTGTCCTCAATGCGCCGCTCGGCGACATTGCGTCCCTCGTACATCACCTGAATGCGGTCGCAGACGAGGAAGAGATCCTGCAGGCGATGCGTGATGAGGATGACGGAGACGCCGCGCTGCGAAACGGTCCGGATGAGCTCCAGCACCGCCTCGACCTCGGCAACGGCCAGCGCCGCCGTCGGCTCGTCCATGATGAGCACGGACGGATTGAAGGAAGCGGCACGGCCGATGGCGATGGATTGACGCTGGCCGCCCGAGAGATTCTCGACCTTCATGCGCGTGTCGGGAATCACGATGCCGAGATTGGAGAGCATGTCGCGCGCCCGCTCGTGCATCAGCTTCTTGTCCAGCATCGGCACGCCGGCCACGCGCCGCTTCGGCTCGCGGCCGAGGAAGAGATTGCCGGCAACATCGATCGTGTCGCAGAGAGCGAGGTCCTGATAGACCATTTCGATGCGCGCCGAACGGGCATCCGCCGGCGAGGTGAAGGCGACATGCCTGCCGTCGATTTCGATCGTGCCGGCATCGGGAATGACGGCGCCCGACAGCACCTTGGAAATGGTGGACTTGCCCGCACCGTTGTCGCCCACCAGGCCGAGAACCTCCCCGGGCTTCAGGTCGAGCGAGGCGTTGTCGAGCGATTGCAGCGCGCCGTAGCGCTTGGAAATGCCGGTCATCCGGACACGGCTGACTTGCGTATCGGTCATGTTCGTGGACCCTTGCTGGAGATCGGCCCGCCCGATCCACGAACAGGACCGGGCGGGTGACGGCAGTTCGGCTTACTTGAACATCTCGCGATACTGATCGACATTCGCCTTGGTGACGATGGTGACGGGCACGTTGATGATCGGCTCGATCTTTTCGCCCTTCTTCACCTTCAGCAACGCCTCGACGGCAGCCTTGCCCTCACCGGCCGGATCCTGCTGGATCACCGCGGTCACGAAGCCCTGGTCGATGCCATCGATCGCGGATTTCGTCAGATCCCATCCAAAGACCTTGATGCTGTCGCCACGGCCCTGGCTGGCAACGGCGGAGACTGCGCCCAGCAGAGCCGGCTCCCCGGTGGCGTAAAGCGCCGTCATATCCGGATTGGCGGTCATCAGGTTTTCGGCAGCCGCAAGCGCAACGTCCTGCACGTTCTGGCCGTCGACCGTATTGAGGAATTCGACCTTCTGGCCGCCTTCGCCGACCGCCGCCTTGAAGCCGTCGAGGCGCTGGTTCTGGATGAAGGAGTTGAGCGCGCCGACGACGCCGATCTTGGCCGCGCCGCCCATGTCGCTCTTCACGTAGTCGGAGAAGAACTTGCCGATCTCACCGCCGGCCGCCGTGTTATCGACCCCGACAAAGGCGATGTTGTCGCCATCGGGAATCTGCGCGTCGATGGCGATGACCGGAATGCCGGCATTCTTGGCGGCGGTGATCGCCGGCTTGACGCCATTGACGTCGATGGCGACCAGGATGATGCCGTCGACCTTCTGGGTGATGTAGGTCTCGATCGCATCGTTCTGCGCTGACGGCACGTTGTTGGCATTGAAGACGACGAGATCGGCGCCGGCCGCCTTGGCGGCAGCGTTGGCCCCATCGTTGATCTGGTTGAAGAAGAGCGCCTGCTGGTTGATGGTGACGAGCGCGAACGTCTCGGCAAAGGCGCTGGACACGCCCATGGAAAGCGTCATGGCTACGGCTGCAGCGCAGCCGAGGAAATATTTGGTCCGACCCATTTTGAGGTTCCCCTTGTTTGAAGCCGCTGGCGGCAACAGAATTTACAGGGGCATTATTCAAGTGACTTGAATTTATGTCAAGGCACTTGAATTTCCTACTCGCAGAGACGGAATATGAAGATTTTATCGAATTGAATCAGAATGTTGGCGGCGTATTGACCCAAAAGATCGAAGCGCGCTCGCTTCCCACGTTGCGATACCAGTGCGCAAGTTCCGAATTGAAGACGAAACTGTCGCCGGTGGCAAGACGAAAGGTCCTGTCGCCGATCATGAGCTCGATCTCGCCGACGAGCACATACCCCACCTCTTCACCGACATGCTGTATCGGCCCGGCGCTTTCGCCGCCGACATCGATATGGTGGATATTGCACTGAAGCAGATGGCCGGTCGAATAGGGAATGATCCGCTCCAGCGAGATGCCTTCGCCCCGCCGCAGCGGATCAAGCGCGATCAGTGGCCGCGTGCCGGCCCGGAACACCACGCCTTCCTCGTCGTCGGTCTCCTCGAACATCCAGCCGATATTGGAGTCGAGCGCCCGAACCAGGCGGTGCAGCATGGGCAGCGATGGCGAGGCCTTGCCATTCTCGACCTTGGACAGCAGGCTTTCCGAACAGTCCGCCGCCTGCGCCAGCGCCTTCAGCGTCAGTCCACGGGTCTGTCGCGCAAGCTTCAGGCGCGCGCCGAGCCGCACCGGATTAGAGTGGATTTTATCCTCCCCGCTAGTTTCAGACGGCAAGGGCTTGACCATATTCATGTGTGAAATATCGCATTGATCGAGACCCCAATCATATGCCCTTCAATCGAGGGCTGTCCAGTGATGGGGGTAGACGCTCGCACCCAGACGCGGCACTTCCTCCGCCGCGCTCGGCGCCACGCTCGTCCCATACCAAACCACCGACGCCGCCACCGCCAAAATCTACGAGGTTGAAAAGCCGACCAGCCGGCTGTCCCGCCCGGCGGCGGGCCGGCCTCGCTCGCGGCAGCCCGCATCAATGCAAGCACCTTTACAAGTATATACATATTACCTATCGTGAATGCATCTGCCGGTCCCGAAGACATCTGGAGCACGCCCCATGAACTCTCCTCTTCTGCGTCCCGAACTCTCCTCCCTGTCGCCTTACAATGCGGGTCTGACCGTCGCGGAAGTGGCGAGCCGGCCGGGTGTGGCGCGCGTCGCCAAGCTCGGCTCGAACGAGAACCCGCTCGGCCCTGCCCCCGCTGTGCGGCA
>Ga0209793_1000243_pt1 | contig 85185 bp, 84 predicted proteins | sample EBPBio122009_DNA_FD_185863 | JGI IMG/M metagenome (GOLD analysis project Ga0209793, IMG submission 185863) | Wastewater treatment Type I Accumulibacter community from EBPR Bioreactor in Madison, WI, USA - Reactor 1_2/2/2009_ DNA (SPAdes) (version 2) | ecosystem: Engineered > Bioreactor > EBPR >... | reverse complement strand
ACTACACCAACCGCGTCGGCACCCAACGCGCCGTCCGTAACCACATCCGCGGCCTGAACGCCCTGGGCTACAGCGTCACCCTCAGCCCGGCCGCCTGACCACGAACCCGCACCTCACGACGTGGCCACCCGTGTGGTCACCTTCCATTTTCGGATTAGTGGTGACGAGTCTTGCATCGGCAACCAACGCCCTGCCGGCACCTTGGCAGGCCCGGAAGTCCAGGTGCGCGTCGACGAGCGGGAGGGTGTCGCGCGACAGCCGAACGCGGCGATGCTCGCGAGCGTGGGAGTCACCGCGAGGATAGTGCAGGGCTGAATTGTCAAGACGCCCATAGCGATTGGCCAGCGAGAAGCTCAGGGTCAACGCCTCCGTGTCGATAGGAAGGCGTCGGGCGCGAGCGCACGACTGCATGGGGCGATGTGCACGCCCAACATGGGAAGGACGTCGTATGGCAGAAGCCGAGGGTGCTTCTCGTTGGCGCACCGGATTCCATCAGGTATACCGCGTCAGTAGAACTATCCCGGGGGGTTTATCCCGACGACCACATTCTTTAGCATTCCGCGACAGACCTTTTAGCTGCGCAGCGCGGGTGTGGATATCGGCTCCACTTTGGATTTCTGCAACCCGAGCGCGACAGCGACGAACCATGGGGTACCCAATGTCGATGCCGTGATCCGAGCGCAAGGTTCCCCAACGCAGAGGGGTTGTTGACACTCACGCATATCGAGCGATGCCCACGGGAAAAATGTACCGGGGGCGAGGTGCGTCGTTGCATGCATTGCGCACCCCTCAGCCTCTGCGCAGAGGTCCCTGCTCCAAGCTGGGGTTGCCGAGACCGAACGGGCGTCGAAAGCGTCCGCACACGTGGCCGCTCGAACCGAGGCGGCTCACTGCTCAACTAGCCTGACCCGGGTGAAGAAGTTCTCGGTTTTCCCTGAAGGCGAGTCAGGGCAGCGGCTGTCCTCACTGATTCGCTGCGGTGGCGGCCACATTTTCGCCCCAAGAGGCCGAGGGCAATTGGTGGGCCCCCGTCCCGCGCGCGGCCACCGGCTGCCATCAGGCAGAGCAAGGCCAGGGCGGAGCTCGTCTTAGCTTCGAGCACTTCCCAGAGGATACGCAGTTAGAGCAAGTTGCGAGGAGTTCCGATGAGGGCAGACACTGCACGTTTCGTCGTCGCGACGGATTGGTCGCAACCAAGGCACATGGCCGCAGTCATGCATGCCTACTCGGAGATAGGGAACCGGGGCGCGGGCACTTCTCTGGTGATAGCAGTCCCTCACGAACCTGGCCCAGATGATGCTAGGCGCGTGAGAAAGATGTTGCAGCGCGCCCCGGGACAGGTTCAGGCCGAGGTATTCATCGAGGCCTTCGAGGAAGCGCGGGCAAAACCCTGCGCAGCGGCAATTGTCCCCACCGGGTCAGAGGACTTCCTTCTGTTGCAGGTCGCCTCTTGGGTGGCCAGACTGACTCGCTTGACACTGGTCGGTGAACATTCGGACGAATCGACCCTACTCGGCTCGTTGCTGGACTCATTTGAGGAGACATCGCGTAAGACGCTGCTGAGCGCTGAAAGTCCAAGTCACATTGAGCCCAGCTGGCACGGAGTCTACGCAGGTCAAGGTCGGTTTATAGTCGCGCTGAAGACAGGTGGTAGGGCCTATCTTCCTGTCGGGGACCGCGCGACTGCGGTCAACATTCTGCAGACGGGTCTGTACGAGCCTGATCTGCAGGGGTATATACAACACAGCGTCCCGAGGGGAGGGCTCGTACTGGACGTCGGAGCAAATATCGGCCTCGTCACGATCGCCCTAGCGCATGCCGTGGGCGCCGAGGGCCGGGTCATTGCGTTTGAACCCGTTCCTGCAAACATACAGTATTTACGGTGGAACGTTGAGACGAATTGGCTCATGGACGTTGTAGACATCATCTCGAAGGCTGTTAGCGACGTCAACGGCCTCACAACCATGTCGATATCCGATGAGTGGAATGCGTTAGGATCCATCACTAAGGGCGAAGTGGAGCTGGCGGGGAGACACGAAACTACTGGCCAGCGTCGGATTGACGTGGAGATGATTCGCTTGGACAGCTACTTTCCTCTAGATGTTCACATTGATCTCGTCAAGATTGATGTTGAGGGGGCCGAGCACCTGGTCTTTAAGGGGATGGAGCGCCTCCTCGAAGGTGGCCGGATTGACAGGGTCGTCTTTGAGTGTGCGCGAGAGCATTTCGACCGTTCTCTCGTGGGACCAGAAAATGCTTGGGATGACTTCATGACTAAGTTACATCAGTATGAAGAGTCCGGCTGGACTTTCGGGGTGCCACATGAGGATGGAACGCTGTCCGAACTCACAGTGGCGGGCATAGCGGCTCGCGCAAACTTCTCGTCGATCGCCATGGAGAAACCTGGCCTGGGAACTCAGTGCAAAGAGTGGCCCGTGTGAGTAGCCATAGTGGCGCCTGAGAATGTTGACGTTTTTAAGGAGGACGGGGTGTCTGACGGCGTAGAGGCTCACGTGGCACACGTCTGGACAAGTGGCGAAGAAGTGGTCTGCGAGTTCCCTTCTGAGCTTGAGCTGGATGTAAGCATGCATCTTGCTGAGCCGCATCCTCGTGGACTGCTTGGCCTTCCCTACTGCCAAAACGTCCCAACTGAGGTGCAGACAGTTCGCTTGATTCGTAACGGCTTGTGCCTGCCCATCAATTCGTTCGCCGGCGATGAAGTACTTTTGGCCGCGCCCGAATCAAAGCATGTTCAGCTTCTGGAGCGCATGGTTGCACCCGGGCTTGTCAGGGTCCTTCTGTCGGTCACGTCCGCGCTTATTGGATCGCGGGTGCTGGCGCGTAGCGATGTCGCAGAGTTGTTGATGCAGACTGTCGAGGTGCCACACGCCCTCCTGCTTGGTGACTATCCGAGAGAGTGGTGGGAGGACACTTTGTGTCGCCTTGACATGATCTGGCCATCGGCCACGGGAGCGCCAATGTCGCCTGAGAGCCCGGTTTTCCAGGGCGTGGCTACGTACCTCGCGCTTCGCGAGGTTGCTCGTCGCCGAATTGCCGAGCCGTTTCGAGTCCCACGTGAGCTGTCGCAAGCACCCGCAACTCCGGGAGCCTACTCATGAGCACGGCTACACCTGCAAAGCTGGAGACTCTGACGATTTGTCATCGCGCGGCTACTATTCCGCAGAAATGGGTTGGGAAGGAAATTGCGGTAGGAGGATATTCATCGGGCTCCTCGACGCATCTCTCTCGCTTAGCGCCTGGGTGGTACGCTCGTTACGATCATTCGCACAGCGCCGCGGCCCTTTTTGCGGCGCCCAGACTACTTCAAGGGATAGGGGAGGGTATCACTCATGTGCGGATGCAGCAATATCGAAAAGTCCTGAGTCATGTTGCCGTGGGAAGGCAGCATCGTGAGCTGCCCACGCTACGAGAAGTCATGCCTTCGCAGGCGGCGAGCTTGTCTGACACGGATCGTGCGCTCGCGCCAGGATGCGATTTTATGGTCCCCCCCGCGTTGAGTTTTCGGAGGACAGTCCTCGCGCATTATGCGAGTTGTCATCTTCCTGTCGACTTCCTTGAGTACGCGGTAGCGGCCATCGATGCGGGCGTTCTTGCCGAGAATGAGGTCGTAGATATGCTCCATGAAGACAGGCTGATCGCAGGCGCGCTGGAGCTGGGCATCTACCCATTGGAGTTCTTCGTAAGCGCCGTGAAGAGTCTAGAAGCTATCTCGCGCAGATTCATCGAGAGGGCAGATTCGAGGCTTGCCTCTTATGGAGCTGATCAGGCGCGCGCACTCTCATCTTGTGTAGAACGCGCCGGTTCCTACCTCGTACTGGCTGAGCTCGAGCGCCGTTTTGGAACGAATGTCCCGATTGGGACCACGGCTTGGATCGTCTGCATCACGGATAACGGGGGTGGCTATGTGCCTGGCCGTGCCGAGTGAACGCTTGCCACTTACACCTGTGGTTTCATACACAATATGTCACCGTTCACCGATCCTCCCGGACCAGTGGGTAGACGAGGAGATAGCGGTTGGCCCCCACAATACCGGCAGTCCTTTGCATATTTCTCGGCTCGTTCCGTTGTGGCACGAGAGATATACGTACGCGCACAGTGCGGCTGCCCTATTTGGTGTCAATCGAGCCCTTGGCAGCCAGGCGCCCAAGGGCGGGCACGTCCGCATGCAGCAGTATCGCAAGGTTCTGTCGCATGAGCGCCTCGGAAAACCAGACACCTATCTGCCGTCCATGGGTGTGATCTCTGCCAGTGAGTCGGCTCGCCATGCCCATGTGGGTCTGTCGCTTGCTACGGGATGCGACTTTCTCGTACCGCGCCCAGTGAGATTTCAGCATTCCGTGCTCGAGCACTACGCTCGCAACCATCGGGTGCTTGACTTCATTGACTTCGCGCGAGTGGCCCTCGAGTGTGGTGTACTTTCCGGGCAACAGGTTTCCATGATGATGTTGGAGAGAGTGTACTTCGCTGGTGTTCTGGAGTTGGGGATCTACCCTGTTGAGTTCTTCCAGCGGGCTTTGACGCAGATTGAGACGGTAGCCGACGAGTTCGCGATGAAGCATGCCGCGCGATTGACGAGCTACGATGCGGAGCAGAGTCGGGCGCTTGCGTGGTGCGTAGAGCGGATGGGTTCTTTTCTGGTTCTTGAAGAGTTAAGGGAACGGTACGGCCGAGACGTTCCAGAGGGGACCTTCGGGTGGATTGTCTGTGTTGCGCCAGAGGGAGACGCGTACGTCCCCGGTAGCGGCGATTAGGGGCTCTTCCTACTTGAGTGTGGGGTCATAGGTTGAGTCCGCCGGCGATGAGGAGCATGCGGAGGCGGTAGTTGTCGAAGTTCTTGAAGCCGCGGGCGACGCGGCGGTGGAGTTCGATGAGGCCGTTGACGGCTTCGGTGCCGCCGTTGCTGGCGCCGTTGGTGGTGAAGTAGGACAGGAATGCCTCTCGCCACTGTTTCAGGGTGCGGCCGAGGCGGGCGATCTCGGGGATGGGGCAGGTGGGGAAAGAGTCGATGATCTGTTCGGCGATCACCTTCCCGGCGGCGTGGTCCTTCTGGCCCGAGTTGGCTCACGTAGCGACTGATTTTCGCCGCTCGGGTCCGTGAGCTGGGGCGTTCTGGTCGGCGGGGTTCGTTTCGGGTCACTAATCGTAGGGTGTGGTGGTGGCTTTCATCCGGACGGTCCGCACGGCTTCGGGCGCGACGGCGGTGCAGATCGTGGCCAAGGTGAAGGGCCGCAACCGGGTGTTGGAGCATGTCGGGTCGGCGCACACCGAACTGGACCTTGCGCTGCTGCAGCAGGCGGCCCGGGAACGGCTCGACGAAGTGGCTCCGCCACTGGACCTGCCGGTCGAGGTGCCTGTCCGCCCGGCACGGCTCCTGCCTGGGCCGGCCGAGGGGGTCCTGGACTGGTCCTCCCCGGCCGCGCTGGGCGAGCGTGACGGGCTGGTCGCGCCGGCGCGGATCCTGGCGACTGGCAGTGAGGTCCTGTATCGCGCGATCGGGACCGTGTACGAGGAGCTGGGGTTCGCCGCGGCGCTTGAGGATCCGGTGTTCGCTGACCTGGTCATCGCCCGCGTGGTCGAGCCCACCTCGCTACTGGACGCCGGCAGGGTCCTGATCGAGCTGGGGGCGCGGCCGGCCAGCTACGCGACGATGAAGCGGACCCTGGCCAGGGTCACCGGGCGGGACTACCGCGCCACAGTCGCATCCGCGTGTTTCGCGCACGCCACCAGCCATGGGGACCTCACCCTCGTCTTGTTCGACGTGACGACGCTGTACTTCGAGGCAGAGCACGAAGACGAGCTGCGCAAGGTTGGCTACTCCAAGGAGCGGCGCGTCGACCCCCAAGTCGTGGTCGGGCTTCTGGTCGACCGGACGGGTTTCCCGCTGGAGCTCACCTGCTGGGCGGGCAACAAGGCCGAGACCGCCACGTTGCTGCCCACGATCAGGGCGTTCCAGGAACGGCACGGGCTGGCCGACTTCGTCGTCGTCGCCGACGCCGGGATGCTCTCATCGTCGAATCTGAAGGCGCTCGACGAAGCCGGGATGAGGTTCATCGTGGGATCCCGCCAGGCCAAGGCCCCCGCCGATCTTGCCTCACACTTCCGCTGGCACGGGGACGCCTTGGTTGATGGGCAGCTCATCGACACCATCACGCCCCGGCACGCGGGCACTACCAGCGAAAATGACGTGGCGAAGAAGGTCGAGCCGGTGTGGGACCCGGCCATGCATCCGAAGTCGTGGCGCGCCGTTTGGGCGTACTCGGCGAAGCGGGCCGCCCGGGACGGGCGGACCCTGACCCTGCAGGAGAACCGCGCGAAGGCCGTCGTGGCGGGGGAACGCGCCGCCAGGACCCCGCGGTTCGTGACGGTCCACAAGGGCGACGCCGTCCTGGACGAGAACGCCCTCGCGCGAGCGCGGCGGCTGGTCGGGTTGAAAGGCTACGTCAGCAACATCCCCCACACACTGATGCCCGCCGCCGAGGTCATCGCCTCCTACCACGACCTGTGGCACGTCGAGGCGTCGTTTCGCATGTCCAAGACCGATCTGCGGGCCCGGCCCATGTTCCACCACAACCGTGACGCGATCGAAGCCCACCTCACCATCGTCATGACCGCCCTCGCCCCTCGCCCGTGAGATCCAAAGCCGCACCGGGATCACGATCCGGCAGGTCAACCGGCAACTACGGCCCCTGCGAAGCGCGACCATCCGGATCAACGGCGCCACCCACCGCATCCCACCCGAAATCCCCGAACCCCAGCAAGCCATCCTCAACGCACTGCAGAAACCGGGTCACTAACGATTTGAGCCAACTCAGGTGATCTGTTCGGCGATCACCTTCCCGGCGGCGTGGTCCTTCTGGTGGTAGGCGGAGCGGAGCAGTTGGGCGCAGGACCAGGCGACTTCGACCTCGCGGTGTTCCTCGCGGGCGGTGAACACCGCGTTCAGGCGGGACTTCTGTTTGTCGGTGAGGTTCTCTCGTCCGGCACGCAGGTTGTTCCGGACCCGGTACAGCGGGTCGTTCTTACGGCCGCGGTGACCGAGGGTGTCCTGTTGGACGCGGCGGCGGACCTCGTCGACGGCTTGAGTGCCAAGCTTGACGACGTGGAAGGCGTCCAGGACGGCGGTGGCGTCGGCGAGCTGGTCGTCGATGGCGTTCTTGCACCCGTGGAAGGGGTCCAGGGTGGCGACCTCGACCCGCTTGCGGAAGCCTTCCCGCGGGCGTTGAGCCAGTCCTTGTAAGCGGACCCGGTACGGCCCGGGACCAGGTCCAGCAGCCTGGCGCGCACCACGACCTTGCCGTTCTTGCCTGGGTGGCGGGTGAGGTCGACCATCCCGGTCAGCTCCTTGAGGCCGCGCCCGCCGTCCTCGGCCGGTTTCGTGGACACGTGGTGCCAGACGTGCTCGTCGACGCCGAGGGTGTCCACCCCCTCGAACCGGGTCGGGTCTTCCGCGGCCGCCTTGAGCAGGGGCTTGATGGAGGCCCAGACCGTGTTCCAGGTCGTGCCCAGCTGTCGGGCGATCCCGGCCACCGAAGCGTGTTCGCGGCGCAGTTGCCCGATCGCCCACCAGCACGCCCGCACCGTCAGCAACGCACGCGGCGCCGCGATCTTCTCGTCCTGCTCCACGAACGTGAGCCGCGCACAGCCGGGGTCCGGGCAGCGCCACCGCCGCTTGCGCCAGATCACCCTCACCGGCCGCCCGAAACACGGGGCGTCCACCAGCCTGGCCTCGACCCGACCGTGCGCGTGCGCGAGGACCCCGCATGAGATGCATGCCCATCACCGTCGGCGCCGACTCCACCCGCACCGTCAACACCGCCCCCGGCCCGTCGTCGCGGTCCACGCCAATCACGTGCAGCCCGTCCAGGCCGACCAGCAGGTCACACCGCACGCAATAGCCGCCCTTCGGGCAGCACAAAGTAGGCTCGGGCATCGTCGAGGTCCTCGGGGTCAGGAGAGGTAGAAGTCCCCTGATCCTCGGGGGCCTCGACCCCCATCCACCGCACTCCAACACCCGTCAGCGCGTCGTGCTCACCCCACACTCAAGTAGGAAGAGCCCGATTAGGGCAAGCTGGGCAGCGATACAGCGGTCGTGGTCAACCAGCGCTTGGGCGGCCGGCTGCGATCCAGCGGCCCGTGTAGCTCGTCGGGCTGGGGAACACATATTGTAGAAGGACCTCGTCAAGGGTCTCGTGATGCAGGGGCTTGGCGAAGACGCGACGACAGAAGGCCAGATCCTCGGCCATCGCTTCCGCGGCGAACCGGATCCCCCCAATCGCATGGCGCGACCAGGCCCGGGCCCACACGCAGCCATACGCGTGGGCGCGCCATCCGAAGGCCGAGGCGGGCTCCGAGCCCCACATGAAGCCGAAATGCAGGATGTCGGGGGACCCGGTCTCCTCGATCCGGTGCTCTAGTCGGGCGAGCGCGTCGTCGCGGACGTACCAGTCGTCGGCGTCGAGGAAAAGAACATAGTCACCGGTTGCGGCATCGAGTCCAGCGTTCCGAGCTAGCCCGGGATGACCCTTGCGGCTGACGATGACCGTCGCTCCCGCGCCTCGCGCGATCTCCGCAGTGTCATCTCGGCAGCAATCCGCGACGACGATGACGTCGTCGAACTCGCGCACCTGGGACGCGACCGTGTCGAGGGCTACGCCCAGGGTCGCCGCGGCGTCGTGAGCGGGGATGATGAGGGAGAAGCGGGCCGGCATGAGGGCTCAGCGCCGGGTTGGCGTCGTGAGGACGACGTTCAGGTGGCCCTCATGGTGAAGGAGTACCTCGAGGGGGGCGGGGAGGGCCTGCCCTTCCTCGCCGATGGCAGCGAGTGTCCACCCGGCTTCGACGAGGCGGGTGAACTCCCCGGCGGCACGTGTCCAGTCGTCTGGTCGCGCCAGCGGAGCGACGCTGCACAGCAGGCGGCTGATTCGGTCGGCATCCAGCAGCGGGCGCAGCCGTGTGAGAGCGAGTCCAAGGCGGTGGGGTTGGCAGAGCATCGCGAGCTCGAATGGGTCCGCTGATTCCATCAGCGGCGCTAGATCTGTCGTCGGCACCTCGGTGTGCTCGGCTGCGGCCATGAGTGTCGTGGGATGCTGTCGTGAACCGTGCCAGGGGTTGCCTAAGGCAGGCCCGTACCAGCCGGGCGGCTCGTCGAACGGAGTCGGGCCACGGTGATCATCGAGCTGGGCCTCCACCAGCTCTACCGTCTTGTCGGCCCGATTGAGGATGAGGTTTTCGCGGAGGAACTGGAGATCCGACGGAGACGCTTCCAGCGCCACCACGCGGCCGGTCGGTCCGACCAGCTGGGCGACGAGTACCGTTTCCTCTCCGAAGCCGGCACCTATCTGTAGAACGCGTTGTCCAGGGAGGACCTTGGATCGGAGGTAGGCGCTTCGCTCCTCGTCAACCTCCCCTTGGAGAAGGAGACGAGGGGTGCGCGCGAGATCGTGGCTCGGGCAGACGAGGCTACCGGAGAAACTCGTTCGGACGAGCAGTCGACCGCCTCCGATGTATGTTCCCTGATAGGGCGGGCGCGATGCATGAAATGCCATGGCCGTGGTGAGTGCGTCGGCTTCGGCGCCGATGTCGGCGTAGCCATGAAGGGCTTTCTCTAGGCGTTCGGGCACCCCAGAGTTACGCGGTCGCTCATCTGCGGACTGGACCAACCGGCTGATTTCAGCGAGTTGCATCAGGAGGGCGTCGATGTCTCCTTGAGGGACCACGAAGCCGTCGTGGGGTTGCGAAAGCACTTGGCGGAATGACTCTAACGAGACGTTTAGCCGATCGCCGCCCGGGATGCCACGTCGAAGGGCATCTACCTTTTTTTCGTCGTTGTTGGACGGCGTCGAGGGAGTGGTGATCACCAGCAGGCCATCGTCAGCAATGGGAGCAACGAGGGTGGCAGCGGCCAGGACGATCGTGGGTCGGCTCCAGTTCGTTGCGACCACGAAGCGCCGCTTCGTAGGCCGAGAAGATTGAGTCATTTTGCGCCTCCAATGGATTGGCGTCTGTCACCCCTTCGGCTACCAGAGCTTCGGGATTAGCGCTGCCTCTGAGCGGCATGAGAGTCGTTTGCGGGACGGTCCAGAGGTCGACAACTACTGTGCGGTCGCCGGAGCTGAGCCACGCCTACCACGAACGGCCCTATCGGCCGCTGGATCTCGGTTGTGAGCGCGATCCCGGACCGTGTCTGCTCCGGAAGGGGACGCGCTCCCGCGACTCTCCCGACGGCATCAGAACCCGTGGGCTCCTCGGATTGCGGCGCCCGTAGTGCCTGGACGCCTCGGCGAGAATCGACCTGCCGGCGTCGGAGCAATCTCCAGCATGCGAGGCGGTCACCGGTCGAGGCTGCCCTCGCCGAAGGGAGGCACGTGTCAAGCAGCCCGTTGCCCGCAGTGGGAGACTCCACGGTCGACCAGGATCCTCGCCTGGACGGATCGGCCTCTTCAGGAGGTTCGCGTCAGCAATGGGCATGACCGGTCGATGGATGGAGGTGACGACTCGGCGTCCTGCGTGCGCATGTCTCCCTAGACAATCGCCGCTTCCCAGCGGCCCATCGTTAGCAGGCGGCCTGCCCTCCGCGGTCGGCTATCCGGAAAAGGGGTGATCCTGTCCATGGCAATCAGTAGGCTGCTCCATATCGTCTGGATAGGTGACGAATCGAGGCGACCCGAGCAGTGCATCGGGAGTTGGCGCCGCCTCAACTCCGATTTCGAGGTCCGTGTGTGGGGGAACGCCGACCTCCTCAGCCGCACTTGGATTAACGGGCGCCACATCCGCGCGCTCGCGGCGGCAGGGCGCTTCGCCGGTGTCGCAGACCTGATGCGCTATGAGATCCTCTTCTCCGAAGGAGGCATGGCGGTCGATGCCGACGCCGAATGCGTGCGCCCGCTGCCGGACTGGCTACTCGATCCCTCGGAGTTCGCGAGCTGGGAGAACGAGCATTTGCGGCCCGGTCTAATCACGAATGCGTTCATGGGCGCCGTTCCGGACTCGCCGTACATCGGGCAGTTGATCGCAACCGTCCACGACAAGGTAACCGTCACCGATGCTCACCCCTGGAAGACGACCGGCCCCGCCGTTGTCACCGACGTGTGGAAGCGCTACCAATATCCGCTCACGATCTACCCGTCCCACTACTTCACCCCCGTGCACTTCAGCGGTCAACCCTACGCGGGGACAGGGCAGGTTTTCGCGCGCCAGTTCTGGTCCAGCACGCGCGCGGATGTCGAGAGCCGAGGTCTCGCTGTCGCCGACGGAGTAGGGGTGGCCTCGTGACCCAGGCGAGCGAAGCATTACTTGACGTTGCGATGATCGTGAAGGACGAGGAGGGCTACCTCCCCACGTGCTTGGAGTCGCTCGAACAGTTGCGGCCGATCCTAGGGGTTGTCCACATCTACGACACGGGTTCGTCCGACCGCACCGTGGAGATTGCGCGCGCTTGGGGGGCGGAGGTCACCGAGGGCTATTGGGACGATGATTTCGCTCGGGCTCGAAATGCAGCAATGGCCCTCAGCTCAGCCCCCTGGGTGCTGATTGTGGATGCCGATGAAAGGGTTTCGGTTGAAACGGATTCTTTGGAGTCCGAATTAGTCTCGGCTTCCACTGAGGTCGACGTGGATGCGTTTGAGTCATCAGTGCTGCTCCGTTCTGATGCGAGCTATTCTTCGGCGACCTCGATTCGCATCTTCAGGCGCGCAAGGGTCTGCTACCGAAACCGGGTTCATGAACGGCCCGTCCGCATGGATGGTGGTGACCCATGTCTGAGACGATTGCCATCTTCAACCGTTTCTATTGTGCATATTGGCTACACCAGCGCCGCCTTCTCGGGGAAACTCTCTCGCAATCTTAATATCCTAGAAGTCGAAGTGGAAGCTTGTCGGGCCAATGAAAGTCAGGCTCAGCTCGCCGAGGCGCTGCTGAATCGTGGGCGATCCCTCGCCGGAGTCGGCGACGTACGTGCGGCCGAACGGGACTTCGAAGAGATGCGGAAGCTGGACTGTCACCCAAAATTTCGCCTGCTCGGGGGTGAACGCCTGGCTCAACTGTTGTTAGATCAGGGGCGCTGGGATGAGGTCGAACCCCTTCTCCAGGAGCTTCGCCAGGAGGGCCAAGACAGGGATATGACCGCCTGGCTCTGGGCTCGCCTGGCCATTGGCCGGGGGATGCACGATAGGGCACTTCCGCTGCTGCGGCTGGTAAATCGCCCCAAGTCCGCCGTGGGGATGGTGGATTCCTGGGCGCCCGTCCTCAGGGCGCGAGTGCAGGCGGCGACCATGGTAGGTGAGTACGAGGAAGCGCTCGCTGCGGCAATCCCGCTGCTAGCTAAGCACGGGGGAGGGGCTGGGCTCGGTCCGTTGGTGGTGGCCTTGTGGGCAGACCGGCCAACCGAGGCGCTCGCCCGCCTTTTCGCGGAGTTCGGGCCGGAGCACGCGGTGGGGGTCGCCGCCGAGATGGAGCTAGCTGGGGAGCCCGGACCGCAGGTCGCGTCCTCATTGAGGCAAATGATCGGTCTGGGCACCGACTGGCAGCACCAGCCCTCTGGTTCGGTGGCCGTCAGTCGCGCTCAGGGGTCGTCCGGTGGCGCCACCGAGGACGTGGAACCGTGACGCCCCAAGCCCTGCTGGATGTGGCGATGATCGTGAAGAGCGAGGAAGCCTACCTGCCCGCATGCCTGGCGTCCCTCGAACAGTTGCGACCGATCCTGGGAGTTGTCCACATCTACGACACGGGGTCGTCCGATCGCACCGTGGAGATTGCGCGCACCTGGGGGGCGAAGGTCACAGAGGGCTACTGGGACGATGACTTCGCGCGCGCCCGCAATGCTTCGCTGACATTCGGGTCGGCGCCGTGGATCCTCTGGACTGATGCGGACGACGTAGTGCAGGCCAACGTCTGTGCCCTCGCGGCGCGTCTGCGTGACGAGCTCGGGGGGGCGGTTCAAGCATTCAGTTCCTTACTCGTGGTCGACGGGCACGGTGGAACGCTGACTGCCCATTCGATCCGGGTCATGCGGCGTGGGTCGACCTGCTTTGAGAATCGCGTCCACGAGCGCGTGGTGCTGAGCAGTGGGGGGCTGGCTTCCTGCGCCCAGCTATCTCCCGACGTACTGACCACGGTGCACACCGGCTACACGGCGGAGGCGCATGCGGGCAAGGTCGCCCGCAACCTTGCCCTGCTGGAAGGGGAGCTCCAAGAGGCGCGCCGCCACGGCGGACCTCACCTGACGGAAGTGCTCTGGAATAGGGCCCGCACCCTCATGGGCGCGAACCGCTTCGAGGAGGCGATCGACGATCTCGTCGAGGCTCGGCGCCACGTCGGGGGGCTGCGAGTGTTCCGTCTCGAGGCTGGAGAGCTCCTCGCGATGCTGTATCTCGAGACGAGTCGCTACGACGACGCAGAGGTTGTCCTGCAAGAGCTTCGCCAGGAGGGGCAGGATCCGGAGATGACCGCTTGGCTGTGGGGGAAGTTAGCACTCGGCAAGGGCGAACCACGCGAGGCGCTGACCCTGCTGCGCCTCATCAATCGTCCGAAGTCGGGAGCAGGTCGCTTGGACAGCTGGGTGCCGGTGCTGGCGGCCCGTGCTCAGGCCGCAGCCCTCGCTGGAGAGTACGACGAGTCGCTCGCCGCCGCTCTTCCCCTGCTTGCCAAGCACGGCGCAGGCGGCGGGCTTGGGCAACTGATCCTCGCGATGTGGGGCAGTCGCCCCGATGAGTCGCTCGCGATGCTCCTCGCCGAGTTCGGGTCTGCTCATGCCGCCGCAGTAGGGGATGAGCTTTGTCAGGCGGGAGCGCGGGGGGAGCACGTGAATCTGCTCTACCGCGAACGGCTCAGTATGGCATCGGGCTGTGCCGTGGTGGCGAGCTGACCGGCCACCCGCTCGGCGGAGGAGCAACCCCCGCCTGGCCCGAATGCCGGCCCAGATCTGACGCCGTCGCATGTCGCATCTCAGTTTTGCGACGAGGGTACCGATAGGAAATGTGCGGGGGTGACCCCGGTCGGGATGGTCGACCGACCGCCGACTATGACGGTTCCGCCAGGGAAGGCGGGGCTGGGCCCCATTCCACGAAGGAGAACATCATGGGTCTGCAGATCAACACCAACATCGGCGCTCTGAACGCTTACCGGAACCTGTCCGGTACTCAGGGTGCGATGCAGTCCAGCCTGGAGAAGCTGTCCTCCGGTCTGCGTATCAACCGCGCTGCTGACGACGCTGCCGGCCTCGCGATCAGCGAGAAGCTGCGTGGACAGGTCAACGGTCTCAACCAGGCGTCCCGCAATGCGCAGGATGGCATCTCGATGGTTCAGACGGCTGAGGGTGCCCTCGATGAGGTCCACTCGATGCTGCAGCGCATGCGTACGCTCGCGGTTCAGGCCTCGAACGGCACCAACTCCACCGCGAACCTGGGCCAGATTCAGTCTGAGATCACCCAGCTCACGACGGAGATCGGTGAGATCGCCAAGCGCACCAAGTTCAACGGTCTGGACCTGTTCACCACGGCGACGACCACCCTGCAGGTGGGCGCGAACGCCAGCGACACGATGACCTTCGCGGGTCAGGCGCTGACCTCCGCCGCTGTCGGTGGCACCAGCATCAGCGCTGTGGACGTCACCACGGCGACGGGCGCGAACGGTGCGATCACCACGCTGGACAATGCGATCGATGGCATCGCCTCTCAGCGCGCGAGCCTCGGTGCGATCCAGAACCGCCTCGAGCACACCATCAAGAACCTCGGTGTGTCCGCGGAGAACCTGGCCGCGTCGGAGAGCCGCGTTCGCGACGCCGACATGGCCAAGGAAATGACGCAGTTCAGCCGCAACCAGGTCCTGCAGCAGGCCGGCATCTCGATGCTGGCTCAGGCCAACCAGGCCCCGCAGTCGGTCCTCAAGCTGCTCGGCTGAGTTCTCTCGATCGGCAGGCGCCTTGGCGTCCGTCGGGTGACGGGGGTGGAGCTTCGGCTCCACCCCCGTTGCCGCGTGCGGCGAGATTTGCTCAAGGAAATGTCCGCGCCGCCGATAGGAACCCGTCGGGGATTCCCGGCGGTCGGCGCGGCGCGCGCCCGACACAGGACACAGCGGTTCCGCCAGGGAAGGCGGGGCTGGGCCCCATTCCACGAAGGAGAACATCATGGGTCTGCAGATCAACACCAACATCGGCGCTCTGAACGCTTACCGGAACCTGTCCGGTACTCAGGGTGCGATGCAGTCCAGCCTGGAGAAGCTGTCCTCCGGTCTGCGTATCAACCGCGCTGCTGACGACGCTGCCGGCCTCGCGATCAGCGAGAAGCTGCGTGGACAGGTCAACGGTCTCAACCAGGCGTCCCGCAATGCGCAGGATGGCATCTCGATGGTTCAGACGGCTGAGGGTGCCCTCGATGAGGTCCACTCGATGCTGCAGCGCATGCGTACGCTCGCGGTTCAGGCCTCGAACGGCACCAACTCCACCGCGAACCTGGGCCAGATTCAGTCTGAGATCACCCAGCTCACGACGGAGATCGGTGAGATCGCCAAGCGCACCAAGTTCAACGGTCTGGACCTGTTCACCACGGCGACGACCACCCTGCAGGTGGGCGCGAACGCCAGCGACACGATGACCTTCGCGGGTCAGGCGCTGACCTCCGCCGCTGTCGGTGGCACCAGCATCAGCGCTGTGGACGTCACCACGGCGACGGGCGCGAACGGTGCGATCACCACGCTGGACAATGCGATCGATGGCATCGCCTCTCAGCGCGCGAGCCTCGGTGCGATCCAGAACCGCCTCGAGCACACCATCAAGAACCTCGGTGTGTCCGCGGAGAACCTGGCCGCGTCGGAGAGCCGCGTTCGCGACGCCGACATGGCCAAGGAAATGACGCAGTTCAGCCGCAACCAGGTCCTGCAGCAGGCCGGCATCTCGATGCTGGCTCAGGCCAACCAGGCCCCGCAGTCGGTCCTCAAGCTCCTGGGCTGATTCAACTAGCACGACGGTGAGGGGGCGTGGGCATCATGCCCGCGTCCCCTTCCGCCGTGCCACGCGATCACCCGTTTCGAGAAAGGGGAAGACATGTCTAGCATGCAGGTTAGTGGGTTAACCGGCTTCGACTCGGCCAACATGGTCCAGCAGCTGATGTCTGTGGAACGCCTCTCCGGAAAGCGCTACAGCGACGGGCAGAAGGCGAGCAATACGCTCATCTCCGCCCTGCAGGGCCTCAACACGCAATTCAAGTCGCTGGGTGAGGCCGCCAAGGCGTTCATTCCTGACACCGTACTCGGCGGCACCTCGGCCTGGCAGACCACCACGGCCACAAGCAGCAATAAGGACGTTGCCACGGCGGTGACCGCTTCGACGGCGACGCCCACGAGTCTGTCGTTCACCGTGGATCAGATGGCAGCGGCTGGCTCGGTGAAGTCGGCAGCGACGTTTGCCTCGACGGCCACCTTCGCGAGCGCCTTCACGTTCAATGTGACTGCCGCAGCCGGGAGCGCCAATGAGAAGACGCTGCCCATCTCGGTTGCCGCGGGTGCCGGGCTGGCCGATGTGGTCGACCAGATCAACAAGTCTGGCCTGGGTCTGCAGGCCAACATGGTTCAAGTCGCTCCGGGGACGTACGGGCTTCAGGTCAGCTCGAGCGCCACGGGGGTCGGCACCGACGTCACGATCGAATCGGGTACACCGCTCGGCGACTTCACCACCGTGACGACGGGTCAAGACGCGAAGATCCAGCTCGGCGGCGTGGGCGGGTTCGCCCTCTCCTCGCCGTCGAACACGTTCAAGGACGTCGTGCCGGGCGTGACGATCACGGCGCAGTCGGTCTCCGCGACGCCGGTAAGGCTCGACATCAAGGCAGATTCGTCGTCAATCGGTGACAAGGTCAAGGCCCTCATCGATGCCGCGAACACGGCGCTGAAGACGATGGCCGACGGAACGAAGTACAACCCAGACAAGAAGACGGCCGGAAGCCTCAACGGTGAATCGACTGTCCGCGACGTCCAGTACAGGCTGCAGTCGATCTTCTCAGGGTCGAGCGCCGGCCAACTGGCCAGCATGGGCGTGGAGTTCCAAAAGGACGGCACGGTCACGTTCGACAAGGCGAAGTTCGAAGCCGCGTACGTGAGGGACCCGAAGGCGGTGGAGGCGACATTCACAGACACCGCGACCAAGGTTTCCGACTTGAGTAAGCAGACGTCGAACTCGGCCGATGGTTACTTGACCGTTCGAATCCAGGGGGAGCAGTCGCAACTCAAGGATTACACGGACCGGCTCACCGACTTCAATGAGCGCATGAGCCTGCGGGAGTCCGCGCTGAGCAAGCAGTTCTCCACGCTGGAAGCGTTGCTGAGCAAAATGCAGTCGCAAGGGCAGTGGCTCAGCGGGCAGCTTGCCGCGTTGTCGGCCTCGAACTCTAAGTAACCAGGCAAGGAGACGATATGACGACCGCGGCCCAACTCCGCAACCGGTATGCCCAGGAATCGGTGAGCACCGCCACCCCCGGGCAGCTCCTCGTGATGCTGTATGACCGGCTGAGCAAGGACCTGATCACAGCGGAGCGGGCCGTGGTCGCGCATGACGTCCCCACGGCGCACACGAACCTCGTGCATGCGCAGGAGATCATCACCGAGCTTGCGGCGACCCTCCAGATCGATGCCTGGGAGGGCGGACCCAACCTGCTCGCCCTCTACGAATGGTGCCTGATTGAGCTTTTCCAGGCGAACATTTACAAGGACGCCGCGCGCATCCACACGGTGCGTGAGGTCATCGAGCCTTTGCGGGATGCATGGACACAGGCTGCCAGGCAGGTCGAAGGCCGATGAACGCTTGGGAGCAGGCGCTGACGCGGATGGAAGACGACCTCGACGCTCACGAGCTGACATTGCGCACCGGTGACGTCCGCGACGTCATGCCTTTCGTGGCCCCGGAGGGGCTGGGTCCGATGCCGACCCATCTTGCGGATCGAGTGCAGAGTCTGATCCATCGGACCAGACTCCTCGCCACATTCGTGCAGTACGAACTTGTCGCCACCGACGCGGATCTCCGCTTCGAGCGGCGCGAAGTGAAACACGCCGGCGCCCAGGCGCTCTATCTGGACCGCGCGGTCTGATCGGAGAGCGCAGAACAGTGTTCATCAGGGACGACGGTGACCCCGTCGTCCCTGATGGTTTAGATTCGCAGTGGGCCGCCGATAGGGAATACGGCTGCCCAGTCGGCATCGGGCAGCCCAGGACAGCACGATGCGGCCCTGACCGCTCACGGATGAGTTGGAGTAGCCCAGATGTCTTCTTTCGGCAGCCTGAATCTCGGCGCGCGCGCGATTTTCGCAGCACAGCGCGGCCTGGACGTCACCGGCCAAAACATCGCGAACTCCGCCACTCCCGGATACTCCCGGCAGCGGGTCGACCAGGTCGCAGTCGGTGGTCCCACTGTCCCCGCGATCTGGGCCAAGTACGACCAGGCCGGCGGTGGCGTAAAAGTCACCGGAATCTCCCGGATGCGCGACGAGTTCCTGGAGGCGCGGGCGAGGACAGCGCACCAGACACAGGGCGATTACGCCGAGAAGCAGAAGGTCTACGAGGCTCTCGAGCGCACCTTCGGTGAGCCGTCGACCAAGCAGCTCCAGGCCCAGCTCGGGGAGTACTGGACGGCGTGGAGCGGGATCGCCAACGATGTCACGGCTGCTGCGCCCCGCGGCGTGGTGCTTCAGAAGGCACAGGCAGTTATTAATCAGTTCAACTCCATGGGCAAACAGATCGCCACGCAATGGGATGATGCGCGCACCGAGTTCAACGCGAACGTCGACGATGTCAATGCCATGGCGAAGGACATCGCACGGCTGAATCGAGCGATTAAGAACAACGTCATCAACGGCCTGCCTGCCAATGAACTCGCGGACCAGCGTGACCAGCTCGTCGAGAAGGTAACCACCCTCACCGGCGCCAAGGCAGAGCCCGCCGCCGATGGCGTCGTCAACGTGCGCCTAGGGGGCGGCACGGGCGACTACCTCGTGAACGACCGGTTCTACGCGCAGGTGGGCGCTACCGGTCCGGCGGGGTATGACGCCTCCCTGCCCGCCAGGCCAGCCGCCGTCGGTGTCACCTGGACCGCCGGGCTACGGGACATCTCTGACCCGCTCGCGGCGGCCGCCCCGACGCCCGCGAGCGTGGTCCTCACGTCCGCGACGACGGGCACGATGGCCGGTCAGCTCACCAACATGAACACCACGCTGCCGGACTATATGGACGACCTCAACAAGGTGGCGCAGAGCTTCGCCGACAAGGTCAACAGCCAGCAGCAGCAGGGCTACACCCCACCGCTCGACGCCGCCAACCCAGGCCAGGCCGGCTCGGACATGTTCACGTCGGATGGCGCCGCCAATACCGGCATCACCGCGAAGAACCTTCAGCTTGCGTCGGGCTTCACGGCCAACCAGCTGGCTGTGTCGGACACCCAGTGGGACGCGACCGGCAAGGTCCTCAACGCAAACAACGCACTAAAGATGGCGGGTCACCTCAGCGACAAGGACGGTCCCGATGCGGCGTATCGAAGCTTGATCGCCAAGCTCGGTACGGAGGCGCAGAGCATTAGCCGCAACAAGACAGCCGCAGACAACGTCGTCAAGAATGCTGACGACGCGCGCGATAGCGTGAGCGGTGTCTCACTCAACGAGGAGATGACTCACCTCGTGCAGTACCAGCACAGCTTCCAGGCTGCCGCGAAGTTCATTACCGCAGTCGACGCGACGATCGAGTCGCTCCTGAACATGACTCACTGAGCTAGCTGAGGACCCGACATGCGAATCACCCAGAACTCGATGAACCGGACCCAGCTCATGGGCCTGGACGACAGCCTCGGGCGCCTGCAGAAGACGCAGGAGCAGCTCACGTCCGGCAAGCGGCTTAACCGCCCGTCCGACAGCCCGGTCGACACCGTCGAGGCCATGCGGCACCGGGCGGACCAGCGTGCGCTAGAGCAGTTCGGCATCAACATCTCCGACGGGCTCTCCCGGCTACAGGCAACCGACGACGCTCTTGCACGTATCAACCCGATGCTCCAGCGGGTTCGCCAGCAGACGGTTGCCGCCCTGAACGGCACCAACAGCGAGATCCAGCGGAAGGCCTATGCCGAGGAGCTAAAGCAGCTCAAGTCTGCGGTGATTCAGGTAGCCAACACCCAGTACGGCGGCAGGCCGATCTTTGCTGGCACGGCATACGACCCCGCGAATAACAACGCGTTCGAGCCCACAACCGGGGCCTTTCTCGGCAACTCCGAAAAGGTGCTCCGCACGATCAGCGACTCGCCGGGCGAGGCGGGGCAAATGGACATCGGCGCCTCCGGCAAGGACGCACTGTCCAACCTGCTTGCGGACGACACCACGAACCCCCCGGGCAAGGGCCTCCTTGAACGGCTCGCCGACGAGCTCGGCCAGCCGGATGGCTCATACAGTCAATCGAATGCCTCGGCGCTCCTTACGGACCTGGACCAAGCGATGGACCAGCTCCAGTCGGTGCAGAGCGTCGTCGGCGCCAAGGTGAACCGTTTGGAGAAACTTCAGGAGCTCAACGGCCTGCAGGACGATGCGTCACGGATCGCGCTGTCGAAGGTCGAGGACGTCGACTTCATCAAGGCGGCCATGGACCTCAACATTCAGTCGAATGCCTACAACGCCGCGCTGCAGGCGTCGGCCAAGATCATCCAGCCGTCGCTGATGGAGTTCCTCCGCTGACGCCTCTGGTCCTACTGCTCAGCGGCCCGCTGGTTGATGGGTACCGGTCTCTGAAAGCCTTAGAGCGGCAGTCAGGATCGGCGTACGGCGGTCGATGGGTGAATGACACCACGACGCCAGTGCCGCTTTCGGCACCGTTCCAGTGAGGACACCGCATGCCCGACAACGAGCCGATGAGCTGGGCCGACATCGCCGCGCAGATCCGCGGAATCGGGGAGCCGGGTCAGTCCGATGTGCAGACTACGACCCGCACTCCCTTCCGGATCGTCGTTGCCACCGACTTTTCTCAAGCTGCGACGACCCTGAGCGTCCTCAAGGCATACGCCGCTATGTTCCCCGCCGACGCCCCGGTCGAGCTCGTCCTCGCCGTTCCGCATGAGCCCACCGACGAGGACGTGTCCTGCGCTCAAGTTCTGCTCGAGGGGCTCGATGTGGACACCGCCATCGCTCCGGTGCGCGTGGAGTCGTTCGCCGAGGCTGCAGGCAAGAGCGCCCACGCCGCCGTCGTGAGCAATGGTGACCTGCAGGTGCTCGTCATGGAGCTCGGCGCGGCTTTCACCGCCATGCACCGACTGGCAACCGTTGTGGCCGACGCGGATTTGCTCGCTCGGGAGCCCGAGCCCGTAGATGTCCCTAACGCCGCGTTACAGCGCCGATTCGTCTCGTTCTGCGAGGTCACATCTGCCGCCGATCCTGCTGCGGGGGTATTCGCCGAATCACTCTGATCCCCGTCCTACCTGAGCCCGCCACGACATCGTGGCGGGCTCGGGCCCTTTGGGACAAGGGGTTCAGGCGGTCGGTGTCTCTCCCTGTGTGGTGGGGGTTCAGGCGGTGAGCGCGGCGAGGTCGTCTGCGTACCGGGATTCGCCGTAGAGGTCGACCAGCGTACGAAGTGTGGCGACGACCTCGCCCGCATCCATTGCCTGCAGCGCGGCCAAGCGGCGAAGATCGAGAACCTCAAGGTCTGCGGCACGCTCGCGGATATCGGGGCTAGGTGAGCCGAGCCAGGGCGCGGTGAGTCTCAGGACGTCAGTCCAGCCGCCCCCGCGATGGCACAGGCGCGCTGCAACGTCCCGCAATGTGCGCTCGTCGCCACCGGCTGATCGAAGACCTTCCAGGTGTCGGGCAGCCTCGCTCACCCGGTCGGACGCGATGAGCGTCGTCGTGATGTCGACGGCGGTGAGGCGCCACGAAAGGGTGCCGACGGCGAAGCCCGCCAAGGCCTCCGCGTAGAGGACGAGTGCGTCGTCGGTACGCCCGAGGGCCGCCAAGGATCGCGCAGCGTGGCGTGCCGATCGGATGACGTCGGTTGGGTCGCGGCGCGCCCGGGCGGCCGAGAGGGCGCCCAGAGCCGTGCCGGCATTGCGTTCAGCCTTGGCGGCCCGGAGCCGCTCGGTGGCGTAGCCATAGTGCCGCAGTGAAGCAACGCTCTCGCCGATCGTGCCGATCCGACAGGTTCTGCCATCCAGTCGCGTGGGGATCTCGTGGATCGCACGGGCGAAACGCACCTCGTCGCGCCATACGAGTTTTGCATATGGCGTTCGGCCTGCGATCCGTCCTTCCTCGTCGAGATGTTGTTGGACCAGGCTGAAGACGTCGCAACCGGTGCCCACGAGGTGTCCGGCGAGAGCGGCGGGATCACCAACGTACTCCTCGTCCGCGTCGATCGTCAGCGCCCACGCGGCGCTGGACATGGCGAGGCTGGCGTTGCGCGCACGTGCGAAGTCGTCATCCCAATAGCCTTCAGCGACATGGCAACCCGCCGCCCTGGCGATGGCGATGGTGTCGTCGGTGGACCCCGTGTCGTAGACGTGGACTTCTCCGAGCAGAGGTCGAAGCGCCTCCAGAGAGGCGAGGCAACGCGGCAGGTTGAGCGCTTCGTCCTTGACGATGAGACACGCATCGAGGATTGGCGGGGAGTCCATGGAGTGCACCTGTCTGCTGCTGATCGCCCCGGCGTCGACGTGCCGGCTTGCCGTCGCCTTCTCCATCGGCCGAGGCTGTCGCGCGATGAGGTCCCTCCTTCGCCAGCCTGCTCAGAAGCGTTACCCCGTAAGCCGATAGGGCAACGTGAGGACAATGTGTGGAGCACGACCTGCTGCTCGGCCCTGGCAGGTGGGCGTGTGAGTCCATCGCCGTCGAGCGATGAGGTCAACTTCGTCGCAGGGCAGGACCAGGCGGTGCGGCGGATCGTCGGTACGTCGGGTGCCCGCCCACTAGGGTCGCCGGACGCCGACCGGCACTCGGCGTACGGGCAGGCTCCGGCGTACGGCCTGGACAGCGCTGACCCCCGCCCGGGCGCCGTCGAGGTGCCGGCCTTCCGCGTGGTGGTGGCCACCGACTTCGCCGCCGAATCGCTGTCCGCCCGAACCGCGCCGCTGTCTGTGCTCAAGGCTTTTGCGCTCATGTTCTCGGCCGGGCAACCCGTGAACCTGATCTTCGCCGTCGACCACGAGGCCGCAGAGGCGGATGCTCTGGCCGCGCAGCAGCTCCTGGCGCAACTCCCGGGGGACCGACCGCTGGCGGGCATCGCGATCGAGTCGTTCGACGAGGCGCCGGCTCAGCCGACGTACGTCTCGCTCATCCCGCAAGGCGATCCCGCCGCGCTGATCACCGACCTGGCGAAGACCCTGACGGCGATGCACCTGCTCGCCGAGACTCTGGCTCATCCAGGCCGGCTGCGGATCGCTCTCGTCCATCAGCACCTCATCGCGCGCGTCCGCGACCGCCGCCTGGCCGACCGCCTGACCAGCTATCGCGAGGTCGACCTTCCCGGGTTGTAGTGGGGCGCGGTCGGACCGGGCGTCGACACCTGTCGGCCTGATCTCACGTGTCAGAACATTGCCAGATGACGCATGCGGCGAATCTGGCATAGGATCGTCATATGGCAGAACGCGCTTCGGTGAAGGTCGGTCCCTCGAATCGTGTCGTCATGCCCGCCCAGGTCAGGGCCGCGTTGGGGGTCCAAGAAGGTGACCGTGTCGAGTTCGTCATTGACGGAGTTGACGTCCACCTAGTGTCGCCCCACATCCGGCTCGCCGCCGTGTGGGCCAAAAATCACGGTGGCGACGGCGGGGACTCGACGAGCGACGTCCGAGAGGCGCGCCTGAACGACCTCGCCCAGCAGGATGCCAAGTGGGACCGCATCGAGGCCGCCGTGAGCGGCGACGACCGCAGCGAAGACGAGATCGCCGCCGATCTGCTCGCCCGTATCGGTCTCGACTGATGGTGGCCGTGTGCCTTGACTCCTCCGCCGTCGTCTCCTTGCTGATCCAGGAACGCGGGTGGCAGGCCGTCCACGCGGTTTTGCAGCGTGTCGACAGCGCGTTCCTCCCGTGCCCAGGTCTCGCCGAGGTGATCACAACGACTCGGGAGAAGGGCAACGTCTCGACCGGCCCAGAGATCGCCGAGGCGTTGCGCGGTCAAGGGGTCGAGTTCGCCCAGAGCACTGAGGCCGATCTGATCGAGGCCGCCGACCTTCTGGAAATGTCGGCGACCCATCCCGGCCCACCCGGACGAAACGGCAGGCCTGCCACATTGTCGATGGCCGACGCCCTGATTATCGCCGCCGCGCAGCGCCTCGGTGCACCCGTCCTCACCCGTGACCGGTACTGGTCGGACCTCGCCCACGCCGGCCTGATCCGAGTCACGATCCACACGTTCTGACGCCGCTGAAACCGGACACGCCGTTCGTAGCACCCAGACGCGACGACGCGGCCCGGCGTGCCGGTCCGCCTCCCGGGGGAGGCAGCAACGGTACGCCGGGCCGCGTCAAGGGACCGAGCAGCGGGCCGAGCACTACATGGGGACGACGATGCCGATCGCGCCGAGCCCGTAGCCCTCGATGTCCAGCTGGTAGTCGGCACGTTTGCCGAGACCACGCAGCAGCATGGCGGCATTCGTGGGAATCACCGAACCAGGCTGGAACACCGCATTGAGCTTGAGGTGCGTCTCGTTCTCGCCCACGTTGAACAGGGACGCGAAGATGTTGAGCACCTCATAAAAGTTGTCGTAGAGCGCCGGTGGCAGCTCCACGTTCTCGATGGCCGAATTCGCCCCGGTCGGGGGCACCAGGCCGAGCGCCGCGCCGGAGCGCGCCGCCAAATCGAGGTCCGCGCAGACGAGCGCCTTGGTGTCGAGGTTGCCGTCGACGTACAGGCCGGTGCAGCAGGCGCGTCGCGCGCTGGGCACCACCGGCTTGTCGTGCGGCGAGATCGTCACCGTGCGGCCCAGAAGGTCCTGGAAGAGGTCCTTCACGGGCTTTGGCTCGGGGATGGGAGTCATGGTCCTAGAGCGTTTCTCGCGATACTGCGCGGATGGGGGAGAGGCGTACGCCGTGGCTGCGGCGCGCGCCAAGTAAGCAGGGGCGTCAGCCCAGGACCGGCTTCAGGGCCTCGGAGAACATGTCCGCCGTGAACGGCTTGGCGATGAGGAACAGCGCGCCGTGCTCGGAGGCCTGCGAACGCATCGCGTCCGAACCCTCGGAGGTCACGAAGCCGAACGGGACCTGGTTGCCGTCCGCGCGCAGCGCCTGCAGGAACTCGATCCCACTCATGTTGGGCATGTTCCAGTCGGACGGCACCATGTCGGGGCTGTTGGCCTTGACGGCCGCCAGACCTTCGGCGCCGTCCTCACATTCGATGATGTCCGCGCCGTCGTACCCGGCCTGGCGCAGGGTACGGACCACGATCATCCGCATCGCGCGGCTGTCATCGGCAACTACGACCTTCACGGTTGTCTCACTCTCTGGGTCAATCTGTCAGTCACAAGGGAAACACAGGGGAAAAGGACTCTTGGCCCGGCTGGCGCTCGCGCGCCCGGAGCAGAATGTCAGGACTTCTGGGGCCGGTTCCACACGGTGAGGAACATGGGGAATCCCCCGGCGATATAGCCGGCCTCGAGGAGCGGCTTCCCGCCGGGCACCCGCAGCGTCGGGCTCTTGCCCTGGGCGACGACCGGAAGCGAGAGCGTGCTCGGTTCGGGCAGCAGGGATTTGATGTTCCCGCCGACCATATTCGTCAGCTCGCCGATGCCGTCGGCGATGTCGTCGTCGGAGGCTTCGTCGTCGGCCATGCCGAACATCGTGGCCGCGAACCGGCGCGCGCCGTCGCCGCCCATCTCCATGGAGATGAGGCAGTCGGTGGCCCCGGTGACCCCCACGGACCCCGCGACGGCGTCGTTGGTCTCCGGGCGAGGCATGTCGACGGCTTCGGCGTCAATGCCGAGCATCGAGCTCCACACCTCTTGGATGATCTGTGCGACATCGTCGCTGGACAAGTGCATACTCGGTCCTTTGTGAAGTCCTTCAGGCAGGCCCTTCGGAATGGACGGCGGTCGGCCGAATCTAACGGCGCGGCCGGGTCTGCTGCCCCGGGCCGCACGGCCTTACCACACGTGGACGACGGCCTTATCGGCTCTGCCACAAGGGACTTGAGCGTTCGTCGCTGGTCATGACGCCGGGATCACCGCCGTGTCGACCGGGCCCGTGGACCCGAAGAGTCCATCGTCCGCTGCGCCGGACGGTGAAGGCCACCCGGGCGCCGTCTCGCCCCTCGGTCGCCGGCCCCCCTGCTGCGCCGCAGCACTCCCGCCGCGGCGGGGCCGCGATCCCCACGGGGGCGCAGCTTTCCGGATCCCGGCGGTTCTGCGATCCGGCGCGGCGGCTCAGCTCCCCCCATTCTCAGGCGATAGGTTCCCGGCGCGAAACGCTCTGCGAACAGCCGTAACTCTGCCTCAGATCGCGGAGTCAGGAGCCGATTGAAGCCTCGATTCCCCTATCTCACGAGGAGTATGCCGATGGAAGGCATGGAGGAGATCGTTCAGGAGTTCCTGATCGAATCCCACGAGAACCTTGACCAGCTGGACCAGGACCTGCTCGCCCTCGAGCGGGACCCCAACTCCCGTGAGCTGCTGTCGAGCATCTTCCGCACCCTCCACACGATCAAGGGCACCAGTGGCTTCCTGGCCCTGCACACGCTCGAACGAGTGGCGCACGCCGGCGAAAGCCTGCTGAGCAAGCTGCGTGACGGCGAGATGGCGCTCAACAACGAGATCGCAACCACGCTGCTGGAGATGGTCGACGCCGTCCGCGCGCTGCTCGGGCACATCGAGAACGACGGCAACGAGGGCACCGAGACCTACGAAGAACTGGTCGCGCACCTGCAGGACCTGCTCGAGGGCCGGTTCCGGGACGGCGCGGCCGCCGAGGCTCAGGAGTCCCCGCAGGCGATCGACAGCGCCGATGAGTCGGCGCAGGCGGCCGCTGTCGTCGCCACCGCCGCCGTCGAGGCGGCCGTGGCCGTGGCGGCCGGCGGATCGTCGGCCGGCACGCCCGCCCCGGCACCGGTCGCGCTCGCGGAGGGACCTGGCGAGCCACCCGCTGAGGCACCCGCGGCAGCCGAGACGCCCGCGGCAGCCGAGGCGCCAGCGGCTCCCGCTCCCGCCGTACCGTCTGCGCCCAAGGAAGCGGCGACCGCCGCCGCCAAGGCGCAGACAACGGCCGCCAAGGCCGCCTCTGAGAGCGCCCCCGTCCAGGCCAAGGGCGACGAGCACCGTCGCAGCGTCGCCGACTCCAGCATCCGCGTCGACGTCGACCTGCTCGACACGCTGATGAACCTGGTCGGTGAGCTGGTCCTGACCCGCAACCAGCTGATCCAGCGGGCCGCGGCCCGCCAGGACCAGGAGCTGATGCGCTCGATGCATCGCCTCAACCTCGTCGCCGGCGAGCTGCAGGAGGGCGTCATGAAGACGCGCATGCAGCCCATCGACAACGTCTGGTCGAAGATCCCCCGCGTGGTGCGCGACCTGGCCAACCAGATGGGCCGCCAGATCCGCGTCGACATGGAGGGCAAAGACACCGAGCTCGACAAGACGATCCTTGAGGCCATCAAGGACCCGCTGACGCACCTGGTCCGCAACTCCTGCGACCACGGCATCGAGACGCCGGAGACCCGCATCGCCAAGGGCAAGCCGGCCGAGGGTCGCCTGCTCATGCGGGCGTTCCACGAGGGCGGCCAGGTCAACATCGAGATCATCGACGACGGCGCCGGCATCGACCCCGACAAGCTGCGCGACAAGGCCGTCGAAAAGCAGTTGCTGTCCCGCGAGGAAGCCGACCGGCTCAGCGACCGGGACGCGTTCCACCTCATCTTCAAGGCGGGCTTCTCCACCGCCGCCCAGGTCACCAATGTCTCCGGCCGTGGCGTCGGGATGGACGTCGTCAAGACGAACATCGAGAAGATCGGCGGCGTCATCGACGTCAGCAGCGTCACCGGTGAGGGCACCACGGTCCGCATCAAGATCCCGCTGACCCTGGCGATCATCCCCGCGCTGCTGGTTCGCGGCGACGAGAACATGTTCGCGATCCCGCAGGTCAACCTCCTGGAACTGGTCCGTCTGGACAAGGAGCAGGCGGCCGAGCGCCTGGAGAACATCCAGGGCACCCCGGTCTACCGGCTGCGCGGGGCGTTGCTCCCGCTGGTCGACCTGCGCAAGCAGATCGCCGCCGAGGAGATCGAGCACGAAACCACGTTCATCGCGGTCCTCAAGGCCGACGAGAAGCAGTTCGGTCTCGTCGTCGACGACATCGAGGACACCGAGGAGATCGTCGTCAAGCCGCTGGGCAAGCAGCTGCGGGGCATCAACCTCTACGCCGGCGCCACCCTGATGGGTGACGGCCGCGTCGCGCTGATCCTCGACGCGAACAGCCTGGCCGGCCGCGCGGGCATGATCAACGACTCGGGCGAGGCCGCCAAGCGGGCCGCCGAGGAGGCCGCGCGCCGCTCCAACAGCGACGCCACCTCGCTGCTGGTCGTCAAGCTGGGCAACGGCCGCCGCGCGGCGCTGCCGCTGAAGGTCGTGGAGCGGCTGGAGGAGTTCCCGATGGCGCGCGTGGAGACCGTCGGTGCGAACCAGGTCGTCCAATACCGCGGGGTCATCCTCCCGCTGCTGCGCCTCGCCGACGACTACGGCAGCTACGAGGCCATGGAGGAGAACGCGCCGCTGCAGGTCGTCGTCTGCCAGCACCGCGGGCAGCTGTTCGGCTTCGTGGTCAGCCAGGTGCTCGACATCGTCGAGGACGAGCTGGCCATCCGCACCCACCTCGACACCGGGGGCAACCTCGGCTCCGCCGTCGTCAACGAGCACGTCACCGAGCTGCTCAACATCGACCACGCGCTGCTGGGGATGCTCCCGCCGGAGTTGGAGAACTACGGCCAGCAGTTCACCGACGACGAGTACGCCGGGCTGCGGTGATCGTCATGGCTCACCAGTACTGCACGTTCCGCCTCGGCGGCCACCTGTTCGGGGTGCCGGTCGAGACCGTCCAGGAGGTGCTGCGCCAGCAGGACCTCACCAAGGTCCCGCTGGCCCCGCCGGCGGTCTCCGGGCTGATCAACCTGCGCGGCCAGATCGTCATCACCGTCGACCTGCGCCATCAGATGGGGCTGCCGCCGCGGGATCGGGACAAGCCGGCGACGAATGTCGTCGTCCGCACCAGCGAGGGCGCGACCAGCCTGCAGGTCGACGAAATCGGCGACGTCCTCGAGCCCGACCTGGACCGGTTCGAGGCACCGCCCGAGACGGTGCCCGCGCAGGTCCGGGACATGGTGGTCAAGGTCTGCAAGCTGGACCACGACCTGATGCTCGTTCTGGACACCGAGAAGGCCGCCTCGGTCAACGGCAAGGCCGCCTGAGCGAGCAGTAGCGCTGCCGTGAGCAGTTGCGCTGCCGCGCACGACGTACGGCATGGGCCGGCCCCTTTCGCGGGGGCCGGCCCGTCGTCGTGCCCGCGACCCGACGCCCGCGCCTCGACGCCCGCGACCCGACGCCCGCGACCTTGGGCGCAGCACGTTCACCACCGGGGAGAGTGCTTGAGAACGTAGCCGCTTCGCCGATGTGAAGAATGACCCGCCGGGCTGCGGCCCGGCCAGCAGTCCCTCCGAGAGAAGAGCGCTCCATGGCGAACCAGTACTGCACGTTCCGCCTCGGCGGTCACCTCTTCGGGGTGCCCGTGGAGACGGTCCAGGAAGTCCTGCGACAGCAGGAGCTGACCAAGGTGCCGTTGTCCTCGCCGGAGGTGCGCGGCCTGATCAACCTGCGCGGCCAGATCGTCGTGACGGTCGACCTGCGCTGCCGGATCGGCTTGCCGGAGCGCGCGGCCGACACCCCGGTCACCAATGTCGTCGTCCGGACCAGCGAGGGCGCCACCAGTCTGCTCGTGGACGAGATCGGCGATGTGCTGGAGCCGGATCTGGACCGATTCGAGGCACCGCCGGAGACGGTCCCGGCGCGGGTCCGCGACCTGGTGGTCCGGGTCTGCAAGCTCGACCACGACCTCATGCTCGTCCTCGACACGGACAAGGCCGTCGCTGTCGACGGCGCCGCCTCCGCTGCCTAACGCGAGCCCGGCCAAGCGGCGCAGTTCGGTCGCCGTGCCCCTCCGCCCTCGCCAGGCGGACCCGCCCAGGCCCGACCGGGCCAAGGAACCTAGAGGACGACAATGCGTGCACTGGTGATCGACGACTCGCGTGCGATGCGCACCATCCTGACGCGGACGATGGACAGCCTGGGCTTCGAGGTCGAGGCCGTCGGCGACGGGGCACAAGCGCTGGAGGCGGTGCAGCGCGGCCCGCTGCCCGACGTCTGCCTCATTGACTGGAACATGCCCGTGATGAACGGGTTGGAGTTCATCGTCGAGGTGCGCAAGAACCGCGACTGGCGCGACATCACGCTGATGATGGTCACGACGGAGGCCGAGCAGGCCAACATCGTGCGAGCGCTGGCTGCCGGCGCGCACGAATACGTGATCAAGCCGTTCACCACCGAGATCATCGAGGACAAGCTCGCGATGCTGGGGCTGCTCTGATGCCCGAGAAAATTCGCGCCATGGTGTGCGACGACTCGGTGGTGATCCGCCGGCTCGTCGCCGACGTGTTGGCCGCCGATCCCGAGATCGAGGTCGTCGGCACCGCCGTCAACGGCAAGAACGCCCTCGACAAGATCCCGCTGCTCAAGCCCGACATCCTCACCCTCGATGTCGAGATGCCGATCATGGACGGCCTGCAGACGCTGATCGAGGTCCGCAAGACCTACAAAAAGCTGCCCATCATCATGTTCTCGACGCTGACCGCGCGCGGCGCAGGCGCCACGCTGGACGCCCTCGAGCGCGGCGCGTCGGACTACGTCTGCAAGCCGGCCAACGTGGGCTCCCTCTCGGAGTCGATGGAGGCCGTCCGCAGCCAGCTGATCCCCAAGATCAAGTCGCTCACCGGCCGCGCCCCCATCGCCCCCGTGGCGCGGGCCGCCCGGCCGGCGTTCGGCGCGCCACCGCCCGGAGCACCCGGTGCCCCGGGTCGGCCCGGCGCCGCCGCGGCGGGGGCCGCAGGCCCGCTCAAGGCCGCCACCCTCGGAAACCGCGTCGATGTCGTCGCCATCGGGGTGTCGACCGGTGGCCCGGACGCGCTGACCACGGTCATCACGGCGCTACCCGCGAACTTCCCGGTGCCCATCGTGGTGACTCAGCACATGCCGCCGGTGTTCACCCAGCTGTTCGCCCAGCGTCTGAACGCCAAGGCGAAGGTCGAGGTGCGCGAGGCCGCCGCGGGCGACCCGCTCAAGCCCGGCGTGGTCCTCATCGCCCCCGGCGACTGGCACATGCGGTTCAAGCAGGCCGCCAACGGTCCCGTCGTGGTGCTGGACCAGGGGCCCCAGGAGAACTACTGCCGCCCCGCCGTGGACCCGATGTTCCGCTCGATCACCGAGATGTTCAGCTCGCACGTGCTCTCGGTCATCATGACCGGGATGGGCAGCGACGGGCATCGCGGCGCCGAGCAGATCATCCGCGCCGGCGGCAGCCTGATCGTTCAGGACGAGGCCACCTCCGTGGTCTGGGGCATGCCGGGCGCCGCCGTCCAGGCCGGCCTCCCGTGCGATGTCCTGCCCCTCGGCAAGCTCGCCGAGGTCATCACCTCCCGCGCGAGCGCGGCCCGTTCCGGCTCGGCCCCGAGGAGGACGCCATGACCATCTCCGGACCCGATATCGACTTCGTCAGCCAGATCGTCCGGCAACGGGCGGCCATCGTGTTGGACCGCAGCAAGGAATACCTGATCGAGTCGCGGCTGCAGACCCTGGCTCGGGAGCGCGGTGACGCCTCCATCACGGAACTGGTCAGCAAGCTGCGCCAGGCCCCGCATGGTCCGCTGCGAGACCAGGTCGTCGAGGCGATGACGACCAACGAGACCTCCTTTTTCCGGGACATCCATCCGTTCCGGGCCCTGTCCGATCAGATCCTTCCCGAGTTGCTCGTCCAGCGCGGCCGGGAACGCTCGCTCAACATCTGGTGTGCCGCCTGCAGCTCCGGTCAGGAGCCCTACACGATCGCCATGTCGATCCAGGAGCTGATCGGCGCCGAACCGAGCTGGCGGGTGCGACTGCTGGCCACCGACATCGACACGCAGATGCTCACCCGCACCAAGGAGGGCATCTATAACCAGTTCGAGGTCAACCGTGGCCTGCCGGCACAGCTGCTGGTGCGCTACTTCGCGCGGCACGGCATGAACTACCAGATCGATGCGCGGCTGCGGAACATGGTCGAGACGAAGTTCATGAACCTCGCGGAGCCCTTCCCGCCCATGCCGCAGATGGACGTGGTCTTCCTGCGCAATGTGCTGATCTACTTCGACGTCGAGACCAAGAAGCAGATCCTCGCGCAGGTCAAGAAGATCATCCGGCCCGACGGCTATCTGTTCCTCGGCGGCGCCGAGACCACGATGAACGTCGACGACCAGTGGATCCGGCACACCGTCGGCCGCGCGACCGTCTACAAACTGCAGTAAGCGCCCGCCACAACGGCGCCGTACGTCGGGGGAGCCCGGCGTCCGGCGCCGTTGGCATTCGCGCTGTTCAGCCCCGGTTTCTTTGGCGGACAACGGGGTTCGGGTGTCCAGCCGGATCGGCTCAGAGCGGACGTCGCCGCGCCGAAGAGAAGGGTGGCCATGGATGGCGCAACCCGCACCACTCGGCACGGATTGCCACGCACGACCTCCTCGCAGAGGGACCGTCCCCACCCGGACCCCGCGACCAGCATCGTCACGTCCGGGGGACCCCAGATGACCAGCCTCATCGGCGACACCACCATGTCGGCCCTGCACCAGGCCCTGTCCGGCCTGTCGCTGCGGCAGCGCACGATCGCGGACAACATCGCCAACATCGAGACGCCCGGCTTCATGGCCGGCAAGGTCGACTTCGAGACGAGCCTGAAGCGGGCGTTCGCCAACGGCGACCCCGGGGCCGCCGCGGTCGGGCGGGCCCGCTCGCTCGAGCCCACCCGGACCAACGGCAGCAACGTCAACCTCGATGAGGAGACCCTCGCCAGCGCACAGACGCTGCTGACCACCCAGCTCGCCACCGCCGCCATGACCAGCAAGTTCCAGCGGTTGCGGATCGCCATTACCGGACAGGCCTGAGCAGCATGAGCATCTTCGGTGCGATGAACGTCGCGTATTCCGGCCTGGTCGTAGACCGCAAGTGGTTGGACGCCGTCTCGGACAACATCGCGAACATGAACAACGTCAGCCGGACGGACGAGAAGGCCTTTCAGGCGCGCTACATCGTCGCGCGGGCCAACCAGTACGGCAGCAACGGCGGCGCCTATGTCGCCGGGAACCTGTGGGGCGATCCCGCCGGGCGCGTCGTGTCCGACCCGACGAACCCGCTGGCGGACGCCGACGGCAACGTGCGGATCCCCGACATCAACCTGTCCGACCAGATGGCGCACCTGATGATCGCGCAGCGGGCCTATCAGGCCAATCTCGCGGTCGTCGACCGGAGCAAGTCCATGTATGAAGCGGCGATCGGAATCGGCAAGTGACCTTCCTCATCCCGGGCATCAGCACGATCCCCGCCTTCGGCATCCAGCCCGTCCGCGATCTCACTGGGGTGGACAAGCTCACCACGCCCAGCTCGGTGTCCTCGCCGAGCGGTGGAGAGTTCGGCTCCATCCTGGCCACGAAGATCGGTGAGCTGGACGCCCTCCACAAGACCAGCGACACGCTCGCGGTGAAGGCCGTCACCGGCGACCTCACCGACATCCACGACTACACCGTCGCCGCCAACGAGGCCACCGCCGCGACCCAGCTCGTGGTGCAGGTCCGTAACAAGGCGGTCGAGGCCTTCAACGAGATCATGCGGATGCCCCTGTGAGAAACGTCAAGATCCAGGCCGTCCTGGGGCGCGCGCGTGGCGCCTTCACCGGCTTCACCGCCGGCCAGCGCGCCGTCACGATCATTGCGGTCGTGGTGGCGGTGGTCGGCCTGGTCGTCTTCGCCCAGTGGGCGGGGCGTCCGACGATGACGCCGCTCTACACCAACCTCAGCGCCTCGGACGCGGCGGCGGTGACCTCGAAGCTGAGCGAGCGCGGCGTCGCCTACGAGTTGCAGGACGGCAGCAAGACGGTCCTGGTGCCCGCCGACAAGCTCGATCAGGCCCGCCTCGACATCGCCGCCGCGAACGTCGTCCAGAACAGCCCGGAGGCCGGTGGCTACGCGCTGCTCGACAAGAGCAGCCTGACGAGCAGCGACTACCAGCAGAAGCTCACGGCCAAGCGCGCCTTCGAGGGCGAGCTCGCCAAGACAATCCGCAAGATCGACCGGGTCCGGGACGCCAACGTGATCCTGGCGCTCGGCGAGGACTCGCCGTACCTCGACGAACAGACCAAGCCGACCGCGTCGGTCCAGGTGAGCATGCAGGACGGGGCGAAGTTGGCCAGCGGCCAGGTGGACGCGATCACCCACCTGGTCGCCTCCGCGATCCCGAAGCTGGACGCCAGCGCCGTCACGGTGACCGACGCCAAGGGCGTGCGCTACACCGACGAGGGCGGCGGCTCGGGCGGCACCGCGGACGCCAAGGCCGAACAGATCCGGGCCATCTCCGCGCAGAAGACCACCCAGATCCAGCGCTTCCTGGACACCATCGTGGGCCCGGGCAACTCGACCGTCGCGGTGCAGGCCGACCTCGACTTCGACAACACCAAGGTGGTCCGCCAGGAGTACATCCCGGTGCCCGCGGGTGCCATTCCGCTGGTCGAGCAGCACAGCACGGAGAAGATGACCGGCGCCACCGGCCAGGTCGTCGGCGGCGTGCTCGGACCGGACAACATCACCGTTCCCGGGCTGGACCAGGGCACGTCCAAGAACGACTACTCCAAGGACGACTTCACCAAGCAGAACCCCTACGGCACGCAGACCACCAGCAAGGACCTGTCCAAGGGCGCCGTGAAGAAGCTGAGCGTGGCCGTCGCGGTCGACGCCACGAAGGCCGGCACCTACAGCACGGCAGAACTGCAGAAGCTGATCGCGGTCGCCGCGGGCATCGAGACGCCTCGCGACCAGATCCAGGTCAGCAAGCTGGCCTTCGACACCAAGGCCGCCGAGGCCGCCAAGGCCAAGTCCGACGCCGACGCCGCCGCCGCGCGGCAGGCCGAGCTGATCGACCTCGGCAAGAATGCCGGCCTGGTGATCCTGCTGCTGCTGGCCCTGGTCATCGGGTTCCGCCGCAGCCGCAAGCAGACCGAGGTCGTCGACCTCGGCGAGCTGCCCTCGGCGGAGCAGATGGGCGAGCTGACCGCCATCGAGCCACCGCTGGAATACCAGCTCGATAACGAACCCCTCCCGGTCATCGAGGCCACCCCCGTCGACCCGCAGAGCCAGGCCCGCGTGCTGGCCCGCGAGGAGATCGGAAGTCTCGTGGAGGAGGACCCGGACGAGGTCGCGCGCCTGCTGCGCGGCTGGATCTCAGAACGGAGCTGACCCATGACCGCCCTCGCCCAGATGACCGGCCTGCGCAAGGCCGCCATCCTGCTCGTGCAGCTCGGCACCGAGCACTCCGCATCGATCATGAAGACGCTGCGACCCGCGGAGGTCGAGGCGATCTCCGCCGAGATCGCCCGGCTCGACTCCGTCGACGTCGAGACGCTCGATGAGGTGTTGGAGGAGTTCCGGCAGCTCGCCCAGGCCCGGCAGTACTACGTGCAGGGTGGCGTGAACTTCGCCGAAGAGGTCCTGATCGCCACCATGGGTCAGGAGCGGGCCCACGAGGTGATGCAGCGGCTCACCGCCAGCCTCGTGGAGATGCCGTTCGAGTTCCTGCGCCGGGTCGACGCGAAGCTGATCCTGAGCTACCTGCAGGACGAGCACCCGCAGACCATCACGTTGGTGCTGGCCCACATGCAACCCGACGCCGCCGCGATCATCCTGTCCGGGCTCGCGCCCGAGACTCAGGCCGAGGTGGCGCACCGGCTGGCCATCATGGACCGCACCAGCCCCGAGATCGTCAAGCAGGTCGAGGCGCACCTGGAGCGCCGCCTGTCCACGCTCGTGCAGGCCAGCGACTACAGCAACGTCGGCGGCCTGACGGCGTTGGTCGACGTCATCAACCAGAGCGACCGGACGACGGAGCGGTTGATCCTCGAAGGCCTGGAGAAGCGGGACCTGGAGCTGGCCGAAGAGGTCCGCGCGCACATGTTCATGTTCGAGGACATCGTGGGCCTGGACGACCGCGCCGTTCAGGTCGTGCTGCGCAAAGTCGACTCCAAGGACCTCGCGGTGGCGCTCAAGGGCGTCCGCGAGGACGTCCGGGAGAAGATCACCCGCAACATGTCCGAGCGGGCCGCCCTCGCCCTCGCCGACGAGATCTCGATCCTCGGGCCGGTCCGGCTCAAGCAGGTCGAAGAGTCGCAGGCCGTCGTCATCCGGCATATCCGGATGCTCGAGGAGGCCGGCGAGATCGTGGTGAGCCGCGGTGGAACGGACGAGTTCGTTGCCTAACGGCCGGTCCAGCCGCGGGTACGTGCTGCGCGGCGGCGAGCACAACTCGCCGGTCCGCCCGGCGCGCATGTCGTCGGACCTGCTCAACAGCGAGTACGTCGCCCCCGGGGTGGCCGATCCGCGCCTCGTCGACCCGCACCTGGAGGCGGTCGTCGAGCAGGCCGCCATGGAGGCCCGCGCACGTGGTTTCCGTGCGGGGCATTCGGCGGGCTACGCCGCCGGCCGGCAGGAGGGCCTGGCGCTGGTGGACGAACAGCGCCGGCTGATGGCCGAGCGCGACGAGATCGACCGCGCCCGGCGCGCCGACTACCTCCAGGACCTCAGTCAGGCCGTGTCCGAAGCCGCCGCGTCGGCCTTGGCGGTGCACACCCCGACGCTGACCGAGCTCTACGACACCATCGCCACGATGGCCGTCGAACTCGCCGAGGAACTGGTGGGCCATCACCTGGAGCTGGGCGGCCATGCCGCCAAGGACGCGCTGATCCGCGCCATGGCGCAGGCGCCTCGGGGCGTCGAGGTCACGGTCCGCCTTCACCCCGCAGACTTCGCCGAGGTCAGCGCGTATGCCGCGGGGGTGCCCGAGTGGGGCGATGTCAGCTGGGTCGCCGATCCTCGGGTGGAACGGTTCGGCGCGCTCGTCCAGGCCGAGAACCTGGAGATCGACGCCCAATACGGCCCTGCCTTCGAGCGGGTTCGTAAGGTGGTCCGCCCGTGAGGGCCCTCATGGAGCAGCTGCGCGAGGCCGCCAAGCCCACGATCAGCGGCCGCGTGGTCAGCGCGGTGGGCCTGTCCATCGAGATCGCCGGGCTGGAGCTCGGCGTGGGCGAGGCGGTGCGGATCATCGGCGACGAGGGGCCGATCATGGCGGAGGTGGTCGCCCTGGGCGACGGCCGCGCCACCTGCATGCCGATCTCCGACCTGCGCGGCGTACGGGCGGGCTGCCCCGTGCAGTCGACCGGCGGCCCGCTGCGCGTGCCGGTGGGTCGCGGACTGCTCGGCCGGGTCGTCAACGCGCTCGGCGAGCCGTTGGACGGCCGTGGTGGACTCGGGAACGTTCAGCTGGTCGGCTCCGGGGGTACCCCGCCGCCGGCGATGCAGCGGGATCGGATCGACACCCCGATGCCGCTGGGCGTCCGCGCGATCGACGCGATGATCCCCTGCGGACGCGGCCAGCGCCTCGGCATCTTCGCCGGATCCGGCGTCGGCAAGTCGAGCCTGTTGTCGATGATCGTCAAGGGCACTACGGCGCCGGTGTGCGTGCTGGCGCTGGTGGGGGAGCGGGGCCGCGAGGTCCGCGAGTTCGTCGAGGGCGACCTGGGCGAGGAGGGGCTGCGTCGCGCCGTCGTCGTGGTGGCCACCTCGGACGAACCGGCGCTGGTCCGGCTGCGCGCCGCCTTCACGGCGACGCGGATCGCCGAGTGGTTCCGCGACCAGGGCGAGGACGTGGTGCTGTGCATGGACTCCGTGACCCGCGTCGCGATGGCCCAACGCGAGGTGGGTCTCGCCTCGGGGGAGCCGCCCGCGACCCGCGGATATCCGCCGAGCGTCTTCGGGTTGATGCCGCGCTTGCTGGAGCGAGCGGGTACGGCGCCGCGGGGCAGCATCACCGGCCTCTACACCGTGCTCGTCGACGGTGACGACCTCAACGACCCGATCGCGGACAACGTGCGCTCGATCCTCGACGGCCACATCGTGTTGTCCCGGCGGCTCGCCACGTCCGGGCACTACCCGGCGATCGACGTGCTGGAATCCATCTCCCGAGCGGAGAAGGCCATCACCACCCGGGAGCAGCGCACCGACTCGGTGACGATCCGTCAACTGCTCGCCGCCAAACGGGACGCCAAGGACCTCATCGAGATCGGCGCCTATGTCGCCGGCAGCAACCCCCAGGTCGACCGCGCGCTGCAGCAGTCGGGCGACATCGACGCCTTCCTGCGCCAGGACCTGGAGGATCTCACCCCGGCCGAGCAGACCTGGACCTGGCTGCACGAGCTGGCCGCGGCGGGCTGAGATGAGCGTCCCCTCGGTGTCGCGCGACGAGATCTGAGCCACCCATGGCGAAGAAGACCGCGCGGGAGAAGCAACTGGACACGCTGCTGAGGATCCGCCGACTGCAAGAGGACCTGGCCAAGGGTGAGCTCGCCAAGGCCAATGCGGCCACTCGCGCGGCGTACGGTCGGCTCGAGGCGAGCCGCGCCACCTACGCGACCGAGGTCGTGCCACCCCAGACCTGCGATGTCGCCGGCTTCCGGGCCCATCTGGCGCGGATGAACTCCGTCGCCGGCATGGTGCGCGGGGCCGAGCGCGGCGTCGAGACGGCCGAGGAGGACGCCGCCGCGGCGCGCGTCGAGGTCGCGCAGCGGCGCGTCAAGAGCCAGGGCCTGGAGCGACTGGTGGACAACGTGCGGGCCGCGGCTTTCGCGGAAATGCTCGCGGCCGACCAGCGCACTGCCGAAGAGAGTAGGGCAGGCGTCCGTCCGAAGGGAGCTCGATGAGCGTCGACTTGTCCGGCATCGCCGCATGCCAGGCCCGGATCACCGAACTGCAGGCGCGGTTCGGCGGGGGGGCCGGACCGGTGCAGCCCGGCACGTATACCGCCGACGGCGCCCTCAACGGCAAGACCGCCTGGAACTACAAGCTCCAGGACCTGGTCAACGTTCGCAGCTACGACAACACGACCAAGCCGTGGTCCGGGGTCGATCCGATGATGTCCTACGGCAACATCTCCACCCCCAACGGCATGGGCGGCACGTTCACCTCCGGCACCAACCGCGTCACCAACCCCAAGCCCGCGGCCGCGGTCGCCGGCGCCCTCGCCACGGCACCCGGCGCCACCGGGCAGGCCGTCGTGCAGGCGGCGTCGAAGTACCTCGGGGTCCCTTACGTCTGGGGCGGCACGACCGCCGCGGGACTCGACTGCTCCGGGCTGGTGCAGAAGGCGTACGGCGACCTCGGCGTGACGATGCCGCGGGTGGCCGCCGACCAGGCCCGGATGGGCACCCCGGTCGCCTCGCTGGCCCAGGCCAAGCCGGGGGACCTGCTCGCCTTCGGCAGCCCCGTCGATCACATCGCGATCTACGTCGGTGACGGCAAGATGATCGCGGCGCCACAGCCGGGGGAGAACGTCAAGATTCAAAGCGTCTACACCACGCCGGTCGCGATCCGCCGAGTCGTCTCCGACAGCGCCGCCGGGGTGCGGCTGACCAGCGCGGCCGTGGCCGGTGCGGGTGCCCCCGCCGGTTCCGCGCTGGCCCAGGCGCCCGCGCAGTACGCCGCGCTGTTCCGCGCGGCCGAGGCGAAGTACGGCGTGCCCGCCACCCTGCTGGCCGCTGTCGCCAAGCAGGAGAGCGCGTTCAACCCCAGCGCGATCAGCTCGGCCGGGGCGATCGGGCTCATGCAGATCATGCCGGCCACGGCCGCCGGACTCGGCGTCAACCCCCGCGATCCCGCCCAGGCGGTCGACGGCGCGGCGCGCCTGTTGCGCGACGGCCTCAAGCAGTTCGGCTCGACATCGCTGGCGCTCGCGGCGTACAACGCCGGACCGGGTGCGGTCCAGCGCTACGGCGGGATCCCGCCCTACGCGGAGACCCGCGACTACGTGCGCCGCATCACCGCCGACCCAGGAGTCACCGCATGACGATTCGCATCGCGCCGGACCTGGGCCGAATGGCCGCGACGGCCGCGACGGGCGCGACGGCCGGGACGGCCGGGACGGCCGCGGAGGCCGCCGAACAGCCGGCGGACGGCGCGTTCTCCCAGGCGCTGCAGGCCAAGTTGCGCAGCGCCGAGACGGCCGAGGCGGCGCGCGCGACCGCGGCGCGCTCGCGGCAGGCGGAGCACCGGTCCCCGGCGCACGCGGGGCGGACGAACGGTGCGCGCCCCGAGTCATCGGCGGGTGGCGCACACCGCAGCGCCGAGGCTGCGGAGCGAAGCCGTGCGGCGGCCGAGCCGGCGTCCTCGCCACGACCGCAGGATGCGGCGACTCATCAGGCGCAGGCTGCCGCGGTCGTGGCCCAGGTGGCGTCGACACCCGCCGCTGGGAGCGACGTCGCGGGGGCTGGGCAGACCACCATCAGCGGCGTCGCGGCCGTGGGCACGTCGGTGGCCACGCAGGCCCTGGCCGACGCCGCGACGGCGGACCTGACGATGGCCGCAACGTCTGTCGCCGCGGCCCAGCTGAGCATCGGCACCACCGCGCAGCAGGTCGCCGTCGGCCAGGGCAGCCTCGCCCCCGAGATCGGGGCTGCCCAGGCGCCGGTCGCGACAGCGGCCCTCGTCCCGTCCGTTGTCCCCGCCGGTCAGACTGCGGTGGTTCCGTCGATGTCGACTCCGACCGCGACGCCCACCGTGCCAGCTCTCGCCGTGCCTCTCGCGGAGTCCGTTGCGGCGGCCGAGCCGGGAGCGCTCTCGCGACAGACCCTGGTCGACGCCGCGGACGCCCTCGCCGCCAAGACCGCGCCGGTCGCGCCGGCCCTGCCCGACGCAGACCCGGTCAGCGCCGAGATGCGTGCGTCCGCTTTCGGTGGCGTGGCCACGGGGGGCGCCCGGCCGTACGCCGACGCGGGTGACGTCACGGCGGGGTTCGGCGCAGCGGCCGCCCCAGTCACGGTCGAGCACGTCGCCACGATCACCGGCGAGTCCCGGTCGGGTTCGGTCGCGGCCATGACGAGCCTGGGTCAGGCCGTCACCGCGCCCCCGACGCCGGCCGGGCAGGCCGACGGTGCCTCCGGTGCGAGCGACCCGGCCCTGCCGACCACCCCGGCATCCCCGACCACCCCGGCATCCTCGGCGGCCCCGGCGTCCGCGACCGCGGCGCCGGACAGCACCGGCACTGCGGTCTCCGGACAGGGCGCCACCCCGGCGTCGTCGGCCGTCGCACCCGTGATCGCCCAGCATGTCGCCGCCCGAGCCGTGGTCGCCAGCGTGTTGGGCGAGGCGTCCTCGGCCGCGCTCAGCGGTGCGGAGCCGGTCCGCAGCGACACCATCGCCGCCTCGTCCGAGCGCGCGACGGCTCCGGCCCTCGCGCCTTCCGTCGAGAGCCAGCCGCCGGCGGCCCCGCCCGCCCAGGTCGTCGCGGCCCCGGCCCACGCGCCCGCGGTGACGTCCGCGCACCCGACAGTGCCGGCCCAGGCCGCCGCACCGCCGCCGGCCGTGCACAGCCAGATCCTGACGGCCGTCACGCCGGTGTTGAACCGCCGAGACGGGTCCTACAGCGTGGAGCTTCAGCTCGACCCCGCCAGCCTCGGCCGGGTCCGGGTCCACCTCGCCATCGCCAGCGGCGAGGTCTCGCTGCACCTCGCCTCTGGCGATGCAGGCACCCGCGACATGCTGCGGCAGAACCTGGACCAGTTGCGCCAGCAACTCGCCGATTCCGGCTTCGGTCGGTCGTCGCTTGACGTCGGGGACGGGTCGTCCAACGCCTGGCAGCAGGCCGCCGACCGTCAGGCCGCCCGGCACGGCGATGCCCAGCGGGCCACCCACGGTGGCCTCGCCGGCGAGACCACCCTGATCACCGAGCCGTCCCTCCGCGGCGATGCCTCCGAGTCATCGACTCGTTCCCGGACCGGGGACGGACCGCTCGACGTGCGTATCTAATGCGAAGGGAAGCTTCATGACTGTCGATGCCAGCGGGAGTACGTCGCCAAGCGCGTCATACACGCTCTCGCCCAACTACTCCCCGGTCAAGATCGACGGCAAGACCTACAGCCCGCCCACGACGACGTACACCACGGACGCCAAGGGCAACCTCGTCGCCACGACGACTCCAGGCACTGGCATGCAGGGCCTGACCGGGCAGAACACGACGGGGAAGTCCCAGACGGAGTTCGACGGGGAGACCTTTCTCAAGTTGCTGGTCACGCAGCTGAAATATCAGGACCCCAGCAAGCCGATGGATTCCAGCCAGATCATGCAGCAGTCGGCGACATTGTCGATGGTCGAGCAGATCAACAACATGGTGAAGTCCAACGCCACCATTCAGTCGACCTACACGTCCATGCTTGCGGAGCAACGGATCTCCTCCGCGGTGGCGATCGTCGGCCGTACCGTGGAATACCTCAGCGACCCCACCGATCCCACCAAGACCGCGGAGGGGGTCGTCGATTCCGTCAAGTTCGACGGGACCGGGCCGATCTTGTCCGTAGGTGGAAAGAGCGTCCCCTACCAGGACGTCACGCAGGTCAAAGCTCCTACAGCGACGACGCCACAGTCGTCGGCCTAGGACTCGACCCCGCCTGAGCGGCCCCCCACGCCCGGCACCACGCACGAATCACCGCATCACCCGCTGGCAGCAGGGCCTGTTCGGGCTCGCCTGACGACGAAGGAAACGCACTCCATGCTTCGTTCGATGTATTCGGCCGTCTCCGGCCTCCGCGTCCACCAGACCATGCTGGACGTCACGGGCAACAACATCTCGAACGTCAACACGTTCGGCTTCAAGACCGGCCGCGCCGTCTTCGAGGACAACCTGTCCCAGATCATCCGCGGTTCGTCGGCGCCCGTGCCGGCCACCGGCGGCGGCCCCGGCATCGGCGGTATCAACCCCGCCCAGGTCGGCCTCGGCGCCCGCCTCGGCGCGATCACCAATATCTTCAGCCAGGGCGGTCTGCAGGTCACCAACCAGACCACCGACGTGGCCATCCAGGGCGACGGCTTCTTTACCGTCGAGAAGGCCGGCGCCAACTTCTTCACCCGCAACGGCGCCTTCAACTTCGACACTGACGGCAACCTGGTGACGAGCAACGGCTCCTACGTGCTCGGCTACATGTACGCCCCTGGCGCGCGCGTTGCGGCAACCAACACCAAGGACGATGTCACCGCCGCGCTCGCGGGGAACGTCATGCTCGACAAGACCGGAGCGCCGGTCACCCCGACTACAACGCCGAATGACCTCCAGGCAGTTCCGCTGAAGCTGCCGACGGCGCTCATCGCCGGCTTCCGAGTCGGCGCGAACCAGTCGTTCCAGCTCACTAACAACGCGGTCAATGCCAACGGTGAAGCCACGCTGGGCACGCCTGGGTTCGTCGGTTGGGATGACTACATGCTGGGCATGGATGTCGCTGCGGGCGGCACCGCAGTGAACAAGGACCTCGCGCTGGAGTCCTTCCAGATCAACCCGGACGGCAAGATGGTCGGCTCGTTCTCGGACGGCACCAAGCGTGTCTTCGGTCAGATCGCCCTGACGACCTTCAACAACCCTCCGGGCTTGGAGAAGGTCGGCGGGTCGATGTACCGCCAGACAAATAACTCCGGCATCGCCGACACGGGCATCCCCGCCAACGGCGGGCGTGGCACGGTCGAGTCCGGCACCTTGGAGATGTCGAACGTCGACCTGGCGCAGGAGTTCACCAACCTGATCGTCGCCCAGCGCGGTTTCCAGGCGAACTCCAAGGTCGTCTCCACCTCCGACGAGGTTCTCTCGGACCTCATCCAGATGAAGCGCTGATAGCCGATAACACGCCCTTCGGCACGGCAACATCGCAGCTCAGAGCGACGCGCCCACCTCGTGGAGGTGGGCGCGTCGCCTTGCTTTGCCAACTCAGTTCACCAGATCGGCTGTCGATAGGACTGTGCAGGCCGCCCCGGCGGCCGTGCCAGAGCACGACCTCGTACGACCTGGCTAAGACTCCACGGATGGATACCCATGATCACTGTCACGCGGCGGAACGGTACGACGTTCGCCCTCAACCCCGATCTGATCGAGCGGGTTGAGGCGACGCCGGACACTGTCGTGACCCTGGTGAGTGGGACGAAGTACGTCGTGGCCGAAACCGTCGACCAGATCGTGGCCGAGGTCTGCAATTTCCGGGCTGCCGTCCTGACGGCGTCGGCCTCGCCGCAGGTGGATCCGGTTCCTCCGGTCCGGCTGCACTCGGTCTCGACGACGGAGCGCTGACGTGGATCTCGGAACGATTGTCGGAATCGGCCTGGTCACCGCGGCGGTCTTCGCCTCGGCCATCCTGGACGGCGTCGCCATCAGTCACCTGTTGCTGCCGGCCCCGTTGGTGCTCATCTTCATCGGTGGCTTCGGCGCCGCCGCGGGTGGCCTGCTCTTCTCGGAGTACGGCATCGCATTGAAAAGCCTGCCGCGCGCGTTCACCGCGAAGGCCCCCGACGGCAGCGAATTGGTCGAGGTCATCGTGAAGATGGCAGACCGGGCCCGTCGCGAGGGCCTGCTGGCGCTGGAGGACATGGCCAAGGAGATTCAGGATCCCCTGCTCAAAGAGGGCATCCAGATGACCGTCGACGGCACGGATGCCGCCGAGATCGAAGAGCTCCTGCAGATGCGGATCGACGCCAAGAAGGACCTGGACAAGGTGGCCGTCGCCTTCTGGGAGGCCATGGGCGGTTACGCCCCGACCATCGGCGTCGTCGGCGCCGTCCTCGGCCTGATCCACGCCCTCGGCAACCTCGACGACGTCGGTGCCCTGGGCGAGATGATCGCCTCCGCGTTCGTCGCCACCATGTGGGGCGTCTTCATCGCCAACGGCTGGTGGTTGCCGTTGTCGGCCAAGCTGAAGCGCCTGTCCCAGCTCGAGGTCAAGAACATGGAGATGATCGTGGAAGGCGTGCTCGCGGTGGCCGCCGGCACCTCGCCGCGCGTCGTCGAGCAGAAGCTCCGCTCGTCCCTGCCCGCCGGTGCGGGCAAGGGCAAGGATGCCAAGGCGGCCTGACATGGCGAAGAAGAAGAAGGCGGCCGAGCCGGAGCCGCACGCGAATCACGAGCGCTGGATGATCTCCTACGCCGACATGCTCACGCTGCTGCTCGCCCTGTTCATCGTCATGTTCGCGATCAGCAAGGTGGACCAGGCCAAGTTCATCCAGTTCGCCCAGGGTGCCAGTCAGGCGTTCGGCGGTTCGGGCCAGGTGGTGCTCAACGGCCAGGGCGGCTCCGAGATGGGTTCGGACGGCATCATGCAGAACAACAGGCCGCCGGCCACCGATGGCTTGACCGTCGATGCCGCCACGGCCGCCCAGATGATCGCCGCGGCGCAGGCCCGCCAGCAAGCGCAGGCCGCCGAGAAGCAGCGCCTGGAGCAGCTCAAGGCCCAACTCGCCAGCGAGATGGCGGCCAAGGGTCTGCAGGACGCCGTCAGCCTCAGGATCGACGAGCGCGGGCTGGTCGTGAACATCCTCACCGACCAGGTGCTCTTCGACACCGGGCAGGCCACGCTGCGCCCGGACGGGGTCCAGGTCCTCGACCTCATCGCGCCCTCCATCGTCAAGTTGCCGAACAAACTCACCGTCGAGGGGCATACGGACAACGTCCCGATCAGGACCGCGCAGTTCCCGTCGAACTGGGAGCTGTCCCAAGCCCGCGCGGCCAGTGTGCTGCAACGGCTCATTGCCGATGGCGTCGATCAGGCGCGGTTGTCGCTCGCGGCGTACGGCGAGCAGCGGCCCATCGACACCAACGACACCAAAGCCGGGCGCGGTCACAACCGGCGCGTCGCCCTCGTGGTACTCGCCAATCTCCCGCAGCCGCTGGCTGCCTCGACCCCGATCGCTTCGCCGTCACCGGTCGAGGCGCCCTCTCATTAGGAGCATGTTCCAGATGGCCAAGGACAAGGACGAGAAGCCCGCGGAGGGCGACGGCGCCGCCAAGGGCGGTGGCAAGAAGATGCTCATCATCATCGCCGCCACGGCCGTCGTCGTGCTGCTGGCCGCCGGGCTGGTGTTCAAGATGGTGCTCGGGCCCAAGGAACCGCCGGTGGACCTCACCAAGGAGCCCGGCGCGGTGGTGAGCCTTAAAGAGGCCATGACGCTCAACCTGGCGGACGGCAAGTACCTGAAGATGGGCCTCGCGCTGCAACTCTCCGAGGACGCCACGCTCAAGGCCGGCGGGGAGAAGGCCCTGGCCTCGTTCGACGGCTCCAAGGCCCGCGATGCCGCGATCGGCGTGCTCGGCCACTACACGATGGAACAGCTGCTCAAGCCCGAGACCAAGGAGAAGGCCCAAGACACGCTCACCAAGGAAGTGAACGAGCGTTACGAGGGCAAGGTCATCAGGGTCTACTTCACCGACTTCGTGATGCAGTGAGGCCCCCGTGGGCACCCCTTCCACCCCGGTAATCGCCTCAGAAGCAGGCGATTCGAGCCGATCTGAGGCAACGTGAACGGCACCCCTGCGCTCTACGACTTCCGGAGTCCCAGCCGGTTCAGTCGCGAGCAGGTGCGTGCCCTGCAGATGGTGAACGAGACGTTCGCCCGGCAGATGGCGACGGTCCTGTCGACGACGTTGCGGATCGTCGGTCACGCCGGCCTGACCAGCGTCGAACAGGTCACCTACGACGACTACGCCCGGGCACTGCCGAACCCCTCGCTGTTGGCGGTCTGCGAGTTCGCGCCGATGGGCGGCGACGGCGTCTTCCAGATGCCGATGGAAGTCGTGATGAGCGTCATCGACCGGCTGCTCGGCGGACCGGGCACCGACGAACAACCCAGCCGGGCCCTCTCAGACATCGAGGCCGGCCTGATCCGCAGCGTGGTCCAGCGGATCGTGCGCGAGCTGACCTACGCCTTCGATGCGCTGGCTCCGGTCAAGGCCACCGTGCAGTCGCTGGAGTCGGACGTGCAGCTGTTGCAGCTGGCCCCCCCGCAGGACCCGATGGTCATCTCCAACTTCGAGCTGCGCATCGGCGATCTCGTCTCGACCGCCACGTTGTGCATCCCGGTCTCGACGGTCGCCCCGGTCCTCGACGTGCTCAAGGCGAAGCCGCAAGAGTTGACCGGGCCGCAAGCCGCCGCCGCGCGCGCGCTCAAGGACCGCATGCAAGAGGTGCCGGTCACGGTGACGGTGGCCTTCGAACCGATCCAGTTGACCAGTCACGAGGTGCTCGACCTTCAGGTCGGCGACGTGCTACCGCTGCGGCACCCCACCAACCAGCCGTTGACGCTGTCGGCCGACGGGGTGGCCGTCGGTGCCGCCGTGCCCGGCAGTCACGGTAGCCGGCTCGCCTGCCAAATCGTGACCCTCTAGACCTCCGTCCCCACACCCTGCCGCGAAGGAACCGCCGATGTCCTCCCTCAACGAAGAACTCGACGCCGCACTGGTAGCGGCCGCCGAGGCGTTGCCGAGCCACTTCGCGGAATCCGCCGAGCTGACGATCGAGGTGCTCTCGGCCATCCAGGCGACCACGCTGTCGCTGCCGGGCGGCGCGTACGGGATCGAGAGCGTCATCAAGGACGCGGGCAACGTCGGCTCCGCCGTCTTGATCGTGACCGGTCTGATCGACCACGCGACCGGGGAGATCCTGGACCGCACCGAGGCGCGGGACAAGTGGACGGCCGCGCTCACCGAGGCGCTGACCGCGCTGAAGGGTTCGCTCGGCGAGTTCAAGTCGGGCCAGATCCACATGACCGATGCCTTCGACGTGCTGGACAAGGCCGACGAGTGCAACGTGGTGGGTCTGTTCAGCGGCCAAACGCTGGCGGCTCTGCTGTTGACCCTCCCCGCCAAGGCCACCGGCCAGGGCGCCTCCGCCCAGCTCGCGGCGGCCATCGAGGCGGCCGAGTCCGACGAGGCCGACGACGGGGCCGACGACGGTGACGCCGCCGACGCTACGGCGGCCGACGATGAGGGTGGCGAGGGTGCCGCTGCCGCTGGCGCCGGTCCTGTCGCCGCAGCGACCGAGGAGGGCGGCGTGCAGGTGGCCCCCGGTCTCGGGGCTCCCGGCGCCGCTGCTGCCGCACCCGGCGCCCAGGCCGCCCCCGGCGCCCAGGCCGCCTCCGGTGCCCCCGGCGAACCGGTCGGCGATCCGACGATGCACGGCGTCTATGTCCCCCCGCCGCCGCGCGACCCCCATGGGCCGACCGGCGCCCCCGCCATGACGCTGGCGCCCCTGACGGGCCAGTTCAGCTACTCCATCGACCCGCGCCGGATCGACCTGCTGCGCGACGTGATGATGGGTGTCAGTGTCGAACTGGGCCGCACCCGAATGCCGGTGCAGCAGATCCTCGGCCTCATCCCGGGCTCCATCATCGAACTCGACCGCGCCGCGGGGGCACCCGTCGACGTGATGGTGAACGGCAAGCTCATCGCCCACGGCGAGGTCGTCGTCGTCGACGAGGAGTTCGCCGTGCGCATCTCCGAGGTCTGCACGCCCGACAGCGACGGGCGGGTCAGCGCGTGACGGACGGCTCGACCGTCGCCCTCCTGCTGCGCATGGCGGTCTCGTTGGCGGTCGTCCTGGCCGTCATCGTCTGGGCGGCCAGGGTGCTGCACCGGCGCCAGGGCGGCCTGCTGGGTCGAGTGCAGCGAGAGGTCCCGGTCACGGTGCTCGCGCGCCAATCCCTGTCCCGACACGCCGGGCTCTCGGTGGTCGAGGTCGGCCCCCGGATTCTCGTCCTCGGCGTGACGGACGCCGAGGTCAGCCTGCTGACGACGCTGGACTCATCGGAGCTGACCGAGGACATCGCCGCGCCGGCCGCCCCCGCGGCCTCGTTCGCCGAGGCGCTGCGGCACGCCGGGGGGCTCGGTGCCCGGCGCGAGGTCAAGCGCCAGGCGGAGCAGGCCCGCGAGATCGCCGATCGTCTTGACGGCGTCGATCGCTCCGGGGGACGGCACCGTGGCTGAGCCCGACCGCACGAACCTGCGCCGCGCCCACCGGCCACCGCGGCCCGTGGCGGCCGTGGTGGCCCGGCTGCCGAAGGGGGCCGATGGTCGACCGCTGCGGGCGCGCCAGCGCCTCGTCGTGGCGGCCCTGCTCCTGCTCGTCGGCGGCGCATTGCTCAGCCCCGCGCTCGAGGCGGCACGCACCTCGTTCGCGGGCTCGGGCAGCACGGCCCAGGCCGCCTGGTCGGGCGCCGCGCCGGCCGTCTCAGCGCCTGCTGCGCCGTCGGCCATCTACGGGATCCCGCCTGCCGCGCCGCCCTCGGCGTACGCTCGCACGACGCACGGGCAGCCCGGGACCGCCCCGACCTCACCCGCCGAGCCGGCGGCAGCCGCAATCGCCGTACCCGCGGCCCCCGCCGCGCCCGGGGCACCCGCGGCGCCCACCGTCCCCGCCGTGCCCACCGTCGGGCCGGGCGGCGTCAGCGTCTCGGTCGACACCGGCACGGCCGGGCGCAATCAGGTCATCCAGATCATCATCTTGATGACGGTGCTCTCGATCGCGCCGTCGCTGCTGCTGCTCTGTACGTCGTTCACCAAGATCGCGGTCGTGTTGTCGCTGACGCGCAATGCCCTCGGCACCCCGACCATCCCGCCCAACCAGGTCCTCGCCGGCCTGGCGCTGTTCCTGAGCCTGTTTGTGATGTCGCCGGTCATCTCGCAGATGAACGACGTCGGCGTGCAGCCCTATCTCAACAACCAGCTGAACGAGCAGCAGGCGCTGGCGAAGGGTGGCGAACCGCTGCGGCTCTTCATGGCCGCCCACACCGGTGACATGGAACTGCAGACCATGATCAAGATGAGCAAATCGGAGCAGCCGAGGAACAAGGCGGACACCTCGTTCACGACGCTCATTCCGGCGTTCATCCTCTCCGAGCTCAAGAGTGCTTTCATCATCGGTTTCGTCATCTTCATCCCCTTCCTCGTCATCGACCTGGTCGTGAGTTCGGTGCTGATGTCGATGGGCATGATGATGCTGCCGCCGGTGATGATCTCGCTGCCGTTCAAGTTGCTGCTGTTCGTCATGGTCGACGGCTGGTCGCTCATCACGACGGCGCTCATCACGAGTTATCGCTAGCGGCGCGGGGGAGAACTATGACCGACAACCAGGTGATGCATATCGCCGTGCAAGCGATGATCCTCGGGGTGAAGGTGGCCGGCCCGGTTCTGCTGGTCAGCCTCGTGATCGGCTTCGCGATCTCCCTGCTGCAGGCGGTCACCCAGGTCCAGGAGATGACCCTCACCTTCGTGCCCAAGATCATCGTCGCCGCCCTGATCCTGCTGCTGCTGGGGAACTGGATGATGGGCGAGATGGTCGGCTTCACCCGGCAGCTGTTCCACGATCTGCCGGCGTTGCTGCAGAAATGACCGCGGCGACGCTGGCCCCGGCGGCCGGGGTCACCCTCAGCGGCTCCTACGAGCTGCTGCTCACCTATCTGCTCGTCATGGCCCGGCTGATGGCGTTCCTGGTCATCGCCCCCCCGTTCAGCGGTCGCATGCTCAGCATGAAGGTCAAAGGTGCCTTGGCGGCCGCCTTGGCCCTGCCGATCGCCCCCGCGCTGGCCAGCGAGGCTCGGTTCGCCGACATGTACGCCCTGGCCTGGGCGGTGGTTTATCACATCGGCACCGGAGCGGTGCTGGGCTTCCTCGCCATGATGCTGTTCGCCGCCGTCCAGACGGCCGGGGACCTGATCGACCTGTTCAGCATGTTCACGATGAGCCAACTGCTCGACCCCTTCTCCAATACCCAGAGCGGCGTCTTCGGCCGCATCCAACGGCTGATTGGCACCACGTTGCTGTTCGCCTCCGGCGGGCACCTCGTGATGCTGCAGGGGGTCCTGCGCAGCTTCCAGGTCGCGCCCCTGCATGCGCCGGCGCTGGGCGAAACGGCCCAGCTGCTGGTGCGGGACCTCGGCGTGTACGTCGTGGCCGCGCTGGAGATTTGCGGACCCATCGTCGCGGTCCTGGTGCTGGCCGACATCTCGTTGGGCCTGGTCAGCCGCGCCGTGCCCAGCCTGAACATCTTCCAGCTGGCGTTTCCGGTCAAGACCGTGCTCACGGTCGCGCTCGCGAGCATCTCCGTGTCGCTGCTGCCGGCCGCCGTCAGCCTCCTCGTGGACCGGATTCAGACCGACATGGGCGTGGTCAACCGGTTGCTGGGGGGGTGAGCGGCCGTGGCCGAGGACAAGCACAGCAAGACCGAGAAGCCCACCGGCAAGCGCCGCAAGGAGGCCAAGGACGAGGGCAATGTCGCCAAGACGCCGGACCTGTCGGCCTGGTTGACGGTGTTGGCGTTCGTGGCGCTGGGGCCTTACACGGTGGGCGCCCTGCGCGGCGCGTTCACCGAGCTCCTCAACGAGGTCCCCCGCATGGCGAGCCGGCCGGACGTCCTGGAGATCCGCCCCATCATGCTGTCGGTGCTGGCCGACTTCGCCAAGATCGTCGGTCCGATCGTGTTCGCCTGCATGGTGCTCGGTGTCATGGGGCACGTCGTCCAGGGCGGCGTGCACGTCTCGTCCAAGCGCTTCAAGCCGAAGTGGAAGAAGCTCAACCCGGGACCGGGCATCAAGAACATGTTCGGCGCGCAGAGCCTGTGGACCCTGACCAAGACGCTGATCAAGTTCGTCGTCTTCGGCACGGTGGCCTTCATGGTGAGCCGCGACGTCATCAGCCGGCTCGCCACCAGCGGGCGGTGGAGCCTGTCGGCCGTGGTCTCGGTGGGCGCCGCCTCAGCCATGGACATCCTCCGGCTCATCGCGATCACCGGTCTGGTGATCGCGGCGGCTGACTGGGTGATGGAGAAGCGCCGCGTCGAGAAGTCGCTGAAGATGACCAAAGACGAGGTCAAGCGCGAGGCCAAGATGCAGGAAGGGGACCCGCTGGCCAAGGGGCAGCGCAAGGCCCGCGCCCGCGAAATGGCTCGGCAGCGCATGATGGCCAACGTCGCCGACGCCACGGTCGTCATGGTCAATCCGACCCACGTGGCGGTCGCGCTGAAATACGAACCCGGCGGCGGCGCCCCCCAGGTGGTCGCCAAGGGCGCCGGCCATCTGGCGCTGCGGATCCGCGCAGAAGCCGAGGAGCACGGCGTACCGATGGTCCGGGACCCCCTCGTCACCCGCATGCTCTACAAGCTGTGCGAGGTCGATCACTACATCCCCCCGGACCTGTACGACGCCATCGCCCAGGTCCTCGCGTTCGTCTTCTACCTGGATCAGATGGGCAAGGCCGACGGCACCCATGAGACCCCGGTCGCCCACGATCCGGACGACGTGCCGGAGGAGTACTCCGACGACGCGCTGGGCCTGCGGGCGCACCCGGACGCTGCCGACGTGGTCGAGGGGGAGGTGGCGGCACCGGACGGCGAGCCGGGCCGCCATCGAGACGATTCGCACCGCGTCGCCTAGCCGTGGCCGACCCTCAGGTCGACCACTCCGGTGCCGAATAGCTACAGGTCAGGACGCCGACGGCGGACGTCGACTTGTCTCCCCTTCGTGAGGTCACGTGAAGTCGAATCGGGTAGCGCAGATCGGCGTGCCGGCCGCCATCATCGGCATCGTCGTGATGATGGTCGTGCCGATGCCGGCACCGCTGCTCGACATCCTGCTGGCGTTCAACATGACGCTGTCGATCCTCATCATGCTGGTGAGCCTCGCCGTCACCCGGCCGTTGGACTTCTCGATCTTCCCCGCCCTGCTGCTCATCGCCACGCTGTTCCGGTTGGCCATGAACCTGGCGGCGACCCGCCTGGTGCTGCTGGACGGCTATGCCGGTGAGGTCATCAACGCCTTCGGCCACTTCGTCGTCGGCGGCTCGCTGGTCGTCGGGCTGGTGGTCTTCATCATCCTGATGGTCATCCAGTTCGTCGTCATCACCAATGGCGCGGGGCGCGTCGCCGAGGTGGCCGCACGGTTCACCCTCGACGCGATGCCCGGCAAGCAGATGGCCGTCGACGCCGACCTCAACTCCGGCCTGATCGACGAGAACGAGGCGCGCCAGCGGCGCAAGGATGTCGCCGCAGAGGCGGACTTCTACGGCGCGATGGACGGTGCCAGCAAGTTCGTCAAGGGCGACGCGATCGCCGCGATCGTGATCACGCTGGTGAACCTCATCGGCGGACTCATCGTGGGCATCCTGCAGCGGGGCATGCCCATCGGCGACGCCGTCGCGACGTACTCCCTGCTCTCCATCGGTGACGGTCTGGTCTCCCAGATCCCCGCCCTGCTGCTGTCGATCTCCACCGGTCTCATCGTGACCCGGGCGACCACCGAGAGCGACATGGGCACCGACCTGCTCGCTCAGTTCGGGCGGCAGCGCCAGGCGATCATGCTGGCCGGCGCGGCGATCATCGGGGTCGGCCTGGTGCCCGGCCTGCCCAAGCTCCCGTTCTTCCTGCTCGGCGGCGCGACGCTGCTGGTCGGGTTCCGGATCCCGGACCCGAGCAAGCAGCCCGCCGTGGTCGCCGAGGCCGAGGAGCTGCCCCGCGAGCCGCAGAAGGACAGCCCGATGGCGATCGCGCAGGACATGCGCGTCGAGCCGCTCGAGCTGGAGCTGGCCTACGACCTCATCGACCTGGTCGACGCCTCCGCGGGTGGTGACCTTCTCGATCGGGTGCGGGCGCTGCGCCGCAAGCTCGCGCAGGAGATCGGCATCGTGGTGCCCCTGGTGCGCACCCGCGACAACCTCGACCTCCCCCCGCGGCATTACGCGATCCGGGTGCACGGTGTCGAGGTGGCCCGCGGCCAGGCGCCGGCGGGCATGGTCCTGGCCATCGGCGAGGAGTTGGACAGCCTGCCGGGGATGGTGACCAAGGAACCGGTCTTCGGTCTGGACGCCAAGTGGGTGCCGGCGGAGCTGCGCGAGCACGTCGCCCTGGCCAACGCCACCGTCGTGGACCGGTCGTCGGTCGTGACCACCCACATGGCGGAGGTGGTCCGGACCTACGCCGCCCAGCTGCTCGGCCGCGAGGACGTCAAGATGCTGGTCGACATGGTCAAACAGAACCACCCGGTCGTCATCGAGGAACTCACCCCGCAGCCGCTGTCCCTGGGCGAGGTGCAGCGCACCCTGCAGGCCCTGCTCGACGAGCGGGTCTGCATTCGAGACCTGGTCCGGATCTTCGAGGCCGTCTCGATGCGCGCCAAGATCAGCACGGACGCCGACGGGCTCGTCGAAGCCGCGCGCGGTGCCCTGGGGGCCGCGATCGCCACCGCGCACGCCGTCGAGGGGCGGCTGCCGGTCATCACCTTCGACCCGATGCTGGAGCAGCGGCTCTTGGAGTGCCTGCGGGCCGGCGACTCGGGCACGTTCCTGATGCTGGATCCGGTGCTGTCCGAGCACCTCGCGATGGAGGCGGGTCGATTGGCCGCCGAGAGTGAGGCTGCGGGGGAGCCGGCGGTGCTGGTCTGCGCCCAACCGCTCCGCCTGCCGGTACGGCGGCTCGTGGAGGCGACCTCGCCTCGGTTGCCGGTGTTGTCGTACGCCGAACTGGGGGGCCAACTCACCCTCGTGACCGCGGGGGTGGTGAATGTCCAAGAAGTCACGGCAGCCTGACGCGGCCAAGGCCGGCAAGAAGGGCAAGGGCAAGAAGGGCAAGGGCGCGAAAGGCTCGCCCACCGCGGGTCAACGCAGCCTGGTCGTCGAGTCCCGGCCGCCTGGCGTCCCGTTCCCCGTGGTGGTCCTGCTGACCGCGGTGATCTCGCTGCCCACTGTCGCCAACTACCTCGCCGGCGGTCTGCGCTTCGACGCGATGATCATCCGGGTGATGGCGGCCCTGGCCGTGTCCTGGCTCCTGTCGAGCCTGGTCTTCGCGGTGGTCGAGTCGATGCGGCCGACGCAGGTCACGGCGATCGTCGATCTGCCGCCTGCCGAGGCCTATGAGGCGCTCGCGGCGCAGGGCCCGCTGTCCGGAACGATCATGGACCCCGTCGGCGACCCCGACCCCGACCCCGACCCCTTCGCGGTGGATCCGCTGGCGCCGCTGCCGCCGGTGCCGCCCGTCGATGTCGAGCCCGGCGCGAGCGAGGAACCGGCGGCCTGACTCCTTCGCACCAACGCCGGCAGCGCATCTCATGACCACCGCCGGCAGCACCGCTCAGCGGGGCCGCTCGCGCGTCCGCCGGGAGGCTCGCGCGTGCGAGCGCACCGCGCTCAGGGCCGGGTCGAGCTCGCCCTCCTCGAGGAGGCGGACCAGCTTCTCGTGTTCGGCGATGATGTCGTCGAGGTCGACGACGAGCCGCGCCGAGGCGGTCATGGTGAGCCGCTGCTGACGGTCCCGTAGCGCTTCGAAGAGCCCCGTCAGAAAGCTGTTCTGGGCGGCGGCGACGATGGCGAGGTGGAAGCTGGTCTCGGCCACCGTGAACGCGGCCACGTCTCGGGCGCGGGCGTGCTTGCCCTGCTCCGTGACCAGGTTCCACAGCTCATCGACCAGGGTGCCGGGCGCCCGGTCGTTCTCGGTGAGCAGCTTGGTGATCGCGAAGGTCTCGATGAGTTCGCGCGCCTCGGACAGTGACGTGGCCTCGTCGGGGGAGATGGGCACGACGACGGCGCCGCGCTTGGGATAGAGCTCGAGAAAGCCCTCGGCCTGCAGCCGCAGGAAGGCCTCGCGCACCGGCGTACGGCTGACTCCCAGCGCCGCCGACACCGCTCCCTCGGTGATGACATCGCCGCCCGCGAGGCGCCCGTCGATGATGCGGGCGCGGGTGTCCTGATAGGCACGATCGGTCGCCGACAACTGTCGGTTCATAGTGCCCCTTTCGTGCGTGCGGCCGACCGTGCTACCCCGTGGACAAGGAATGCCCGGCCGGGCAAGGCAGCTTGTCCAGTTATGACGGTAACCTCTCGCAGGCGCCTAAGCAACGAACAAGCCGCAGGTGGGACGGCATGTGTCGGATGCGGACGTGCGACCGGATCGGGGCCAACCGTTGTCATAATGTTGGTTCGGGCGTCCGTCTTGTCGGGTTGGACAGGACGCGCGCGACCAGATCGGCGACGGCGGGCAGCGCGGCCGCCACCGGCGCCGTCAGGCTCGCGACGCCCTCGCCGAAGTGCCGGGTCGCCACCTCGACGAGGACGGTCGGCGGCGCTGCGCCGTACAGCTGCAGGGTCAGCGCCAGCAGCGCCTCCGGCGTGACGTGGTGCGAGGAGAAGCCGGTGCCGCGCGGCTCGGGTGCGACGGTGCGCCAGCTCAGGGTGCCCGGCGGTACGTCGTACGCCGCGCGCGCGTCGATCAGCACGACCCGCCCCGCCATGGCCACGTCGGCGGCGAGCTCGGGCAGCAGCTGGAACTCCTGGCGCACCGTGCACCGGGCGAAGCGGGGATCGACGGCCAGCGCGGCCGCGGCATGCCAGCCCACCCCGTCGTCCTCGCGCAGCGAATTGCCGTAGCCGACGAGGAGCGGGCCGGGCGCGTCGTCCACCAGGTCGGGACTCACCCGGGACCGGCCGGGCCGCTCAGCGGGCGATCTCGTCGACGACCGTTCCATCCGGGGCGATCGCCTGGATCCGCAGCGCCATCTGACCGACCGCGTGGGTCGAGCAGGACAGGCACGGGTCGTAGCAGCGGATCAGCCCTTCCACCCGGTTGAGCAGCGACTCCTCCAGGGGTCGGCCCGGCTTGATGTAGTGCTTGGCGACATCGGTGACGCCCCGGTTCATGGCCAGGTTGTTGTGCCCGGTCGCGATGATCAGGTTGGCCCACCGCATGATGCCGTTGTCGTCGACCTCGTAGTGGTGCAGCAGCGTCCCGCGCGGTGCCTCGGAGACGCCGATCCCGGTGTTGGCGTTGATCCCGGCTGTCGAGCGGACCCGGTCGGAGAGGATCTCCGGGTCGGTCAGCAGCGACTCGATCTTCTCCAGGCAGAACAGCGTGTCGATGAGTCGGGCGTAGTGGAAGTGGAAGCTGGACCGGGGGAACCGCCCGAATCGGAACCGATAGTGGTCGAGTTCGACCTGCGAGCGGGGCAACCCCGTCTGGTCGCAGGTGGCGATGCGGGCCAGCGTGCCCACCCGATAGATCCCGTCCGGATAGCCCTTGTCGCGGAAGTAGGTCGACTTCAGGAACGAGAACGGCTCGACGTGCTCACCCAGATAGGACCGGTAGTCGGTGGGATCGCAGCGGTCCCGCAGCAGCGTGCCGTCGTGGTCGACGATGCGCAGGTCGCCGTCGTAGTGCTCCATCCCGCCGGTCTCGGAGACCAGGCTCATGAACGCCGAGGGGAACTGGCCCATCGCGGAGGCCTCGTCCTCGAACCGGATGAGTTCCTTCTTGAACCAGGCCAGGGTCCGATCCATGATCGCGTAGGCCTCGGGCATCCCGGCCAGCATCTGATCGCGCAGGCCGGCGTCCAGCGGGGCGGACACCCCGCCCGGGACCAGCCAGGCCGGATGGATGCGCTTCTTGCCCAGCCATTCGATGATCTGCTGCCCGTACCGGCGCAGCGCGATGCCGTCCTTGGCCAGCTGGGGGTTGGCCCCGAGCATCCCGTAGATGTTGCGCTGGGCGGGATCGCCGTCATAGCCGAACAGCAGGTCGGGCGAGGACAGGTGGAAGAAGGACAGCGCGTTCGACTGCACGATCTGGGCCAGGTTCATGATCCGGCGCAGGTTGGCCCCGGTCGGCGGTGGCGTCACCGCCATGATGGCGTCGACGGTCTTCGCGGACGCGGTCAGGTGGGACACCGGGCAGATCCCACAGATCCGCGCCATGAGCGAGGGCATCTCGTGCACGGGGCGGCCTTCGCAGAGCTTCTCGAACCCCCGGAACTGGGTGACGTGAAACTGGGCGTGGTCGACGCTGCCGTCGTCGTGCAGGAAGATCGTGATCTTGCTGTGGCCCTCAATGCGGGTCACCGGGTCGATGACGATGGTGCTGGTCATCACTGACTCACCGCTCTCTTCGTGGTGGCGAACACGGTCATCGCCCGAATCGGGCGGCCCCGGACGCGTCGTCGACGCGGCCGTCCAGCAGGGCGGTGACGCAATGCCAGATCTCATCCGCTGAGGGCGGGCAGCCGGGCAGGAAGGCGTCGATGGGCACGTAGTACTGCACGGGCCGGATCGGGTCGAGCAGGTCGGGCACTACCTCGTTGGGGTGCATGGGGTTTTCGTCGACATTCTCGATGTAGGCCCGGTCGAGCACCGCCTTCTTGCCGAATGGGTTGCGCATTCCGGGGACGTTCGCGGTGATGGCGCAGTCGCCGAAGGCCACGACGATCCGGGAGTGGGCGCGCACCTTGCGCAGCTTGGCCAGGTCGTCCGCCGACGCGACGCCCCCCTCGACCAGGGTCACGTCGACCAGCTCTGGGAACTCCTTGTGGTCCACCAGCGGAGAAAAGACCAGGTCGGCTCGCGTCCCTAGCTCGATGAGCCGTTCGTCGAGGTCAAGGAAGGACATGTGGCAGCCGGAGCAGCCGTCCAGCCACACCGTGGCCAGTGAGATCTTGTCCGCCATCAGTCGGTCTCCCGTCGGGACTGCTGCGCGCGCAGATAGGGCATGAACGGCCGGCGGTGCCGGTCCTCTGAGGAGGCGCGGCCCTTTTCGAAGAGCGCACCGGTGGGGCAGACCTGCACGCACTTGCCGCAGCTGGTGCACGTGGTCGCCTCACCCCACGGGGTGCCCAGTTCGGTGACCAGGCGGGCTTCGATACCGCGTCCTTCGATGTCCCAGACGTGGGCGCCTTCGATCTCCCCACAGACTCGGGCGCACCGGCCGCACAGGATGCAGCGGTTGTGGTCGATCGCGAAGCGTTCGTGGGTAGCGTCGACCTCGAACTTGGGGCTGATATAGGGCAGCTCGAAGTGGCTCACGCCGTGCCGTTCGGCTTGATCCTGCAGCTCGCAGTGGTTGTTCGCGACGCACACCGAGCACACGTGGTTGCGCTCGGTGAACATCAACTCCAACACCTGTCGGCGGTATTCGTGCAGCCGCTCAGAGTTGGCCAGAATGTCCTGGCCCTCTTCGATCAGGGTGGTGCAGGCGGGCAGCAGCCTGCCGGTCTGGCGGACCTCCACCAGACAGATGCGGCAGGCACCGATCGGCTTCAGGCCTTGCAGGTGACACAGGGTGGGGACGTTGATGCCGTTCTCCCGTGCTACTTCCAGGATCGTCTCGCCGGCGGCGCCCGCCACGTCCTGGTCGTCGATCTTCAGCGTGTAGACGTTGCTCATGCGCGCGACACCTCCTCGTGCGACCCGTCCTTGACCGGCATGGGGCAGACGCCGGCTGGGCAGTGCTGGTCCTCGATGTGGGCCAGGTATTCGTCGCGGAAGTAGCGCAGCGTCGAGAACACCGGGTTGGGGGCGGTCTGGCCCAGACCGCACAGGGAGGTCGCCTTGACCATGCCGGCCAGCTTCTCCAGCGCAGCGAGGTCATCGGGAGTGGCAAGGCCCTCGGTCATCTTGCTGAGCAGGGCGTGCATGTGGGTCGTGCCGACCCGACAGGGCACGCACTTGCCGCAGCTCTCCTCGACGCAGAACTCCATGAAGAACTTGGCGACGTCCACCATGCACGCCGTGTCGTCCATGACGATCATCCCGCCGGAGCCCATGATCGAGCCCTTCTCGGCAAGCGACTCATAGTCCAGCGGCATGTCGAGGTAGTCGGCTGGAATGCACCCACCGGACGGACCCCCGGTCTGCACGGCCTTGAACGGACGCCCTCCCGGGATGCCACCGCCGATGTCGTAGACCACCTCACGCAGGGTGGTGCCCATCGGCACTTCGATGATTCCGGTGTGCACGACCCGCCCGGCGAGGGCGAAAACCTTGGTGCCCTTAGACTTCGCGGCACCGATCGAGGCGTACCAGGCGCCGCCGCGATTGATGATCGGTGCGATCGCGGCGAACGTCTCGACGTTGTTGATCAGGGTGGGCTTGCCGTGCAGGCCGCGAACCGCGGGGTACGGCGGCCGTGGCCGGGGCATGCCGCGCCCGCCCTGGATGGAATACAGCAGCGCCGTCTCTTCGCCGCAGACGAACGCTCCAGCCCCCAAGCGCACGTCCACTTCGAAGGTGAAGCGGGTGTCGAAAATGTTCTTGCCGAGGATGCCGTGGCGTTCGGCTTGCCGGATCGCCTGCCGGAGTCGCTTGACCGCGAGCGGGTATTCGGCGCGGCAGTAGATGTAGCCCTCGGTCGCACCGACCGCGTAGGCGGCCAGGGCCATGCCCTCCAGGATCCGGTGCGGATCGGACTCCAGCAACGTCCGGTCCATGAAGGCGCCGGGGTCCCCCTCATCGGCATTGCAGATGACGTATTTGCCCTCGGGGCCTGACGACTTGGCCACCGTCGTCCACTTCAGCCCGGTGGGGAAACCACCGCCGCCGCGCCCACGCAATCCCGAGGCGACGATCTCAGCGATGACCGCCGACGGCGTCAGCTCGTGCACGGCCTTACGCAGCGCCTGGTAGCCGCCGAGGCGCAAGTAGTCGTCGATGTTCTCCGGGTCGACCAGTCCGGAATGCTCCATGGCGACCTTCATCTGCAGCACCGCGGTGGGCGCCGTGATATCGGTGTGCGGGGTGCCCGGGGGGATCTGGGCGACCGCGTCCACGACGTGGTTCAGCGCGTCGGGTTTCAGGCCTTCGAAGTAGGCCCCGGTTTGTGGGACCTGGGCCAGCGGTCCACGGGCGCACATCCCCAACCCGAGGCAGCCGACCCGCTTCACCTCGACGTCGGTGACGCCGTCCGCCGTGAACCGGTCGGCCAGGGCGTCGACGATCTGCTCGGAGTTCAGCGAGCGACACCCGGAGGCTTCACAGACCAACACGCTGGCGCGAACGCCAGCAAGCGGGGACAGGCCGTGGGTACGGCGCCGGGTGGCGCCCCGGGCGGGTCGCGCGCCAGTTGCGGGTGCGTCGGAGGTCATGAGGTGGTCTCCTGCGGAATGGCGGCCAGGCGCGCGACGACGCCCTCGGGGGAGAGCTGACCGGCCAGTTCGCCGTCGATGACGACGACCGGCGCGATGGAGCACGCGCCGACGCATCGCGCGGTCAGCGCGGACAGGCGGCCGTCCTGGGTGGTGCCGCCGGACTTGATGCCGAATTCAGCCTCGATGCCCTTGAGGATCGCCCCCGCGCCGTTGATGTAGCAGGCTGTGCCGGTGCAGACCACGCAGGTGTGCGCGCCCTGCGGCTTCAAGGTGAAGTAGGAGTAGAAGGTCGCGACACCGTAGACCTTGGACGGCGGCACACCGAGGTAGCTGCCGATATAGAGCATGGCGGCGTCATCGATATAGCCGAACGCCTCCTGAGCGGCGTGCAAGGCCTCGATGAGGGCGTCGGCGCCACCGCCCAACCGGCGCATCCGCGTGTCGACGATCTTCCAGCGCTTGTCGTCGCTGGGCGCCTGGGGAAGGGTCTTGACCACCGCGTCGCTCCTGTTCGAATCCGGGCCGCGAGGCCTTCGGTGGGCGGTCGTCGGCCGAGACGGGACCTCAATCTCGGCGGCTATGCGCGTCATGCTATGGGGTGACCGGTCGGTAGGTTCGGGGAACGCGGCAGGATCCTTCCGGCTCGGATCGGGCATCCTGGGGGGCGTGGATGGCGCGGGCGGGACGACGTACGACGACAGGATCGGTGACGAGCCGCGCGGGGCCGCGGCAGCCGCGCCGCCGGTACGTCGGGAGCTGCTGCTGATCGGGATGGGTGCCGGCGACCCGGACTGGCTCACCCTGGAGGCGGTCCGAGCCATCCGGTCCATCGACGTGTTGTTCGTCGTGCTGAAAGAGGCCGAGTACGACGAGCCGGTGCTGGCCCGCCGGGAGGTGGTGCGGCGGCACCGCGACACCCCGCTGCGCGTCGTCGAGTTGCGGGACCCGCCGCGGCCGTGGCGGTCCGCGCCGGATTACGACGCCGCGGTCGCTCGGTGGCGCGCGCAGCGCCGGGAGCAGTGGGGCGCGGCGGTCGGCGCGGAGCTGGCCGGCGGGGGCAGCGGGGGATTCTTGGTCTGGGGAGATCCCGGGCTCTACGAGAGCACGCTGGCGATCGTCGAGGAGCTCGCCGCCGCCGCACCGGCCGATCGGGCTCTGACGGTCCGGGTGCTGCCGGGAATTAGCAGTGTGCTGGCGCTGGCCGCGCGGCACCGGATCCCGCTGAACCGGCAGGGCCGGGCCGTGCAGATCAGCCCCGCACGGCTGGTGGTCGACGGCATGCCCGCGGGCGTCGACGACGTGGTGGTCATGCTTGACGGCCGGGCGACCTTCGCCACGATCGACCCCGAGGGGCTGGACATCTATTGGGGCGCCTACCTGGGCAGCGCGGACGAGATCCTGATCGCGGGCCCCCTGGTGCAGGTCCGCGACGAGATCGCGGCGGTGCGCGCGGCCGCGACGGAGCGCAAGGGCTGGATGTTCGACATCTACCTGTTGCGGCGGCGCCAGGTGACGCCGCGGCGCACCGGATCGGTCGAGGCTGGCGCTATTTCGCGGCGCCGGCGACCAGGTTGATCGTGGCCGCGATGATGCCGGTGCCGAACAGATAGGACAGCAGCGTGTGGAACAGCACGACCTTGCGCAGCGTCGGGGTCGTGATGTCGGTGTCGGAGACCTGATAGGTCATGCCGAGGGTGAACGCGAGATAGGCGAAGTCCGAGAAGGGCGGGTCGGCCTTTGAGGTGAAGTCCACGCTGCCGGGTTCGGCGTTGTAATAGTGCCGCGCGTATCGCACGACGTACGTCGTGTGCACCAGCAACCACGCCATGGCGACCGTGCCCAGCGCGAGCGCCGCCTGCGCGCCGGTGGTGTCGGCAGGCCCGGTGAACAGCATGAGGCCGATCCCGCCGAGGGCGGCCATGGAGGCGGAGACCGCCACGGCGTCGGTGGGGCCACGTTCGGAGGAATAGTCCGCCACCAGGCTCCGCGTCGCTGCGGCGTCGGCCCGCAGGATCGTCCAGAGCAGCGGGACCGCGAAGACAATGGCGATGATGACGAAGCCGACCAGGAGATGGCCCACCAGGCCGGCGTCGGAGGGCGCGGGGATCACGGCGGCGGCGACCGTTCCGGTCAGGAAGCCGATCGCGAGCCGGCGACGGAGCAGCAGACGGGGGGTGGTCTTCAAGGACATGCGGCAGCCTTTCGGGCGCGGCTTGGTGTGCAGCACAGTGTGCCGCCGTTGGCTGGCACGCTACTGACTGAGCGCCTCGATGAGTTGCGGGCCGAGGGCCTCGGCGCGTGATCGCCGCCGGCGAGTCCACCGGGCTGCTGCCGACGAGTGCGAAAAACCCCAGTGTCAACCGGGGTTGACCTGGGGTCTCGTGGTGGCCAGGGGCGGGGTCGAACCGCCGACCTTCCGATTTTCAGTCGGACGCTCGTACCAACTGAGCTACCTGGCCTGGACAAACTGAGCGACCCCGACCGGGCTCGAACCGGCGACCTCCGCCGTGACAGGGCGGCGCGCTAACCAACTGCGCTACGGGGCCTCGTGTTGAGGATTGACCTCAGGAGGTACTGCGTATCCCCAACGGGATTCGAACCCGTGCTACCGCCGTGAAAGGGCGGGGTCCTAGGCCGCTAGACGATGGGGACCTGCGGTGTCATCCGGTCAGGTCCGTCGCCGCCAGCGAGCCGCGCTCGGATCCGTCGAGGACTTCCGAAAGCATAGGGGACGAGGTCGCCAATCGCCAAAGCGGGGGGCGGGCCCGTCCCGACCTGCGCTGGAGGCTTCGGCGTGGCGTTGGAGGGCTCGGCGTGACAGCCGTCGCGACAGGGCTGCTGTCGTGGACACCGCAGTAATCCTGTCCCGACGGCTGTCACCGGCCGGGTCCTGTCCCGACGGCTGTCACCGGCCGGGTCCTGTCCCGACGGCTGTCACCGACCCTTGGCCGCCCAGGACTGCACCCGCTCCAGCGGCCAGGTCGTCACGATCCGCTCCGGTTCGATGCCCAGTCGCTGGGCCCGCTCGCAGCCGTAGTCGACAAAATCCAGCTGACCGGGCGCGTGCGCATCGCTGTCGATCGCGAACAGGCAGCCGGCCGCCAGCGCCTGGTCGATCAGGTCATCCGGCGGGTCGACCCGCTCGGGTCGGCTGTTGATCTCCACCGCAACCCCCTCCTCGGCACACGCCGCGAAGACGGCCGAGGCGTCGAATCGGCTCTGCGCGCGCGGCTGCTGGCCTGCGCGGCGCACGACGTACCGGCCCGTGCAGTGCCCCAACACCGCGACCCGCGGGTGGCGCACCGCCGCGAGCATCCGTCGCGTCATCGCGGCCGGCTCCATCGCGAGCTTGCTGTGCACCGAGGCGACGACGACGTCGACCTGCCCGAGCATCTCCTCGGTTTGATCCAGCGCGCCGTCGTCCAGGATGTCCACCTCGATCCCGGACAGCAGCCGGAAGTCGTCCCCGACCGCCCCGTTGACCGCGTCCACCACGCTCAGCTGCTGCGCCAGGCGCTGCGCGGACAGGCCGTTCGCCACCCGCAGCCGCGGCGAATGATCGGTGAGCGCCTGGTAGGCGTGCCCCACCTGCATCGCCGTCGCTACCATCTCTTCGATCGGGGAGCCGCCGTCCGACCAGTCCGAATGGGAGTGCAGGTCACCCTGCGTCGCGGCGCGCAGCGCTTCGCCGCCCGTCGCGAGTGGGCCGGCGTCGGCCTCCAGGTCGGCCAGGTACGCCGGCACCGTCCCGGCCAGGGCCTCGGCGATGACCGCAGCGGTCTTCGGACCGACACCCGGAAGGTCCGTCAGCGTACCGGCGGCGTGCCGCCGGGCCAGCTCCTCCGGTCCCACCCGCAGCGCCGTGGCCGCAGCACCCCGGAACGCCTTGACTCGATGGGTGTCGGCAAGGCGGCGTTCGAGCAGGAAGGCGATCCGGCGCAGGGCGTCGATGGGCTCGACGGTGGGCTCAGTCATGCCGCAAACGCTAGGCCCCCGCGCGCCGTACGCCGTACGCCGTGTGCTCCCCCAGGCCGTACGCCGTGCAGCCGTACGCCGTACGCGGTCAGCAACCCCACAGGATCCCGACGGCAGAAGACCATGGGTCGGCGCGACACTGGAGGCATCCCCGCGGCGGCGTCCTCTGGCGACTGAGCCGAGACACCCAGCGGGGGTGCCGAGGCACGGGAGGCCCGATGAGCAAGCCGTCGGTCGCGTTGTACGTCCTTGCGCTCGTGCTTGTCGTGGTCGGGGTCGATGTCCTCTTCTTCCGCGGCCACACCTGGGCCCGGCTCCTCGTCAATGTCGGCATCGTCTCGGTGTTCGCGGCGGTTTACCTGCGATTCTTCCGACAGTGACCCGCGGCGGGCGGTGCCGGGTAGTCCAGGTGCGGCGCAGCTGCGGCCACCGTCGGGGAACCCGAGCCCGTTCCAGTCCACCCGTGGGAGGATGACGCCCATGGAGCTCCTCAACATGCCGCTGGCTCAGCTGGACCCCGAGATCGCCGCCGCCCTGGACGCCGAGCGCGACCGCCAGGAGACGACGCTGGAGATGATCGCGTCGGAGAACTTCGCCCCCGTGGCCGTCATGCAGGCGCAGGGCTCGGTGGCCACGAACAAATATGCCGAGGGCTATCCGGGCAAGCGCTATTACGGCGGGTGTGAGCACGTCGACGTGGTGGAGCAGCTCGCGATCGACCGGCTCAAGGCGCTCTTCGGGGCGGGGTTCGCCAACGTGCAGCCGCATTCGGGGGCGCAGGCCAACACGGCGGTCTACTTTGCGCTCCTCAAGCCGGGCGACACGATCCTGGGCATGGATCTCGCGCACGGGGGTCACCTCACCCATGGGATGCGGATCAACTACAGCGGCAAGATGTTCAACGTCGCGGCGTACCACGTGGGCGCCGACGGACGCGTCGACATGGCCGAGGTGGAGCGCCTGGCCAAGGAGACCAAGCCGCAGATGATCATCGCGGGCTGGTCGGCCTACCCGCGCCAGCTCGACTTCGCCGAGTTTCGGCGGATCGCCGACGAGGTCGGCGCCTACCTGATGGTCGACATGGCGCACTTCGCCGGACTGGTGGCCGCCGGGCTGCACCCGAATCCCATGCCGCACGCCCACGTGGTCACCTCGACGACCCATAAGACGTTGTGTGGCCCGCGCGGCGGGGTCATCCTGACCAACGACGCCGACCTGGCCAAGAAGTTCAACTCGGCGGTCTTCCCCGGGATGCAGGGTGGGCCGCTGGAGCACGTCATCGCCGCCAAGGCCGTGGCGTTCAAGGTGGCGGCGACGCCGGAGTTCGCCGAGCGGCAGCAGCGCACCCTCGCCGGGGCGCGGATCCTCGCCGAACGGCTCACCCAGCCCGACATGGCGGAGCTCGGGGTGACGGTCCTGACCGGTGGCACCGATGTCCATCTGGTCCTGGTCGACCTGCGCAACAGTGAACTCGACGGCCGGCAGGCCGAGGACCAGCTGCACCGCATCGGGATCACCGTGAACCGCAACGCGATTCCCAACGACCCCCGGCCCCCGATGGTGACCTCGGGGCTGCGCATCGGCACCCCGGCCCTGGCCACCCGGGGCCTGCAGGAGGCGGACTTCCGGGAGGTCGCCGACATCATCGCCGGTGCCCTGCACGCGGGACTCACCGACGCCGAGGCGGCCGCGCTGCGGGCCCGCGTCGAGGCGGTGGCGCAGCGCTACCCGCTGTATCCCTCGCTGAAGAACTGACGACAGCCGCCGCTCCGGATGGCCCTGTCGGTCTTCGACCTGTTCACGGTCGGCATCGGCCCCTCGAGTTCGCACACCGTCGGGCCGATGCGGGCCGCGGGCACGTTCGGTGCGGCGCTGCAGCGGCACGACCGGATCGCCCGCACGCACCGGGTGGTGGTGCAGCTCTACGGGTCGCTCGCCGCGACCGCTCGAGGGCACGGCACCGACACCGCGGTGATCCTGGGGCTGCTGGGCGAGTCCCCGGAGCGCGTGGATCCGCCGGCGGTGGCGGACGAGGTACGCCGAGTGCGTGCGGACCGCCGATTGCGGCTGTACGGCGTCCGCGACATCGCCTTCGACCCGGACGTGGACCTGGTGCTGCACCCGCGCGACGTCCTGCCCGCTCATCCCAACGGGCTCACCTTCACGGCGTACGACGGCGACGGCTCGCTGGTCGCCGAGCGCACCTACTACTCCGTCGGGGGCGGCTTCGTCGTGGACGGGCGCTCCATCGGGGAGGCGCCGTTGGTGCAGGACGTGACCGGGGTGCCCCATCCGTTTCGCACCGCGGCGGACCTGGTGGACCGATGCGAGGCGACTGGGCTCTCCATCGCCCGCCTGGTCCTGGAGAACGAGCTGACCTGGCGCAGCGAGGATGAGGTCCGGGCCAAGCTGCTGCACCTCTGGTCGGTGATGCGGGCCTGCGTGGAGAACGGGCGCCGGACCGAGGGGATCCTTCCGGGTGGGCTGCGGGTCCGCCGCCGCGCTCCGGACCTGGCCCGCCGGCTGCGCCGCGAGGCGACCGCCGCGGATGACCCGATGCGGGGGGTCGATTGGGTGACGCTGTGGGCGTTGGCGGTGAACGAGGAGAACGCGGCGGGGGGTCGGGTCGTCACCGCTCCCACGAACGGGGCGGCCGGCATCATCCCGGCGGTGCTGCACTACGCGGTGACCTTCGTGCCGGGGGTCGCGGAGGAGGACATCGTGGTGTTCCTGCTGACGGCTGGGGCCATCGGGATGATCTACAAGCAGACGGCGTCGATCTCCGGGGCGGAGGTGGGATGCCAGGGCGAGGTCGGTACGGCGTGTTCGATGGCCGCCGCGGGCCTGACCGCGCTGCATGGCGGGACGACCGGGCAGATCGAGAATGCCGCGGAGATCGGCATGGAGCACAATCTCGGGTTGACCTGCGATCCGGTGGGTGGGCTGGTGCAGATTCCGTGCATCGAGCGAAACGCGATCGCGGCGGTGATGGCCATCGCGGCGAGCCGGACCGCGCTGATGGGGGACGGATCGCACAAGGTGACGCTCGATGAGGTGATCACCACGATGCGGGAGACCGGCGCGGACATGAAGGACAAGTACAAGGAGACGGCACGCGGGGGCCTGGCGGTGAATGTGATCGAGTGCTGACGAAGCGCGAGCGCAGCGGAGCGCGAGGAAGCACTCCAGGGTGATCGAGTGCTGACGAAGCGCGAGCGCAGCGGAGCGCGAGGAAGCACTCCAGGGTGATCGAGTGCTGTCCCCCGCTGCGCGGGGGACCCCCAGAAGCGCGCGCGCAGCCGAGTTGGCGGCAGAATGCGGCCATGACCTATCACGCCGCCGATGACCGTTACGACTCGATGACCTACCGGTTCTGCGGCACCAGCGGCCTGCAATTGCCGCTGCTGTCACTGGGCCTGTGGCAGAACTTCGGCGACGACACCCCGCACGAGGTTCAGCGGGCCATCGTGCGGCGCGCCTTCGACCGCGGGATCACCCACGTCGACCTGGCGAACAACTACGGCCCGCCGTACGGTCAGGCCGAGCTGAGCTTCGGCAGGATGCTGCGCCAGGACCTGGCGCCGTACCGCGACGAGCTCATCATCTCCACGAAGGCCGGCTGGGACATGTGGCCGGGCCCGTACGGGCAGGGTGGCGGCAGCCGAAAGTACGTGCTGGCCAGCCTCGACCAGTCGCTGCGCCGCCTCGGCCTGGACTACGTCGACATCTTCTACAGCCACCGGTTCGACCCGGACACCCCGATCGAGGAGACGATGCGCGCGCTCGACGCTGCCGTGCGGGCGGGCAAGGCGCTGTACGTCGGGATCAGCTCCTACTCGGCCGCCAAGACCCGCGAGGCCGCGACGATTGCTCGCGAACTCGGCACGCCGCTGCTCATTCACCAGCCCAGCTATTCGATGCTCAACCGCTGGACCGAGGACCAGCAGCTGCTGGACGAGCTGGAGCGGCAGGGGATGGGCTGCATCGCGTTCACGGCGCTGGCGCAGGGGGTGCTCACCGACAAATACCTCCAGGGCGTTCCGGAGGGATCCCGCGCCGGCCGGGCGGGTGCCACCATCGGCCGGTCGCACCTCTCGGAGGAGGTGCTTGCTCGAGTTCGCGCCCTGGCGGGGATCGCCGAGCAGCGGGGGCAGAGCCTGGCGCAGATGGCGCTGGCGTGGGCCCTGCGGGATCCGCGCATGACGAGCCTCGTGATCGGTGCGAGCCGCGTGGAGCAGCTGGACGACAGTCTGGGCGCACTCGACAATCTCACCTTCACCGATGCGGAGCTGGCGGCCATCGACGAGTACGCCGTGGATTCCGGGGTCAACCTCTGGGCTGATCAGACCCGGGCCTGAGGGTTGCCTCCGTTGTTCGGCCAGGAGGCGCTATCTCAGCGACGGGATGCGGTGGACCGACGCATCTCCGCGGCGCTGACCCAGCCGGTCCGGCTCGTGCCGCTGTCCTTCTTCGGCGTCATCGTCCTGGGGAGCGCCTTCCTGATGTTGCCCATCTCGCATGCGGACGGGACGGTGGACGTGATGGCGGCGGCGTTCACCACGGTCTCCGCCGTCTGTGTCACCGGCTTGGCGACCGTGGACACCTCGACCTATTGGACGCCGTTCGGGCAGGTCGTCATCCTGCTGCTCATTCAGGTGGGCGGCTTCGGGATCATGACGCTGGCCACGCTGTTGTCGTTGCTCATCAGGGGTCGACTGGGGGTGGCAGGCCGGTTGCGGGCGCAGGCCGAAACGCATGCCTTCGACGTCGGCGGGGGTGTCACCCGGCTGATCCGCCGGATCGCGGTTCGCATGCTGCTCGCCGAGGCGGTCGTGGCGGCTCTGCTGACGATCCGCTTCCGGGTCGCCTATGACGACGACCTCGGCACCGCGTTGTGGCACGGCGTCTTCCATGCGGTGTCGGCGTTCAACAACGCGGGTTTCGCGCTCTACAGCAACAACCTCGTCGGGTTTGTCACCGATCCGTTCATCTGCCTGCCGATCTGCGCCGCGATCATCGCCGGGGGAATCGGCTATCCCGTGTACTTCGAGCTGGCCCGCCGCTGGCGCCGCCCGCACGAGTGGACCGTGCACACCCGCCTCACGGTGGGCGGAACCGCGCTCTTGTTGATCACGGGGACGCTGGCCTATCTGGCTTTCGAGTGGACGAATCCGGAGACGATGGGTCCGATGTCGATGCCGGAGAAGCTGCTCTCCTCTGTGACGGCGTCGGTGGTGGCCCGCACCGCCGGCTTCAACACGATCGACTACGGCGCGATCACCGCCGCGACCCTCGTCATCACGTTGGTGCTGATGTTCGTCGGGGGCGGCAGCGCCGGTACGGCGGGTGGGGTGAAGGTCACGACGTTCTTCCTGCTGGGCTTCCTCATCCTGGCCGAGGCCCGGGGGGAGGACGACGTGGTCGTGGGTCGGCGGCGCATCACCGCGGCGGCGCAACGCCAGGCGGTCTCGGTCGCGCTCCTCGGGGTCGGTTCGGTGACCCTCGGCACCATCGCCGTCGTCGTCGTGAGCGGCCTGCCCCTGGACGTGGTGGCCTTCGAGGTGATCTCCGCCTTCGGCACCGTCGGGCTGTCCACGGGCATCACTCCCAGCCTCAACGTTCCCGCCCAGCTCGTCGTGATGCTGCTGATGTTCACCGGGCGGGTGGGCACCGTTACTCTGGCGTCGGCCCTCGCCTTGCGCACCCGCAAGCGGTATTACCACTATCCGGAGACGCATCCCATTGTCGGCTAGAGACCGCGGGCGTTCCCCGCAGAGCATTCTCATCATCGGCCTCGGCCGGTTCGGGTCCGCCGTCGCGTTGGCGCTGATCGCGATGGGCAAGGAGGTGCTGGCTGTCGACGAGAACGCCGACCTGGTGCAGCGCTGGGCGGCCGACCTCACCCACGTCGTCCAGGCCGACAGCACCAACGACGAGGCGCTCCGTCAACTGGGGGTGCGCGACTTCGACCGGGCCGTGGTCGCGATCGGCAGCGACATCGAGGCGAGCGTGCTGACGGTCCTGGCGCTGGCCGAGCTGGGCGTCAAGGACATCTGGGCGAAGGCGATCACGGCCAAGCACGGTGCGATCCTGGAACGGGTCGGTGCCCATCACGTGATCTATCCCGAGCGTGAGATGGGCGAGAAGGTCGCCCACATGATCGTGACCGCGGTGCACGACTACATCGAGTTCGGCGGTTATGCCCTGGCCCGAATTCAGGCGCCGACGATGACCTGGGGGGTGCCGCTCGGTGACTCGGGGGTGCGCGCCAAATATCGGGTGACGGTCGTCGGCGTGAAGGAACATGGCCAGGGTTTCACTTACGCCGAGCACAGCACGATCGTGCATCCGGGCGACGAACTCTTGGTGACGGGCTCGGTGCCCGACGTGGAGGTCTTCAGCCAGCTGCCCTCGAAGCCGCCGAGGGTCGGCGGCTGACCGTCCCGTTCGGCCCGCGTTACCCGTGTCGTCATCGCCCGTCCACCCTCACCGGGTGGCGCACCGGGCGGGTCCTGCTGGTTCGGGAACACTCGTCGTGACATGGGATGATGCCCTCATGCGGTTGCTGTTGATACGCCACGGACAGACGTCTTCCAATATCGTTCACGCCCTCGACACCGCCGCTCCGGGAGCCGACCTCACCGATCTGGGACGGGCCCAGGCGGCCGCCCTGCCCGAGGCGTTGGCCGCGGAGTCCATCGACGCAATTGTGGCGAGCACCCTGGTCCGTACCCAGCAGACGGCGGAACCGCTAGCCGCCGCCCGGGGCCTGCCGGTGCTGGTACGCCCCGGGTTTCGCGAGATCGCGGCCGGTGACCTGGAGATGCGCTCCGACGAGGAGGCCATGCATGCCTATGTGGATGTGGTGTTCTCCTGGCCGGACGACCTCGACCGCCGGATGCCCGGTGGAGAATCCGGCCGGGAGGTCATCGACCGCTGCGATGCCGTCGTGGCCGAGGCCGCGGCGGCCGGGCACGAGGATGTGGCGATCGTCGCGCACGGCGCGGTGATCAGGGCGTACGCCGCAGCCCGCGCCCATAACGTCGATCGTGAGTTCGCCGCGCAGCACTGGCTGCGCAACACCGGCATGGTCGTGCTGGACGGCGCCGTGGGACAGGGCTGGGAGATGACCCGCTGGGTCGAGCACCCGCTCGGCGGCGAACACCTCGACGGTGATCTGGTCGAGGACCCCACCGGCGCCCCCGAGGACGAGACCAAGGACTGACCGGACCTTGCGATCGTCGCGCTGCGCGATCCTTGCCACTGGCGGGATCCTGGTCGTCCTGCGCGGCGGGGTGGGGACCGGGAAGCGTGGACGGACCGCTTAGTCCAGGACCGCGACCGCGATGTCGCCGGGGTGGCTGCCGCAGCTGGCCAGGAGTCGGCCGCTGACGTCCCAGATCGCCGATCCGCCCAACGTCGTCGAGTAGCCGCCGCCGGTTTCGCCGGCGAAGCCTGCGAACGCGACCGGCACGGCGTACCGGTCGCGGATCCGCGCCGCCCGGGAGGTGACCTTCGACGCCTCGTGGGGAGCGCGCACATGCCCCGCCACATAGAGGTCGATGCCGAGCGCTGCGGTCTGCGCCAGGTGCGAGCTGTCCTTGGTGTCCGTGCACACGCCGATCCCGACGCGCCAGCCGTCGATGGACAGCGTGCTCGGGGAGCGGCCCGGCACGAACCGGGTGGCCTCCTTGCGGCCGAGGTGCATCTTCACGTACGCCGGGCGCACTCCCTCGCCGTCGATCTCCAGTACGCCGATGCCGCGCGCCGAGCTCTCGCCCGAGCCGACCCGGATCGGGGCGCCGACCAGCGCCGTCGTACCGGCTTCGCCGCAGGCATCGACCAGCGGCAACAGCGCGGGGGAGCGGGGATCGACGACCGGGGCGTCGTAGCCATAACCGGTCAACGAGAGTTCGGGGAAGACGACGAGCCGGGCGGCCGCGGCGACCACGGTGGAGGCGTGCGCCGCGACGTTGCCGGCGAGATCACGCAGCCGGGTGATGGGCTGGGCGACGGCGATGCGCAGGGGCGCCTTCATGGACCTGCGCGACGATGCGGTGGTCACGTCCCGAGGCTACCCCCCGTGCGGTTCCGTCCGCGCATTGTGGGCAACGGGGCTCGGTCCGCCTCCACGCGGGAGGAAGCTCGAGGTGCCGCACTGGCCGGCGACGGAGTCCACCCCGGCCCTGTTGATGGCCTCGCGGAAACCCGCCCCGGGCTGCTCCGCGGAGCCCTCCATCCAGTGCAGGTCCCGGCCGCGGACCTCGGTGTAGAAGGGGGATCGTCGCGTCGAGATCGGTGCTGAGGGCTCGCGTCCGCTGCCATCTTGACAAGCCGATGCGTATTTCACCGGTAACGCGGTGGCGCTGGGATAATTCGGATCGAACCGCGTGAGTACGCGCAGTATGACGGCGCCGTCACCGGACGACGTAGGGGAGGTGTGTGATGCGATTCATGTGGGCGTGGATTATGCCGCTGATCGAGGTCTACATCTGAGTGGGCCGCCCGGAGTGGGCGGAATGAACGAATAACCTCCCGCTGGGTGCCCCTCACCCAGCGGGTGCTGGCTAGCCTGTCGTCGGTAGTGGTAGCGGCCGGGGACAGACTAACCCCAGCGGCGGCGGCTTTCGGGGGAAGGCGAAGCTGGTGTATCGGTCGGGAGTTCTGGCAGACCTGAAGTTCTTGGCCCGCGGAAAGGGCGTTCACGCGGCGAATCTCGCGGAACGACTCGGCCCAAACCTCCGCGCCGTGCTCGGTGTCCCGACGGAGGAATCCAGCCCGGCGGTTCGAGCACGGGTCATGACTGGTCTGGGCGACGCGGTGACTCACCTGCCCGGCACCGTGCAAGCCTCCGTCGCTGCGGGCCTCGGGCTCGCGCCGGAGGCGCAGAAGTGGTTCCTGGGTGACCGCCTCAGCTGGGTCGCCGACGCGGAGGGATACAGCGTCAAGACGATTCGGCGCCGCTACCTCGAGGGCCTGGAGTTGTTGGCGGACGTCCTGATGGCCCCTGGCCCTGCTGGTCCAGAATCCGAGAGCGTCGACTTCTGGTGCCCCAGCGCGAGCCTGGAGCTGGTCAGCGAACCGCCGCGGATCGAGTTGATCGAGACCCGGACGGTCGTGGCCGAGCTGGCCGGACTTCGGTCGGCGCCGGTGGCCTGGAGTTCGGAGGCGGACCGGGCCAAGGCGTCGGACCAGCTGCGGGTGTATTGCCTTCATGGCGGCCTGGTCAGCAGGGAATCCCCGTCGAGCACCGGTGGACTGTGGCGCGGTCGGGTGTATTTTCCGCGCCCGCTGGCCTCCGGGGAACGTCACGAATTCCGCACGAGATTGGTCGATCCCCAGCATCAGCAGCGCTTTCTCATCGTGACTGCACAACGTCGGATCGATCACCTTCTGGTCCGGGTCAAGTTCGTTCCGCACGCCTGGCCGGTAGCGCCGATCGTGGAGCGGGTGGAGGGCATTCCGGCGCAATTCGTGGAGGATCCCGGCGTGCCGGGCGTGCGGGTCCCGGTGGACGACGTGGGTGAGGTCGTGGCCGAGTTTCATCGGGTGCGCTCCGGCTTCAGCTACGGACTGCGGTGGCGGTCGGCGCAGGAGGCGTAGCGAGACCCATCCGCTCGGCGTCGCCGGGCAGCGCTCTGGTCGCGTCCAGCGGACGGGTGGCTCCGCTTGCCGCCATCTGACCAGGTCTTTGGGCAGGCGTTGGCCACGGTGTGTCCACTCTGGGGAGGCCGTTGTGGGCAAGGTGGTCAGCGCTCGACCCCGTCGAATGTGGTGCCTGGGGAGTCCTGTGCCGACCCGGCCACCACCGACTGCGCCGGAGGCCATCACCTCGGGTGCGATTGTCGGGCGCGTAGAACGGTGGTGACGCGCGGTCCCGGACAGGGGCCGGGCCGTGCGTCACCCCCCAATGGGGCGCATCCGGGGCCCGCCGGTGACCGGGTAACCCAGGCCCTCGCATCGAGCAACGTCACAGCGAACGGTGGGGCCTGTGGGGCTCGAACCCACGCGCTTCGGATTAAAAGTCCGCTGCTCTGCCAACTGAGCTAAGGCCCCGTACGTCGTAGGGGCAGGGCGGCCACACGCTCGCGACGTACCTGCGGCACCCGACGTACCGGCGCCGCCTGCGCACCGGCACCCGGCCGCGACGGCACCGCACCAGCGTAGGCCACGCGCGAGCCTGCCCGGTGACCTTCCCGCGTGGGGCGCATCCCCGGCGGCGCCCCACGCACGAGACCGGCGTCCCGAGCAGCGGGACGAGCGCCGATAATGGTCCGGTGACCAGCCCGCCGACCCTGCCCACCGCGCTCGACGTCGAGGCGGCCTACGTCCGGCTGCGCGGCATCGTTCGGGAAACACCGCTGCAGCGCAGCGAGCGGCTCTCGGCACGCACCGGCGCCAACGTCTGGGTCAAGCGTGAGGATCTGCAGCCGGTCCGCAGCTATAAGGTGCGGGGCGCCTACAACCTCATCGCCCAGCTCGACCCCGACCAGCGCGGCCACGGCGTCGTCGCCGCGAGCGCGGGCAATCACGCCCAGGGCGTCGCCTACGCCTGCGCCCGGCTCGACCACCGGGGGCGCATCTACGTGCCGGGCACGACCCCGCGGCAGAAGCGGGACCGGATCATCGCGCTCGGGCAGGGTCGGGTCGAGTTGATCGTGGGGGGCGACACGTACGACGACGCGTACGCCGCCTGCCGCGCCGACGCCGCCGCTACCGGGGCGGTGATCGTGCCCGCGTTCGACCACGTCGACACCATCGCCGGCCAAGGCACCCTCGCGATCGAGGTGTTCCAGCAGCTCGGCAAGGACCCCGACCTGCTGCTCGTTCCCGTCGGCGGGGGTGGCATGCTCGCCGGCTGCGCCACCTGGCTGGCCGCCCGCCACCCGCACACCCGGGTCGTCGGGGCGGAACCGGCGGGGGCCGCCTCGATGGCCGCTGCCCTCGACGCGGGCGGCCCTCTCACCCTCGCCGAGCTGGAGACGTTCGTCGACGGTGCCGCGGTTCGCAAGGTCGGGGAGCTGACGTTCGCGGTCGTCCACGACCTCGGGCTGCGCCTCGTCGCCGTCGACGAGGGCCGGATCTGCACCGAGATGCTGGAGCTCTACCAGACCGACGGCGTGATCGCCGAGCCCGCCGGGGCGCTGGCCTCGGCGGCGCTGCTCGACCGGCTGGCCGACCTCGACATCGCCCCGGACAGCGATGTCGTGGTGGTCCTCTCGGGCGGCAACAACGACGTCAGTCGCTACGCCGAGGTGCTGGAACGTTCCCTGGTGGCCGAGGGCCGCAAGCACTACTTCCTGGTGAACTTCCCGCAGGAGCCCGGCGCGCTGCGCCGGTTCGTCGAGCACGTGTTGGGTCCGGACGACGACATCGCCCTGTTCGAATACGTGAAGCGCTCGAACCGGGACACCGGCCCGGCGCTCGTCGGCATCGAGCTCGGCGACTCCCGTGACCTGGCCGGCCTGCTGGAGCGGATGGCCGCCTCCCGCATGGTCGTCGAACGCATCCCCGCCGACAGTCCGTTCTACCGATTCCTCGTCTGACCAGCGCAAAGGCCCGCACCGTGCACCCGACGTACATCCTCGCCTTCTCCTGCGAGAACCATCCCGGCATCGTTGCGGCGGTGACCACCACGCTGACCCAGCTCGGCTGCGACATCACCGACGGGCAACAGTTCGACGACCGCCGATCGGGACGGTTCTTCGCCCGGATGACCTTCTCACCGGTGCGAGCGGACCTGGGGGAGAGCGGTTTTCGTCAGGCGATGAGCCCCGTGCTGAGCTCGCTGGGAGCCGACTGGAAGGTGCGCGAGGCCGGCACCCGGGCCCGGGCGCTGCTGCTGTCCTCGAAGGAGGATCACTGCCTCGTCGACCTGCTGTATCGGGTGCGGATCGGCGAGATCGCCATGGACGTGGTGGGGATCGTGAGCAATCACCCCCGCCAGACCTACGGCGACCTCGGCGACATCCCCTTCCACCATCTGCCCGTCACGCCGCAGACCAAGCCCGAGCAGGAGGCCGCGATCCGGCAGCTGGTCGAGTCCGAACGCATCGACCTGGTGGTGCTGGCGCGCTACATGCAGATCCTCTCCAGTGACCTGACCGCCGCCTTGGAGGGGCGCTGCATCAACATCCACCACAGTTTCCTGCCGGGGTTCAAGGGCGCCAAGCCCTACCACCAGGCGTACGAGCGCGGCGTCAAGCTCATCGGCGCCACCGCGCACTACGTCACGGCGGACCTCGACGAGGGGCCGATCATCGCCCAGGACGTCGAGCCGGTGACGCATCGCGACGGCCCGGAGACGCTGGTCCGTAAGGGCCGCGACATCGAGCGTCGCGTCCTCGCCTCGGCGGTACGCGCCCATATCGAGGACCGCGTGATGATGCGCGGCGCGACGACGATCGTGTTCCCCGCCTGAGCCGGGCGAAGGCGGCGTGACCGCAGAGGGGGCGGCCACGACGCGTCGCCGGCGTCGCGGGGGTCCGTACGTCGTGTGCTCGCGCGCTACGTCGTACGGCGGCGCCACCCGCACCCGAGGTACGGGCGGCGCCGACGTCTCGCCCGGTGAGCCGCACAGCTGCGGCGACCCGTCGGACGAGGCGGATCAGTGGTGCTCGCGGCGGCGGGCCACCAGGACGAGCGTCGCGCCACCGGCCAGCAGGGCGCTGCCCAGGAGGACCGTCGGCAGAGCGTCGGTGCCGGTATAGGGCAGCTGGTTCGGTGCCTGCTGGGTCGCGGCCGCGGCCTGCACCTGGACGACCGGGGCGGGCTTGACCGGCGCTACCGGGTCCGCGACGGCCGGGGCAGGCGGTGTCGGAGCCGGCGGGACCGGGGTCGTCGCGTCGTCCTCGGGTGAGGTGTCGGTGTCGTCGGGAGCGGACTCGTCATCTCCCGGGCAGGGCGTGGTCGGCTTCGGGTGCTCAGGCTTGGGGTGCTCCGGCTTGGGGTGCCCAGGCTTGGGCGTGTCCCCGGGCTTGGGCGGGTCGGCCGGCTTGGGCGTGTCACTCGGCTTAGGCGTGTCCCCGGGCTTGGGCGTGTTACCCGGCGTGGGCGTGCCGGCGGGGGCGCAGTGGTCCTCGTTGATCCCGCCACTGTTGCCGTGCAGGACGCAGTCCTTGCCCCGGTCGGGCTGCGGGTCGTCCTTGCAGGGCTTGCCGGTGTTGCCGTGGTCGCAACCGTCCGCCTGCTCGCGGCTCGGGTCGGTCTGGGTGCGCGGCTGACCCTGACCGGGCGTGCTCTTGGGCGCCTGGGCCTTGGGGTCGGTCGGCTGGAAGTGGACCGTGCTGCGGACGATGGGTGCACGGGCACCGGCGTCGGGAGCGGTGGCCTCGGGTGCCGGGACGCCCGCAAAGGCCGGGCCGGCGGAGGCCGCCAGACCGACCACGGCCAACGCCAGGCCAGCGGTGGACACAGCGGACGCGCGCAGGGTGAAGCAAGAAAGCGACATGCGGAAATCCCCCAGTAGTCGAATGACGGCGACTCCCCACAAGTCACCGGCGCTCAGCGGCCTCTCCCCAGAGGCGGCCCGTCAACACGGACGTCCGTGTTGAACTGCACGGACCGATCATCGACGTCGTGACCAGTGCGTTAGCGAGAAACTGACCCAAATCGAGAGTGATCTAGATCACATTTCCGGTGGGCGTGTGGATCAGGATGGGCGGCAAGCCGTTTCGCGCTTGCGTAGGGGACCCGGGGTGTCCGCCATCCGGATCATCGGTCCGCGGAGCGCCTGAAAGGATGGGGGCGCCATGGCCTCTCTCTCCGCGCAACTCGCCGACCTGGACTCCGCCGATCCCGACGCACTGTCTGCCGCGTTCGAGCGGTGGGTGGCGGCGAGCGGCCTGACGCCGTACCCGCATCAGGAGGAGGCCCTGCTGGAGCTGGTCACGGGCAGCAATGTCATCCTCGCGACGCCGACCGGGTCCGGGAAGTCGCTCGTCGCGGCCGGGCTGCACGCCTTCTCGTTCGCGCGCTACCCGCGCACCGGGCGCCGTACCTTCTACACCGCACCCATCAAGGCGCTGGTCAGCGAGAAGTTCTTCGATTTGTGCGCGACCTTCGGCGCCGCGCAGGTGGGCATGGTCACCGGCGACGCCGCCGTGAACCCCGACGCTCCGATCATCTGCTGCACCGCGGAGATCCTCGCCAATCTCGCGCTGCGCGAGGGCGCGGATCTCGCCGTCGACTCCGTGGTCATGGACGAGTTCCACTTCTACGCCGACCCGGAGCGCGGCTGGGCCTGGCAGGTGCCGCTGCTGGCGTTGCCCCGCGCACAGTTCCTGCTGATGAGCGCGACGTTGGGCGACGTCACCATGTTCGCGGAGGACCTGGTCCGCCGGACCGGCCGGCCCACCGCCGTCGTCGCCGACGCCCCGCGCCCGGTGCCGCTGCACTTCCGCTTCGCGATGACCCCGCTGCACGAGACGCTGGAGGACATCGTCACGGCGCGCGAGACCCCGGCGTACGTCGTGCACTTCACCCAGGCCGCAGCGCTCGAGCGGGCCCAGGCGCTCATGTCCCTCAACGTCACCACCCGTGCGGAGAAGGACGCGATCGCCGCGACGATCGGCGCGTTCCGGTTCGGCAAGGGCTTCGGCCAGGTGCTGGCCCGGTTGGTCCGGCACGGCATCGGCGTGCACCACGCGGGGATGCTGCCGAAGTACCGGCGCCTGGTCGAGACCCTGGCCCAGGCCGGGCTGCTGAAGGTCATCTGCGGCACCGACACCCTCGGGGTGGGCATCAACGTCCCGATCCGCACGGTCGTGCTGACCAGCCTGTCCAAGTACGACGGGTCGCGACAGCGCCTCCTGAAGGCGCGGGAGTTCCACCAGATCGCCGGGCGCGCCGGGCGGGCCGGCTTCGACGTGAGCGGCACGGTCGTCGTGCAGGCCCCCGACCACGTCATCGAGAACCACCGGGCGATGATCAAGGCCGGCGACGACGTGCGCAAGCAGCGCAAACTCGCCAAGCGCAAGCCGCCGGAGGGCTTCGTCAACTACTCGCAGGACACCTTCGAGCGTCTGCTCGCCGCGGTGCCCGAGCCGCTCACCCCACGCCTGCGGGTGACCCACGCGATGGTGCTCAACGTGATCCAGCGCCCCGGCGACCCGGTGGCCGCGATGCGGCGGCTGCTCACCGACAATCACGAGACGCCGCGCAGTCAAGCCCACCTGCAACGCCGGGCCATCGCGATCCTCCGCTCCCTGCTGCAGGCAGGGGTGGTCGAGCGGTTGCCGGAGCCCGACGCGACCGGCCGCACCCTCGCGGTGGTCGTGGACCTGCAGCGCAACTTCTCCTTGAATCAGCCGCTGTCGGCCTTCGCGTTGGCCGCCCTGGAGCTGTTGGACCCGCTGGCCCCGACGTACCCGCTCGACGTCGTCTCCGTCGTCGAGGCGACCCTGGACGATCCGCGGGCGGTGCTGCTGGCGCAGCAGTTCAAGGCGCGCGGCGAAGCGGTCGCGGAGATGAAGGCCGAGGGCATCGAGTACGAGGAGCGCATGGAGCTGCTCGAGGACGTCAGCTGGCCCAAGCCGTTGGATGAGCTGCTGGCGGCGGCGTACGCGACCTACCGCCCCAGCCACCCCTGGCTCGCCGAGGAGGATCTCTCGCCCAAGTCGGTGGTGCGGGACCTGTTCGAGCGGGCCATGACGTTCGGCGAGTTCATCGCCTACTACCAGCTGCAACGCGCCGAGGGGCTGGTGCTGCGCTATCTGACCGATGCCTATCGGGCGCTGCGCCAGACCGTGCCGGACGTCATGAAGACCGAGGAGCTGGAGGACCTGATCGCCTGGCTCGGCGAGCTGGTCCGCCAGACCGACTCCTCGCTGCTGGATGAGTGGGAGGCGCTCACCGACCCGACGCGCGACGAGGCCGCGCCGGTGCGACCGGGCGATGTGATGGCGGCCGGGCCGAAGCCGATCACGGCCAACGAGCGGGCGTTCCGGGTGCTGGTCCGCTCGGCGATGTGGCGGCGGGTGGAGCTGCTGGCGTTGGAACGGTTCGCCGAGCTGGCGGCGCTGGAGGCGGCGGGCTTCGCCGGCGACGCGGGGGAGGGCGGCGACCCGCTGGAGGAGGGGGAGTGGGCGCAGGCGTACGCCGAGCTGGCCGCCGACTATCCCGCCCACCACGGCACGGACCTGATCGGGATTGGGCCCGAGGCCCGCGGACCTGGCCTGCTGCGTTTGGATACGGCAGCCGAGCCGGGCTTCTGGCTGGTTGAGCAGATCCTCGACGACCCGCAGGGCGACCACGATTGGCGGATCTTCGCCGAGGTGGACCTCGCCGCCAGCGATGCGGCCGGTGAGCTGGTCCTGCACGCGACGGACCTGGCCCGGGCCTGACCCGCGGCCGTCCCTCAACGGATGCGGCCATCCACACGGGGGCGGACCAGGCGGGTCGGTTGCACGGGTCACCATCAAGACTTATCCACAGGGCGACCGTTCGTGACCAGCGCCGATAGCACCATGGTGCCAAAAGGGCAGGTCGTGAACGGTCACGGGGGAGCAGGAGTCGTTGCCCGCCGGAGTCAGGGGCCGGTGCCCTGGCCGGCGATCTTCCAGGTGCCGTCCGCCTGTTGGCGAACACTGACGAACCAGGTCATTCGGCTCGTCTGCTCCTTCAGGGGAGGGTTTGCCACCGGTATCGGTCGTTAACCCTCCCCAGGAGTGTGATGCACCGGCCGTACGTCGAGGGGTCGCGCCACCGCCGACCGTACGGCGGGCCACCGGAGGCTCCCCGTAGGCTGACGCACATGACCCGCATCGCTCCCGGCACCACCTTGACCGTTCAGCAGATCGCCGACCTGGTGGATCACGCGCTGCTCAAGCCGGAGCTGACCCCGCGGGAGATCGCGCAGGGGGTCGCGGAGGTGGCGGCGCTGAACGCCTGGAGTGTCTGCGTGCGACCCAGCGACGTCCCCGCCGTGGCGAAGCAGCTGGCGGGCCAGTACTCGAAGGTCTGCACCGTCCTGGGTTTCCCGCACGGCACGACCAGCACCGCCGCGAAGGTCGCCGAGGCTCGGCAGGCCATCGCCGACGGGGCGGTCGAGCTGGACATGGTCCTCAACATCGGGCGGCTGCGCGGCGGGGCCGTCGACGACGTCCGCGAGGACATCGCCGCGGTGGTCGCCGCCGGTCACGAGGGGGGAGCGCTGGTCAAGGTGATCTTCGAGACGGCCCTGCTCGACGAGGGCGAGAAGGTCGACGCCTGCCGGGCGGCCGCGGACGCGGGCGCCGACTTCGTCAAGACCTCCACCGGGTTCGCGGGCGGGGGCGCGACCGTCGCCGACATCCTGCTGATGGCCGCCAACGTCCCCGACCGGGTCAGCGTCAAGGCGTCCGGCGGGGTCCGCGACGTCGAGACGGCGCTGGCCATGGTGGCGGCCGGGGCCACCCGGATCGGCACGTCGAGCACCGCGGACATCCTGGACGGTGCCCGCCGACTGGCCGAGGCGGGGCGGCTCGTCGTACCGGCGCCGGACCGCACCGCAGCGGCGGCCGCACCCGGGTACTGAGCAGCCCCAACACTACCCGGGTGGCATCGAGACGTCCGACTGAGAGAATGAGGCCGCGCCGTCCCCACCCCGAGGAGCCCAGCCCCACATGCCGGTTACCGGAACCTATCGCCTGCAGTTGCACCACGAATTCGGGTTCGCCGACGCCGAGCGCATCGTGCCCTACCTGGCCGACCTGGGTGTGAGCCATCTCTACCTGTCGCCGATCCTGCAGGCCGCGACGGGGTCGCTGCACGGCTACGACGTGCTCGACCACGGGGAGATCGCGGCCGACCTGGGCGGTCGCGCGGCGTTCGAGAGCCTGGCCCGCGCCGCCCGGGCCCATGATCTCGGCATCATCGTCGACGTCGTGCCCAATCACATGGCCTTCGCCGCCCCCGAGTACCTGAACAAGCCGTTGTGGGAGCTGCTCCGCGACGGCCGCGACGCCCGCACCGCCTACTGGTTCGACGTCGACTGGAAGGCCGGCGGTGGCCGCCTGGGCCTGCCGATCCTCGGCGACGACCTGGAGCCGGTGCTGGAGCGCGCCGAAATCGAACTCACCACCAGGGCAGACCCGATCACCGGCCGCGACGTACCGGTCCTGCGCTATTTCGAGCACGTCCTGCCGGTGGCGGTCGGCACCGAGGGCGGCCACCCGGACGGCACCACCGACGGCGTGATCATCCGCGGCCTGCTAGACCGGCAGCACTATCGGCTCGCGAACTGGCGCGACAAGGCCGAGACCCTCAACTACCGACGGTTCTTCGAGGTCGACCAGCTGATCGCGGTCCGCGTCGAGGTGCCCGCGGTCTTCGAGGAGACCCATCGGCTGCTCCTGGAACTCAACCACGCCGGCATGATCGACGGCTTCCGCATCGACCACCCCGACGGGCTCGCCGACCCGGCCGGCTACCTGGAGCAGCTGCGCAAGGCCGCGACCAAGGGCACGTACGTCGTGGTCGAGAAGATCCTCGAGGCCAGCGAGGACCTCCCGACCGCCTGGGCCTGCGACGGCACCACGGGGTACGACGCCCTGCGCGCCCTGCAGGACGCCCTCGTCGACACCGCGGACGCGGCGGTGCTGACCCGCGAATGGGTCGAGGCCGGCGGGGACGCCACCCTGGCCGAGTCGGTGCAGGCGGCCAAGCGCCAGGTCGTCGCCCAGTCGCTGACTCCCGAGGTCGAGCGGCTCGTCCGGCGCGCCCGGGAGGCGTTGCCGGACGCCGATCCGGAGCGGCTGCGCGACGCGGTCGTCGAACTGCTGGTGGCGGGCGAGGTCTATCGCGCCTATGTCCGCCCGGACGAGCGGCTGTCCGTGGATGCTCGGGAGCGGCTCACCGACGCCTTCGCGACCGCCATCGGCACCCGGCCGGACCGGGAGGCGGAGCTGCGGGCGTTGATCCCGCTCAGCGTCGCCGACCCCTCCGACGCCAACGCCCTCGACTTCACCGTTCGGCTGCAGCAGACCTGGGGCCCGGTGATGGCCAAGGGCATCGAGGACACCACGTTCTATCGCTGGCATCGGCTCATCGCCCTCAACGAGGTGGGCGGCGACCCCGGCGGCCTGGACACCGGTTCCCCCGCCGACCTGCACGACTGGGCGCAGCGGCAGGCCAAGGACTGGCCGCGCGGCATGACGACCCTGTCCACCCACGACACCAAGCGCAGCGAGGACGTGCGCGCCCGGCTCCTGGCGGTCGCCGGCGACCCGCAGGCCTGGGCGGACTGCTCGCGGGTCGCCCGGGAGCGCGCGCGCGAGTCCGGGGTGGACCTGCCCACCGCGCACCTGCTGTGGCAGACCATCCTCGGGGTCGGCGACATCGACCACGACCGGATGGCGACCTACGTGCGCAAGGCGCTGCGGGAGGCCAAGCAACTCACGGCCTGGGTCGACGGCGACGAGGACTACGAACGTCGCGTCATCGACTTCGTCGACGAGATGCGCAAGGACGGCCGGTTGCACGACGAGATCGACCAGGCCCTGGCCCGCAACGCCGAGGCGGTCCGGGCGACGATCCTCGCGGCCAAGACCGTGCAGCTCACGATGCCGGGCGTCCCGGACTGCTACCAGGGCTGCGAGGTTGTCGACCTGTCCCTGGTCGACCCCGACAACCGGCGCCCGGTCGACTACGACCGGCGCTCCGCCTTGCTGGCGGCCGTGCGGGCGCAGGGGCTCGCCGCGGTCCCGCCCGAGCGGCGCCTCGACGCGGAGAAGCTGCTGGTCACCTCGACGATCATGGGGTTGCGTCGCGACGAGCCGGAGCTGTTCGCGGGGCCCTACACCGCGGTTCCCACGACGTCCGAGCACGCGCTGGGCTTCCTGCGCGAGGCCGCCGCCAGCAGCATCGCCGACGCCGTCGCGGGGGCCCTGGGCCTCGGGCGGCGCAGCCGGCTGATCACGCTGGTCACCCGCGCCCCGGCGCGGCTCGCGGCGAGCGGTGGCTGGGGCGCGGCGACCGTTGAGCTGCCCGACGGCGCCTGGGAGGATGTGCTGACCGGGGCGAGCGCGACCGGCGGTACGACGTCCGTTGGTGCCCTGCTGTCCGCCCTGCCGGTCGCCGTGCTGGTGCAGCGCTAAGGCGCGTTGTGTGGGTTAGTCGCCGGTCAGGATGGCGGTTCTGAGCGTGTGGGCCGCGATGGTGCTGGCCGTGCGGGTGAGCAGGCCCCATAGGGTGTGCGCGCCGTGGCGGGCGAGTTCCATCTG